>Ga0207706_10000074_pt1 | contig 103144 bp, 90 predicted proteins | sample KBSC53metaG_FD_184318 | JGI IMG/M metagenome (GOLD analysis project Ga0207706, IMG submission 184318) | Corn rhizosphere microbial communities from Kellogg Biological Station, Michigan, USA - KBS C5-3 metaG (SPAdes) (version 2) | ecosystem: Host-associated > Plants > Roots > Rhizosphere > Soil...
AGCGGGCGTGCCGCTGCAGTGTGACGAGCCAGCTGATTTCCGGACGTTCCGCATCGGCCTGTTCGGGCTCGACAAGCTTCGCAACATCGATCGCACGGTGGCAAGCCTGGACACCGCCTTCAGCCGGTTGACCGTCGAGGTCTGAAAACCCGCCGGCAGCCGCGGCCGGGGAGCGCGATGCCGTCGGGAAATCACACGAGCTCGCTCGAGGGTCGCGCATTCTGGCTGCTTGTCATCGCCGTATCGGCCGCGTTCGCGTGGATCCTGTGGCCGTTCTTCGGCGCGGTGATGTGGGGAACGGTGCTCGCAATCCTGTTCGCGCCGCTCTACCGGCGGCTGGCGCGGCGTGGACGGCGTACGCTCGCCGCGCTCGCCACGCTCGTCATCATCGTCGTCATCGTGATCGTGCCGTTGATCGCCGTCGCGGCGCTGGTGGCGCAGGAAGGCCTCAACTTGTATCAGTCGATCCAGTCGGGCGAGATCGCGCCCGGCCGCTACCTGCGGCAGGTGTTCGATGCGCTGCCGCCTTGGGCGATGCGATGGCTCGATCGCTTCGGATTGACGGACCTCGGCGCCGTGCAGGCGCGGATCACATCGAGCCTCGTGGCCGGCATCCAGTTCATCGGGCCAAGAGCGCTGTCGATCGGCCAGAACACGTTCGATTTCGTCCTCGACACGTTCATCATGCTGTACCTGCTGTTCTTTCTGTTGCGCGACGGTGACGGGATCGTCGCCCGCATCCGCGCTGCGATGCCGCTGCGCGGCGAGATGCAGCGCGACCTCGCCGCCAAATTCACGACCGTGGTGCGCGCCACCATCAAAGGCGGCGTCGTCGTCGCGCTCGTGCAGGGCGCGCTCGGCGGACTGATCTTCGGGATGCTCGGCATCCACGCAGCCGTGCTGTGGGGCGTGCTGATGACATTCCTGTCGCTGCTCCCGGCCGTAGGCGCCGGCCTCGTCTGGGTGCCGGTCGCGATCTGGCTGCTCGCGACCGGCGCGGTCTGGCAGGGCATCGTGCTGATTGCGTTCGGCGTCCTCGTGATCGGCCTCGTCGACAATCTCGCCCGTCCGATCCTCGTCGGCAAGGACACGCGGTTGCCCGACTATCTGATCCTGATCTCGACCGTCGGCGGCCTCGCGATCTTCGGCATCAACGGCTTCGTGATCGGGCCGCTGATCGCCGCGATGTTCGTGGCGGTCTGGGGCATCGTCGCGTCGCGATCGCAGGCCGGGGCCTGTTGACAGGCCCTACGCCGGAACCTCGCCGTAAAGAGAGGCAGCGCCGTGCTCGACTGGATCGCCGACCCGAATGCGTGGATCGCGCTGGCGACGCTGACGGCGCTCGAGATCGTCCTCGGCATCGACAACATCATCTTCCTGTCGGTGCTCGTCGGGCGGCTCCCGCCGGAGCGGCGCAACCTCGGACGCCGCCTCGGCCTCGCCCTCGCCATGGGCACGCGCATCGCACTTCTGCTGTCGCTCACGTGGATCATGCAGCTCACGACGCCGCTGTTCACGCTGTGGCAGGCAATCTCGGGCCGCGACCTGATTCTGATCGGCGGCGGGCTGTTCCTGCTGTGGAAGAGCGTGCACGAGATCCATGTCGCGCTCGAAGGCGAAGAGGACGACGAGAGCGGCGCGCCCCGCGTGAAGGCGGCGGGCTTCGCCGGCGTGCTCGTGCAGATCGCGCTGATCGACATCGTCTTCTCGCTCGATTCGGTGATCACCGCGGTAGGCCTCGCCGACCAGGTCGCGGTCATGGTGCTCGCGATCGTGATTTCGGTGGCGGTGATGATGGTCGCGGCAAAGCCGATCGGCGAGTTCGTCGACGCGCATCCGACGATCAAGATGCTGGCGCTCGCGTTCCTCGTGCTGGTCGGCGTGACGCTGATCGCCGAAGGCTTCGACGCGCACGTGCCGAAGGGTTACATCTACTTCGCGATGGCGTTCTCGATCGCGGTCGAGTCGCTGAACATCCGGTTGCGCGGCAAGCGCCGCGGCCGTGCGCCGGTCAAGCTGCGACGCCAGCATCTGGACTGAATCCTCGCGTCAGTTCCAGCGCGCCCGGCCCTGGACTGAATCCCTCCTCAGTTCCAGCACCCGGCGCTGGACTGAATCCCGCGCGTCAGTTCCAGCGCCCGGCGGTGCCTCCGACGCTCAAGCGGCCGGCGCCGAGCAGCGTGACGGCGATCGCGACGACGAGGAACAATCCCTGCAGCTCGAGCTGCCAGCCGCCCGTTTCGTTCAGCTTGAACAGGTCCCCCATGTGCACGAGGAGGACGGCGAACACCATGTTGATCGCCACGACGAGCGCGGCGACACGTGTCCACAGGCCGACGATCATGAGAATCGGCGCGAGCACCTCGCCCACGTAGACGAGGTAGCCGAACGGCTCCGGCAGCCCGGCGTGCTCGACGACGTCGAGGATGAAACCTGGCCCACCACGAATCTTGCTGATGCCGTGCAGCAGGATCAGGACGCCGAGCACGACGCGCAGCAGCAGCTTAGCGATGTCTTCGGCGCCGCGCGCCGTTGCGATCGTTCCGTTTGTCATGAAGGTCTCCGAAGTGGGCGATGCGAGGGCGCGCGCGGGGACTGGAATCCGGCATTCGTCGTCCCGATAATAGCGGAATGAGCCGATCGACGGAGCGACTGCCATGAACGAACTGCGCCTCGCGGGTGACCGCGGCCACGCCAGCCACGGCTGGCTCGACTCGTATCACTCGTTCTCGTTCGCGGACTACTACGATCCGCGGCACATGGGCTTTTCGGTGCTGCGGGTGATCAACGAGGATCGCGTGCAAGCGGGGCAGGGCTTCGGCACGCACGGGCACCGCGACATGGAAATCATCAGCTACGTGCTCGAGGGTGCGCTCGGCCACAAGGACTCGATGGGCAACGGCTCGACGATTCGTCCCGGCGATGTGCAGCGGCTGTCCGCCGGCACGGGGATCACGCACAGCGAGTTCAACCACGAGCGGGAAGGGGTTACGCACTTCCTGCAGATCTGGATCGAGCCGAGCGCCCGCGGCATCGCGCCGTCCTACGAGCAGAAGCATTTCGCGGCGGCCGACAAGCGCGGCAGGCTGCGTGTCGTCGCCTCGCCCGACGGGCGCGGGGGCTCGGTGTCGATCCATCAGGACGCGCTGCTGTTCGCCGGATTGTTCGACGGCGCCGAGCGCGCCGAGCACGCGCTGCTGCCCGGCCGGAAGGGTTACGTGCACGTCGCGCGTGGCCAGGTCACCGTCAACGGGCATGCGCTGACGGCGGGCGACGCGCTGAAGGCCGACAGCGGCACGCTCGTGATCGAGCGCGGCCACGGCGCGGAGGTGCTGGTGTTCGACCTGCCCGACTGAGCGGGCCGCGGCTTCCGCGAAACGCGTCAGCGCTTCGGCGAGTCCATCGGCGCCGACGACGTTCTCGCCTTCTCCTCGGCCTTCGTCTGCGCGGCCGGCTGCGCCGCGCCTTCGGTCTTCGCCGCCGGCGGCGCTGCGCCTTCCGCCTTCGCCGCGGGTTGCGGCGCACCGGCCGCCGCAGGTGCGGGCGTGGTGTCGAGGTTCGCCTCGTCGGCGGCCTCGTCGTATTCGGCGGGCAGCAGATGCGCGATGCCCTTGTGGCAGTCGATGCACGTCTTGCCGCGCTGCTCCGCGGTCGCATGGTTCTTCTGCGCGCGCGGCCGCTGCTTCGCCCGCTCCATCGCCGTGAAGCTGTGGCAGTTGCGGCATTCGCGCGAATCGGTCGCCTTCATCTGCCGCCATTCGTTCTCCGCGAGCCGCATGCGGTTCGCCTCGAACTTCTCCTTCGTGTCGAGCCGCCCGACGAAGTGGCCGTAGAGCTCGCCGGTGGCTTTCACCTTGCGCGCGACCTTGTGCAGCCAGTCGCGCGGCACGTGGCAGTCGGCGCAAACGGCGCGAACGCCGGTCCGGTTCTGGTAATGGATCGTCGACTGGTACTCGACGTAGACGTTGTCGTGCATCTCGTGGCACGTGGTCGCGCAGAACGCGAGCGTGTTCGTCGCCTCCATAGCGGTGTGAAACCCGCCCCACAGGAGGATTCCGAGCACGATGCCGGCTCCCAGCAGAGCCGCGACCGAATAACGGACCGACGGGCGCCAGAGCCGGCGCCACCAGCTGCCGCCACCGTCTTTTCCGCTGGGCGGCACGGCGTCGCTCACAGGGCCCCCCACGCGCGCGGCTTCACCGCTTCGCTGCCCCCCCGGGGGGCGGAATTCGCGCCTTGGGGCGGCCCGGCGGCGCTCATTGCGCGAGGATCCAGTCGACGAGGTTGTCGATCTTGTCCTTGTCCTTCGTTTTCACGATGGCGTGCTCTTCCTCGTGACCGTCCTCGAACTTGACCTTCTCGCCCGAGGTGACGTGAAACGTGATCCGTTCACGCGCGTCGGGCTTGCCTTTGTACTTCGCGGCGACGTCCTTGTACGCCGGGCCTTCCTTCTTGCGATCCACGGCGTGGCACTTGAGGCAGTTGCTCTGCCGCGCGAGCTGCTGCGCGGCGGCGGCATCGACGGCGTTTGCGTCGGCCGAGATTCCGAGGGCGACGCCGAATCCGGCTGCGACGGCGAGGACGTGGTGCGTAACTAGCTTCATCCGGATCTCCGAATCGAAGGAAAAGGACGCGCGGGTGTGCGCGATCGCGCGGCGATCACCAGTTCGTGTAAGCGACCGAAATGCCGAACACGTTCGCCGTGTAGCTCGGACTCGGCTGTCCGGTCAGCAGCACGTTGTTGCTCGACACCGGCGTCGCGTTGTCGAACGCCCAGTCGGTAGAGCTGTACCGCTGATACCAGTAGTTCGCCCGGAACGCCAGGTTCTTGCTGTATTGCCAGCGGCCGAAGAGCTGCAGCGAGTTGAGCCTGTTCCTCGCGTCCGGGATCGCCGATGACGGCGGCGTGATGGCCGGACCGGATTGCGGCGAGATCGCGGTGATCCCCTCGTTGTACAGGTACTGCACGCCGGCGCTGTATGGCTTGCCTTCGGGCTTCCAGTCGATGCCCGCGCCGACGGCGGTGTCCGTCGTGCGCGAGTTTGCGGTCCAGTTGCGATTCGGGTCCGCGGACTGCGCCATCGTCGTGGATCCCTCCGTCACCGATCCGAACGTCCGGCCGCGCTGATCCGTCTCGTAGCGGGCCCATGTCGCGAAGGCATAAAGGCTGATCCCGCCGCCGGCGGCGTACTGGCCGTCGAGCGTGTACGATTCGCCGACGGTACGACGTAATCCCAGGCATTCGCTCGGGAAGATGATCGGCGGCGACTGGTCGCTCAGCACCTGGTCGTTCGGACCGCCGCAATCGGGCCCCTTGTAGTCGCGTTTCCACCAGTCTCCCATCAACTGCACCGAGAACGCACCCGCCGGGGTGATCGTGGCCTGCGCCTTGACGCGGTCCTGGTTGTAGTCGGCGACGAAGAACTGGCGCAGCGTCGGATGGTTGTCGAAGTTGTTGGCCAGGAACGTCGGCTCCGTCACGAGGCCGGCGTACGGCCGATTGATGCTGAAGTCCGAGCCGCGCCGCTGGTCGTGGACGTACTTGACATAGCCGTTCACGACCTCGTTGCCGCGGAACTTGAGCTCGGCGCCGATCTCGTTCACGTCGGTGTCCGTGCGCAGCTCCTCTTCGGCGATCCGGTAATCGGTCTTCTTGTATTCGTAGAACCCGCGCAACGCGAGGCCGCGCATCAGCGGGTAATCCGCGTCGACCTGGAACCGGTTCTCCTTGATGCCCGGCACGGGGTTCGTGCGGATCAGATTCGAGTTGACCTGGTCGGGCGTCTGCCCGTCCGGTATCGTCGGCTGGCTCAGCGTGTCGCCGGGCGTGTAGACGAACTGACGCTGCGGCGTCGTGTTGTCGTGCTCGTTGTAGTGATAGTTCACCTTGACGAACAGCTTGCCGATCGGGCGCGACGTCAGCGTGACGTCGAACAGCGTGCTCTTGATCTTCCCGTCGAGGTCATCGGCCGGCATCGGGTAGGGCGTAGCGAGACCGGGCGTGACGAGCGGGGGAACGTTGATCGTCTGCGGCAGGAACGCGTCGTTCTGGCGCGCGACGCCGTACTGGAACGTCGCCGTGAGCCGCGTCGTCGGCGTGAAGTTGTAGCCGCCGGTCGCCTGGATCTGCTGGAAATCGTTGTCCGGCGTGAGCGCCATGCGGCCGAACCCGGTGGGAAACCCCACGCCCGAGTTCGGCTGCCATCCGCTGATCAGCGCGTACGGGTTCTGCCACGTGAAGCTGTTCTGGTCGTTCCGGTACTGCGAGAACCAGTAGGAAAGCGACAGCTGCAGCTTCTCGTTCTGGTAGCGCAGCGCGGCCTCGACCTGCGTCGTGTTGTCGTCGACCTGGTAAGGCACCAGGACGGAGCGCGGATTGCCGCCGCTGTTGCCCATGACGGCGCCGGTGATCCGCGTGCCGTCGCGCTGGTCGTAACGGAAATTCGCGATCGCCTCGAGACCGCCTCCGATCTGCCACGTGCCGCCGAACCGGTAGATGTCGCGCTCGGTCTTCACGCCGAAGCCCGACTGCTCGAACGGCAGGATTCCCGCGGCATTCGCCGGCGGTTGCGAATTGCCGGCGGTGATTCCCGCGAAGGCCGCAGGCAGCGTCAGCCGGTCGGATCCGAGGCCCTGGAAGATGAACTGTCCCTGGTCCGTCTGCGCGTGCGTGATCTGCCGGAAGTCGGCGGCGATTCCCCACAAGCCCTGCGTGCCGAACGTTCCTCCGATCTGGCGCGTCGGGACGCCGAGATTCGAGCCTGTCACCGTCCAGTACTGGCCGCTCGCCGTGTCGCGCGACAGCCAGTTCAGGTTCGCGATTGCGAATGGATCCTCGCGGAACAGTCCGTTCCATTCGCCGAACTTGTACCGCGACCCGCTGATGTCGGGATAGCCTATGCCGAGCTCGACGTTGTTCGTCTCGTAGCGCGTCATGTCGGCATTGCCGTAGAGCGGGACCTGGAAGAGCGGCTCGGCGGCGATGGAAGGAACGGCCAGTGCGGCGGCGATTCCGACCGCCAGCGCATGTACCCGGAACAACCTGTTGCGTTCGTGCGTCTTCATCATGGGCTCCCGGTCGTCCTGTGTTCAGCGCGTAAAGCGGGCGCCGGCAGGGTGGTTGCTGCCGTGCACCTTCACGTGGCAGTTGACGCAGGAGCTTCCGAGCATCTTGTCCGCGCCCAGGTTCGGCGGAAGGTTGTTGCCGCTGTAGTTCGTGCTCGGATGGAACGGTGATTCGTGGCACTGCTGGCACAGGAACGGCGGCCGCGTGACGAGCATCGGCGTCGCGTTCGTCCCGTGCGGATCGTGGCAGTTCGAGCAATCCTCGCGCGCCGGCGGATGTTCCCAGAGGAAAGGCCCGCGCTTCTCGGCGTGACACGTGTAGCAGGTATCGTTGACCGACGTCTTGATCAGGTTGTGCTCGCCGACCGAGCCGTGGGGCTGGTGGCACGACGTGCACGGCATCGCGCCCGTGCGGATCGGATGGCTCGACGCGCGCATGCTCGCGGCACGCTTGTCCTTGTGACAATCGAAGCAGACGCCTGCCTGCGTTTGCGCGACGCGCACCTGGTCGACGATCTTGTGCGGGTTGTGGCAGTCGTTGCAGGCGATGTCGTTGCGCGCGTGCGCCGACCCGGCCCAGTGCATGCGATCGCCGCCCTGGTGGCATGCGAGGCACGGCGCATTGCGCTGTTCCGCCGGCGCCGATCGCTTGAAGAGCACCGTCGGCGGGACCTTCGTGTTGCGGATGTGCTCGGTCGATTCACCGTGGCAGGCCTGACACGCCTTGCCGGTACCCCACGGCGTTCGCGCGTCGGCTTTGACGGCGTGCCGCGTGCCCAGCATGCTGCCGATCTCGTCGTCGTGGCACTTGAGACACACGGCGCCGGGTGCGCCTGCAGCGGCGGCCGACGCCGGGGCATCGGCCGGAGCGGCCTGCGCCAGCGCAGCGGGCGAGCCTTGGGACGGTGCTGTCGGAGGCGCGGGCGTTTGCGCCGCCGCGGCGGCGATCCATGCCAGTGCGACGACACCAACGACGCTGCTGAACTTCCACTTCGAGAATCGCATGGAACGCCTCCCAAGCTTACCTGCGATGCTCCCGGCGCGCGCGCGCCGCGGACCCTACTCGGCGACCGGGCGCTTGCGCAATTTCCGCTGCAACGTGCGCCGGTCGATCGACAGCGCGCGCGCAGTGGCCGAGATGTTTCCCCTGTTCTCGTGCAACACGTGATGGATGTATTCCCAGGTGATGCGGTGCACGGACATCGGCCGATCGCGCAGGGCGATGTCGGCGTTGCCGGCGTCCTGCAGCATCGCCAGGATCAGGCGATCCGCAGAGACGGGCGTTGCGAGGTAGTGCACGGCGCCGAGCTTGATCGCCTCCACGGCGGTTTCGATGCTCGGATACGCGGTCACGACGACGATGCGCGTCGTCGGGTCCACGCCGTGCAGTCCGGCGATCAGCCGCAGCCCCGATTGATCGGGAAGCTTGAGCGCGACGACGGCGTAGCGCGGCGCATGCTGCGCGGCGAGCGCAAGCGCATGCGCAGCGGTGTGCGCGATGCGCACGTCGAACCCGCGCGCCCCAAGCGCCGGGCCGAGCTTCTCGCACATGCGGGGTTCGTGCGCGAGCAGCAGCGAGCGGCCCGGAACGTTGCCGTTCGTAATGCTCGTATTCACCGCTCGCCTCGGATCCGTCCTTGTACGCGGCAACTGCGACTGTAATCGATGCTAGCCGCTCGTGGGCGGCGCAGGGTTGATTGAAGTCAACGCCACGCAACGCTCGCCCCGCCACGTCACGGCAGCTGGACGGGAACCCGATGTACGCTCCGGAGATCATCTGGTGTGAACGGTCAGCGTCCCTCGCTCGTCGCCTCGACCGGCGCCGCGCGACCCGCGTCGGCCCCTATTGCCGTTGCAACCAATCGTCCGGATATTAGGAGTACCTTTCGGGAGCTGGGGAGCGGCAAATCGCCGCACTCGCGACCGGCTGCGAGGTCCACCGCTATGAACACGCACCCGCGATCGAAAACCAGCATGTTGCAAATCCGCGACACAGCTCCGAGGCCATGACGCGAGTGCCGGAACCGGCTCGCCGTTCGTCAGCGCCGCCTGCGGGACGCGATCCCACGACGCCCGGCCAAAGTCCCGCAGGCGGTGGCATGTTCATGCCGCCGCGTCGCACGTGGCTGTGGTTCGCCGTGGCGCTGCTCGTGAATTTCCTCGCGGTCCGCCTGTTCATGCCGGGCGCGGAGACGCCGCTCACCGTCCCGTACACGCTGTTCAAGGACGAGGTCGCCAAGCGCAACGTGCAGTCGATCTACAGCCGCGGCGAAACGCTCAGCGGCCGCTTCGTCGCGCCGGTGACGTTTCCGCCGGCCTCCGAAGCGCAATCGGCCACGACTTCGCAGGCGAAGCCCGTGCGGGGCGTGCCGCGGCGCGGTCCGCCGCGCACGTCGGTGAATTTCGTCACGACGCTGCCGGCCTTCGTCGATCAGGGCCTCGAGGCATTCCTGATCGACCACGGGGTCGAGATCAGCGCCGAGCCGCCCGAGGAGGGCGGCGGCCCGCTCGCGACCCTGCTGTACGGCTTCGGCCCCGCGCTGCTGCTGATCGGGTTCTACGTCTGGATCTTCCGCCGCGCGCAGGGCGCCGGCGGTCTCGGCGGCGGCCTGATGGGCATCGGCAAGAGCAAGGCGCGGCGCTTCGACCAGGAGAAGGACGCGAAGGTGACGTTCGCCGACGTCGCGGGCATCGACGAGGCGAAGAACGAATTGGTCGAGATCGTCGACTTCCTGCGCGATCCGCCGAAGTACACGCGGCTCGGGGGCACGGCGCCTAAAGGCGTGCTGCTCGTCGGCGCGCCGGGAACCGGCAAGACGCTGCTCGCCAGGGCCGTCGCGGGCGAGGCCGGTGTTCCGTTCTTTTCGATGAGCGCCGCCGAATTCGTCGAGATGATCGTCGGCGTCGGCGCCGCGCGCGTGCGCGACCTGTTCAAGCAGGCTCGCGAAAACGCGCCGGCGATCATCTTCATCGACGAGCTCGACGCGATCGGGCGGGCGCGCGGGCCGATGGCCCTCGGCGGCTCGTCGGAGCAGGAGCAGACGCTGAATCAGATCCTGACCGAGATGGACGGCTTCTCGAGCCGCGAGGGGATCATCGTGCTTGCGGCGACCAATCAGCCGGACGTGCTCGATCGCGCGCTGCTGCGCCCGGGACGCTTCGACCGGCGCGTCGTCGTCAACCTTCCCGACAGGATCGGGCGCGAAGCGATTTTGAAAGTGCACACGCGCAACGTGCCGCTCGCGGACGATGCGCACCTGGCCGAGCTTGCCGCCGCGACGCCCGGATTTTCAGGTGCGGAACTGCGCAATCTCGTGAACGAGGCCGCGTTGCTCGCGGCGCGTCGGTCGCTGCAGACGGTGCGGCAAATGGACTTTCTCGACGCGCTCGAAAAGATCGTCCTCGGACCCGCGCGCCCGATCCTGCTCACGCGCGCCGACCGCGAGCGCATCGCCTATCACGAGGGCGGGCACGCGATCCTCGGCCTCGTCGTCCCGGGCGCCGACCCCGTGCATCGCGTCACGATCGTGCCGCGCGGCCAGGCGCTCGGCGTCACGTACCAGCGGCCCGACAGCGATCGCTACAACTATCCCGAGTCGTACCTGCGCGCACGCATCGTCGGCATGCTCGGTGGCCGGGCTGCCGAAGAGATCGTCTACGGAACCAGGACGACAGGCGCCGAAAGCGACATCGAGCAGGCGACGGCGCTCGCCCGCCGCATGGTGACGCGCTGGGGGATGAGCGACGACATCGGCATGGTGCAGCTCGCGCCGCGAGAGAATCCGTACCTGAGCGGACCCGAAGGCTACGGCGGCTCGAAGCCGTTCAGCGAGCGGACCGCCGAGCGCATCGACGCCGAAGTGCATCGGATCATCGATGAAAGCCACAGCGAGGCCAGGCGGCTTCTAATGGAGCATCGCAAGTCGCTCGATGCGCTGGCGAGTGCATTGCTCGAGCGCGAGACGCTGAACGAGGACGAGATCCTCGACGTCACCGGGCTGCCGCCGGCACCCGCGCTCGACACCGGGATGATCCGCACCGAGGAGACGGCCGGCCAGCGCTGAGGTCGCGTGGCGAGGCGGGCGGGATCGCAGCGGCCGCGTCGCTTCGTGGAGTGCGCGCAGCTCTCGCTCGTTCGTCCCCACACCTGGCGGTGTGTCCAGAAAAGCCAGGACGCGCCGCATGTGCGGTCTTCATCATCGGCCATGCCGGACTCTTTCGCCGGCCGCAGCAAAGGACGGGAATGGCCAAGCAGGACAGCAATCTGGGCGGCGCCTGGTGGGCGAAAAACCTCGACGACGTCGACAACGAGATCGCCCGCCTTTCGATCGCCTGCAACGTGCGCATCCTCGATCCGGGCGTCATCGAGCGCGTGCTGGAGAACGACGCGTCGGTATGCGGATCGCGCAATCCCGCCGGGTTCGAGAAGTTGCGCACCGCTCTCAAGATGCACTACCACATCCGCGGGCAGACCGCGGGCAGCATGGGGGAGGCGCAAACGGCGCAGATCGTGGCCGAGATCGTCGAGCGCCTGAAAACGCGCATCGGCGACCGCCTGGGGGGATCGAAGTAAGATCCCTGCGGGTCCGGAGTAGCATCCTCGTTCTGACAAACCGGCCACTCGGCGCGGAAGGGGAGCGATGGGCAGCGACGCCGGCTCGCGGGACGGCCATCCGCGCACGCTGCGGTTGCCGCTGACCGTTTGCCTGGCGCTGCTGCTGAGCGGCGCCGTCATCGGCGTAGGCGGAGCGCTCGCCGCTCATCACTACGTGCAGACGTCGCGCATCGTCTTCGACGCGACGGCGTCGGTGTTCACGCGCATGGGCCGCGAATCGGCGCTCGCGCTCGAGCGCACGACGGCCCCCGCGAAGCTGCTCGTCGATGTCGTGGCGGTGCAGGAGCTCGCGGCCGCTGCGGATCTGCAGGCGCGCATGCGACACCTGCCGGCCTTCGCGGCGGCGTTGCGCAGCAATCCCGCGCTGTCGGCGCTCTACGTCGGCTACGGCAACGGCGGTTTCTTTCTGGTCAGGCCGCTGCGCGACAGCGCGGTCCGCGCATCGCTCGGAGCACCGCCGGATGCCGCTTTCACCGTGCAAAGCGTCGATGGCCCGGCCGACGCGCCGGCGCGTGCGCAATTCATCCATCTGCGGGACGACCTGACGGTCATCGATGCGGCCGATCGTCCGGATTTCGCTTTCGATCCGCGTGCGCGCGAGTGGTACCGCCTCGCGATGGCCTCGGGACGCGAAGTGCTGACCGATCCGTACGTTTTCTTCACGACGCGCGAGCCGGGCATCACGTTCGCGCGCAAGTCTGCGTCAGGTGCGAGCGTCGTCGGCGCCGACATCACGCTCGCAAGCCTGACGGAACTTTTGCGGCGGCAAGCCGTCACGCCGTCGACCGAGCTGTTTCTGCTCACCGGTGACGGCCTCGTCGTGGCGCAGAGCGGCGGCGAGAGCATCACGCGCGGGACGGCGAACGGAAGCCTGCGCCTCGCCGCCTTGGCGGAGATTCCGACCGCGACGGCCGCGACCCTCGCCGCACGACATGCTTCTGATGCGACCGCCTCGACCTTCGAATTCACCGCCGGGGAGCGCGAATGGGTCGGTGCAATCAAGCGGATCGAAAGCGGTGGCGGCTCGCCATTCCATCTGGCGATGGCGGCGCCGGTCGACGAGCTGTTGCTGGATGCCCGCCGCATGCGCGAACAGTCCTTCTGGGTAACGCTCGCGCTGATCGCGCTGGCCGTGCCGCTTGCGTGGCTGCTCGCATCGCGCGTCTCGCGGCCGCTGCGCCGGATCGCGACCGAGGCGCACACGATCCAGGCGCTCGATTTCACCGAGGCACCCGCCGTGCATTCGCGTGTTCGCGAGGTCGATGGCCTGGCCGCGGCGGTGCGCGCGAGCCGGACGAGCCTGCGCCACTTCCAGGACATCAGCGGCGCGCTCGCCGCCGAGCGCAGCGTCGAGCGGTTGATCGCACGCGTATTGGACGAGACAATGCAGCTCGCCGGGGCCGACGCGGCGTCGGTTCATCTGGTCGATGCGAAGCGACGCGTACTGGAGCCCGCCCGCGCGATCGGCCGGGACATCGCCGAGGTGCCCTTCACGCTCGCGCCGATGCCGCTCGACGCCGTGGCCGCCGCGGCGCATCCGCTTGCGCGTGCGGTGCTCGAGGGAACCACGGTTCTCGTCGACGTCGCGCGCGACGATCCGCGCAACCGCGACGTCGTGCCGATCGAGGCGCTGCCTGCCGGCGATGCGAACCCGGCGCTGCTCGCCACGCCGCTCCGCGATCGCTCGGGCGGAATCATCGGCGTCCTTTGCCTCCTTACCGGCCGCGTGCGCGCGGCGGAGATACGGCCACATGTCGTGGCGTTCGTCGAAAAGCTGTCAGGCGTCGCGGCGATCTCGATCGAGACGCAGCGCCTGCTCGCGGAACAGAAGGCACTGCTCGAGGCGTTCATCCAGCTCGTGGCCGCGGCCATCGACGCCAAGTCGCCGTACACCGGCGGCCACTGCCAGCGGGTGCCCGAGCTCACGCGGCTGCTGGCGCAGGCGGCTTGCGATGCGCGTGACGGGCCGTATCGCGATTTCCGCCTGACCGAGGACGAATGGGAAGCCGTTCACATCGCGAGCTGGCTGCACGACTGCGGCAAGGTGACGACGCCGGAATACGTCGTCGACAAGGCCACGAAGCTGGAAACGCTCTGCGACCGCATCCACGAAGTTCGCATGCGCTTCGAGGTTTTGAAGCGCGACGCCGAAATCGCGTCGCTGAAAGCGCGACTCGAAGGCGGAGACGAAGCGGCACTGGCGGGCGCGCTCGCGCGCGAATGGCGCGAGCTCGACGACGACTTCGCCTTCATCGCCGCGTGCAACCAGGGTGGCGAATCGATGGACGCCGCGGCGATCGAGCGCGTGCAGCGGATCGCGGCGCGCACGTGGCAGCGCACGCTCGACGACCGGATCGGCCTGTCGTGGGAGGAACGCAAGCGCAAGGAGAGGACAGCGGCGCCGCCGCTGCCCGCGACCGAGCCGCTGCTGGCCGACGCGCCGGAGCACGTCATCGAACGCGGCGAGCACGAGCGGATGCCGCGCGACAACCGCTGGGGCTTCGCGCTCGACGTTCCGGAGCGGCGCTACGACCGCGGCGAGATTCACAACCTGACGGTGACGCGCGGCACGCTCACGCGCGAGGAGCGCTACGCGATCAACAACCACATCGTGCAGACGATCATCATGCTCGACAATCTGCCGTTCCCGCGCCATCTCGCGAACGTTCCCGAGCTTGCGGGCGGCCACCACGAGACGATGGACGGGCGCGGGTATCCGCGGCGGCTCACGCAAGCGCAGATGAGTCCCGTGGCGCGGATGATCGCCATCGCCGACATCTTCGAGGCGCTGACCGCCGTGGACCGGCCGTACAAGAAGGGCAAGACGCTGTCCGAATCGCTTCGCATCATGGCCCGCATGCGAGACGACCGTCACATCGATCCGGACCTGTTCGAGCTGTTCCTGACGTCGGGCGTCTACCGCCGATACGCCGAAAAATATCTCGCACCGGGGCAGATCGACGACGTCGACGTCGCCGCGTTCCTGCGGCGGCCCGACAGCATCCTCGAAACCGCCTGACGCCGTTGACGCATCCTCACGACCGGTCGGCTTCGGAGATCCACTCGTTCAGCAGCGTGTAGGCGATCGCGAGCACCACCGGGCCGATGAACAGCCCAATGATGCCGAATGCGACCAGGCCGCCGATGACGCCCGCGAAAATCAGCAGCAGCGGAAGGTTGGCGCCCTTGCGGATCAGGATCGGCCGCAGCACGTTGTCGAGCGCGCCGACGAAGATCGACCAGACGAGGAACAGTGTGCCCGCGACGGCCGAGCCGTTGTAAAAGAGCCAGACGATCGCGGGGATCAGCACGAGAATCGGACCGATCTGGGCTATGCAGAGCAGCAGGACGACGGCCGTCAGCAGGCCGGCGAACGGAATGCCCGCCAGTGCGAGGCCGATGCCCGCCAGCGTCGTCTGCACGAGCGCCGTCACGACGACGCCGAGCGCGACCGCGCGAATCGCGCGTCCCGCGAGCAGCACGACCTCCTTCCCGCGGTCGCCCGCGAGGCGGTTCCCGAACCGGAGCAGCGCTTCGCGTGCAATTTCGCCCCGGGTGTAGAGGATGATCGCGATGACGATCGTCAGCAGCGCCTCGAGGGCGAACGTGCCGATGCCGCCGAGCGCACGCCCGACCCACTGGGCGGCGTCCGCCGCGTACGGCGCGACGTGCGAGGCGAGACCCGACGTTCCTGTCGCGGCGATGGCCGTCCACCGCTCGGCGATGGCCGAGCCGACCAGCGGAAATCCGGTGAGCCACTGCGGTGCCGCCGGAATCGTCGCCGTGGGAAGCGCACGGACCCAGCGCATGATCGTGTCCGTGTTCGCGACCACCGTCTGGATCGCGAGCAGCAGCGGCACGAAGAGCACCAGCAGCATGCAAAGGGACATCAGCGTGACGGCGAGCGCGCGCCGCCGCAGGCGCGCCTGCACCGCGAGCATCAGCGGCCACGTCGCGACGACGATCGTCATCGCCCACACCGTCGCAAACAGGAAGGGCCGCAGGATCCAGAACGACGCCCCCATCAGGACTGCGAGCAGTGTGACGGCGAGCAGCGTGCGCGTCAGGTCGCGGCGCGCGACGGTCACGGCCAACTCGCGTTCGGTCATGGTCGAATCCTTGCGATCAACCCGGCTGCGTGGGGCGAAGTCGTCTGCGAGCCTGCGAGTCGCACGACGGCCTCCTGGCCGGGAACAACGGAAAACGATGCCCGGCATTCATGCCGCCGTCTCGACAATTCGCGACACCGCAGTGACCGATTGTCGAAAAAAGCGAAGACTGGCCCCCGAGCGGCGGTCACCATCGGCCGAGGACGGCGGCTGCGTCGCGCGAGGCGTCGCGCAGAATCGCCGCAGCGGTGCAATGCGACAATGCGCCGAAGCAATCTCGAGAACCGGGGCAAAACGATGGACATCGGCCGCCAGCTCGCCAGCAGTCAGGATCTTTCCACGAAGGTTTCGCTCGTCTTCCAGAAGCGCGCGAAGATCGCGCAGGAGCAGTTCGCCGAAACCGTCAGGAAGGCCTACGCGGAAAACGGTGTGGCCGAGCTCGTCACAAACCCCGCCGCCGCGGCGCGACTGTGGACCGACGCGCTGAGCTACGTCGTCGACAGTGCGCAGCGCTCGATCCTGTTCTGGGACACGATGCGCCAGCGCGGGAACAATTTCATCGAGCACACGCGGCAGGGCTTTCCGCCGATGCTGCACTTCAAGTACGAGACAGTCCTCGACGGGCGCAACTTCGCGAAGCCGGTGAACTACGCGCTCGTGCGCATCCTCCCCCCCGAGGGCGTGACCATTCATGCCGACCGGCGTCCGTACATGATCGTGGACCCGCGCGCGGGACACGGCCCCGGTATCGGTGGCATGAAGGACGATTCGCAGGTGGGGGTCGCGTTGCGCGCGGGTCATCCGGTGTACTTCGTCATCTTCTTCCGCGATCCGGAACCCGGTCAGACGCTGCTCGACGTGTGCGAGGCGGAGAGGCAGTTCGTGAAGAAGGTGCGTGAGCTGCATCCCGACAGCCCCAAGCCGGCGGTGGTCGGCAACTGCCAGGGTGGCTGGGCCTCGATGATGCTCGCCGCATCGAGTCCCGAGGACACCGGGCCGATCGTCATCAACGGCGCGCCGATGTCCTACTGGGGCGGCGCATGGCAGGAAGGCTCGGGCGACAACCCGATGCGCTACGCCGGCGGCAATCTCGGCGGCACGTGGCTCGCGTCACTGACGGCGGATCTCGGCGCCGGCGTGTTCGACGGCGCGTACCTCGTCGAGAACTTCGAGAATCTGAATCCCGCGAACACGTTCTTCGAGAAGTATTACAACGTCTACAAAAATGCCGACACCGAGCCACCGCGCTTCCTCGAGTTCGAGCGCTGGTGGGGCGGCTTCTACCTGATGAACCGCGAGGAGATCGAGTGGATCACGCGCAACCTGTTCGTCGGCAACAAGCTGTGGAGCGGCGACAGCACGGCACCCGGAGGCGGCGCGTTCGACCTGCGCGACATCAAATCCCCGATCATCCTGTTCGCGTCGATGGGCGACAACATCACGCCGCCGCAGCAGGCGTTCAACTGGGTCGCTGACATCTATGGCTCGACCGACGAGATCAAGGCGCGCGGCCAGGTGATCGTCGGTCTTGTGCATCGGAACATCGGCCACCTCGGCATCTTCGTGTCAGGCAAGGTGGCGCGCAAGGAATACACGCAGATCGTGTCGGTGCTGCAGAGCATCGAGGCGCTCACGCCGGGCCTGTACGCGATGTCGATCAAGGAGCGGAAGAACGCGGCAGGCGAGCTCGAGTACGAGGTCGAGTTCGAGGAGCGTCAGCTCGAGGAAGTGATTTCCCGGCTCAACAGGTTCGAGCGCGGCGACGAGCGGCCGTTCGAGGCGGTGGCCGAGATCTCCGAGTTCAATCAGCGTGCCTATGAGCTCTTCCTGCAGCCGCTCGTGCAGTCGATGTCGAACGAATACACGGCGACGCTTCTGCGGCAGTTCCATCCGCTGCGATTCCAGCGCTGGGCGCTCTCCGACGTCAATCCCTGGCTCGCATGGCTCGGTCCCGCCGCCGAGGCGGTGAAGGCGCAACGGCAGACGGTGGACCCGGGCAATGCCGCGCTGCAGGTCGAGAAAGCGGCGGCAGCCACCCTCAGCGCTTCGCTCGAGTGCTATCGCGCGGTGCGCGATGCCGCGAGCGAGGCCTCCTTCTTCCAGACGTACGGCAACGTGTTCTCGCTCTACGTCGCCGACAAGCGGGGCGTGAAAAAGCGGGCGGGGACGCCGGCGGCGGAGGCGCGCGAGCTGCCGTTCGTGCGGGAGGCGCTCGCCGCCATGGGCGAAGGCGGATACGCGGAGGCGCTCGCGCGCGTCGCGTGCCTGCTGGCGCGCAAGGGCGAGCCGCTGCTGCTGTCGTGGCTGCAGACGAAGCACGCGCTGATCGGCGAATATCGCGATCTGCTGCCCGCCCTCGCGCCGGACGCCTGGCGGCGCATTCGCGGCGAGCAGGAGATCATCGTCCGCTACGAGCCGGAGCAGGCGCTCGCCACGCTGCCCGAGCTGCTCGCGGACCCGCGGGATCGCGAACGGCTCGTCACGCTCGTGCAGCGGCTGTTTGCCGACGAGCGCGTCCAGCGCGCACGGCCCTCCGCCGAGCAGGTCGCGATGCTGGAAACCATTGGCAAGGCGCTCGCGGATGTGCCCTCGCGTTCCGCCCGCAAGGGCAATGGCGCGCGCAAGCGCGCGGGCAAGGCGCCGCGCAAGGGCAATGGCAAGCGCGCCGCCGGTCACGCGGTGTAGCCATGGACGAGAACGCGCACACGAAGTACCGCAAGCTGCTCGATTTCTGCAAGGACCTGCCACCGACGCGCACGGCCGTCGCGCATCCGTGCGACGAGAGCTCGCTGCGGGGTGCGCTCGACGCCGCCCGGCTGGGGCTGATCGCGCCGATCCTGTGCGGCCCGCGCGGCCGCATCGAAGGCGTCGCGAAGGAGCACGAGCTGGATCTCGCCGGCATCGAGATCGTCGATGCGCCCTACAGCCAGGCATCGGCCGCCAAGGCCGTCGATCTGGTGCGCGAGGGCAGGGCCGAGGCGCTGATGAAGGGCAGCCTGCACACCGACGAGCTGATGGGCGCGGTCGTCGGCCGCGAAGGCGGGCTGCGCACCGCGCGCCGCATCAGCCATTGCTTCGTCATGGACGTGCCGTCGCACGAAGACACGCTGATCGTCACCGATGCCGCGGTCAACATCGCGCCGACGCTGGAGGACAAGATCGACATCGTCCAGAACGCAATCGACCTCGGGCACGCGCTGCACTTTTCCGAAGTGCGCGTGGCGATCCTGTCGGCGATGGAAACCGTGAACCCGAAGGTGCCGTCGACGATCGAGGCGGCCGCGCTGTGCAAGATGGCCGACCGCGGCCAGATCACCGGTGGAATCCTGGACGGCCCGCTCGCGCTCGACAATGCGATCAGCCTCGAATCGGTGAAGATCAAGAAGATCGACTCGCCGGTGGCAGGACGCGCCAACGTGCTGGTCGTGCCGGACCTCGAGGCCGGCAACATGCTCGCGAAAAGCCTGTCGTTCCTCGCGGGAGCGGATGCCGCAGGCATCGTCCTCGGCGCAAAAGTGCCGATCATCCTCACGAGTCGCGCCGACTCGGTGACCACACGGCTCGCCTCGTGCGCCGTGGCGACGCTCGTCGTCCAGGCGCGTCGCGAGGCGGCCGGCCGCGCGGTCACATGAGCTTTTCCGGCTGACGATGAGCGATGCGATCGCTGTCCTGAACGCTGGCTCGTCGAGCCTCAAGTTCTCGCTGTTCGCGGAAGCAGCCGACGGCCCGGTCGTCGTCGTGCGCGGCCAGGCGGAAGGACTCTATACGTCCCCGCGATTCGTCGCGAAGGATGCGGCCGGTGCCGTGATCGGCGAAAAGGCCTGGGGCGACGGCGTCGTCCTTGGACATGATGGTGCGCTCGACCACCTGGTCTCGTTCCTGCGCGACCGGCTCGCACAGCACCGCCTCATCGGCGTCGGCCATCGCGTCGTGCACGGGGGCCTCGACTATGCGCAACCAGTGCGCGTCGACGCGGATGTCGTCGCGGCGCTCGAAAAGTACATTCCCCTCGCGCCGCTGCACCAGCCGCACAATCTCGCGCCGATCAAGACGCTCCTCGAGCGGCTGCCCGAGCTGCCGCAGGTCGCGTGCTTCGACACGGCGTTCCACCGGGCACAGCCGCCGGTCGCGCAGGCATTCGCGCTGCCGAAATCGATCACCGAGCGCGGCGTCGTTCGCTACGGGTTTCACGGCCTGTCGTACGAGTACATCGCCGGCGCGCTTCCCGCGCACGATGCCCGCGCCGCCGCGGGCAAGACCATCGTGCTGCACCTCGGCAACGGCTCGAGCATGTGCGCGCTCGCGAACGGCCGGAGCATGGCCAGCACGATGGGCTTCACTGCGGTCGACGGCCTGCCGATGGGCACGCGCTGCGGCAGTCTCGATCCCGGCGTCGTGCTGTACCTGATGGACGAACTGGGGATGGACACCCGCGAGGTCGAGAAGCTCATCTATCATCAATCGGGCATGCTCGGCGTATCCGGTATCTCGAGCGACATGCGCACGCTGCTCGCGAGCGCGGATCCGAATGCGAATTCGGCGATCGACCTTTACGTGTATCGGATCGGACGTGAGCTGGGATCGCTCGTGGCCGCGCTCGGCGGGCTCGACGCGATCGTGTTCACCGCCGGCATCGGCGAGAACAGCGCGGTGCTGCGCGAGCGCGTCTGCCGTGACGCCGCCTGGCTCGGTGTCGCGTTCGACGCCGATGCGAACGCCCGTGCGCGCGATGCGACGCGAATCAGCACGGCAGCGAGCCGTGTCGCTGCATGGGTGATCCCGACCAACGAGGAACTGATGATCGCGCGCCACACGCGGGCATTGATCGCGCCGCACGCCCGTTGAAACCAAGGAGGCAACCCCTCATGCTCAAAGGAAAAGTCGCCGTCGTCACCGGCTCCACCAGTGGCATCGGCCTTGGCGTCGCGCGGGCGCTCGCCGCCGAGGGTGCCGACATCGTGCTGAATGGCTTCGGCGCAGCGGATGCGATCGAAGCGCTGCGCAAGGAGCTCGGCGCCGGCGGCGTGAGAGTGACCTACAACGCGGCCGACATGTCGAAACCGGCGGAGATCGCCGGCATGGTCGAGGCCGCAACGCGCGAGCTCGGCCGCGTCGACATACTCGTCAACAACGCGGGCATCCAGTTCACCGCGCCGGTGGAAGAGTTTCCCGTCGAGCGCTGGGACGCCATCATCGCGATCAACCAGTCGGCGGTGTTCCATGGCATCCGCGCCGTATTGCCGCAGATGAAGCAGCGCAATTTCGGCCGGATCGTCAACGTCGCGTCGGTGCACGGCCTCGTCGCCTCGACCGACAAGGTGGCGTACGTCGCGGCGAAGCACGCCGTCGTCGGGATCACGAAAGTGGTGGCGCTGGAGACAGCGACCACCGGCATCACGTGCAACGCCATCTGCCCGGGCTGGGTGTTGACGCCGCTCGTGCAGAAGCAGATCGACGCTATCGCCGCACGCGAAAACTTGACGGCGGACGCGGCACGTGCGCGACTGCTCGGCGAAAAACAGCCGTCACGGGAGTTCGCCACCCCGGAACAGATCGGCGCGCTGGCGGTGTTCCTGTGCTCGGATGCCGCGGCGCAGATTCGCGGCGTGGCGCTGCCGGTCGACGGGGGCTGGGTGGCGCAGTAGGCGGCGACCCGGCGCCCGTCGATGTCCAGAAAGGCGAAGACGGTGCGATGCGAGGTCGTTCACGATCGAAGTCGATACCGAAGCAATTGCGCGCGGCGTAAACGCGCTGCGCTGAAAGATCGGCATGCAGACGACGACACTCGAAAGCGCGGTGGCGCAGATCGCCGACGGCGCGAGCCTGATGATCGGCGGGTTCATGGGTGTCGGAACACCGGAGCGCATCGTCGACGAGCTCGTGCGCCAGCGCAAGCGCGACCTCACGGTGATCGCCAACGACACGGCGTTGCCCGGGGTCGGCATCGGCAAGCTGATCACTGCAAAGCTCGTGTGCAAGGTGATCGCCAGCCACATCGGTCTCAATCCCGAGACGCAGCAGAAGATGCTGGCCGGGGAGATGGAGGTCGAGCTCGTGCCGCAAGGGACGCTGATCGAGCGCATCCGCGCTGCCGGCCACGGGCTCGGCGGCGTGCTGACGCCGACGGGCGTGGGCACCGTGGTCGAGGAGGGCAAGCGCAAGCTCGACGTCGACGGCCGCGAGTACCTGGTCGAAACCGCACTGTCGGCCGATTTCGCGCTGGTGCAGGCGTTCCTCGCCGATTATCTCGGCAACCTCACCTACGCGCTCACCGCGCGGAACTTCAACCCGGTGATCGCCATGGCCGCCCGCACGGTGATCGTCGACGCGGAGCACGTCGTCCCGGTGGGGATGATCTCGCCCGATCACGTGCTGACGCCAGCGCCCATCGTCGACTACGTGATTGCCCGGGCATGAAACGTCCCCCCACGCTCGCTCCGCTCGCCGCCCCCCGGGGGGTCGGTCAGCCGGTCGGGGCGGCCCTTCCCGACTGACGACATGGATCCGCAAACCATCATCGCGAAGCGCATCGCGCAGGAGCTGACCGACGGCATGCTCGTCAACCTCGGCATCGGCATCCCGACGCTCGTCGCCAATCACGTGCCGCCCGGCATGCACATTTTCTTCCAGTCGGAGAACGGCCTGATCGGCACCGGCCCGATTCCGCAGGAAGGCCTCGCGCAGGCGCGCCTGACCGACGCCGGCGGCAAGCCCGTAAGCGCCATTCCGGGTGCGTGCACGTTCGACAGCGCCGTCTCGTTCGGGCTGATTCGCGGCGGGCACGTCGACATGACGGTGCTCGGCGGCCTGCAGGTCGATGCCGGGGGCAGGCTCGCCAACTGGATGATTCCCGGCAAGATGGTCCCGGGCATGGGCGGCGCGATGGATCTCGTCACCGGCGCGAAGCGCGTCGTCGTCGCGATGCAGCACAGCGCCAAGGGCAAGCCCAAGATCGTCCGCCAATGCACGCTGCCGCTCACCTCCGTGCGTACGGTCGACCTAGTCGTGACCGAGCTCGCGGTGATCGCGTTTCCCGGCGGGCGCGCGACGCTCGTCGAAACCGCGCCGGGCGTGCAGGTCGAGCAGGTGCTCGCGCTGACCGAGGCGGAGCTGGCGGTACCGGCGCAGGTGCCACAGATGCAGCTTTCATGAGGATGCGAAGATGGCTGTCGACGTCCCGCGCCCCGCGCTGAAGAGTCACAAAGCGCTCGTCATCGGCATCGCCAACGAGCATTCGATCGCCTACGGTTGCGCGAAGGCGTTTCGCGAGCTGGGCGCCGACGTGGCGATCACTTATCTGAACGACAAGGCGCGCCCGCATGTCGAGCCGCTCGCACGCGCGCTCGACGCCTCGATCTTCGTTCCGCTCGACGTGGCGACCGAAGGCGCGCTGGAGAAGGTGTTCGACGAGGTGAAGGCGAAGTGGGGCCGACTCGACATTCTCGTCCATTCGATCGCGTTCGCGCCGAAGGAAGACCTGCAGGGCGGATTGCTCGACTGCTCTGCGGCCGGGTTCGGCAAGGCGATGGACGTGTCGTGCCATTCGTTCGTGCGGATGGCGAAGCTCGCCGCGCCGCTGATGAGCGACGGCGGGACGATGTTCGCGATGAGCTATCACGGCGCGAACAAGGTCGTGCCGACGTACAACGTAATGGGGCCGGTGAAAGCCGCGCTGGAGGCGTGCTGCCGCTATCTCGCGTACGAGCTCGGGCCGAAGCGCATCCGCGTGCACGCGATATCGCCCGGACCGCTGAAGACGCGCGCCGCATCGGGCCTCAAGGACTTCGACCTGCTGCTGAACCAGGCCGCGCAGCGCGCGCCGATCGGCGAGCTCGTCGATATCATGGATGTCGGCTTCACGTGCGCTTTCCTCGCGACGCCGTATGCGCGCCGCGTTTCCGGCGAAACGCTCTATGTCGACGGCGGCGTGAACATCATGGCCTGAAGCGCGCTGCGCCGCGCGCCTCCCGCGTCAGGGCGGTTGCGGCGCGCTCGCCCCGCCGGTGCGGCGGCGCCACAGCACGTATCCGAGGACGATCAGCGCCGAGATCACGAGGTAGGCGAGCACGGTTGCGGCGACTGCGGGCGGCAGCGCATTCCGCGTTGCCACGACGAGCGCGAGTCCGGGGTTGCGCGCCGCGCTGCAGATGGCGACGGCCGTGCGGGTCGCCGCTTCCGGACCCGCCAGCGCATGACCCGCCGCCAGCGCCAGCGCCGTGACGGCCCCGATCGCCGCAGCGAGGCGAAATCCCGCACCCGCGACCACCTCCCAGACGTTGACGAGGACGAGGATCGTCAACGCGAAAAGCAGGACGCCGGCCGCGCGTGCGAGCTTCGGCTCGAAGGCGGCGACGTGCGTCGGGAAAGCCACGCGCACCAACATGCCAAGCGCAAGCGGCAGGAGCTGAGCGGTAAAGACCTGCCACGCGAGGTGCGACGGCGCGATGCTCGCCCGGCCCGCATACACCTCGTCGAGCGCAGCGACCCACAGCGGCAGCGACACGACGGCCAGCACGGCAACCAGGATCTGCAGCGCCGGCGCGAACGCATGATGACCGCCTGCGCCGAGCGAGCGTCTCAACGCGACGGGCGCACCGGGCGAAATCGCCATCAGGACGATGCCGACTTCGGCGGCGCGCGGCAGGTCGGCGATCCGGCACACGACGAGCGCGATCGCCGGGACGGCGACGAGCACGGCGAAAAGACCCTTGACTAGAAGGGCCGGGTGGTCGAACACCCAGCGGAATTCGCCGGGCACAATCGCGAGCCCGACGGCAAGCATGACGGTGAAAATCGTGACGGCCGCCAGGACCGCGAGAACCTGCTCGGGAACCGGCGCGTCGACCGGCATCGGCGCTACACCCGGCCCGCGGTGCGCGTCGCCGAGGAACCGCCGAGTCCCTGTGTGTCCGGAACGCGCGCGAGTGCCAGGTCCTCCGGAAACACGTAATGCGCGTCGATGGACCGGTCGAGCAGCTCGCGCTCGCGATCGAGCGCCGCTCGCCGGTGCATCGGCAGCGAGGCCGATACATTGTCGAGCATTGCGCGGAGCCGGCGCGCGATCTGCACGCTCGCGGCCCCGCAGGTCCGGATCTCGGTGCACGCGACGTGGACGTAGTCCTCCCAGTTCGGCGTCCGGTAGATGACGCGCACCCGGCCGGCGTGGTCGCGGGCCTCCTCCTGTTGCAGGTGCCGCCTGCCCACGGCCTTCAGCAGCCGATGGATCTGGTCGATCGCGAGCACCGCCGTCGTCGGATCGTTGATGGCCGGTGACAGCGCCTTGAGCGCGATGTCGACCAGGATCCTGAACCCGAACATCGGGTCCTGCTCCATCGTCCGTTCCGACCCGAACGCAACGGTCGCGCGCAGCTTGCGATCGTCGAATTGCGTCGCGCCGCCATAGAGCGCGAACAACGGTTCCTCGTAAGCGACGAAGTCGCCGACCTGCGGCACGAGCTCGACGATGCCGTCCCGGCGCTCCGCCGCGAACAGCAGCGTCTCCAGATCCACCGCCAGCAGGATCGCCGAATCGCCGGTGTGATCGACGACGCGCCGCGCCGCGACGTCCGGCGCGGATGCCGAGGGTTCGCTGTCGTCCGTCGCGCCGACCGGCTCCGGATACACCGACTCGATGACGGCGAGGCCTTCGTTGCCGACGCGTGCGACGACGCTCACCGGGCGCAGCATTCGCGCCGCGTAGTCGATCAGGAACAGGAAGGTTGCCATGCAGGCGATGCCGAGGACGGCCGTGACGACCGCGACCAGGTCCGGCACGTTCTTCTCGAGCCGATTGAGCGCCATTACCGCGAACACGAGCGAGAACACGAACAGCCCGACGGTGTAGCGGACGACGTTGTCGCGCAGGATCGTCGTCGCGATGATGCGCGGCGTCAGTTGCCCGCCGGCGATCTGGATCGCAACCAGCAGCGAGCCGAACGTGAACACCATGAACGACAGCGTCAATGTGATGACCGTCTCGTACAGCGCATGCGCGCCCTCGAGGTCGAGGCCGGACAGCCGCCATCCGAGCCGGCCGTCGAGCCAGCGCAGCGTGGGCGCCACGATCAGCACGAGGACGATCGCGACGAACGGAACGATCCACAGCGCCGAGCGCGCGTAGCTCGTCGCGCGGTAGATGCGGCTCCACACCAGCGTGCGCCTGACGTAATGCCCGGCGCGACGCAGGCGCACGCCGCGGGTGGGCGGTGCCGGAATCCCGCGCTGCGACGCGGCATCGACGGCGCGGGTGTCGGTCATCGGGGTGCTCGGCACGGAACCGCCCATCCTGACCGGCAGGCGTCGGCAGGGTCCTTGCAATTCGCGACACGCCTACCTGTCCCCGGGGACAATTGCGCGGACGCCCAGTGCGACGCTAACGTGGCGAAGCTCGGCGCACCCTGCGCTGCGCGGGCGCTGATCGCGCTCCGGAGTGAGCAATGTCACCCTGCATGCGGCATCGGCATTGCATCGACCATCACATGCGCATCGACGACTGCGACCTCGAACGTATCGCTGCGCAATCCGGGTATCCCATGCACGCCGCCGTTCGCGACATCGTAACGCCAGTGGCAGCCTGCGCAGAGCACGCTCGTGCCGTCGATCAGGCCGATCGCGAGCGAGGTTCCGCACAGAATGCACGCGTCGTCGAGCGCGAACAGGCGGCCGTCGATGTTGAAGAGCGCGACGCTCTCGCCCGCGACCACGACGGACAGGGCGCTCCCCGGTGCGATCCGGTCGACAGTCGCGACGTCGACAAGCTCGTGCATGCGCATGCTCGATTTTTGTGGCTGCCACGGCGCGGGCATCCAGCGCGCCGGGGCCGGTCGCGGCGGGTAACGCGCCCGGGACCCGATGCGATCGTGCCTCTGCGAACGCGGGCCGTCCTGCCACTTCTCGACAAGTTCAAGTGCGCGGAAGTGATCCCGGATGCCGAACGGCGCCGACGATCCGGGACCTTTCAGGTAATCCCGGCCGGCGAATCGACATTTCTCGACAGGGGGGTTAGTGTGTTGCGGTTGCACGATTTTCGGGAGGAAACGTGCTGAGGTCGAAAGTTTCGTCGGGTGGACTCCTGCATCTCGCGCCCGCCGCGGTCGCAATGCAGCGGGTCGGCGCCTTCGCCGGCCTGCCGATGCTTCTGACTCAGGTCGGTACCGACGCCGAGTCCGTGGTGGCCAGCGCGGGCCTCGCGCCGGGCGCGCTCGACAATCCTGGCAACCACGTCCCGTATACGGCACTTTGCCGGCTCCTGAGCGAAGGCGCGGCGCGAACGTCCTGCGCCCATTTCGGTCTCCTCGCGGGGCGGATGTGGCACCTGTCGGATCTCGGCGCCCTCGGCGAGCTCACCGCTCATTCCGGGACCGTCGGCGAGGCGCTGCAGTCGCTGGCGACCTACCAGCACCTGCACAGCACCGGCGGCCTCGTGTTCGTGCTGGAGCGCGGCGGCGTCGTGGACTTCGGCTACGCGATCTATCACACCGGCGTCGCGGCCGGTGACCAGTTCTACGACAGCATCCTGGCAGCGGCCTTCAACTTCATGCGGGAACTGGCCGGCCCGGGATGGCTTCCCGCGGATGTGTTCATTCCGCACGCTCGCCCGCGCGACATCGGACCGTATCGCCGGCTGCTGAAGGTGCAGCCGCGCTTCGACGCCGAGTTCTGTGCGATCCGCTTCGCGGCGAGCTGGCTCTCGCGGCCGGTTGCAGGCAGCGATCCGGTGCGGCGGCGCGAGGCGCTGGCGCAGCTGGAAGCGGCAGGCGCGGGCGAGTTCGTCGATCAGGTGATACGCGCCGTGCGCACGGTGCTTTTGCAAGGCAAGCATTCCGGCGACGATGTCGCGCAGATGCTGTCGATGCACCGGCGCACGCTGAATCGGCGGCTGCAGGCCCGTGGCACCACGTTCCAGCAGGTCCTCGACAAGGTCAGGTTCGACGTCGCCCGGCAGCTGCTGGGCGAATCGGACATCCCTCTCGACGACGTCGCCGCCACGCTCGGTTATGCCGGCGTCAGTCCGTTCATGCGCACGTTCCGCCGCTGGGCGCGAACCACGCCGGGACAGTGGCGGCGTGCCGCAGCGGTTGCCCGATTGGCCCGCGACGCATTCCCTTCGCCCGAGTACGACGCGCGCTTCGGCGAGGGGACAGAGGGCCCTCGTGCCGCTTGATGCTCAGTTGGCGACCGGCCGCCTGGACGGGCTGCGCCGCGTGCGCCGCTGCGACGGCGACCGGTTGAACTGCTTGCGATACCAGCGTGAGAAGCCGCTCGGTGCGGAGAACCCGAGCAGCGACGATATCTCGGCCAGCGATCGGGTGCGGTTGCCGACGTAGCGCTCGGCCAGTTCCCGGCGCACGGCGTCGACGATCTCCGAAAACGTTTCACCGGCGCTCGCGAGGCGCCGATGCACGGTCCGCCGGTCGATGCCGAGGTGCTGCGCGACGACGTCGATCGTGCAGCGACCGGTTGCGAGCAGCGTCACCACGAGCTCACGCACCTGCGCGACGACATCCCCCGGGGAGTCCGCCTCGATGAGCTGCCCCGCATAACGCGCCATATCCGGATCCGCGTTGGGGTTTGGCGCTTCGAGATCGCGCCGCGCGCACACGATGCCGTTGAAGTCATGGCCGAACTCGACATTGCGCCCGAAGACGCGCTCGTGCACCGCGCGGTCGCGAGGGGGATCGTGCGCGAAGCACACGCGCCGCGGCTTCCACTGGGGGCCGAGGAACGCTGCCAGCGTCCGGAATGCGACGCCGATCGCAAGCTCGGTCGCCTGGCGCACCGGCCCGCCGTGGCCGACGATCAGTTCCTCCCGCAGGACGACGACGTCGCCGCTTTCCTCGATCGTCAGGAACAGCGCGGCGTTGAGCTTCCTGCTGTGGCGCATCAGCGCGTCGATCGCGAGACGCAGCGTCGGTTGCTCGCGCACCAGCAACCCGACCGGGCCGAGATTCGACAGCCGCCGCGTTTCCGCCATCAGCAACCCGAACGCCTCGACGCCGCTGCGCTCGGCGGACGCCTCGAGCAGCGTGCGGACGGCATCGATCGGAACTTTCAGCTCGGCGTCGCGGAGGCACCTCGCCGGCAGCCGGCACTCGGCCAGCATGCGTGCCGGGTCGAGCCCCAGCTTGCGGGCGATCTCGGCGTAGTTGGTAAGGCTCGCGCTGCGGATGAGGGCGGCCATGGCAATCGGCGACGGAAGTCCCGAAAGGATAAGTCTATGTCACGTTGAGCGAAGACGGCAACGCGTCGTGCGGAACACAATGCGCCGCATGCGGGATCGATCGATCCCGTGGCAAACAAAGGCGAGCACAACGGCGATGGCTTTCGCAATTCACGACTCCCGGTTCGATGCCGCGGCGCATCGCCTGCCGCCGCGCCGCTACGCATGGACGGTGTTCGGGATCATCTTCGCGCTGATGGTCGTCGACTACGTCGACCGACAGGTCGTGGTGTCGATGTTCCCGCATCTCAAGGCGCACTGGGACCTGTCGGACGGCCAGCTCGGCGCGCTGGTCTCCGTCGTCTCCATCACCGTTGCGCTCGGCTCCGTTCCGCTGTCGCTGCTTGCCGACCGCTGGAGCCGCGTGCACAGCATCTTCCTGATGGCGCTCGTCTGGAGCGCCGCGACGATCGCGTGCGCGTTCATGGAACAGTACACGCACCTGCTCGGCGCGCGCAGCATCGTGGGTCTCGGCGAAGCCGCTTATGGCTCGGTTGGAGCGGCGCTGCTCGCGAGCATGTTTCCGGCGCGCATGCGCAGCACGGTGCTCGGTGCCTTCCTCGCCGCCGGCCTGATCGGCTCGGTGCTCGGCGTGGTGCTGGGCGGCGTGATCGCCGAGCGCTGGGGATGGCAGGCCGGCTTCGGCGCGGTGGGCGTGCCGGGAATGCTGCTCGCGATCGTCTTCGTCCTGGTAGTGCGCGATTACAAGACCGTCGCGCTGCCTGGCGAATCCACCGGCGCGCGCAAGACGATGCGCGCCGGGGCGATCGTCGGCGAGCTGCTGCGGCCGCGCACGGCCATCGTGACCTGCGTCGGCGCCGGCCTGCAACTGGTGATGGTGTCCACGACTTACGCGTGGATGCCGAGCTACTTCAATCGCTACTACGGCCTCGCGCCCGATGCGGCGGGGTTGAAAACCGGCCTCGTGGTGCTGCTGGGCGGCGTCGGCGCGATTGCATTCAGCATGATCGCCGATCGGCTGAGCACACGCTTCCCCCGCGCGCGGCTCTACGTTCCGGCCGTGGCAGCGGTGCTGACCGCGACATTCATGTGCATCGCGTTCGCGGTGCTGCCTCCGGGGCCCGCGCAGTTCGCGCTGATTCTCGCGGGCGCGCTGATGATGACCGGCAGCATCGGCCCGGTGTGCGCGGTGGTCGTCGATGTCGTGCATCCGGCGCTGCGCTCGACGGCGGCGTCCGTCCTGTCGCTGACGCAGAACCTGTTCGGGCTCGCCGCGGGTCCGCTGCTGACCGGCGTGATGTCGGACCGCTATGGCTTGCCGTTCGCACTGTCGGTCGTGCCGCTGTTCTGCCTGCTTGCCGCGGTCATCTTCGTGGTCGCCGCGCGAACGTACGAGTCCGACTTGCGCAACGTGGCGGCGGGCGAGCCGGCGTACGACGATGGATTGCGACCGCAGGCGGCATGACATGAGAGATGACACGACGGTGCCCACAGCCTCGACCGCACGCAAGGCGCGACGCGCGATGCAGCGCAGGAACGCGACGGGCAACTGGAATCCGGACTGGGAGCCGTTCGCCAATCTCGATCCGAAGTGGACCGAGAAGGTGATCGCGCTCGCCATCGCGCCCGCCGTCTCCGGCGTGCTGGACAAGAAGACGATCGAGCTGATCGGCATCGCGCTCGACGTGTCATGCACGAACCTCTATGCGCCCGGCGTGCGCCGCCACATTCAGCGCGCGTTGAAGGCGGGCGCCACGAAGGAAGAGATCACGGCCGTGCTGCAGCTCGCCGCGCTGCAGGGCCTGCACAGCGTTTGCGTCGGCGGTCCGATCCTGCTCGAAGAGCTCGACCGCCCCCACGCCACGATCTGAACCAATCAACGGAGACATCATGAACTTCCTCGACGGATCCCTGTTTCCCGAAAACCAGGACAAGCTCGTCATCACCGCCGCACCGTACGGCCCCGAGTGGCTGCCTTCGGATTTTCCAGAGGACATTCCCGTCACAATGGAAGCACAGATCCAGAAGGCCGTGGACTGCTACAACGCCGGCGCCACGATGCTGCACCTGCATGTGCGCGAGCTCGACGGCAAAGGCTCCAAGCGCCTGTCCAAGTTCAACGAGCTGATCGCCGGCGTGCGCAGGGCCGCGCCGGATCTGATCATCCAGGTGGGCGGCTCCATCTCCTTCGCCCCCGAGACTGAAGGTTCCCACGCCAAGTGGCTGTCTGACGACACGCGCCACATGCTGGCCGAGCTCGATCCCAAGCCGGATCAGGTGACCGTCACCGTCAACACCACGCAGATGAACGTCGTGGAGCAGATGGAAATCGAGGACATCGCCGGCACGTCGATGGCCGACCCGCAGACGTACCAGGCCTACCGCGAGATGATCGTCCCGTCCGCGCCCAGCTGGGTCGAGGAGCACGTGCGCCGCCTGAGCGCCGCCGGCATCCAGAGCGGCTTCCAGTTCTACAACATCAACAGTTTTGAAACCGTCGAGCGCCTGATCCGCCGCGGTGTCTACAAGGGCCCGCTGGTGTGCAACTGGGTGGCGATCGGCGGCGGCATGGACCAGCCGACGATCTACAGCCTGGCCAACTTTCTGCGCGCCATCCCCGACGGCACCATGCTGACGGTCGAAAGCAGCATGCGCAACGTGCTGCCCATCAACATGATGGGCATCGCACTCGGCCTGCACGTGCGGTGCGGCATCGAGGACAACCTCTGGAACCAGTCGCGCACCGAGAAAATGTCAACGGTCAAGCAGGTCGAGCAGCTGGTGCGCATGTCGCGCGAGTTCGGCCGCGAGGTGGCCACCGGCAAGGAGGCGCGCGAGATCTGCAAGATCGGCGTGTTCTACGACACGGTGGAAGAGACGCTGGCCGCCAACGGGTTCGCCCCGAACGCCAAGGGCCGACAGCAGGGTTTCCTGCGCAAGGCTGCGTGAGGCGGACATGGCACACGCAATTCGATTCGACAAGCCGGGCGGACCCGACGTACTGCGCTGGGAAGAGGTTGCCGTCGGCAATCCGGGGCCGGGCCAGGTGCGGCTGCGCCACGAGGCGGTGGGACTGAATTTCGCCGACACGTACTTCCGTGCCGGCCTCTATCCGATCCCGATGCCGAACGGCATCGGTGTCGAGGCCGCGGGCGTGGTCACGGCGATCGGTGAAGGCGTGACCAACGTCGGCATCGGCGATCGCGTCACGTATACGGGATTCGTCAACACGCTCGGCGCGTACAGCACCGAACGCACCATCCCGGCGGCGCCGCTGATCAGGCTGCCTGCGGAGATCGCATGCGATACGGCCGCGGCGATGACGATGCGCGGACTGACGTCGGCGTACCTGATGCGGCGAATCTGGCCGCTGCGCAGCGGCGACACCATTCTGCTGCACGCGGCGGCGGGCGGCGTGGGATTGATCGTGTCGCAGTGGGCGAAGGTCCTCGGGCTGCGCGTCATCGGCACCGTGTCGACGGAGGCGAAGTCGGAGGTCGCGCGCAAGCACGGCTGCGACCACGTGATCCTCTATACGCGCGAGGACGTCGCGAAACGCGTGCGTGAGCTGACGGACGGCGCCGGCGTCGCGGTCGTCTTCGACAGCGTGGGCAAGGACACGTTCGCCGGCTCGATCGATTCCCTTCGCCGCCGCGGACTCCTCGTGTGTGTCGGCACGGCGTCGGGTCCCGTTCCGCCGATCGACGCGACGCAGCTCGCCGTCAAGGGCTCCGTGTACGTCACGCGGCCGGCGCTCGCCGACTACATCGCCGACCCGGCCGAAAAGAATGCGCTCGCCCGCGAGCTGTTCGACCACGTTGCGGCGGGCCGGATTCGCATCGAGATCAACCAGCGCTATCGGCTCGAAGACGCCGCGCAGGCGCATCGCGACCTCGAGTCGCGCAAGACGACCGGGTCGTCGGTGTTCGTCGTATAGACGCGGGCCAGGGCGCACCCGGATGGAAATGATGAGCACCGCAACTGCTGCACCGTCGATGATGCAAGGCCACAGGCGGGGATCGATCGGTATCGAGCCGATGACGTGCTCGATCGGCGCTCTGCTCGAGAACGTGAGCCTCGGCGACGCTGCGCGTGACGACGAGCTGTTCGCCGAGATCCGGGCGCTGCTTCTTCGCTACAAGGTGCTGTTCCTGCACAATCAGGACATCACTCGTGCCGAGCACGTCGCGTTCGCGCGCCGCTTCGGCGAGCTCGAGGATCATCCGGTCGTCGGCAGCGATCCCGCGCATCCGGGCCTCGTGCGGATCTACAAGGGACCGGAAAGCCGCAACGAGCAGTACGAGAATGCGTGGCACTGCGATACGACGTGGCGCGAATGCCCGCAGTTCGGCGCCGTGCTTCGCTGCACGGAGGCGCCGGCCGTGGGTGGCGACATGCTGTGGGCGAACATGGCCATGGCGTACGAGCGGCTGCCGGGCCACGTGAAGGCGCAGATCGCGGACCTGCGCGCGCGCCACAGCATCGAGGCGAGCTTCGGCGCCGCGATGCCGATCGAGAAGCGCCTCGCATTGAAGGCGCAGTACCCCGACGCGGAACACCCGGTCGTGCGAACGCATCCCGAGACGGGCGAGAAGGTGCTGTTCGTCAACGCGTTCACGACGCATTTCACGAACTGGCACACACCCGCGAACGTCCGGTTCGGACAGGACGCCAATCCGGGCGCGAGCCTGCTGCTCAACTACCTGGTGAGCCAGGCGTACGTGCCCGAATACCAGGTGCGCTTCCGGTTTGGCCGCAACAGCGTGGCCATCTGGGACAACCGGTGCACGCAGCACTACGCGGTACAGGATTTCTGGCCGGCCGCGCGCCATCTGGAGCGCGCCGGGATCGTCGGCGACAGACCGCACTGATCGCCGAACGAACCACTACGCGGCCGCCGCATTCGCGGCGCCGTCGAACGAAAGGACCGAGGATATGAACGCAACGACGACCGCCACCCCGACGGCACCCGCGATCGTGAAGTCGCGCGGGTCGATCAGGGTCGAGCCGCTGACGTGCACGATCGGTGCCGAGTTGGGCAACGTGAACCTCGGCGCTGCTTCGCGCGACCCGGAGCTCATCGCCGAGATCCGCGCGCTGCTGCTCCGCCACCGCGTGCTGTTCTTCCGCGACCAGGACATCACGCGTGCCGAGCACGTCGCGTTCGCGCGGCACTTCGGCGAGCTCGAAGACCACCCGGTTGCCGGGAGCGATCCGGAGAATCCCGGACTCGTGCGCATCTACAAGTCGCCCGACACGCCGAACGACCGATACGAGAATGCATGGCATACCGACGCCACCTGGCGCGACAAGCCGCCGTTCGGCTGCGTGCTGCGCTGCGTCGAATGCCCGCCGGTCGGCGGCGACACGATGTGGGCGAACATGGTCGAGGCCCATAGCCGGCTGCCGGACCACGTGAAAACGCAGATCGCCGACCTGCGTGCGCGGCACAGCATCGAAGCGAGCTTCGGGGCGGCTATGCCCGAGGCGAAGCGCCTCGCACTGAAGGCGCAGTTCCCGGACGCCGAGCATCCGGTCGTGCGCACGCACCCGGAGACGGGCGAGAAGGTGCTTTTCGTCAACGCCTTCACGACGCACTTCACCAATTACCACACCCCGGACTACGTGCGCTTCGGGCAGGACTACAGCCCGGGCGCGAGCCAGCTTCTGAATTACCTGATCAGCCAGGCGTTCGTTCCCGAGTACCAGGTCCGTTTCCGCTGGAAGCCGAACAGCATGGCAATGTGGGACAACCGGTCGACCCAGCACTACGCCGTGATGGACTATCCGCCGTGCCATCGCAAGATGGAGCGCGCCGGAATCATCGGCGATCGACCGTACTGAAGCGCCACTTCCCTACAAGCGAAAAGGCGCAGGAGACACTCCATGTACCGCCACCTGCTGGTGCCGCTCGACGGCTCACTGCTGTCCGTCGAGACCGTTCGCAATGCCGTTTCTCTCGCGCGTACGCTGTCGGCGAAGGTGACGTTCCTGCACGCGCAGGAAGACTATGCGGCGTCGAGCGTCGCCGCGTTGCAGCGGGTCATCGCACCCGCCGCATTCAACGAAGGCGTCGCCGGCGAAGCGCGCGCGATCCTGTCGAAGGCGGAAGTCGTCGCGCGCGAGGCAAACGTCCCGTACGAATCGGTCGCCGTCACGAGCAACCGTCCGTACGAAGCGATCCTCGAAGCTGCAGAAGCGCGCGGCTGCGACCTCATCTTCATTGCGTCGCACGGGCGTCGCGGCATCAAGGGCCTGATGCTCGGCTCGCAGACGCAGAAGGTGCTGACGCACACGACCATCCCGGTGCTCGTCTCGGCGGTCGAGAGCAACGATCCGCACGGCGAGATGGTCGCGCCGCTCGCGATCATCGGCGACGAGCACCGCTCGCTCGCTGCCGTCGTCCAGGGCCTCGAATTCATCGTGCGCGACGCGCGTGCGACGGGCCGGCCACCGTCCTTCCCGCTGCTGCGCGCGATGGTCTACTACATCAGGAACTTCCCGGAAAAGTTGCACCACCCCAAGGAAGACACGTACCTGTTCCGGCTGCTGCGTGAGCGGACATCGGAAGTCGACGACACGCTCGACGAACTGCAGCGCCAGCACGCGCAGGGTGAAGCGCTCGTCGACGCGCTCGAGCAGAGCGTCGACCGCTACGAGGCGGGCGAGGCGGGCAGCTTCGAGGCGTTCGCGGCAGCGGCCGCCCGGTTTGCCGACGAGCAGATGCGGCACATGCGCCTTGAGTTGAAGGTCGTCCTGCCGGCGGCGCGGCGGCACCTGACGCCGGAAGACTGGACGGAAATCGGCCGCGCCTTCGCCGACAACGGCGATCCGCGTTTTTCCGTCGACAACGACGAGGAGTTCAGGCAGCTCTTCGCGCGGATTCTGAATTTGACGCCAACGGATTTCGTCGGGGGGACGGCTTCGGTACGCAGTCCGATCGCCTGATGCAACGCGCATTGAAACGAAGTCACATTACATCAAGGGAGACCTGCAGCATGCGAAACACTTCGAAGAATCGGCCGCCGCAACTCGCCTTCCGCCGCCGCGCGATCGCACTGGCGATCGCAGCGATCGCGACGGCCGGCACGGCTCACGCATTCGAGATTGAAACCGGGAACCCGGATCTCTCGATACGCTGGGACAACACGTTCCGCTACAACCTCGGCGTGCGCGCGCAAGGGCAGGACCGGAATCTCCTGGCAAGCCCCAACTTCGACGACGGCGACCGGAACTTCGAGAACGGGTCCGTCGTCACCAACCGTCTCGACCTGCTCTCCGAGTTCGATCTCGTCTGGCAGCGCAAACACGGCTTCCGCGTGAGCGCCGCCGGCTGGTACGACGACGCCTACCGTCATCTCGACAACGGCAACGACGTGACGTCGAACACGCTGGTCGACGGGTTGCCGGTGGCCGGACAGTTGAGCCCGTTCACCAAGCGCTACGCACGGGGCTTGTCCGGAGAGATCCTGGACGCGTTCGCATTCACGAGCTTCGACGTGTACGACGTGCCGGTCAACGTCAAGGCCGGCCAGCACACGGTTTACTGGGGCGAGAGCCTGCTCCTTGGCGGTGCGATCCACGGCATCTCGTATTCGCAGAATTCGATCGACGCCTGGAAGGGCTTCGCGACGCCGGGCGCCGAAGCGAAGGAGCTGTTCCGTCCCCGCGGCGGCCTCACGCTGCAGGCGCAGCCGACGAAGGAGCTCTCCATCGCGGGTCAATGGTTCTACAACTGGCAAGCGATCCGCGTCCCGGAATCGGGTAGCTACCTCACCATCAACGACGCGCTCAATTTCGGTGGCGAATCGCTGATTTTCTCGCCCAACCCGCTGGCGGCGTCGGTCCCCGGCGCACCTTCGTATCTGCGATTCTGGAACACGAATCAGATTCCGCCGTCGCGCACAAGCGCGAGCCTCGGCGATTTCGGCGTCGGCGCGCGCTGGAGCCCGGCGTGGCTCGACGGCACGCTCGGCTTCTATTACCGCAATGCGACCGACATCAGTCCGCAGCTCGCGCTGACGCCGGGCTTCCTCCCCAATGTCCCGGCCACCGCGTGCACGGGCGTCGGCGGGATCCCGCTCGGCGGAACCAACTGCATCGTCAACCCCAAGGCGACCACACCCGCCGAGCTGCAGCGTTTCGGCAAGGTCGGGACGTACCAGACGACCTATGGCGACAACATCCACATCTACGGCGTGAGCCTGTCGAAGCAGATCGCCGGCGTGAGCGTCGGCGCCGAAGTGTCGTATCGCCAGAACCAGCCGCTGCTGAGCCAGCCGGTGCAGGTGCTGCCTGCGGGCCTCGTGCCGCTCGTGCCCGGCTCGATTCCCACGACCACGGACCTGGGCCACGGCACGCCCGGTGCGCTTGGCGACACGTGGCACGCGCTGTTGAACGGCGTCAACGTATTGCCGAAGACTGCGCTGTTCGACACGGCCGTCATCGCCGGCGAACTCACCTGGATGCAGTGGGCGAAGGTCACGCAGAACGAGGCGGTGTTCAAGGGCCGTTCCGGTTACCTGAACCCCGACGGCTCGACGCCGATCGACAAGGTGACGAGGAACTACGTCGGCCTCGCGATCAATTTCACGCCGACCTGGTTCCAGGTCTGGCCCGGTGTCGACGTATCGGCGCCGCTCACGTGGAGCCAGGGTCTTTCCGGCAACGCGGCCGTGCTGCTCGGCGGCAACGAGAACGCCGGCAACTGGAGCGCGGGCATCGCGTTCGACATTTACCAGAAGTACCGCATCGACCTCAAATACAACGGCTACTACGGCGACTACGCCCCGACGACCACCCAGGCGCGCGACATCCTTCCGAACGGCTCGCTGGCCGCGCTCTCGGACCGCGGCTGGGTGTCGCTGACGTTCAAGACCACCTTCTGACGAGGAACACGATCATGTTACGCACGACATTGCTCGCCGCGGCGCTCGCGGCATCCTTCGGCGCGTCGGCGGCCGTATCGCCCGACGAGGCGAAGCAGCTCGGCACGACGCTCACCGCGATCGGCGCCGAGAAGGCCGGCAACAAGGACGGCACGATTCCGGCGTACGCCGGCGGGATCGCGACGCCGCCCGCAAGCTATCAGAAGGGCAGCAAGATCCGTCCGGATCCGTACGCCGACGAAAAGCCGAGGCTCGTCATCGCCGGCAAGGATGTCGCGGCCAACGCCGACAAGTTGACCGAGGGCACGAAGGAGCTGCTGAAGCGCTATCCGACGATGCGCCTCGACGTCTATCCGACGCACCGCACGGTCGCGCTACCCCAGCGCGTGCTCGACAACACCGTCAAGAATGCCGTGCAGGCGAAGTCGATCGACGGCGGGCTTGCCTTCGAGAACGCGCTGCCGGGTTATCCGTTCCCAATCCCGAAGACGGGTGCGGAAGCGATGTGGAATCACCTGCTGCGCTACAGCGGGCTCGGCTACGACGGCAGCCGTTACGAGAACTGGAACGTCGATTCCGCCGGCGTTGCGACGCTCGCCGTGGCAGCGGATGCGTTCTGGGCGTGGCCGATCTACGATCCGGCGCGCACGACGCCGCTCAACGCGAACGACCCGTACTGGTACAACAAGCTCCTCTATGTCGGTCCGGCGCGCCGCAACGGCGAGGCGCTGCTCATCATCGACTCGGTGAATCCGCTGAAGCAGCCGCGCCGTGCATGGCAATACCTGCCCGGCCAGCGCCGCGTGCGCCTGGCGCCCGACCTCGCATATGACACGCCGAATCCCGGTTCCGCCGGCGCAGGCACGTACGACGACGTGTCGGTTTTCAACGGTGCGCTCGACCGCTACGACTGGAAGCTCGTCGGCAAGAAGGAAATGTATGTGCCGTACAGCAACTACCGGCTCACGTACCACAAGCCGGTGTCCGACATCACGAAGGCGAATCATCTGAACCCCGATTTCGTACGGTGGGAACTGCATCGCGTCTGGGTCGTCGAGGGCACGCTCAAGCCCGACAAGCGCCACATCTACAGCAAGCGCACGTTCTATCTCGACGAGGACAGCTGGACAGCGCTCGCGTCCGATCAGTACGACGCGCGTGGCCAGCTCTATCGCGCGGCATTCGCGTTCCAGTCGCAGAGCTACGACGTGCAGGCGCCGTTCGGCGACACGACGGCGATCTACGACTTCAACTCGGGCGCGTACAACGTGACGGCGCTGTTCGGCACGTATGGCGGGCTCAAGTACATGACGGAGCTGCCGCGCGACACGGCGTGGACCTCCGATGCGCTGGCGGGCTCGGGCGTGCGGTAGGAAAGCCCGCAGGCGGCCAGATCCTTGCCGGCACGTTGCCGCGTCCCCGAGAGGTCGCGGCAATTCCGGAACAACTTCGACTTCCGAAACGCCATGAGCCGCTCACGATACGTTGCAACGGTGCTCGCCCTCGCGATCACGGCGGCGATTTCCCCGCAGGCGATCCCAGAACGCTTCGTCGACGTGCTCGACACGCCGGCGCAGATGACGCCGCTTGCGCCGAAAAGCGTCATGCAGGCGGTTGTGCGCGCCGGCAGTCGCCTCGTCGCAGTAGGCCAGCGCGGCCACATCGTCGTGTCGTCCGACAACGGTGCGACGTGGAAGCAGTCGCCGGTGCCGGTGAGCTCCGACCTGACCGCCGTGTACTTCGTCGATGCAAAGCTGGGGTGGGCGGTCGGCCACGACGGCGTCGTGCTGCATACGGGCGACGGCGGCGATACGTGGAAGCTGCAGCTCGACGGGCGGAAGGTCAACGCGCTGCTGCTCGCGGACATGAAGCGCAAGGTCGACGCGGACCCCGCGTCCGATGCGGCCAAGAAGCTCCTCGCCGAAATCGAGCGCTACCAGGAGCAGGGACCCGACAAGCCGTTTCTCGACGTGTGGTTCGCCGATGCGAGCAATGGCTACGTCGTCGGCGCATACAACCTGATCTTCCGCACCAGCGACGGCGGCGCGACGTGGACGCCGTGGTTCGACCGTACCGAAAACCCCAAATTCTTCAATCTGTACGCGATTCGTCCCGTGGGTGAGGATCTGTACATCGCCGGCGAAAGCGGTCTGTTGCTGAAGCTCGACGTCCCGGCTGAACGTTTCACGGCGCTCAAGGTGGATTACACGGGAAGCTTCTTCGGCGTCGCGGCCGCCAACGCATCGGTGCTCGCGTTCGGACTGCGCGGGAATGTCTATCGCAGCGACGACGCCGGCGCAAGCTGGGTCAAGGTCGAGGCGGGTTTGCCGTCGGCCGTGGTCGCCGCCGTGCGGACCGCACGTGACGCGACGCTGCTCGCCGACGCGGGCGGCCGCGTCGCCATCACGGAGGACGGCGGGCGAACGTTCACGAAGGTGCCCCTCAAGCAGTCCGCGCCCATGGCGGGACTGGCCGAAGCGGGCGAGGGGCGGCTCGCCTTCGCCGGCCCGCGCGGCGTCGCGGTCACCGAAACGACGTCGCCGTAAGCAGGCACGCGAGCGCAAACAGGACGGATGCAATGGAAGCCATGGCCACCGATTTCGGCGCGATGCCGGCGATTCGCGATCTCGGTTCGTTCGACCGGCGCTCCGGCAACCTGCTCGAGCGGCTGGTGTTCAACAACCGCGCAGTCATGGTTGCCGTGTGCGCGATCGTCACGCTCGTGCTCGGCTACGCGGCGGCGACGAGGCTCGTCCTGAACGCGAGCTTCGAGAAGATGATTCCGCAGAGCCAGCCGTACATCAAGAACTATCTCACGCATCAGAAAGAGCTCCGGGGACTGGGCAACGCGGTGCGCGTCGTCGTCGAGAACGTCGACGGCGACATCTTCGACCCGCGCTACGTCGATGCGGTCAAGCAGGTCAGCGACGAGCTGTTCCTGACGCCGGGCGTCGATCGCGCGTGGGTGAAGTCGCTGTGGTCGCCGGCGGTTCGCTGGACCGAGGTCACGGAGGATGGATTCCGCGGCGGGCCCGTGATGCCGGACGGCTACGACGGCTCCCCGCGGGCGGTCGAGCAGCTCAAGCAGAACATCGCGCGCTCCGGCATCGTCGGCAGCCTGGTCGCGAACAACTACAAGTCGAGCATGATTTTCGTGCCGCTGCTCGACAAGGATCCGCGCACGGGCCAGCGCATCGACTATCACGGCCTGTCGCGCGTGCTCGAGGAGAAGATCCGCGCCCGGTACGAGCTCGCGCAGGACCTCGAGAAGGTGCGCGGCCGGGAAACGGCGCACATCAAGATCCACGTGATCGGGTTCGCCAAGCTGATCGGCGAGCTGATCGACGGGTTGCTCAAGGTGATGCTGTTCTTCGGCATCGCGGCGGCGATCGCCACGGCGATCATCTACGCGTACACGCGGTGTGTGCGCAGCACGGTACTCGTCATCGCCTGCTCGCTGATCGCGGTCGTCTGGCAGCTCGGCATCGTCGCGTTGGCCGGCTTCGAGCTCGATCCGTTCTCGATTTTGGTCCCGTTCCTCGTCTTCGCCATCGGTGTTTCTCACGGCGCGCAGAAGATGAACGGCATCATGCAGGACATCGGGCGCGGAACGCACAAGCTCGTGGCGGCCCGCTACACGTTCCGGCGGCTCTTCCTCGCCGGGCTCACGGCGCTGCTCGCGGACGCCGTCGGTTTCGCCGTGCTGATGGTCATCGACATCCCGGTCATCCGGGAGCTTGCCGTGACCGCGAGCATCGGCGTCGCCGTGCTGATCTTCACGAACCTGCTGCTTCTCCCGGTGCTGCTTTCGTATGCCGGCGTGAGCGCCAAGGCGGCGGAGCGAAGCCTGCGCGAAGAGCGCATGCAGACGACCGGCCGCGGCATTGGCGCGCTCTGGTCGTATCTCGACCGCTTCACGACGAGGCCTTATGCGCTCGGCGCGATCGCCGTCGCCGTGCTGCTCGCCGGCGTCGGGCTTACCGTGAGCCGCGACCTTCGGATCGGCGATCTGGACCCCGGCGCGCCGGAGCTTCGCGCCGACTCGCGCTACAACCGGGACAACGCGTTCATCACGACGAATTACGCGCTCTCCAGCGACCAGTTCGCAGTCATCGTCAAGACGGACAAGGAGGGCTGCCTCAAGTATCCGACGCTCGTCGAGGCCGATCGGCTCGCGTGGGCGCTGAAGCAGCTGCCGGGTGTGCAGACGACCGTCTCGCTCGCGGACGCGGCACGACAGATCACCGCGGGCTCGTTCGAAGGCAATCCGAAGTGGCTGACGATCAATCGCAATCAGGACGTGCTCAATTACGCCGCGCAGCAGGCGTCGGTGAACAACCCCGACCTATTCAATACCGAATGCTCGGTGATGCCGGTGATCGCCTACCTCACCGATCACAAGGCGGAGACGCTCGACCGCGTCGTCGCCGCGGCGGCCTCGTTCGCCGGCGAGCACGACGATGCGGATCGCCGTTTCCTCCTCGCTGCGGGCAGCGCCGGCATCGAGGCGGCCACGAACAGTGTGGTCGCGCGGGCGAACCGCACGATGCTTCTCTACGTGTACGCCGCCGTCATCGTCCTGTGCTTCATCACGTTCCGAAGCTGGCGTGCGGTCGTCGTCGCCGTCGTGCCGCTTGCGCTGACGTCGATCCTCTGCGAAGCGCTGATGGTGCTGCTCGGAATCGGGGTCAAGGTGGCCACGCTTCCGGTGATCGCGCTCGGCGTCGGCATCGGCGTCGATTACGCGCTGTATCTGCTGTCGGTCCAGCTCGCGCAGCAGCGAGCGGGCGCGTCGCTCACGGAGGCGTACCGGAAGGCGATCCAGTTCACCGGCAAGGTGGTCGCACTGGTCGGCGTCACTTTGGCCGCCGGCGTCATCACGTGGACGTTCTCGCCGATCAAGTTCCAGGCCGACATGGGCGTGCTGCTGACGTTCATGTTCGTCTGGAACATGCTGGGGGCGCTGGTGCTGATCCCTGCACTTTCCTACGTGCTCCTTCCCACGTCGCGGGTCGTGCGAGCCCGGGCACGGAATCGCTGACAGGCCACCCGGTGCAGCCGATCCGCCGTTCGCGTCACTGAAAGCAACAGCGCCGGTGCGCCGCGCCGCCGCCAACATCCTGGAGTCTGCAATGAAAGAACTCGCGATTGCCCGCACCGCTTCCGCCGATGCGGCCCCGCTGTCGATCGGACAGATACTCGCTTACGGCCTTGCCAAGGCGCCCGCGCAGGAAATCGTCTATGCCGACCGCGTTCGCCACACGTACGCGACGCTCGCCGAGCGCGTGAGCCGCCTCGCGTCCGCGCTGTCGGAGCTCGGCGTCGGGCCGGGCGCGACGGTCGCGATGATGGACTGGGACAGCCACCGCTACCTCGAGTGCTTCTTCGCCGTGCCGATGATGGGCGCGGTGCTGCACACGGTCAACGTGCGCATCTCGCCCGAGCAGGTGCTCTACACGATCAACCATGCGCAGGACGACGTGATCCTCGTCAACGCCGAATTCCTGCCGCTGCTCGAGGCGATTCACCCGAAAATCAGGCCGGGCGTGCGGCTGGTGCTGATCAACGACGGCGCAGCGGCGCCGCAGTCCAAGCTTGCATTCGCCGCCGAGTACGAGTCGATGCTGCAGCGGGCCGAACCGGCGTTCGCGTTCCCGCAGTTCCCCGACGATACCCGCGCGACGACGTTCTACACGACGGGGACGACCGGGCTGCCGAAGGGCGTCTACTACAGCCACCGCCAGCTCGTCCTGCACACGATGGCCGTGTCGCAGGTTCTCGCGACCGCGCCGCACGCGACGTTCCGCGCCGAGGACGTCTACATGCCCGTCACGCCGATGTTTCACGTGCACGCGTGGGGGTTGCCGTACGTCGCGACGCTGCTCGGCGTCAAGCAGGTCTATCCGGGACGCTACGTGCCCGACACGCTGCTCGGCCTGATCGCGCGCGAGGGCGTGACGTTCTCGCACTGCGTGCCGACGATCCTGCAGATGATGCTTTCCGCGCCCGCATCGCAGCATGTGAACCTCGGCCGATGGAAGGTGATCATCGGCGGCTCGGCGCTGCCGGTCGCGCTGGCACGCGTCGCGGCCGAGCGGGGTGTCGACATCATCGCGGGCTACGGCATGTCCGAGACCTGTCCAATCCTGACGCTCGCGCACCTCCGGCCGCACATGCTCGCCTTCGATGCGGAGCGCCGGCTCCCGTACCTCTGCCGCGCGGGGCGTCCGATCCCGTTCGTGCAGCTTCGCGTCGTCGATGCCGACATGAACGACGTGCTGCACGACGGCGCGAGCCAGGGTGAAGTGGTGGTTCGCGCGCCCTGGCTCACGCAAGGCTATCACGGCGAGCCGGAACGCTCGGAAGAGCTCTGGCGTGGCGGCTGGCTCCACACCGGCGACGTCGGGGCGATCGATACCGACGGTTATCTCAAGATCGTCGATCGCATCAAGGACGTCGTGAAGACCGGCGGCGAATGGGTGTCGTCGCTCGACATCGAGGACCTGATTCTGCGCATGCCGGGTGTCGGCGAAGTGGCGGTCGTGGGCGTCCCCGACGATCGCTGGGGCGAGCGTCCGGTGGCGCTCGTGATGGCGAAGGCCGGCGCGGCGACGCCGACCGAGGATTCGATCCGCCGCCACGTGACGCAGTTCGCCGAGCAGGGCGTGATCTCGAAGTATGGCGTTCCCGATCGCGTCTATTTCGTCGAGTCGATCCCGAAGACGAGCGTCGGCAAGCTCGACAAGAAGGTGATTCGCGCGAAGCTGCCCGATCTCGACGCGGCACGCCCAGGCCCCGCGGCGCATTGAAGCGCACGCGATCGACGGAGGCAACATGAATCCTTATCGCGCGCCACTGGCCGAGATGCAGTTCGTGATGATGGAACTGGCCGGGCTCGAAGGCATCGCCGCATTGCCCGGATTCGAGGAGGCGGCGCCGGACACCGTCGCCGTCATCCTCGACGAGGCGGCGCGATTCGCCGCCGAGGTGCTCGATCCGCTCAATCGCGTCGGCGATCGAGAAGGCGCGCGCCTGGCCGCGGACGGCCGCGTCACGACACCGTCGGGCTTCCGGGACGCGTATCGCCAGTTCTGCGAGCTCGGCTGGAACGGCCTGTCGAAGAACCCGCATTTCGGCGGCGGCGGAATGCCGCAGCTCGTGGCCGCAGCCGTCGACGAAATGTGGAACGCGACGAACATGGCGTTCGAGCTGTGCCCGATGCTCACGGCCGGCGCCGTCGAGGCGATCGAGCGCAACGGTTCCGACGAGCTCAAACGTATGTACTTGCCGAAGATGGTGTCGGGCGAATGGACCGGCACGATGAACCTGACCGAGCCGCAGGCGGGGTCCGATCTCGCGGCGGTACGCACGAAAGCCGTGCGCCAGCCCGACGGCAGCTACAGGCTCTACGGGAACAAGATCTTCATCACCTACGGCGAGCACGACTACACCGACAACATCGTGCATCTGGTGCTTGCGCGTACGCCCGATGCGCCGGCGGGCACGAAGGGAATCTCGCTGTTCGTCGTGCCGAAATTCCTGGTGAACGCCGACGGCTCGCCCGGCGCGCGCAACGACGTGCGTTGCGTGTCGCTCGAGCACAAGCTCGGCATCCATGCGAGTCCGACGGCGGTGCTCGCGTTCGGCGACAACGGCGGCGCGACCGGTCATCTCGTCGGCGAGGAACAGCGCGGGCTCGAGTACATGTTCGTCATGATGAACCTCGCGCGCTTCGGCGTCGGCATGCAGGGCGTCGGCATCGCGGATCGTGCCTACCAGCTCGCGAGCGACTATGCGCGCGAGCGCGTGCAGGGCCGCGTCGTCGGCGCACCGAAGGACGCCGCGGACGGCGGCATCGTCGGCCATCCCGACGTGCGCAGGATGCTGATGACGATGCGGGCGTACGCCGAAGCCGCGCGCGCGCTCGGGTACGTCACGGCGGCCGCGCTCGATCACGCGCACGCCGATCCGGATCCGGCGAGCCGCCGCCGCCAGCTCGCATTCGCGGAGCTGATGATCCCGATCGTCAAGGGCTGGGGCACCGAGATGGCGCAGCGGGTCACGTATCTCGGCGTGCAGGTGCACGGCGGCATGGGATTCATCGAGGAAACCGGCGCGGCGCAGTACGCCCGCGACGCGCGCATCACGACGATCTACGAGGGGACGACCGGCATCCAGGCGAACGACCTCGTTGCCCGCAAGGTCGCTCGCGACGAGGGCGCAGCGCTGAAAGTGGCGATCGCGCACGTGCGCGACGTCGAGCGCGAGCTCGCCGTCGCAAAGGACGGGCATCTTGCCTCGATCGGCACGCGTCTTCGCACCGGCGTCGACGCGCTGGCCGATGCCGGGCGCTTCGTCGTCGGCGGCTATCGCGCGGACCCGCGCGCGGTGCTGGCCGCCGCTGTGCCGTTCCTGGAGCTCGCGGGACTGGTGTTTGGCGGCGAACAGCTCGCGCGCGGCGCCGCGATTGCGGCCGCGAAGCTCGCACGCGGTGAAGGCGATGCGGATTTCATGCGGGCGAAGATCGCGACGGCGCGTCACTTCGCCGATCACCTGCTGACGCAGGCGCCCGGGCTGAGGGACACGATCGTCGATGGCGCGGCCGGTGTTCTCGCGCTCGCGGACGACGCGTTGTGATTCACCCCTGAACGACGAAAGCGACACTGTGGGCGACCCTCGCAAACCGACGATCGTGATAGTTCCCGGCCTGCGCGGTCATGTGGCCGGGCACTGGCAGACGCTGCTCGCGCGCCGCCTCGCGAACGCCATCGAAGTGCCGCGAATGGCCGAGGACGCCCCTGACAGGCTTTCGTGCGCCGCCTGGATTGCGGCGCTCGAGCGCACGCTGACACCGCTTGCGGGTCCCATCGTGCTCGTCGCGCACAGCGCGGGTTGCGCGATCGTCGCGCACTGGGCGCGTTCTCACGAGCGTCCGATCCGCGGCGCGCTGCTTGCGACGCCACCCGACTTCGCAACTCCGCTGCCCGACGGCTATCCGACGCTCGAAACGCTCGCGCGCAACGGCTGGACGCCGATGCCGCAGGAGCGGCTGCCGTTTCCGAGCGTCGTTGCGGCGAGCACGAACGATCCGCTCGCAAACCACGACCGCGTTGCGGAACTCGCCGCGCACTGGGGAAGCCACCTCGTGAGCCTGGGCGCCGTCGGCCACCTCAATCCGGCCGCGGGGTTCGGTCCGTGGCCGCGCGCCGAAGCGCTGTTGCGCGACCTGTGCGGCGCGCTCGACATCGTCGACGACGCTGTAGCCGCCGCGCGAGGAGTCTGACGATGACCGCGACACTCGCCGTGACCTCATGGAAACGCCGCTTCGAAGACGGCTGGCCCGGGCTTCTTCTGAGCGTCGTGATCGCGATCGCGGCCGTGTTCATTTCCGACAGCCGCGGCGGGCCGACGCTGCTCTACGCGCTGCTGCTCGGCATGTCGCTCAACACGGTGGTCGGCGACGGCGTCGCAAAGGCGGGTGTCGACCTCGCCGCGCGCCAGGTGTTGCGCGTGGGAATCGCGCTGCTCGGTGCGCGAATCACGTTCGAGCAGATCGCCGGGCTGGGCTGGCACAGCGGTGCGATCATCGTCGCCGGCGTCGTCGCGACGATCGGCGTCGGGCTCGCGGCGGCCCGCGCGCTTGGCGTGTCGCGCCGCCTTGGTGTGCTGACGGGTGGCGCGACGGCAATCTGCGGCGCGTCGGCGGCGATGGCGATCGCCTCGGTATTGCCACGCGACGAGGGCAGCGAGCGCGAGCTGATCTTCACCGTCGCCGGCATCACGCTGCTGTCGACGCTCGCGATGATCGCCTATCCGGTTGTCGCGAAACTGCTCGGCCTCGAAGCCGAGCATGCGGGGCTATTCCTCGGCGCGACGATCCACGACGTCGCGCAGGTCGTTGGCGCCGGCTACAGCGTCTCGCAGGAGGCCGGCGATGCCGCCGTGGTTTCAAAGCTGCTCCGCGTCGCGATGTTGCTGCCCGTCGTCACGCTGGTCGCGCTGGCCGTGCGCCGTCGTCTACCGGGTACCCATCCACACGCGCGCGTCGCCCCGCTGCCACCGTTTCTCGTCGCGTTCGTCGTATTCGTCCTGCTGGCCACGCTCGGCGTCATTCCGCAGGCAGTCGGTTCGCTGCTGAACGAGATCGCGCGAGGATGCCTCGTCGTCGCCATCGCAGCGGTCGGCTTGAAGACGTCGCCGCTGGAACTCAGGAAGGTCGGTGCCCGTGCGGCCTTGCTGCTCGGCATCGAGACGCTGTTCCTCGCGTCGTTCGTCGCGCTGGCGGATCGCTTCGCATGATCGCTTCGCATGATTCGGCTCTGCGCTTCGACGACGCGACAGTACGGCCGCGCAGCGTGACGCGAAACGCCCGTCAGCTCAGCAATCCGACGATCACCGCGCCCCAGGTCGTGAGCAGGATGTGGCCGACGGCCACGGTTCCCGAGTAGCCGAGCACGGCCACCGGACTGCCGGAGCGTTCCTGCACCGCGGCAAGTCCGGCCGTCATCGTCATGGCGCCGGCGATGCCGCCCAGCAGGAGCAGCGGGTCGAGGCGCAGCACGTAGCGCCCGAAGTAGAGGCCCGCGAGCAGCGGCAGCATCGTCACGACGATGCCGCCGAAGAACAGGCCGACGCCCGCCTGGCGCAGCGCGTCGACGAAATGCGGGCCTGCGGAGAGCCCGATCATCGCGACGAACGCCGCGAGCCCGAGGGCGATCATCAGCGCGATTGCTCCGTCGGGAATCCGTCCGAACAGCGGCCGCAGCGAATGCAGGTAGCCGGCGACGAGGCCGGCGATCAGCGTGCCGACGCTCGTGCCGAGCGCGATGCGCAGGCTGCCCATGGGAATGATGATCAGCGCACCGATCAGCGCGCCGGTGAAGATGCCGAGCGCGAGCGTCACGAAATCGGTGTTGTCGCTGGGAAAGACGATCTCGCCGATCGAATTCGCGGCCGCGGTGACCGCGCCTTCCGAGCCGGTGAGCCGAACGACGTCGCCGCGCTCGATGACCGTGCCCGGCGCCACGGGAATCTCCTGGGCGCCGCGCCGGATGCCGCGCAGGAACACGCCGCGCACGGGCAGGTCGCTGCCGGCGATGTCCTCGAGCGTGCGGCCGACGATCGCCCTGCTCGTGACGAACACGTCGAAAAAGGCCGACGGCATGTCGAGCAGCGCATGGTCCTCGATCTCGTCGGCGCCCGCCTTGCCGATGATGGCGGTCAGCACTTCCCGGCGCCCGGACAGCGCGACCACGTCACCCGCCTCGAGGCGGGCGTCGCGCTCCGGGCGGAACACGCGGTCGCCGCGACGCACGCGCTCGACGAATATGCGTGCCCCGGGCACGAGCGCCTCGACTTCCGCGACAGTCCTGCCGCTCACGCTGCCGTCGTCCCGGATGCGATACGCGCGGAGCTCGAACGGCCGCCAGGCCGAGAACACGCCGGGCGCCATGCGATCGAGGCCGAGGCGCTTCTCCACGTCCTCGGCGGCGCGCTTCAAATCGAGGCGCAGCAGGCGCGGACCGAGGACGCTGCAGAAGAAGATCACGCCGAAGGCGCCGAAGACGTAGCACAGCGCATCGGCGACCGCGACGTGACTTGCGAGCCGCGCGCGCTCGGCCTCCGGCAGCGGCAACGCATTGATCGCCTCGATCGCCGTTCCAATCGCCGGCGACTCGGTAAGTGCGCCCGAGACGAGGCCGCCGGCGAAGCCGACGTCGAGGTCGAGGAAGCGCGCGACGCCATAGGCCGCGCCGAGCCCGGTGACGCTCGTCACGATGGCGAGCACGCACCAGCGCAGCCCGTCTCCCTTCATCGCCTGGAAGAATTTCGGGCCGACCGAATAGCCGATGCTGAACAGGAACAGCAGGAACAGCAGCGATTTGGCCGTCGGCGAAACCGCGACGTCGAAGAAGTATCCGATGACGAGGCCGACGATCAGCGACCCGGTGACCGGCCCGAGCCCGAAGCCGCGAATCTTGAATCCGCCGATCCAGTAGCCGATGCCGATGACGAGAAAGACGGCGAGCTCCGGATACTTCGCGAACGTTGCGCCGATCCATTCCATGCTCGATCCCCCCGGAATCGCGCGCGACGCGCGCGATTCTTCGAGCGCGAAAACGCGAGCCGTTCGCCGCTGCGCACGCGACGGCCGCTCGCAGCCTGCTGCTGCCGCGTCAGCGTCCTTTCGCGGTTACCGGCTTCCGTGCTCCGGCGGTCTTAGTTCCGCTGCCGGTTGCCGGCTTCCTTGCTCCGGCGGTCTTCTTGCCGTTGCCGGTTGCCGACTTACTGGCTCCGACGGTCTTCGTGCCGTTGCCGGTCGCCGCCTCGTAGGCTCGCCGATATCCGCGCGCAATGGCGCGCACCGCCCGGCCTATGTCGTCGTAGACATGATCGTCGAGGTTCGCGAACGAAATGCGCACCGACCAATCCGGAGCGGCGAAACCGCTGCCGTTCAGCAGCACGATGCCGTGGTCCTCGGCGAGGCGAAACACGATGTCGAGCGGATGGACGTTCTCCTTCATCCACTTGACGATGTCGTCGCCCAGGTACTTCTTGGCCCAGAACTCGAAATCGATCAGGCCGTAGTAATAGTCGTAGTCGTCGTTCTCGCCCACCTCGATGTCGAGCCCCTCGATCGTCGCCTGGAAGCGCTTCTTGACGATGCCGATGCAGGCTTTCTGGTAGGCCTTCTTCTCGTCCATCAGCTCGTAGAGCGAGAACAGCGACATCATCACCTGCTGCGGCAGCGACAGCCCGGCCGTGTGATTCAACGCGACGTCGCGGCTGTCCGCCACGATCCGGTCGATGAACGCGAGCTTGCGCGGCTCGAGCGTCAGCCCGCCATAGCGCTTGTCCAGCACCTTTTTCAGAGGCTCCGGATGCCGCGCGATCATTTCGTCGAAGATGTTGTCCTCGTGAACCGCGACCGTGCCGAGCCGCCACCCGGTGCAGCCGAAGTACTTGCTGTAGGAGTACACGCCGATGGTGTTCTTCGGAAACTCGCCCATCAGCGAACGGAAGCCCGGCACGAACGTGCCATAGACGTCGTCGGTCAGCAGGATGAGATCGGGCCGCTTTTGCAGCACCGCGCCGATCTTCTCGATCGTGGCGGCGTCCAGCGCCACCGCGAAAGGGTTGCCCGGGTTGACCACGAAGAACGCCTTGACCTTCGGGTCGAGAAGCTTCCTGATCTCTTCATCCGGGTACTGGAACTTGACGTCCTGCTTCGCATGCACTTCGACGAACTTGAGGTCGTAGTCCTCCAGATGCGCCATTTCGATGTACGGCGTGAAGATCGGCACGCCGAGCGCGATCGTGTCGCCGGGATTGATGAGCCGGTTGCTCTTGAGCGACTTGAAGATGTAACACATCGCGGCGGTTCCCCCTTCCACCGCGTAGAGCTTGAACTTTCCTTTCGGCCGCGGCTTTCCGCACATCGCCCACTCCAGGTATTCGTGCACGATCTGCTCGTTGTGCACGAGCATCCGGTCCGGCACCGGGTAGTGATCGCCGATGATCGAGTCCACGAGTTCATGCACGAACTTGTCGGCATCGAATTCGAACTTCTTCACGGCCCACGGCACCATCGCTTGCAGCACCTGCGCGCCCGGCATGTCGGCGTGCTTCGCAAGCCACGCGTCGAGGCGGCTGGCGATTCCGGGAGCCTTCGGCATGCCGCCCACGCCCGGCGGCAAGTCCAGCACGCGCTTGCACTCGGTGATCGCGAACTGCCCGAGCAGGAAGAAGGCTTCGCGCGGCTCCGTCGCAACCCAGTTCGGGTTGCCGCGGCCGGCGTTCAGATAGGACATCGAGGATTCCAGGGCGGCCTTCGACGCAACCTTCTGGAGGAAGTCCTTGATCTCGAACGGGCCGAGCTTCTCGTACTGCTTGAGTTTCAAGTCGTTGCTGTTCATTCGATACTCCTCGCGGATTCAGGGCGCAGCGACGTGCGACTCACGAAAGCAGCATGATGATGACCATGCCCCAGATCGTCAGCAGCGTGTTGCCCACTGCATAGGTAACGGTGTAGCCGAGCGCCGGGATCTGGCTCTTGGCCTGGTCGCAGACGAGGCCAAGCGATGCCGTCGTCGTGCGCGACCCGGAAACGATCCCGAGCGTCAGTGCGTCGTGGAAGCGGAACAGGTACTTGGCCGTGAACATGCCGAGAATCAGCGGAATCGTGGTTGCGGCAACGCCCCAGAGGAAAAGACCGATCCCTTGCGTCTTCAAGCCGTTGACGAACCCCGGTCCGGCGGAAATGCCGACGATCGCGATGAAGATGTTGAGGCCCACCGAATTCATGAACCAGACGGTGGGCGTCGGGATGCGTCCGAAGCTCGGGCGCACCGAGCGCAACCATCCGCCGATGATCCCGGCGATGAGTGCGCCGCCGGCGGTCGACAGCGTGAGCGGCACGCCTGCCACCTTGAAGACCAGCGCGCCGATCAGGCCGCCGATGACGATCGCCGCACCGACGAACGCCATGTCGGTGACGTCGGTCGGCCGGTCCGCGACGCCCAGCATCCTGATGGCGGCGGCGACGTCCTGTGTGCGACCGACGAGCATGAGCAAATCGCCGCGATTGATTTCGGTGCCCGCCAGGATCGGAATGTCCGTCGCCGTAGCGCCGCGCGTGATCTTGCGCAGGTACACGCCGCGTGTCTCAGGGCGCGCGGCCAGCTCGGCCAGCGTCTTGCCGTCGACGTCCTTGTTCGTGACCAGCACGTCGATGCCCTCGATCGGCACGGCCAGCAGCTCGCGATCGTCGACTTCGACAGCGCCCTGCAGCGACTTCAGCATCACCTCGCGCTCGCCTGCGACCGCAAGCACGTCGCCGTCCTTCAGGGCCATGTCCGCAGTCGCGTCCATCAGCTGACCGCCGCGGCGAATGCGCAGGATGAAGAGACGCGCTTCAGGCACCAGAGCCTCGGCGTCGGCAACGCGCAGGCCCGCGACCTTGCCGCCCGGCTGCACCTTGTACGCCCGCAGCACCCGGCGGTACCAGCCGGTCCCCGGGCCGCCGAGCTCCTTCTTGCCGCCCCCGAACTTCTCCTCGTAGTCCTTGCACGCAGCGACGAGGTCGATGCCGAGCAGCTTCGGGCCGAGGATAGCGATCACGATCGCCGAGCCCATCGTGCCGAACATGTATGTCACAGCGTAGGCGACCGGCATCGAGTCGATCAGCGCCTTCGCCTGATCGGCGGCCAAGCCCAGCCGGTTGATGGCATCGGTCGAAAGTCCCATCGCGGCGGAGATCGTCTGCGAGCCCGAATAGAACCCGGCGGCGTAGCCGAGGTCGTAGCCGGCGATCTTGGCAATCACCACGCACGCCACCAGGCTGAATACGCATTGCACGGCCGAGAAAGCCGCCTGCGGCAGGCCCGTGCTCGCGATGCCGCGCACGAATTGCGGCCCCACGCCGTAGCCGACGGCGAACAGGAACATGAGGAACGAAAAGGCCTTGAGCGGCTGGTTGATCGTGATCCCGATCTGTCCGATCACCACGCCGGCGATCAACGTGGCGGTCACTGACCCGAGGCCGATGCCCTTGAACGTGAACTTGCCGAAGTAGTAGCCCAGCGCAAGCGCGAGGAATATCGCGATCTCCGGATATTGCTTGAACGCATCGAAAAACCACTGGATCATCTTGTCCTCCCTTGCACCATGGGATTCCCCCTGGGATCAGCGTTGGCCGGCCTTGCTGCGGTGCTTCGCCAGCGCATCGGGCTTCAGCAGCTCGAGGCCCTTCGTCGCGTTGAAGCCGTGAATTTCCTTGACGTCGAGCTTGCGCATGAACGCGATCGTCTCCGGCGTGACCACCTGGCCGGGCACCATGATCGGGAAGCCCGGAGGGTAGGGGATCACGAACTTGGCCGAGACGAGCTCGGGTCCGTTCTTCATTCGCTCGTCGACGCGCTTGTCGTTGAGCTTCAGGTACTCGCACGACGCCGCGTCGTACGCCATGTAGTAGGCGGAACGCATGTCGCCTTCGGCCGTGGCGCTCTTCGCGTTCTCGCGGAACGCGTCGTGGAAGCGGCTGAAGTCGGGGAGGTCGGGCACGTCGTCGACCAGCGACTTGACGCGGGCGGCGAACGCCTCCCGCTCCGATTCGCCGCCATCGGCCAGCCTGCGCTCGATCGCGCGCGACATGTCGGCCAGCGACTTCAGCAGGTGCGCCATGTCGCTGCGCGTGTTGTTGATGTTGATCTGGACGAGCACGCTGTTGCGTGACGTCTTGTTGATCTGGATGTCGTAGTCGCTCGCGAGCAGCGCCTTGAACTGCGAGCCGTCGTAGCCGGCCCGGCCGCACAGAAGCGTGATCCGCGTCGGGTCGAGGAAGAACTCGTCCTCGCGCAGCGCCCGCGCCGTGTCGGCGATCGTCCAGCCCGGCGCGCCGTAATCGGTGAAGCCCGAGCGGCGGTACTCCTCGGGGATCATCTCGGTAGGCGTCGCGCAGCGGAAATACTTCGAGATCAGCGGGTGGCCGTTGACCGCTTTGCGGATCTCGATCGCGAGCTGGATCGCCCGCTGCACGAGCTCGTAGCCCTCGAGCTCCATCTGGCGGCGCGCGAGGTCGAGCGACGCGATGATCTGCAGGTTAGGCGACGTCGACGTGTGCGTGAAGAACGCCTCCTTGAAGGCCGCTTCGACCGTATTGAAGTCCTGGTCGGCGACGACGATGATCGAACCCTGGCGCAGCGACGACATCGACTTGTGCACCGAGTCGGTCTCGTAGACGCGGATGCGCACCTTGTCCGGATCCGGCAGCAGCGGCGTGTCGAGGATGCGCTTGTTCTTGATATCGATGTCCCCGGCATCCGCCTTCGCCTTCTCGTAGCGCTTGCGGTACTCGGGGTCGCGCATCATGTCGCGCAGCTTCGCGGCCGCGCCCATCGCCGTGCGCATGCGCAGGAACGGCGAGAAGCGCGCGTAGCCGAACCAGGCCTCGTCGAAGAGGAAGACCAGGTCGGGCTTGATCGCGAGGCACTCGAGCATCGTGCGCTCGACGTTCGCGACGTGGCCGTCGAACGTGCAGTTCGTGAGCACCAGCATCTTCGCGCGGTCGAGCTTGCCCTCGGCCTTGAGCCGCAGCAATGCCTCCTTGATCGGGCGGATGGCGAGGCTGCCGTACATCGAGAACTGCGTCAGCGGGTAGGCGTCGATGTAGAGCGGCTGTGCGCCGGCCAGCACGAGGCCGTAGTGATGCGACTTGTGGCAGTCACGGTCGATCAGCACGATGTCGCCGGGCGTGAGCAGCGCCTGGTGCACGATCTTGTTCGACGTCGACGTGCCGTTGGTGACGAAGAACGTGCGATCGCCGCCGAGCGCGCGCGCCGCCTTGTCCTGCGCTACCTTGATGTTGCCGGTCGGCTCGAGCAGGCTGTCGAGGCCGCCCGTGGTCGCGCACGATTCGGCGAGGAACAGGTTCGTCCCGTAGAACTCGCCCATGTCGCGGATCCAGTTCGACTTGAAGATCGACTTGCCGCGGGCGATCGGCAGCGCATGGAACGTCCCGATCGGCCGCGCGGCGTACTTCTGCAGATTGTCGAAGTACGGCGTCTCGTAGCGGTCCTTGATGCCGTCGAGCACCGCGAGATGGATCTCCATCGGCTCCTCGACGCCGTAGAACACGCGGCGGATCGGACCCGCTGCATCCGATCCGGCCAGCTTGCCGACGTCCTGGTCGGTGACCATGAACAGGTCGAGCTCTGGCCGCAGCGTGCGCAGCACGCGGGCGAGCGCCGGTCCCATGTCCGCCATGCCGGACGCGGCATTGGCCGGTACATGCGGCGCGAGAATCTCGCGTAGCGCGGGAACGCTGTATTGCGACTTGAAGCCGAATCCGTCGATGATGACGACCGATTGCAGATTGAAGTTGACGAGCGCCGCGAGCACGGCATCCTCGAACGTCCCGACGACGACCGGCTCGTAGACGAAGGCGTCCTCGTCCCGGCGCAGGCGGCTGAACGTCTCGCGCAGCGCAGGCCACGTTGCCCGATCGCCGGCCGACACGAGCAGGACCTCGAAATACGGTTTGCGGGCCTGCCTGCGTCCGACCGACGGCGGCAATACGTCGGGCAGGCGCGCATCGCCGCTCTCCTCGGAGGCCCAGGCCTCGGCGTCGTCTCGGTAGCTGGCCGACAAAAGCGCCATGCTGATCCGCTGCACGAGCCGCGCGAGCTCCGTCCACTCGGCCGACTGCAAGCGGTCTTGCACCTCGAGCATCAATGCCGGCCCCGGATAGCCGTTCAGCTCCTCGAGCGGCGTCAGTTCGGCGAGCACGGCGGCCGCTTCCTTGCGCAGGCCATCGGTTGCCGCGGCATCCGCGGCGGCAAGTGCCTTGACAATGCGATTCAGCGTCCGCCAGCGATCGTTCCGCGCCTCCGCGGCCGAGAAAAATGCACTGAGGGATGTCTCTGACGTCTCACCCGCGCTCGCGGGTGTGCCGTTCCTGGGGGATTTACTCATTGCTGGACTCCCGAATGTCCGCTGTTACGCGGATCCGCACGCGCGGACGGCGATCACTGTGGCCGCCGCTGCAGCGCGCGTCCTCGCATATCTCGACATGCCCGGATCTCGCCTGTCGAGAAATGCAAAGACGATGCAGCCACGGGTGATCACCATGGCGACAACACGCGTCGTCCGCTCGACATTCCCTTCCTGCAGTTGCTCCAAAACGCCAGCCGGCTTATCGAGTACCCTCTCCGCATGAGCTCCGACATCGAACGGCCCCTTCGGCGGCGCGGGGGACCGGCAGGCATCGTCGTGCCGGCGGCGTGGCTGGCCGTCCATTGCAGCAACGCGGGGGCCGCATTTCTCCACGGCGAGACACTCGACGCGGCCGCGAACGTGCTGGCGTGGGTCGTGCTGTTCCTCGTGCCGGTCATCGGCATCACGGTGTTCTGGCTCGTCCACGTGATGCCGGAGAAGATCGCGCACAAGCGCCACCATCCGCAGACGAAGGCGATCCAGACGCTGTGCCTGCTGTCGCTCGTATTCGGCGGGCTGCTGTGGCCGATCGCATGGCTGTGGGCGTACACGAAGCCGGTCGCGCACAAGCTCGCCTACGGCACCGACAAGGGCGACGAGTTCTTCCACGAGGCGGACACCAAGGCGCGCGCCGGCACGCTCGTGGAGGCCGAGCTCGCGCACGTCAAGCAGGAGCTCGACGCGATGCAGGCGCGAGGCGCGCTGCCAGCGGGGCTCGAGCGCCTGCGCGAAGACCTCGCTGCGCTGAAACCGGCACCCGCGGCTGGCACGAGGCACGGCGACGACATCCCGGTGCTCGAGCCGTCAGCGCCTGGAGCGGCGGCGCCCGGAACGGGACGCAGGAGCGCGTAAATGGAAGTCCTGCTCCTCGCGATCTACTCGCTGGTCGTCTGGTTCGTCTTCATCAAGATGAAGTGGCTGCCGTGGAACATCGGCACGCAGGTCACCGTCGTCATCATTCCGATCGTCGCCCTGACCGCACTCATCCTCGTGCTCAACGTCGTCGCGCCGTCGACCTCGGACGTTCGCGTCGTGAAGTACGTGATCAACGTCGTGCCGCAGGTGCGCGGGCGCGTCGTCGACGTGCCCGTCGAGCCGAACCGGCTCGTGAGGAAAGGGGACGTGCTGTTCAAGATCGATCCGACGCCGTACGAGCTTTCCGTGCGGTCGCTCGAGGCGCAGCTCGCGAACAGCTCCGCATCGTCGCGCGAGCTCGACGAGCAGCTCGCCGGGTCGGTCGGCAAGGTCGCCGAATCGAAAGGTGCGATCCTGCAGGCGGATTCGAAGGTGCGCGAGGTGCAGTCGAAGCTCGATCTCGCGCACACGCGGGTCGGGCAGAACCGCGAGCTCGTGAAGACCGGCGCGGGCGACCGTTTCGCGCTCGAGCGCGCCGAGACGGACGTGCGCGAGCTGGAGGCGCAGCTCGACAACGCGCGCAGCATGGCGGTGCAGGCGCGCGCTGCGCAGACGCAGGCGAGCGCGAGCGAGCGGCAGATCCGGCAACGGATGAGCGGCAAGTTCAACGACGAATACGCGCCGGTCGCGCAGATCCGCGCGCAGCTCGAGAACGCGAAATGGGAGCTGTCACAAACGACGGTGTTCGCGCCAACGACGGGCTATGCGATCAACGTGCAGCTTCGGCCGGGCTCGATGACAACGGCGTTTCCCGTAACCCCGGCAATGACGTTCGTCGAGGAGACGTACCAGGTGATCGCGCTGTTCCAGCAGAACGAGCTGCACCAGGTCGAGCCCGGCAACGAGGCGGAGTTCACGCTCAATACGTATCCGGGACGCATCATCAAGGCGACGGTCGACTCGATCGTATGGGCCCAGGGACAGGGCCAGGTCGCGAACAGCACGCAATTGCCGACGACGGGATTCGGGCCGATCCCGCCGGGCCGCTTTCCGGTGAAGCTCACGGTCGCGCAGAAGGACGCCGATCTGTTCCTGCCCGCCGGCGCCGTCGGCCATGGCGCGATCTACACCGAGCACGGCGCGATGATCCACATCATTCGCAAGGTGATCATGCGCGTCGGCGCGAAGCTCGATTACCTGATCCTCAAGCTGCACTGATGCCGCGGCCATCACTCCCGCTTGCGCTTTGCGCGGCCTTGTTGACGATGGCCGGGTGCGCGCTGCAGTCGCCGCCTAAGCCCGACGAGATTCGCGCGCAGGCCTTGCCGCACCTGCAGGTGCCTGCCGCATGGAAAACAATGGGCGGCGAGGGAGCGGGCGCGCCGGCCGCCGAATGGCTCGCGACGTTCGGCGAGCCGCAACTCGACGCGCTCGTGCTCGAGGCCGATCGCTACAACGTCGATCTGCAGGTCGCGGCCGCGCGTGTCGAGCAGGCCGCCGGGTATGCAAGGCTCGCCGGCGCAACCATTTACCCGGCGGTCAACCTGCTCGCGCGCGGTGGCGGCAAGCTCGGCGGCGACCAGTCCGGGCTCAGCGGCGTGGGCCTGTTCGCGAGCTGGGAGCTCGACATCTGGGGCCGCGTGCGCGCCCAGCGCGCGGCGGGAGCCGAGCAGTACGAGGCGGCCGTTGCCGATGCGTTCTACGCGCGGCAGTCGATCGCGGCCACGACTGCGAAGAGCTTCATGCTCGCGGTCGAAGCGCGCATCCAGCTGGCGATCGCCGCCGACATCGTGCGCTCGTCGGAGCAGGCGATCGGCCTCGCGCGCGATCGCCTGCGTGTGGGTCCCGGCGACGAATACGACGTCACGCTCGCCGAGGCGAATCTCGAGACGGCGCGCGACGCGGCGCGGCAACTCGCGCTCGGCTACGAGCAGGCGCGACGCGCGCTCGAAACGATCGTCGGCCGCTATCCGGCCGCGGAGCTCGACGTTCCCGCGGCACTGCCGCGAGTGCCGGGTCCCGTTCCCGTCGGCTTGCCCTCGGAGCTTCTGGAGCGGCGTCCCGACGTGATCGCGGCCGAGCGCCGTGTCGCCGCGGCTTTCCATGGCGTCGAGGAGGCGAAGGCCGCGCGCCTGCCCAAATTCGCCCTCACCGCAGGAGTCACGTCGATTTCAAGCGAGTTGTTCGTCCTGAAGAGTCATGACAATCCGGTGGTGAGCCTCGGCGCGAATCTCGCGGCGCCGATCTTCAACGGCTATGCGCTCGCGGCGCAGGTCGACATCCGGAACGCGGAGCAGCAACTTGCGATCGCCGAATACGGTCGGGTCGGCCTGCGCGCTTTCGGGGAAGTCGAGACGGCGCTGTCGAGCGGATTCACCGCCGACGAGCGGGAGGGGATTCTTGCCCGATCGGTGGCGAGCAATGCGCGCACGCTCGAGCTCGCGCAGGTGCGATACCGCGTGGGCTCGGGTGATTTGCGCGCGGTGCTGCAGCAAAGCGTCGCGCTCTACGGCGCGCGCACCGCGCTTCTGCACGTGCAGACCGAGCGACTCGTGCAGCGCGTCAACCTGCATCTGGCGCTCGGCGGCAACTTCGTGACCGGCGCGCCCGGCGATACGGTTGGCAGCGCGCCGGAGCCGACACGCGGCGCGGAAATCGCCAACGCGGCGGATGCGGCCGGGTATCGAGGTCCCTGAGGAAGGAACGATCATGAGCTCTCGCAATGTACGCATCGCGGCGTTCGCGCTGGCCGGCCTGTTCGCGGCCGCCGACGTCGCAGGACAGCAGTTCGTCTATCCGGCCAAGGGCCAGTCGCCGCAGCAGCAGAAGAAGGACGAAGGCGAATGCCACCAGTGGGCGGTGGGCCAGACGGGCGTCGATCCGTCGAAACCGCAACAGCAGGCCGCTGCGCCGGCGCAGCCGACGACGCCGACGGGCACGACACCCGGCGCCGGCGCGCGCGGCGCGGCCCGCGGCGCGGTCATCGGCGGCATCGCCGGTGACGCAGGCGCGGGTGCCGCGGCAGGTGCGGTCGCCGGTCGCGGCCAGAGCCGGCGCGACAATCGCAATCAGCAGCAACAGGCGGCGGCGCAACAGCAGCAGGCGCAGTCGTCGCAGAACGCAGCGTACGCAAAGGCGCGCGCGGCGTGTCTCGAAGGTCGCGGCTACACGGTCAAATAGACCCGATTCATCGGGAGAGAAACCGCCATGCAGACATCCGAACGCCGCTCGCTTGCCTCACGCGTCGTCGCCGCAATGACGGTCGCGTTGCTCGCGCTGCCCGCACCGGTCATGGGGCAACCGCCGCCGCCGCCGCCCCCGAGCGGTTCGACTGCGCCGCCACCCGCCGGCGCGCAACCGGCGGACGCGGAGACGACGTTTTCCAAGGAGGAGCTCGAACAGCTGGTGGCACCGATCGCACTCTATCCCGACTCGCTGTTCGCGCAGGTGCTGATGGCGGCGACGTACCCGCTCGACATCGTCATGGCTGATCGCTGGGTGAAGGCCAATCCGGGAATCAAGGACAAGGCGCTCGAGGACGCGCTGCAGAAGCAACAGTGGGATCCGGCCGTGAAGTCGATCGTCGTGTTCCCGCAGGTGCTGACGATGATGAGCGAGAAGCTCGACTGGACGCAGAAGCTCGGCGACGCGTTCCTCGCGCAGGAGAAGGACGTGATGGCCACGGCGCAGGCACTGCGCGCCAAGGCGGCATCGGAGGGCAACCTCAAGGACTCGAAGGAGCAGAAGGTCATCACCGAAAAGGTCGAATCGACGACGATCATCAAGATCGAGCCGACGAACCCGGAGGTCGTCTACGTGCCGACGTACAACCCGACCGTCGTGTACGGCGCGTGGCCTTATCCCGCGTATCCGCCGTACTACTACTACCCGCCCGGATACGTCGCGGGCGGCGCTCTGCTCGGCTTCACGGCGGGGGTGATCGTCGGCGGCGCGCTGTGGGGCAACGTCGGCTGGGGTCGCGGCGACGTGAACGTCAACGTCAACCGCTACAACAACTTCAACAAGACGAACATCTCGAACGGCAACTGGCAGCACAATTCCGACCGCCGCGGCGCCGTGCCGTATCGCGACAAGGGCACTGCGCAGAAATACAACCGCGGCGCGTCCCCCAACGCGGCAAGCCGTGACGGCTACCGCGGGCGCGACAGCGGCGGCGGACTGCAGCAGACGCGCGGCGACGCCGGACGCGGCGCAGGTGCAGGCGGCGGGCGTGACTTCGCCGGCGGCGGCGGTGGCGGCGGCCGCGACCTTGGCGCGAGCGCGTCGTCGATGAACCGCAGCGGCGGCGGCGCGTCCGGACGCGACTACTCCGGTCGCAGCTCCTCCGCATTCGATACCGGCTCGCGCGCCCAAACCAGCAACTTCAGCAACCGCGGCTCGTCCAGCATGAGCAGCGCTCGTTCGTCGTCCGGCGCGCGGGCCGGCGGCGGTGGCGGCGGAGGCCGCGGTGGCGGCGGTGGCGGTCGCGGCGGAGGCAGGCGATGAGTGCCCGCGCATCATCGCAGCACCGCATGCAAGCGGCTCCGAACGCCCCACGACACGAGGTGGCACCCATGCTCGTCCACATCTCGCGCGGCATCGCACTCGCGCTTTGCGCGCTGTTGCTCGCGTCGACCGCGTACGCGGCGCAGCGGACGTTCGCGTCGCCGGAGGACGCCGTCGCTGCGCTCGCGCAGGCGGTGAAGGCCAACGACCGCGCGGCGATGCTCGCGGTCCTCGGTCCCGAGGCGGAAAAATCGATCCGCTCGCCCGATCGCGTGGCGGACCGCGCACGCGCCGATCGCTTCGCCGCGACGTACGACGAGAAGCACGCGATCGTACGCGATGGCGACAGCCGCGCCAGCCTGACGCTCGGCAGCGACGACTTTCCGTTCGCGTTTCCGCTCGTGAAAACCGGCGAGCGCTGGCGGTTCGACACGACCGCCGGCGTGGACGAGCTCAATGCGCGCCGTGTCGGCGAGAACGAGCTTTCGGTCATCAACGTGATGCTGGCGATCGTCGACGCGCAGCGCGACTACGCGTCTGCGGATCGCAACCGCGACGGCGTGCGCGAATACGCGCGCAAGTTCGCGAGCGCGCAGGGTCGCCACGACGGGTTGTACTGGCCCACGAAGGCCGGGGAGCCGCCGAGCCCGCTCGGCTCGCTGATGTCGACGGCGACGGCGGAGGGCTACAAGCAGAAGAGCGGGCCGACGCCCTACCACGGCTACTACTTCCGCATGCTGACCGGCCAGGGCCCGCATGCGAAAGGCGGTGCGCTCGACTACGTCGTCAAGGGGCACATGATCGGCGGCTTCGCCGTAATCGCCTATCCGGCGCAGTACGCGCAGACGGGCGTCATGACGTTCATCGTCAACTACGACGGCGTCGTGTACCAGAAGGACCTCGGACCGAGCACGGCCGAGGTCGCGCGGAAGATCACGCGCTACGACCCGGGCGACGGCTGGGTCGCCGCTTCCGACAAATGAGACGGCCGGCCATGAGGCGCGTGCTGCTCGGGCTGGCCGCCGCCGGGGCGTTTGCGCTCGCGGGCTGTGTCGTCTACGAGCCCGTTGCGGTATCCCAACCGACGGTTTCACAGCGCTACGATCGCTCGTGGAACGCCGCTTCCGCGGCGATGTACGACGCGGGTCTCGCGATCACCGAGCAGGATCGTGGTGCGGGTGTCATCCGCGGCCAGCGCGGCGTCACGACGATCACCGCGATGGTGCAGACGCTCGCCGACGGCCGGATCCAGGTGAAATTCGACTCGAAGGGCCCGGGCGGCGCCGACGCAGGCCTCGTGCAACAGGTGTCGGATGCCTACGACCGGCGAATGGGCCGCTAGCGAAATCTCCAGCGCCGAGGCGTAGCGCAGGAGACGGGTCGCCCGCGCAATCGGAAAGCGTCTACATCGGGGGCGCCGCGGGATTTGCCGGGGCGTTGCGCCGCTCCCCGAGCGGCGGCGGGACTGCAGCGCCGGCAGCGCGCTTGCGCAGCAGCGCGGCGCGTGCGAGCAGGACCGTGGTCACGGGCGCCGTGATCGCGAGCAGCACGTTGATGACGAGCGGGTAGAGCACGAGTCCCGACGCCAACGCCGAAAAATAGCCGACCGACGCGAGCGCCGCACACCACGCGGCCAGCGTGTTGGCGAGCGCGGGCGGATGCATGCGCTGGAAGAAGTCGCGCAGGCGCAGGAGCCCGAGCGCGCCGGTGACCGCGAGCAGGCCGCTCGCGACGAGCAGGAGGGCGACGACGGCTTCGATCCAGAGGCTCATGCCGGGTGTCTACTCGATGACCTCGCCGCGCAGCAGGAACTTCGCGAGCGCGGCCGAGCTCACGAACCCGAAGAGCGCGATCAGCAGCGCCGCGACGAAGTACATGCCGCTCGCGAAGAAGATGCCGAGCGTCAGCATGACCAGCATGCCGTTGACGTACAGGAAATCGAGCGCCAGCACGCGGTCCTGCGCCGACGGGCCGCGCAGCAGGCGCACCAGCGCGAGGATCATCGCGATGGAATAGCACGCGAGCGCAACGAGGATTGCCGAGGAAAGCAGCGTGCTCATTGAAAGATCTCGATCAGCGGCCGCTCGTAGCGGCGCTTGAAGTACGCGACGAATTCCGCATCGTCCGCGAGATCGAACACGTGCAGCAGGAATGCGCTGCGGTCGTGGGCGAGCTCGGACCAGACGGTGCCGGGAACGATCGTCGTGATGAGCGCGAGCGCCGCGATGCCGTTGGCGTCATGCAGCTCGAGCGGGATGCGGACGAAGGCGCCGCGCGGCGGGCGGCGATGCAGCACGCGCACGCCGACCTCGATGTTCGAGACGACGACGTCGTAGGCCACGACGGCGATCAGGCGCAGCGCCACGCCCGGACGGCGCGCGCGCACCGGCAGCGGGCGCAGCGGCGCGGACAGGATCGGCACGACGATCGCCAGCCCGGCTGCGAGCACGACGTGGCCGGCGCTCACGCTGCCGTTCAGCACGAGCCACAGGACGAACAGTGCCGCCGATACAAGCGGCGCGGGGAGGACGCGCATCATCGGCCAGCCCGATCGGGCCCGGGCTTCGGCGCCGCCGCAAGCACCGCCGCGATGTAGTTGGCCGGCGCGAGCACGCCTTCGGCGGTCACCCGCGCGTAACGCAGCGCAGGCTCCGCGCGCACGGTGAGCACCGCGCATCCGACGAGCAGCGCGGCGATCGGCGCGCACTCGATCACGCGCAGGCGCGGCGCCGGGCTCGCATGCGGCAGCCAGAAGTGACGAACGCCCGCACGCGACAGCGCGATTGTCGCGAGGAGGCCCGATACGAGCAACAGGCCGAGCAGCGCCCAACGCGCGGCGTCGATCGACGCGTCGGGGTCAGGTGGCGGCTCGATCGCGGCCGCCAGCATGGCGAACTTGGCGAGGAAGCCCGACAACGGCGGGAAGCCGGCGATCATCAGCGCGCAGGCGGCGAACGCGAGGCCCAGGAACGCCGTCGCAGCTGGAATGGCGCGGCCGATCAGCGGCACGTCGTCGAGCGACCGCTCGTCCACGCGCTCGGACTGCTCGAGATAGAACGGCAGCTGGTCGGTCTCGTCGGCACGAAGCGGCGGCAGCGGCTCCATCTCGCGCGCGCGCTCGATCAGCTCGACGAGCAGGAACAGCGCGCACGACGCGAGCGTCGATCCCATCAGGTAATACAGCGCACCGCCGATCAGCTTCGGGCCACCGATGCCGATCGCCGCGAGCAGCGTTCCGGAGGAAATGACGAGCGAATATGCGGCGAGCCGGCGCAGCTGCTGCGAGGCGAGCATCGCGACCATCCCGAACGCAAGCGTCGCGAGTCCGCCGTAGACGAGGGCGTCCGCGCCGAACTGCAGCGCGGTGCCGGCCTCGGCGGAGACGAGCAGCGGCCACAGGCGCAGCACGGCATACATGCCCACTTTCGTCAGGATGACGAATGCGGCGGCCACGGGCGCCGCGGCGGCGGAGTAGGCGGGGGCGAGCCAGAAGTTGAGCGGCCACGTCGCGGCCTTCGCGAGGAATGCGATCGCGAGAATGGCGGCACCGGCGTGCAGCAGTCCCCGGTCGGCCAGGGGAACGTGCGGGACCTTCTGCGCGATGTCCGCGAAGTTGAGCGTGCCGGTGATGCCGTACAGCAGCGCGACGCCGACGAGAAACAGCGACGACGCGAGCAGGTTGAAGGCGATGTACTTGAGCCCTGCGCGCACGCGCTCCGTTCCCGAGCCGTGCAGCAGCAGGCCGTAGGACGCGGCCAGCATCACCTCGAAGAATACGAACAGGTTGAACAGGTCGCCGGTGAGGAACGCGCCGTTCACGCCCATCAGCTGGATCTGGAACAGCGTGTGGTAGTGCACGCCGCTGCGCTGCCAGTGCGGGAGCGCGTACAGCACCGAGGCGAGACCGACGATGCCGGTCAGCACGAGCATCAGCGCGGCGAGCCGGTCGGCGACGAGCACGATGCCGAACGGCACGTGCCAGTTGCCCGGCAGGTGCACGCCGATCGCCGCGATGCCCTCGTGCCGGTTCGTCCACGTCAGCAGCACGATCGCCACGAGCAGACCGGCGATCGTCGCGGCGACGTTCACCAACGCCTTCCAGCGCCGATGCGATTCGTCGAACAGCAGCATGAACGCTGCAGCCGCGAGCGGAAGCAGGACCGGCACGACGACGAGTTGCGGCATCGCCGCGTCGACGAGGGCTTTCATGGCCGCGACCTCTTCATGGTTCCTCTTCCCGGCCGTCGACGTGATCGCTGTCGGTCAGGCCGCGCGACGCGAGCAGGACGACGAGGAACAGTGCGGTGGTCGCGAAGCTGATGACGATCGCGGTCAGCACGAGCGCCTGCGGCATCGGATCGGTGTAGTTCAGAAGATCCGGCGGCACGCCCGGCTTGATGATCGGCTCTTCGCCGACGGACAGGCTCCCCATGCTGAAGATGAAGAGGTTGACCGCGTACGCGAGCAGCGCGAGCCCCATGATGACCTGGAACGTCCGCGGGCGCAGCACGAGCCAGACGCCGCTGCCGCCGAGCACGCCGATCGCGACGGCGATCACCACCTCCATCATGCGGCTGTCTCCGTTTCGCGAGCCTCGGCGTCCTGCGCGACCTGGCGGCGGCTGCGGATCGACTGATGCGCGAGCGCGACGAGGATCAGCAGCGTCGATCCAAGCACCGTCGAAAACACGCCGACGTCGAAGAACGTCGCGCTCGGCACGTGCACCTCCCCGATGACCGGCAGCATCACGTGTGCGGCGTGCGACGTCAGGAATGGATAGCCGAGCAGCATCGAGCCGGTGCCGGTCAGCACGGCGGCGAGCAGGCCGACCGCAATGAGGCGCAGCGGATTCAGCGCGAGACGCGCCTCCACCCATTGCGCACCCGCCACCATGTACTGCGCGATCAGCGCGATCGCCACGACAAGTCCCGCGACGAAGCCGCCGCCCGGCTCGTTGTGCCCGCGGAGGAACAGCCACGCGGCGATGACGCCTGCGATCGGCAGCAGCAGGCGCACGAGTACCGCCGGCACCATCAGGTAACCCTGCGCGGTGTCGGTCGCCGTGCGCGGATGGACGAGATCGTCGGCCGCGTTGGCCATCCGTTGTTGCCGCGGCAAATCACTCGTTTCCTTCGGCGGCCGGAAGCGCCGCAGCAGCGCGTACACGGTCAATCCGACCGCTCCGAGCACCGTGATCTCGCCCATCGTGTCGAAGCCGCGGAAATCGACGAGGATGACGTTGATGACGTTCGCGCCGCCACCGTCGGGCAGCGCTCGGTCGAGAAAGAACGGCGAAATGCTCTGCGGCGCCGGACGCGTCAGCATCGCGTACGAGAGAGCCGCCATGCCGGAGCCGGCGATCACCGCGAGCGCGAAATCGCGCACGCGGCGCAGCGTGGCGCGGGCGGCGATGCGCGGATCCGTCTGAACGACGCGCTTCGGCAACCAGCGCAACCCGAGCAGGAACAGCACCGTGGTCACGACTTCGACGACGAGTTGCGTGAGTGCCAGGTCCGGCGCCGAGAACCATACGAACGTAAGGCACACGACGAGGCCGACGACGGCGAGCATCGTCAGTGCGGCAAGGCGATGGAACTTCGCATGCCACGCCGCGGCCACCGCGCATACGACGCCGATCAGCCAGAACGCGACGATCTCCGTGGATGCCGGCACGCGCGGCCGGTCGCCCCATTCGAGTCCTTCGTGCAGCGCGGCGGCACCGGCAAGAACGCCGAGCACGACGAGCAGCAGCATTTGCGGCTGCAGCCGGCGCGTGCCGAATGTCTCGAGGCACCAGCGCGCGGCGAGATTCAGATGCACGAGCCCGCGCTCGAACGTCGACTTGCCGTCCAGCCGATCGACGAACGGCGCATCGCGAAAGCGGCCGCGCGCGAGCTGGCGGCGCAGCCACACGTAACCCACGACGCCGAGCAGCGTGGCGAGCATGCTGAGCATCAGCGGCGCACTGAAGCCGTGCCAGACCGCGAGGTCGTACGGCGGCAGCGTGCCGCCGACGACCGGGCGCGCCGCAGCGGCGAGCACGGGCCCGATCGACCGCGCGGGAAACATGCCGACGACGAGGCATACGAGCACGAGGAACTCGATCGGCACGCGCATCCAGCGTGTCGGCTCGTGCGGGGCGCGCGGAAGGTCGGTCGCGAGCTTGCCGAAGAAAATGTCGACGGTGAAGCGCAGTGCGTAAGTCACCGCGAAGCCGCCCGCTACGGTGGCCGCGATCGGCAGTCCCCATTCGACCCACGGCACCGAAGAGAGGAACACCGTCTCCGCGAAGAACATTTCCTTCGAGAGGAATCCGTTCAGCAGGGGCACGCCGGCCATCGCCGCGCTCGCGACGATCGCGAGCGTCGCGGTGATCGGCATCGCCTTGTACAGGCCGTTGAGCCGCGAGATGTCGCGCGTGCCGGTCTCGTGGTCGATCACGCCGGCTGCCATGAAGAGCGCCGCCTTGAACGTGGCGTGGTTCATCATGTGGAACACGGCGGCCACGGTCGCCAGCGGGCTGTTGAGGCCGAGCAGCAGCGTGATCAGGCCGAGATGGCTGATCGTCGAGTAGGCGAGCAGGCCCTTGAGATCGCGCTGGAACATCGCGGTGTAAGCGCCCATCACCAGCGTGATGACACCGACGCCGGTGACGGTCCAGAACCACGCCTCGGTGCCCGCAAGCACCGGCCACAGGCGGGCGAGCAGGAACACCCCGGCTTTCACCATCGTCGCGGAATGCAGGTACGCGGACACCGGCGTCGGCGCCGCCATCGCGTGCGGCAGCCAGAAGTGGAACGGGAACTGGGCGCTCTTCGTAAAAGCGCCGAGCAGCACGAGCCCCAGCGCGACCGGGTAGAGCGGATCGGCGCGCACGGCTTCGCCGGCCTTCAGCACGGCGTCGAGGTCGTAGCTGCCGACGATGCGGCCGAGGAGCAGCATTCCGGCGAGCAGGCACAGGCCGCCGCCGCCGGTGACGATCAGCGCCATGCGGGCGCCGCGGCGGGCATCGGCCCGATGGTGCCAATAGCCGATCAGCATGAACGACAGAAGGCTCGTCAGCTCCCAGAAGAACACGAGCTGAATGATGTTGCCGGCCACGACGAGGCCGAGCATCGACCCCATGAAGGCGAGCAGGAACGAGAAAAAGCGCGGGACCGGGTCCGCCGGCGACATGTAATAGCGCGCGTACAACACGACCAGGAGCCCGATGCCGGTGACGAGCATCGCGAACATCCAGGCGAAGCCGTCGATGCGCAGGACGAGCGCTAGCCCCGCGTCAGGCAGCCAGGCGATCTCCTCGCGAATTACGCCGCCGTCGCGTACCTCCGGAAACATGAGCGCGACGAGGACGAGCGCAACCAGCGCGACCAACGCCGACCACGTCGATTCCGCGTTGCGCGCATTCGCGGGCATGAGCGCGGCGACTGCGCTCCCGATGAAGGGTAGCGCGAGCAGCAAGGCGAGTGACATGGGTTCGAAGTGTAACGAACCCATCGGCCGACCCCGCGGCCGGCGCGATTCGCACTGCGGCCCGAAGCGGCCGCGTGGCGGCGCGCGTCAGGAAGCGGGCAGCAGCATCACATTGAAGCGCGACGAGTCGACGGCCACGCGCTCCCGCAGCGACGCGTGCAAGCGCACGGAAATGCGGTCGCCGTGCCGCGCGAGCCGGGCAAGCAGCCGTTCGAGCTCACCCGTTTCATGCGAGCGCAGGCGCTCCACGGTGATCTGCAGCGTTGCCCCCGGCTGGCGCAGCAGCCGATCGAGATGCCGTGCCAGCGTTGCGAAAAAGCGGCCGCCGGCCGTCGTGTCGAAAGACAGCGCGACGTTGATCCGCGCGGCCTGTGCGCCGAGGCCGACGCGGCCGGCTTCGACGTGCCGCGCGACGACGCTGCGCAAATCGGCGAGGCGCCGCTCGATGCGCGATTGCGCGCGGGCGGGCAGCAGCTCGAAATGCCGCTCGACGTAGTCACGCATCGAAAGCGCGCAGATCCAGTCGACGATGGCGAGCGGCAGCTTGCGCGGCGCGAGCCAGGGCAGCGACGCCAGGAAATGCGCAAGGCGGCGCGGGCCGCCCGGTGCGATTCCCTTGGAGAGAAGCCGCCAGACGATGGCGACGCGCTGCGGCGCCGGATACTCGCCGTCGTAGACGGGGTCGCCCAGGTGCCGCATCTTGTTGCGCACGCGAAGCCCGATGGCGCGATCGGCCAGCAGTCGCCGGTACAGCTGCTTGTAGCCGGCGATCAGGTGGTCGTATTGCATGCGCTTGGGCACGACGTTGGTCGTAACCTTCGTGTTGTCGGCATGGTCGAGCGCGTTGCGCAGGCGGCCCTCGCGCTCGAGACGCTCGTACAGCGGCGTGCGCGGCAGCGCGGTCAGCAGCCCGACCATCGCGGCCTGGATGCCGGAGTCCATGATGAACCGGTATTGCGTCTCGAAGCTCTCGAGCGTGTCGTTGTCGAAGCCGACGATGAACCCGCCGAGCACGTCGATCCCCTGCGCGTAGATCGTGCGGATCGACGTCAGCACGTCCTGCTGCGTGTTCTGCGTCTTGCGCGTGTCCTTGAGCGTCTGCGGGTCGGACGATTCGATGCCGATGAACACCCAGCCGAACCCGGCCTCGCGCATCAGCCGCAGCAGCTCGGCGTCCTGCGCGAGATTGATGGAAGCCTCGGTGCCGAAGCGGAACCGATAGCCGTGCCGCGCCTGGTAGTCGATCAGTCCCCGCAGCAGCGCCTTGGCGACGCCGCGATTGCCGATCAGGTTGTCGTCGACGAAGAATACGTTGCGGGCGCCGAGCGCGCGCAGCGCGTCGAGCTCGCGCTCGATCTGGCCGAGCGTCTTCGTGCGCGGCTTGCGCCCGAACATGACGATGATGTCGCAGAACTCGCACAGATACGGGCAGCCGCGCGAGAATTGCATCGTGGCCGTCGAGTAGAGCGAAAGCTTCAGCAGGTCGAAGCGGGGCGTCGGCGAATCGGCGAGCGCCACGGTACCGGCCTCGCGATAGAGCGCGGCGGCGCTGCCGGCCGCGAAATCCGAACAGAACCGCGGCCACGTGTACTCGGCCTCGCCGGCGACGACGGTGTCGGCGAGCCCCTCGTAGCGCTCGGGACAAAGGGACGCAAAGCTGCCGCCCGCGACGACGCGATAGCCTTGCGCACGGTAATAGCCGAGAAGCTCGGACTGGCGCGCGAACTGCACGCCCATGCCGCAAACACCGATCAGGTCAGCCGCCGGCGCGAGCGGAATCGACTCGACGTTCTCGTCGACGATCTCGATGTCCCAGTCCTTCGGGCAAAGCGCCGCGAGCGTCGCGAGGCCGAGGGGAGGGTTGATGGCGCGTTTCTCGGGCAGGATGTCTTCGACTGCCCATTTGAAGCTCCAGAAGCTTTCGGGATAGCGGGGATTGACGAGCAGCAGGCGCATCGAGACTCCGGCAGGCGCGGCGATGCTTGCAAACGGCCGCGAAGAGCCGCCGAAGTTAGAGGTGCGCAGCCGGCGACGCCTTGATGTGCGTCAATGCCGCCGGATGCGCGACGCGACCCCGCAGCCTTCTCTGCGCTACTGGCTGCCCGCGAGCTTCACGCCGTAATGCCGCTCGACGTATCCCCGTAACTCGTCGAGCGTCACGACGCCGTCGCGATTGACGTCCATGTCGTCGAAGCGCGACGTGAAATCGATGTCGCCGCGGGTTTCCTCGCGCGTTATCGCATTGTGGCCGTTGACGTCGAGCGCGCGGAACTTGGCCAGGTCGGCGCTCGCATTGCGCTCGTAGTACTCGGTGCGGGCGTCGGCCGCGAAGGAGGCGGCAGGCAGAAGCAGGGCGGCCGCGATTGCGAAGGGCAACAGAGTCTTCATCGTATTCTCCGGTAGTCGCTTGGTAGATCGGGCCTGCAGGCCGCTTCGACAAGCCTTTGCCTGTCATCACACCGTTTCCCGGCAAGGCCAACGGCCGTCCGCGGGCGAAGTGCCGGGAGTCAGCGGGCATCCGGTCAAGTTCCACTGTCCGGCCCGGCGTCGAGCCGCAGGTCGGTCACTGCGTCGGCGACGAACGTGATCGTGCCGTCGCGCCGGTTGTGACCGGTGTCGCTGAACTGGAAATGGTAAATGCGGCGCAGGCGCATGCGGCCGTCCTCGTCGCGCACCGGTCGCAGCGACGAAAGCGATACCGTGTCGTCGAGAAAGAACAGTCCGCGCGCCCGGCAGGCGCTGCGCATCGCGTCGTTCGCGCGTTCGCGGGCGCGCAGCGCGTCCCACGCGAGCCATCCGGCGAGCGCCGCGAGCGCGAGCGCGGCAATTTCGGGCAGCCCGATCAACGCCGGACGGATGCCGCCCGGCGCCACGCGGCGGTGCTCAGTTGACGACCCATGGGTCGAGCACCGGCACCGGCGGCGAGCCGTCGAGCCGGATGCCGTACTCGTACGTACCGGGATCCCTGCGGTTCATGCACGCATAGCGCTCGGCGGCCGCTTCGCGGTGGCAGCGGAACACGTTGCGGCCCGCTTCGGTCTTGAAGAACACGCCGTCCTGGGCCCGAAACGCGTACGACTGTCCCGGCTTGTTGGCGACGATCCAGACGATATCGTTGCCGCGCGCCATTACGCGCGGATGATCGACCGACGCAGTGCAGCCCGGGTTGCAAACGACGCGCACGGTCACGCGGCACTGTTGCGCGCTGTTGCACACGAGGTCGTCGGAGCGCGGGCCAGCAGGCGCCGCACAGCCCGCAACGACAGCGGCAATGGCGATCGCCGCGAGCGGCACGCTGGCACGCCGCCCGATTTGCCCGATGCTGCGCGCGAGGGTCACGGCACTGGCGAATCCGAAGACATTCATGGCGATCTCCCATGGGACGGATGGGGGCAAGCCGCGACTATACGCGCGAGCGGTCACTGCGCAGACCGGGCGCGCCGATGCTATCGTTCGCCGGTTTCGACAGCGGATGACGCCCATGTTCAGCGGAGAGGCGCTGCCTGCAATTGCGCATGCGATCCAGCTCGCGATCGCGCCGGTATTCCTGCTGACCGGAATCGCGGGCCTGCTCGGCGTCATGGCGAACCGGCTTGCGCGCGTCATCGACCGCGGCCGCTGGCTCGAGCAGGCGTGGCGCGACATGGACGAGAATGCCCGGGCCGTGGCGCGCGCCGAGCTCGCCTATCTCGAGCGACGGCGCAAGTTCGCAAGCTGGTCGATCAACTTCTGCACGGCGGCCGCGCTGCTCGTCTGCCTGGTGATCGCCGTGCTGTTCGCCGACGAGTTCTTCGCGGCCAACCTGCGCTGGGTGGAAGGCGCGCTGTTCGTGCTCGCGATGATGGCCGTCATCGGCGGCCTCGCCTCGTTCCTGCGCGAGGTCTATCTCGCGACGCACTCGACTTCGCTCGACCCGGCGCGATTCGAGATCGGCGTGGAGAAGCCGGTGACATTTTCCGGAAACGAACGCGGGCGGCCGCCGTACCGACGATAAGGCATTACGCGCGGCCCGGGGCCGGTGATTCACGGCGACCGCGGGCGTGCATCACCGTCGCGGCTATCGGCGCGCTCCGGCACGCCGCCGCCTTCCGCGGTGACGCCGATCAGGCGGGAAACGCGTATCGGCACGTCGGCGCGCTGCAACTCGGCGACGCGCTGCTGCAGATGGCTGTCGGCCATCGTCATCCGCGAGCGCAGCCGCACGTATTCGGCCCACGACTCGATCACGTAGCGCTCGACGAACCGGCCTTCTTCGCCGACGTCGCGGAACACGCGCCAGCTCGTCGCGCCGTTGCGCCGGCGGGTGGGGCCCACTTTCGCGATCGCCTTCAGGAACTGCTCGCGCTTGTCGGCGTCGATCCGGTATTCGAGCTGGATCAGCACCGGGCCGTCGTCGGGCAGCGGCTCGGCCGCGAGGCCGAGCTCGGGCAGGCGCACGCCCGGAACGACGTCGGCTTCCTGGCCCATCTCGACGTGCACGCGCCGGTAGAGCCATTGCAGCACGGCGACCGCGACCGCGGAAGCGCCGAGCGCCCAGCGCGTGCCGACACCCGATGCGAGCGCGCCCCAGACGGCGCTGCCGATGGCGAGACATCCCTGCGTCGTGACGATGTTCATCGCGACGGCGCGCGCGCGCACCCACGCGGGCGCGCTGCTCTGCGTGCCGGCGGACAGCGTCGCAAAAACGCACACCCACGCCGCGCCGGCACAGGCAGCGCCGACGAGCGCGATCGCCGTGTGCACGGTCAAAGCGACGCAGAGCGTCGCCGCCGCCCACAACAGTGCGGCGGACGATACGACCCTGTTCATCGGTTGCCGATGGAGCTGGCCGGGAATCGAGATCGCGCCGACGATGGCGCCGATGCCGAAGCTCGCCGACAGCAGGCCGAATCCGCCGGCGCCGAGTCCGAGCTGATCGCGCGCGATCAACGGCAGCAGCGCCCAGAACGCGCTCGCGCAGACGCTGAAAATCAGGTTGCGAACGATGTACGCGCGCATCGGCGCCGAGTGCCGAACGTAGCGCAGCCCCACCATCACGCCCGAAAGCAGCCGCTCGGGCACGCCAGGCAGCGCGACCTCGAGCGGGCGCGTGCGGCGGATCACGAGGAACATCGGCACGAAGCAGAACGCGGCGACGACGAGCGCGCTCCCCGGCCTCATCGCGGCGGCGATCGCGCCCGCCATGGCGGGACCCACGGCGCGCGCGACATTGAACGCAACCGCGCCGAGCGCGACTGCGCGGGAGAGCTCGGCGCGAGACACCATTTCGTTGATGCTCGCCTGCTGTGCCGGCAGGTAGAACGTGAAGCCGGCGCCGACCGCGAACGTCAGGAGAAGCAACGACCACGGGCCGATGATGCCCAGCAACGCTGCCGCGCCGAGCAGCAGGCTCGCGGCGAACAGCACGGCCTGAGTCACCATGATGACGTGCCGCCGGTCGACGATGTCGGCGAGCGTGCCGGCAAAGAGGCCGAACAGCAGCGTGGGGGCGGTGCTTGCGCTCTGCACCAGCGCCACCATCAGCGCGGACGTCGTCAGCGTCGCCATCAGCCACGCGGCGATCGTCGCCTGCATCGTGTAACCCAGCGCGGCGCCGATCGATCCGAAGTAGAAATTGCGGAAGCCCGCGCGCGCCAGCGGCGTGGACTCGAATGCTCGCGCAGCGAAGGCGGGCAGGCCGGCAGTCACGAAAGGAGAACGGATGGGCAGGGCGGAAGAAGGCGGGGACCGATTGCGAACCCTGTTATACGCCCATGCGACAGCAAGGACTTCGACGGCGATGCTTGCGGCGGGCGTAAACTTCGCGATTGCAGCACACGGCATGGAGAAGGACACGGGAACGATGGACGCCTCGCTGCTAGACCGCCTGCGCATTCGCGAAGTGATCGAGAACTGGGCGCTGTGGCGCGATGCCGGCGACTGGGAACGCTTCCGTACCGTCTGGCATGCCGAAGGCCGGATGATGGCGACGTGGTTCCAGGGCTCGGCGGACGCGTTCATCGCCGCGAGCCGCGCGGGATTCGAGCGCGGCGTGCGGATACTTCATTTTCTCGGCGGCTCGGCGATCGACGTCTCCGGTGCGCGCGCCTTGGCCCAGACGAAGATGACGATCTCGCAGCGCGCCGATGTCGACGGCGTGCCTTGCGACGTCGTGTGCACCGGACGGTTCTACGATTTCTTCGAGCAGCGCGGCGATGCGTGGCGCATCATGCTGCGGCAGCCGATCTACGAAAAGGATCGCCTCGACCCGGTCGATCCGGCTGCCGTGCCGCAGCTCGACCGCCCGCTGCTCGCGCAGTTTCCGGAAGGGTACCGTCACCTTGCCTACGCGCAGGCACGGAACGGTTTCGCAATCAAGCGGGACATGCCGCAGCTCACGGGATCCGAGGTCGAGCGTCTTTACGCCGACGGCGCCGCGTGGCTTGCGGGCGGGCCGCTCGCCCGCTGACCCGCATCACGCAGGAGGAATCGCACGATGGCCGAACGAAACGAGCTCGAAGCGACGGTCGCGAAGATCGTCGAGGCACACAAGGGAATCCTCGCCGCCGACGAGAGCACGCCCACGATCACCAAGCGCTTCACGGCCGTGGGCATCGAATCGTCGGAAGATTCGCGCCGCGCCTACCGCTCGCTGCTGCTCACGACGCCCGGCGCGGCGGAATACTTGAGCGGCGTCATCCTGTTCGAGGAAACGCTCGGTCAGAAGGCGAGTGACGGCACGCCGCTGCCGCAGGTGCTGGTCAAGCAGGGCATCCTGCCCGGCATCAAGGTCGACAAGGGAACGATCGCGCTGCCGGGCGCGGACGGCGACCTGATCACGCAGGGGCTCGACGGTCTCGCCGACCGGTTGCAGGGCTACAAGGCGCAGGGCGCGCGTTTCACCAAGTGGCGCGAGGTGTACGCGATCGGCGCGCGCAATCCGACGCCGCTCGGAATCGCGGCGAACGCCGAGGTTCTCGCGCGCTACGCCGGCCTCTGCCAGGCGGCGGGCCTCGTTCCGATCGTCGAGCCCGAAGTGCTGATCGACGGCGACCACACGCTCGAGCGCTGCGCCGAGGTGACGGAGGCCGTTCTGCACGCCGTGTTCGGTGCGCTCCATCGGCATCGCGTCGCGACCGAACTGATCGTGCTGAAGCCGAACATGGTCGTGCCCGGGAAGGCGAGTCAGGCAAAGGCCTCCGCGGAAGCCGTTGCGAAGGCGACGCTTGCGGTGCTGCGGCGAACGGTGCCCGCAAGCGTGCCGACGATCAACTTCCTCTCCGGCGGGCAGACGCCCGAGGAAGCGACCGCGAATCTGAACGCGATCAACGCCGCCGCGGGCGGCCGCGCGCCGTGGGTGCTGTCGTTTTCGTTCGCCCGCGCGCTGCAGGACCCGGTGATGCACCTGTGGGCGGGCAACACCGCGAAAGTGACTGCGGCGCAGAAGGCGTTCCAGCATCGGCTGCACATGAACAGCCTTGCGCGCGACGGCAAGTGGGCGCCCGCGCTGGAGAAGCAGTAAACCGGTGTCGGAGGTATAACCCCGCGTGTCGGAGGTGTAACCCCTGGGTGTCGGAGGTGCAACTCACCGAATCGCGAGTTGCACCTCCGACACCGGCGGTTGCACCTCCGACACCGTGAAGTTACATCGGGCTCGGCGGCGGCGGAGGTCCGCCGGGCAGCGGAATGAATTCCTGATCGTCGAGATCGGGAAGCTTCATGCGCCCCGCGCGCCAGTCGGCCTTGGCCTGCTCGATGCGCTCCGCGGACGACGACACGAAGTTCCAGTCGATGAAGCGCTCGCCGATCGGCTCACCGCCGAGCAGCATGACGATCGCGTTCGTCGATGCCGTGAACCGGACGGCCGAACCGGGCGCGAAGATCGCCATGCGCCCGGCCTCCAGCATCTGGCCGTCCGTTTCGACACGGCCCGCCGCGACAAAGGCCGCGCGCTCCGGATACTCGGCCGGCAGTTCCGCGGTCGTGCCGGCCGCGAGCCGCCAGTGCACGTAGAACATCGGCGAATACGTCTTCACGCCGGCGCGCGCGCCGAACGCTTCGCCGGCGACCAGTCGCGCCCACAGGCCGCCGCTTTCATAGGTCGGCAGGTCGTCGCTGCCGTAGTGAGCGAACGATGGCTCGGTTTCCTCGTCGGCGACGGGCAGGCCCACCCAGGCCTGGATGCCGTGCATCGTCCCGCCCTCGGCACGCGCGCGCTCGAAACGCTCGGAATGCGTGATGCCGCGGCCTGCCGTCATCCAGTTGACCTCGCCGGGGCGGATCGCCTGCTCCGAGCCGACGCTGTCGCGATGCATGATCTCGCCTTCGAACAGGTAGGAGACGGTGGACAGGCCGATGTGCGGATGCGGGCGCACGTCGATCGAGCGCGGGATGCCCGGCGGAAAATCGACCGGGCCGAAGTGGTCGAAGAATACGAACGGCCCGACCATGCGGCGCTTCGCGAACGGAAGCACGCGTCCGACCTCGAACCCTCCGCCCAGGTCGCGCGTGCGCTGGTCGATCACAAGCTCGATCATTGGCGTTCTCCTTCGTGTGCACGAGCATTATGACCCACGCCTCGCAGCTGCGCGTGAGTCCGCCGGGAATCGGGACGAACTGCACGTCGGGCCGCGGCATCCGGGCAGCGCATCGCCAGGACGGCCGGCGTTCGGCCGCGGCTTCCACTTTTGGATCAGCTGCTGTACATTTGTTTTACAGGTTGAATAAAATCACTTCCCGGCAACTCGCGACGCTGCGGGCACCCCCGGAACCTTTCGATTTGCGTGTCACGCGCGGGCGATGGCCGAGGCGAGCGTGACGACAAGCCTGAGGAGGAGGTCATGAAGCCACTGTGGAATCGGGTCGCGGCAGCCGCCGCGGCGGCGTTCGCGCTGGGCTGTGCGGCGCCGGCGAGCGCGCAAAAGGTGACGCTCGACGTCCTGTATGCGCAGCCGGGCTTTGCGAAGTACCACGAGCCGATCGCGGAAGCGTTCATGAAAACGCACCCGGACGTGGAGATCAAGTTCCGGGCGCCGGCGAAGGACTACGACGAAGGGCACCAGGCGATGCTGCGCGCCGCGGTGGCGAACCAGCTGCCGGACGTCTACTTCCCGGGCTTCCATCTCCTCGCCGAGCTGTCGTCTACGCTGGAAAAGCGCGGGCAGATCGTCGACCTCGGTCCGAAGCTCGCGGCCGAGCCAGCCGCGTGGCGCAGCGAGAACTACAGCGACTCGGTGATCAAGCTCGGGCAGGTGAACGGCAAGCAATACGGGCTCGCCGTGAACGCGTCGCTGCCGATTCTTTACTACAACGCCGATCTCGTGAAGAAGGCTGGTGGCGACCCGGCGAAGATGCCGGATACGTTCGACGGCGTGATCGCGCTAGCGGCGAAGATCGCAGCAAGCTCGCCGGGCGTCGCGGGAATGAGCTACGACACGCACGTCTGGCCTGACACGTGGCTCTTCCAGGCCATCATCGACCAGGAAGGCGGCCGCATGCTCGACGACTCCGGCAAGATCGCCTTCGACAACGCGATCGGCCGCAAAGTGATGAGCGACCTCCGCCGCTTCGTCACCGAAGGGAAGATGCCCTTGCTCGATTTCGAGGCGTCGCGTGCCCAGTTCATCGCGGGACAGACGGGCCTGTTCTTCGATACCCCGGCGCGGATGCGCCTGATGACCGACGGCATCGGCTCGCGCTTCACGCTCGGCACCGCGGTGTTCCCGATCGACGACAAGGCGAAGGGCGGCATTCCGACCGGCGGTTGCGCGATCATCATGACGACGAAGGACGCCGCGAAGCAAAAGGCTGCGTGGGAATATGCCAAGTTCATCACCGGCCCCGAGGCGCAGAAGATCATCGTCGAGATCACCGGGTATCTGCCGCTCAACAAGCGTGCGACCGGCCCGCAGTTCCTCGGCCCCTTCTACGAGAAGAATCCGAATTTCCGCACGGTCTCCCTGCAGGTCGATCGGGCGCTGCCCTGGCAGGGTTACCCCGGCGACACCGTTCGCATCTGGCGCATGCAACGCGACATCATCTACGAGGTGATGCGCGGCCAGGTCGCTCCCAACGCCGGGCTCGAGAAGATGGTCGGCGAAACGCGGGCGATGCTGAAGTGACCACCACCGGACGCGATCGTCGCTCGCGCGACAGGGTCAGGTAGTGCTGCTCGCGCAAATATCCGATCTGCACGTCATGCCCAAGGGGGCGCGCGCCTATGGTCGCGTCGACACCGCAGGCATGCTGCGCGAGGCGATTGCGCACCTCAGCCGGCTCGATCCGCAGCCGGACGTGGTCCTGATCACCGGAGATCTCGCCGACAGGGGCGAGCGCGCCGCGTATGCGCACCTGCGCGAGATCCTCGCCGACCTTCGGACACCGTACTACGTGATCCCCGGCAACCACGACAGGCTCGATGAGTTTCGGCTCGCATTCGCCGACCAGCCGTACCTGCCGCCCACCGGCGAATTCATCCAGTACGCGATCGAGACGCTGCCGCTGCGGTTGATCGCGCTCGATTCGGTGGTGCCGGGCCGCACGCGCGGGAGCGTGTGCGACGAGCGCCTTGGATGGCTCGACCGCACGCTTTCGCAGCGGCCCGAGGCGCGCACGCTGGTGATGATGCATCACGCGCCTTTCGTCACCGGGCTTTCGCACATGGACGAGGTGGGAATGGACCGCAGCGACGCGCTCGAGCGCGTGATCGCCCGCCACCCGCAAGTCGAGCGCGTGCTCTGCGGGCACGTTCACCGCTCGACGCAGATCCGGTTCGGCGGAACGATCGCGTCGTCGTGTCCGAGCACGGCGCATCAGGCCGCCCTCGACCTGCGACCCGACGGCATCGACTCGTTCACCCTCGAGCCGCCCGGGTTCCAGCTGCATCGCTGGACCGGCCGCGTGCTCTTCACGCACACGCTCAACGTCGGCCGGTTCGAAGGCCCGTTCCCGTTTCACTGACCTTCGTCATCGATGGCCATGGATCGCTCACCGGAACATTCCGGCGACGCTCTCGCGGCGTTCCTCGAGGGCGCCGTGGACGCGGCGCACGCGGCCGGCGCCGTCATTCAGGAAGGGGCGCGCAATCGTACGAGCCTCAACATCGAGCGCAAGACGGTCAACGACTTCGTCAGCGAGATCGACAAGGGAGCCGAGCGGGTGATCATCGACACGCTGTCGACGCGCTTCACAGGCCATGGATTCAAGGCCGAGGAGTCGGGGCGGGCAGCGGTGCGTCGCGCTGCACCTGGCTCGTCGATCCGCTCGACGGGACGACGGACTTCCTGCACGGCATCCCGTATTACTGCGTGTCGATCGCCTTGCGAATCGACGACGCCGTCGTCGTCGGCGTGGTCTTCGACCCCACCAGCGGGCGCCTGTTCACGGCCACCCGTGGTCACGGCGCCTTCCTCGACGGCAGTCCGATTCGCGTGAGCGGCCGCGCCGGCCTGACCGAGGCGGTGGTCAGCACGGGGCTGCCGTTCAAGGACTGGCACTATCTCGACGACTATCTGCACTCGCTGCGCGAGATCATGCAGCGCGTCGCGGGCATTCGCCGTCCGGGGGCGGCGGCACTCGATATCGCCTACGTTGCCGCCGGCTGGGTCGACGGGCACTGGAAGAAGGGGCTCAACGCCTGGGACGTCGGTGCCGGCGGCCTGCTGGTGGAGGAGGCGGGCGGCGCGGTCGGCACGTTCAGCGGCAGCACGCCGTTCCTCGACAGCGGCCAGATCATCGCCGGCACCCCCGGCGTGCACGCGGCTTTGCTCGACGTGCTGCACCGCTACCCGGCGCTCACCGGGTAGCCCGGGTTGCGCGCCGGGCGGGCGTGCGTTGCACCGCGCTGCGTCGCTTGAAGCGAATCCACCGACGATCCGAAACGATGGCCCTCGACAATCTCGGATTCGTACGCGAGCTCTTTCGCGAATACGCCGAAATCACGGTACCGCTGCACGGCGCCGTCATCGCGGACGACAAGGCCGACGGCTCGGCCGTCACGCGTGCCGATCGCGAAGCATCGGCGCACGTGCTGAAAAGCCTCAACGCCTACACACCGGACTACGGCGTCATCTCGGAAGAAGAGGCGGTCTCGTACCTTCCCGGCGCGCGCTGGCAGTGGGCCGTGGACCCACTGGACGGCACGGCGTCGTTTGCGCGCGGGCTGCCCGTATGGGGGCTCGCCATGGGGCTGCTGGACGGCGCGGAGCCGATGGCGGGGTATCTGCATTTCCCCATCGTGAACCAGACGTTCACCCTCGAGAACGGCGAAGCGCTGCTCAATGGCAAGCCGTTGCCCGTGGTCCCCGCGCACCTCGCACCCGACACCCGCAACATCATGATCACGGCGATTCTCGACTATGTCGACGTTCGCCGCATAGAGGGTTACCGCATTCACAACCTCGGCTCCGTCTGCTACCACTTGATGATGCTGGCCGCGGGACGCTGCGACGCGATCATTACCGGTCCCTGCTATATCTGGGATCTCGCGCCCGCACTGCCGTTCACGCGCGCGCTCGGATACGTCGAGCGTTATCTGGACGGGTCGACGTTCAGCCTCGAGCCGCTGCTTCGTCCCGACCACGGATTTCCGGTGCGCCAGCCGATGCTCGTCGGACCCGAATCGGTGGTGGAGCGGCTGCTCGAGTCGCTTCGTCGGCCGACATGATCGGGGGAGCCGCACGTTGCTCGACATGCCCCTTCGTCTAGCACGCAGCAACCTCGCGGCGCTCGGCACGCGAGCCCGGATCCCGGCGTATGCCGCTGCCGATCTGCGCGGCGGCATCGTGCACATCGGCGTCGGCAATTTCCATCGCGCGCACCAGGCGGTCTACCTCGACGACCTGTTCGGCAGCGGCGTCGACCGCGACTGGGGATTGATCGGCGCAGGCGTACACGCGGACGACGACGCGATGCGCCGCGACCTGTCGGCGCAGGATTTGCTGACCACCGTCGTGGAACAGGACGTACGCCGATCAGACGTGCGGATCACCGGGTCGATGGTCGATTTCCTGCCGGCCGGCGATGCCGATGCGATCCTCGCGAGGCTCGACGATCCGGCGATCCGCATCGTCTCGCTGACGATCACCGAGGGCGGCTATTACATGGATCCGGCCACGCAGCGTTTCGATGCCACGCATCCGGACATCCGCGCCGATGCGATCGCGCTCGACGGCATTCCGGATGCGCCGCGGAGCGCTCGTCCGCGAACCGTGTTCGGACTGCTCGTCGCCGCGCTGCTCCGGCGCCGCGCCGCGGGCATCACACCGTTCACCGTGCTGTCCTGCGACAACGTGCAAGGCAACGGCGAAGTCACCAGGAACGCGGTCGCCGGTGTCGCTTCGCTCGTTTCCCCCACCCTCGCGCAATGGGTGCAGGAGTGCGTCGCGTTTCCCGGCAGCATGGTCGACCGCATCACGCCGGCGACGACCGACCGCGAGCGAGCGCTGCTCGCGAAGACGCACGGCATCATCGATGCACGGCCGGTGTTCTGCGAGGCGTTCCGCCAATGGGTTGTCGAGGATCGGTTCCCGGCCGGCCGCCCGGCGCTCGAGAACGTCGGCGTGCAGTTCGTCACGGATGTCCAACCGTTCGAGCGGATGAAGATCCGCATCCTGAACGGCGGACACGCGGCCATCGCCTATCCGGCGGGCCTGCTGGACATCCATTTCGTCCACGAGGCGATGCAGGAGCCACTGATCAACGCGTTCTTGTCGAAGCTGCTCGACGACGAGATCATTCCGTGCGTGCCGCCCGTGCCTTCGACCGACCTGCAGCGATACAAGGCGCAGGTGATCGAGCGCTTCGGCAATCCCGCGATCGGCGACACGATCCGCCGCCTGTGCCAGGACGGCTCGAATCGGCAGCCCAAGTTCATCCTGCCGTCCGTTGCGAGCCGCCTGGCAGAGGGACGCTCGATCGATGGCCTTGCACTGGTCGGCGCATTGTGGTGCCGCTATTGCCATGGCGAGACCGAAAGCGGCGCAGCGATCGAGCCCAACGATCCGAACTGGTCAAGGCTCCGCGCCGTCGCGATCGAGGCGCGGCGCGATCCGCGCGCGTGGCTCGGCATGACCGACATCTTCGGCGATGTCGGTGCGAACCCGGTTTATGCAGGCGCATTCTGCCGCGCGCTCGAACGGGTATGGCAGGAGGGCTCGCGCGCCGTGCTCGCGCGCTATGTCGATGCCTTCGCCGCGTCGGCCTGATTCGGGCGACCGAGCCACGCCGTCCACGCGCCTTGCGCGCAAGCTCGGCACTGCCGATGCGGTGGTCATCGGCCTCGGGTCGATGATCGGCGCCGGTATCTTCGCCGCCCTCGCGCCCGCGGCCGGCGCTGCCGGTACGGGGCTGCTCGTCGCGCTCGTGCTTGCGGGGTTCCTCGCCTATTGCAATGCCACGTCCTCCGCCGCGCTGGCAGCGCTGTATCCGGAATCGGGTGGAACGTACGTGTATGGGCGCAAGCGTCTGTCGCCCTTCGCGGGGTTCGTTGCGGGCTACGGCTTCGTCGTCGGCAAGCTCGCGAGCTGCGCCGCGATGGCGCTGACGTTCGGCCATTACGCTGCGCCCGCTTTCGCGCGGCCGCTCGCAATCCTCGCAGTGGCGGCGCTCACGGCGATCAACCTGCGCGGTGTCGTCAAGACCGCGCGTGCAACGCGCGCCATCGTCGCGATCGTGCTCGCCTGCCTTGCGCTGGTCGTGCTTGCGAGTGCCTTCGGCGGAACGGCGGACTTCGCGCGCGCACTTCCGGAAGCGCCGCTGAACGGCTACGGCGTCCTGCAGGCGGCGGGCATCCTGTTCTTCGCCTTCGCAGGCTATGCGCGGATCGCGACGCTGGGCGAGGAGGTTGCCGATCCGGCCCGCACGATTCCGCGTGCGATTCCGGTTGCACTCGGGATCGCGTTCGCCGTGTATGCGCTCGTCGCGGTCTGTGCGCTCGCGGCCGTCGGCGCGACGAGTCTCGCCGCAAGCGTCGCCCCGCTCGCTGCGGCCGTGGAGCAGGGCAGGTGGGCGGCGTTGTCGCCCGTGGTCCGCATGGGGGCAGCGGTCGCGTCGCTCGGCGTGCTGTTGTCGCTGCTCGCGGGCGTCAGCCGTACCGCGTTCGCGATGGCTTCGAATGGCGACCTGCCACGATTTCTCGCATCGGTGCATCCGCGACGACGCATCCCGCACCGGGCCGAGCTGGCCGCCTGTGCACTGACGATCATCGTCGTCGCCATCGCCGACGTGCGCAACGCGATCGGCTTCAGCTCGTTCGCGGTACTCGTGTATTACGCGATCGCCAACGCATCGGCGCTGACATTGGCGGCGCACGAACGAAGGTGGCCGCGCGCGCTCGCGGGCGTGGGGCTCGCCGGATGCGCGCTCGTTGCGGTTTCGCTGCCCCCGCAGACGGTCCTCGCGGGTGTCGCGGTGCTCGGCGCCGGAATCGTGATATACGCATTGCGGAACGGTCGCATCCGTTCGGGGTCCGATCGCTGACAGGATACGAGAGGCGGCCATGGCTCAGACATCCCCGCTCGAAGCAGATCGGCCCGACGACCCGCGCTGCTGGCCGGCGCTTCCGCTCGCGCAATGGGCCGACACCTGCGCCACGCTGCATCGCTGGACGCAGATCGCGGGCAAGGTGAAGCTTCGGCTCACGCCGCTCGTCAATCACTGGTGGAACGTTCCGCTCTTCGTCGGAGCGCGCGGCCTGACGACGGGCGCGATCCCCTATCGCGGCCGCACGTTCTCGCTGCGTTTCGACTTCGTCGACCATGGCCTCGTGCTCGAAACGGACGCCGGGATCGTGGACCGGCTGCCGCTGCGCCCGCAAAGCGTGGCGGCGTTTTATGCGGAGTTCCTGGCGATGCTCGCACGCGCGGGTGTCGACGTCGCGATCTGGCGCATGCCCGTGGAAATTCCCGATCCGGTGCCCTTCGACGAGGACGTCGCGCACACGAGCTACGACCGCGACGCGGTGGGGCGGTTCTTTCGCGTGCTTCTGTCCGCCGATCGAGTCTTCGGCGAGTTTCGTGCCGGCTTCATCGGCAAGTGCAGCCCCGTGCAGTTCTTCTGGGGCAGCTTCGATCTCGCCGTGACGCGCTTTTCGGGGCGCCGGGCGCCCGCGCGCGACGGCGCCGACGCGATCACGCGCGAGGCCTATTCGCACGAGGTGAGCAGTGTCGGCTTCTGGCCCGGTGAAGGTTACGAGGACGCCGCGTTCTACTCGTACACGGCACCCGAGCCGCCGGGCTTTCGCGACGCTGGAGGCATGCCGGACGGCGCGTTCTACGATACGAAGGTTGGCGAGTACATCGTGATGTACGATCACGTGCGCAGCGCACCTTCGCCGAGCGCGGCGCTGCTCGCGTTCTGCCGCGCGACGTACGAGGCGGGCGCCGATCGGGCCGGCTGGGATCGCGCGGCCCTCGAGCGCTGATCGAAACGGCGCGCCCGCATCCCAGACCTGACAGGGCACACCCTTGGCCGCGCGTTGCTCGCACCTGAACGGCATCAAGTTCTCCACCACGAGTACTCGCGTGTGCGAGGAATGCGTGCGCATGGGCGACACGTGGGTGCACCTGCGGCTGTGCCTCGAATGCGGCCACGTCGGATGCTGCGATTCCTCGAAGAACCGTCATGCGACGCGGCACTTCCGGCAAACGCACCATCCACTGATCCGCTCGCTCGAGCCCGGCGAGGCGTGGGTGTGGTGCTACGTCGACGAAATCGTCGCCGGCGAATTGCGAGCGTAGCGCTCGGCCGACGCGCCACGACGACGCAAAGGAGCGCGGACATGCAACACCGCAAGCTTGGGGACACCGGTTTCACGATTGCGCCACTGGCGTTCGGCGGCAACGTCTTCGGATGGACGGCGGACGAGGCGACGTCGTTTCGGCTGCTCGACGCGTTCGTCGCGGCCGGCGGCAATCTCGTCGACACCGCCGATTCGTATTCGCGGTGGGCTGCGGGCCATACGGGCGGCGAATCGGAAACGATCATCGGGCGCTGGATCGCGCACCGCGGCCATCACGACGACGTGCTGATCGCCACCAAGGTCGGCTCGGACATGGGGCTCGGCTACCGCTGCCTGCGCAAGGAATACATCCTGCGCGCAGCGGAAGACTCGCTGCGCCGCCTGCAGGTCGACGCCATCGACCTCTACCAGTCGCACTGGGACGATCCAACGACGCCGTTCGACGAAACCTTGGAGGCATACCAGCTGCTGCTTTCGCAGGGGAAGGTACGCGCCATCGGCGCGTCGAATCTGACCGCGGCACGCCTCTCCGAAGCGCTGTTCGCCGCGGGCGCACGCGGGCTGCCGAAATACCGTACGCTGCAACCGCTCTACAACCTTTACGATCGCAGCGAGTTCGAAGGCGCGCTCGCCGATGTCTGCATTCGCGAAAACTTGGGCGTCATTCCCTATTACTCGCTCGCCGCGGGATTCCTGACCGGAAAGTATCGATCGGATGCTGACTACGGCAAGAGCGAGCGCGGGCCAGGCATGAAGAAATACCTGAACCCGCGCGGACTCGCGATCGTCGACGCCCTCGTCCGCATCGCCGGTGCGCACGGCGCCACGCCGGCGCAGATCGCGCTCGCATGGCTGATGACACGCCCCGGCGTGACGGCGCCGATCGCGAGCGCCACGTCCGTCGCCCAGCTCGACGAACTGATGGGCGCGACGCGCCTGACGCTCGACAACGACGATCTCGCGGCGCTCGATCGCGCGAGCGCGCCGTCGTAACGCGATCCGGTGTCGGAGGTGCAACCCCCGGTGTCGGAGGTGTAACCGAGGCCCGCGGCCGGGAAGGGGGAATCAGCGCGCCAGCGCGAGCTTCCCGATCGAGCGGCGCAGCAGCCACGTCGCGATCGATACGTTGACGAGATTCCACGCGATGCCGTTCAGAAACGCGGCGCGATACGAGCCCGTCAGGTCGAAGATCGCGCCCGACATCCAGCCGCCGAGCGCCATGCCGAACAGCGTCGCGGTGATGACGAGGGCCACGCGCGCGCCCGCTTCGGCGCGGTCGAAGAACTCGCGCACGATGATCGCGTACGACGGGACGATGCCGCCCTGGAACAGGCCGAACAGCGCCGAGATCACGTAGAGCGATACGAGGCCGTCGAAGGGCAGGAACAGCACAAGCGCCGTGCCTTGGAGGATCGAGCCCAGCAGCAGCGTGCGCAAGCCGCCGATGCGGTCGCAGATGCTGCCGAACACGATGCGGCTGACGATCCCGCACGCGAGCATCAGCGACAGCATCTGCGCCCCGCGTGCCGGCCCGTAGCCCAGGTCGCTGCAATAGGCGACGAGATGCACCTGCGGCATCGACATGGCGACGCAGCAGGCAACGCCCGCGACGACGAGCAGCGTCTGCAGCGCGTTGGCCGACAGCCCGAGCGACTCGGGCGACTGCCTGCGCGCCGTGACGAAGCCGCCCGTGCCGTCGCTCGCCGGCGGCTTTTTCCGCAGCAGCAGGGCGAGCGGCCCCATCGTGGCGGCGCAGAAGATGCCGATGCCGGCATAGGTCGGCCGCCAGCCCGCCGTGCGAATGAAATGCTCGACGATCGGCGGCCAGACCGTGCCCGCCAGATAGTTGCCGCTCGCGAAAATGGCGACGGCGAGGCCGCGCCTGCGCACGAACCACAGCGACGTGTGGGCGAGCAGCGGCGCGAACGTCGCCGAGCTGCCCGCGCCGATCAGCACGCCCTGCGCGAGCGTGAAACCGGCGAGCGAGGTTGCCGTGCCGGCGGCGACGAAGCCTAGTGCGAGGAGCAGCGTGCCGAGCATCACCGGCAGCATGACGCCGTAGCGATCGGACAGGCGGCCCATCGCGATGCCCGCCAGGCCGAACGCGATCATCGTCAGCGTGTATGGCAGCGATGCTTCGGCGCGTGCGACGCCGAATTCCGTCTGCACGGCAGGCAGTGCGACGACGACCGACCACATGCCGACGCCGCCGATCGTCGACAGCGCCAGCGTGACGAGGAGCCGCATCCACGCGGACGCCGATTCGACTTCGCCGTGAGACATGGAGAGGGCATCTTACACGGCGCAGCGCGGGGTGCACCGCGCGGGAAACACGGTTGTTCGCACGCGGTGCAGCGCCGCCGATCGCGTGGGCGAATCGTCGCGGAAACACCTGGCTGCGTCGTCAGGCCCTGCGCGCGCGCCGCTCCGACGCGCGACGCGGCTCTTCGGCCGGGGTCTTCCGCCGCTACGGCTCGAGACGCGGCTCCGCGGTCGGCGCCTTGTCGTCGACGGCGCTCACCGCGATGCCATAGATGTACACCATCTTGCCGCCGAGCCAGCCGGATACGAGGAGCAGCGCGATCGCGATCAGCGATAGCCAGACATAGCCGCCGGGGGATTCCGGCGTTCCGCTGCGCATCCAGAAATTGATGACGTAGAGGACAACCACGACCAGGTTGATCGACATGTGCACAATCCCCGTTTTGCGCGGCTCAGACGGCAGTGACAGCAGGTCGATGAATCCGAAGATCGCCGCGGCGAGCGCGCCGACGATGCCGCCGCACATCGTGTACAGCGCGACGATGGCGAACGTCGGATTGCCGCTGCCGAACACGTAGATCAGGTCGCACACGAACGAGAAGACGAACAGGCCGATCGGCAACGTCACGAGCATCGGATGGATCGGGTGGCCGGCGATGTTGGCGGGCGTGCGCATGAGCGTTCTTTCCGTAGTGGTTCGGACGTCAATTGGACGCGCCGTCGGACAGCTTCGTTCCGGCTACGACAGGCATGTTCCGGCACGCTCCTAGAAGCAGCAGGTCGTAAACGATCTTCAGCACGCCGGCGCAAACGAGCGGCCAGCCGAAGCTCGATCCGGCGAGCAGCCAGCCCGCGAGCATCGGGCTCACGGCCGCAGCGAGGCTTCGCGGCACGGCGGTGACACTCGCGGCGGCAGCGCGCTCGGCAGGCGGCACGACCGACATCACGAAAGCGCTGCGCGTCGGCACGTCCATCTGCGACAAGGCGCTTCGCGCAAGCAGCAGCGCGATCGCGGTCGCCAGATTCGGCGCAAGGGGCACGAGGATCAGGAGAACGCTCGACGGCATGTGCGTGAACACCATCGTATTGAGTAGGCCGAAGCGGTCGGCAATGCGCACGGCGACCAGATACGAAAAAGCCGAGAGCATTCCCGTCCAGAAGAAGATCAGCCCGGCCGCGGCCGGTGCGACATCGAAGCGCTCGAACAGCCAGAGCGCGAGCATCGATTGCACGATCAATCCGCCGGCGAATGCGTCGAGGCTGAACAGCGCGGCGAGCGTGTGCACGATGCGCCGGCTCTCGCGCAAAGCGGCGCCGGCGTTCGCGCGCACCGGGGCGGCCCGCGGCAAACGGCGGTAGCACAGCGCGCAGCCGACGCCGAGTAGCGCGTAGATGACGAACATCTGCGACAGGGCCACCTGCATCGGCATCCCGCGCGCGGCGAGCCATTGCGGAACACCCGCGCAGGCGGCGCCGAGCGCCGCGGCGAGCGCACCAGTCAGGCTGTAGCGTGCGAACCACGCGGTGCGCGTGCGCGCGGGCGCGAGCCGGGCGATCGTCGCGTGCTCGAGCGGCACGAACACGCTCACGTCGCCGGCCGAAGGATTGAGCGTACCGACGATGGCAACGACGATGAGCGGCCACAGGTCGGTGAGCGTGGCGAAAGACACGCCGGTGACGGCCATCAGCGCCGAGGCACCGAGAAGCAGCGTGCGCGCGCGAAAGCGATGTGCGTGCAGGCCGAGGCCGAGCGTGAAGACGCCGGAGCCCAGCAGCGTCGCGGTCGCGACGATGCCGACGACGAACGCCGAATAACCGAGCGACAGCAAGTAGGCGGGAAGCAGCAGGCTGACGAAGCCGTCGCCGAAGGCGCGCAGCGCGCGCGCGGTGACGACCCAATTCAACTCACGGGTGTTTGCGGCAATTCCGCGATGCGACATGTCGGCCTCCCAAGCGCGGGATCCGAGGAGCCATTGCGAATTGCGCGCGATGCGCGCGGCAGGGCTCGGCAGTCCCTTCGTACAGCAGAGCTTGGGCGCGGCGTGCGCCTTGGGATCGCGGGGAGTCTGCACCATCCCCGCGCGGAGGTAGCATAGCGGCGCCATGAATCGCCCACAAGCGTTGCGACCTGACGGCTCGAGGCACGCATGATCGCCGAGCGTCACCTGTTGCGGCAGATGTTCGACGCCGCCGTCGCTTCCGCGCAGCCGCTTCGCCTGATTCCACGGCATCTGCCGCCGCTGCCGCGCGGCCGCACGATCGTCGTCGGCGCGGGCAAGGCGACAGCGGCGATGGCGCGCGCGCTCGACGACGCGTGGCCCGCGGCGCTGACCGGCATTGTCGTCACGCGTTACGGGCATGCCGTGCCGTGCAAACGCATCGAGGTCGTCGAGGCGGCGCATCCGGTTCCCGACGAGGCCGGGATCGCAGCCGCGGGGCGCGTGCTCGCCGCCGTGCGCGGCCTCACCGCCGACGATCTCGTGATCTGCCTGATCTCCGGCGGCGGCTCGGCGCTTTTGCCGCTGCCGCTGCCCGGCATCGCGTTGGCGGACAAGCAGAGCGTCGCCCGCGCGCTTCTCGCGTCCGGTGCGCCGATCTCCGACATCAACTGCGTGCGGCGACACCTGTCCGCGATCAAGGGCGGACGGCTGGCCGCTGCCTGTCATCCCGCGCGCGTGGTGACGCTCGCGATCTCCGATGTCCCGGGCGACGATCCGATCGACATCGCATCGGGACCGACCGTGGCCGATCCGACGACGCGCGAAGATGCCGTTGCCGTACTCGCCAGATACCGGATCACGGCGCCGCCTGCCATCGCGGAAACCTTGCGCGACGCGGCAGCCGAGAGCGTGAAGCCGGGCGACCCGCGCCTCGCGAGCGCGTCATATCACGTGATTGCGACGCCGCAGATGGCGCTCGAGGCCGCTGCGGGCGTTGCGCGCGGCGAAGGCGTCGCGCCGCTGATCCTTGCCGACAGCCTGGAGGGCGAGGCGCGCGACGTCGGCAAGATGCTCGCCGCCATCGCGCGCCAGGTGGCGATGCACGGCCAGCCGTCCGCGCCGCCGTGCGTGCTGCTTTCAGGCGGCGAGACGACGGTGACGGTACGCGGAGCGGGGCGCGGCGGGCGCAACGTGGAATGCCTGCTCGCGCTTGCGCTCGCGCTGCAAGGACAGCCGCACGTGTACGCGCTGGCCGGCGACACCGACGGCGTCGACGGTCAGGAGGAGATCGCCGGCGCGCTCATCACGCCCGATACGCTCGCGCGCGCCCGCGCGCTCGGCCTTCGCGCCGGCACGATGCTCGACGACAACGACGCGCATACGTTCTTCGAGGCGCTCGGCGATGCGCTCGTCACCGGGCCGACGCGCACGAACGTCAACGATTTCCGCGCGGTGCTGATTACGGCGCCAGCAACTCCTCGCGCCACAGGCCCAGCACCTTCTGCACGGGGCGATCCGAAAAGCTGAAGAGCACCGCGTCTTCCACCGCCGTGTGGTGCACCGCGGTCCACGCCGGCACGACGAAGATGTCTTTGGGTCCCCAGTCGAACGTGTCGCCGCCGACGACGCTCCGGCCGCGACCTTCGACGACGGTGAATACCGTGCCGTCCGTCGCGCGGTACGGCTGGCCCGCCAAGCCGGCCGGCAGCAGCTGGATGAAAGCCGCGATCGTGGGCATCGGATAGCCGCCGGTGGCCGGATTGACGTACTGCATCTTGATTCCGTGCGCCGCGTGGAGCGTGCCGTCACGGCGCAGCGCATCGAGCGCGACGCGGCTTCGCGCATACGGATACGCGAACAGCGGGCTCGTGCGCGACTCGGGCTCGTAGTCGAGCGGAACCATGTTGGCGCCGTAGCGCGCGAGCGCGTCGCCATCCGCGCGGCGCACCGGCTGCGTCTCGTCCGGATGGCGTTGCGCAAAGCCGGCGTCCAAGTCGCGGATCAGCGGAATGTCGAGCCCGTCCATCCAGATCACCGGCTCGGTTCCCGGATTGCCGTGGTCGTGCCATGCGCCCGACGGCGTGATGATGAAGTCGCCCGGATGCATCGACGTGCGCTCGCCGTCGACCGCCGTATACGCGCCTTCGCCTTCGACGACGAAGCGCAACGCGGTTTGCGTATGGCGATGCGTGGGCGCGACCTCGCCCGGCAGGATGAGCTGCAGCCCGCAATAGAGCGTGCGCGTGATCGACGATTGGCCGCGCAGGCCGGGATTCTCGAGCACGAGGACGCGGCGCTCCGCTTCCTTCGTCGTGACGAGCCGGCCGGCCTCGAGCACGTGCGGACGGACGGCTTCGTAGCGCCAGAGCGCCGGCACGCAGGGCGTCCGCGGCTCGGGAATCACGAGGTCGCCGAGCACGTCCCAGAGCGGGGCCATGTTCTCGGCGCCGATGCGGGCGTAGAACGCCTCGCGTTCCGGCGTCGAGCGGGGAGCTTCGTGGAATCGATCGGCTTGCATTCTCTCCATCCTCTTTTGGGCGCGGTAACGCGCCGTCGTGCAGCGGCGGAACGGGTGCAGCCGGACGTCGAGGCGATTGTAGTATGCTCGCCACGGGTCGTCCGGCATCCGCTCGGATCGCAAAACGCCAGTGAACGAGGATCTGCCATGAAACGGTTGCCATCGCTTTTCGCTGCGGGCGTCGCGGCCTGCGCCGCGTTCGCCGCTCCCTTCGCGCTCGCGCAGGACGCGATCAAGGTTGGCGTGATCGCCGAGTTCTCGGGCCCGTTCGCCGACTACGGCGCGCAGATCGAGGCCGGCATGAAGGCGTACATGAAGGAGCACGGGGACACCGTCGCCGGCAAGAAGATCGAGCTGATCACGCGCGACACCAAGGGCCCTGCGCCCGAAGTGGCGAAACGCTTCGCGCAGGAGCTGATAACGCGCGACAAGGTGCAGTTCCTTGCCGGCTTCGGGCTCACGCCCAACGCGATGGCGGTGGCGCCGGTGGTCACCGAGGCGAAGGTGCCGATGGTCATCTCCAACGCCGCGACGTCGTCGATCACGACCAAGTCACCGTACGTCACCCGCGTGTCGATGACGATCCCGCAGGTGAGCGCGCCGATGGCGCAATGGGCGCTGGCGAACGGCATCAAGCAGGTCTACACGGTGGTGGCCGATTACGGCCCCGGCATCGACGCCGAGACGCAGTTCACCAAGACGTTCAAGGCCGGCGGCGGCGAGGTCGTCGGGTCGCTGCGCACGCCGCTGCAGAATCCGGATTTCTCGGCGGCGATCCAGCGCGTCAAGGACGCGAAGCCGCAGGCGGTGTTCGTGTTCCTGCCGGCGGGCGAGCAGGGCATCTCGTTCGTCAAGGGATTCAACGATCGCGGACTGGCCGACGCCGGCATCAAGCTGATCGCCACCGGTGACATCACCGACGACCACGTGCTGCAGGCGATGGGCGACTCGACGCTCGGCATGATCACATCGTTCCACTATTCGGCGGCGCACCCGTCGCCGGAGAACGCCGCGTTCCTCAAGGCGTACGCAGCCGCCAACGATCCGAAGCTCGGCGCGCCGAACTTCATGACGGCGGCCGGCTACGACACGATGCACGTGATCTACGAGGTCGCGAAGAAGCTCGGCGGCAACATCGACGGCGACAAGGCGATGGCGGCGATCAAGGGCATGAAGTGGACGAGCCCGCGCGGCCCGGTGTCGATCGATCCCGAGACACGCGACATCACGCAGACGGTGTACATCCGCAAGGTGGAGAAGAAGGACGGCAAGCTCGCGAACGTCGAGTTCGACAAGATCCCCGACGTGAAAGACCCGGGCAAGTGACGTAGCGGCGACCGGGCCACCGGGGAGGGCGGTGCTCGGCAACTTCGCCGGCGTGCTGTTCGACGGGCTCGCGTACGGCAGCCTGCTCTTCCTGATCGCGGTCGGACTGTCGGTGACGCTGGGGTTGATGAATTTCGTCAACCTCGCGCACGGTGCGTTCGCGATGGTGGGCGGCTACGCGTGCGTGATCCTGATGACGCGGGCGGGCGTGCCGTTCCTCGCAACGCTTCCCGTGGCGTTCGTCGTGGCGGCGGTCGTTGGCGTGCTGCTCGAGCGCACGCTCTACCAGCGCCTCTACGGCGCGAGCGAACTCGACCAGGTGCTGTTTTCGATCGGCATCGTATTCATGTCGATCGCGGCCACGACCTGGTGGTTCGGTCCGTCGCAGCAGCCGGTCGCACTGCCGTCGTGGCTGCGCGGACAGGTGAGCTTCGCGGGCGTCGATTTCGGGATCTATCGCATTTTCCTGATCGCCGTGGTGGCGGCACTCACGGTCACGCTGACGTGGCTCGTCGAGAAGACGCGGTTCGGCAGCCGCGTACGCGCGAGCGTCGACAATGCGACGGCCGCGGCAGGCCTCGGCATCAACGTCAACCGCGTGTTCGCGCTCACGTTTGCGCTGGGCAGCGGCCTTGCGGGGTTGGGCGGCGGGCTCGGCATCGACGTGCTCGGCCTCGACCCGACGTTCCCGCTCAAGTACATGGTGTACTTCCTGCTGGTCGTGGCCGTCGGCGGGTCGGGCACGATCAAGGGACCGCTGATCGCGGCGCTGATCCTCGGCGTGTTCGACGTCGCAGGCAAGTACTACCTGCCCGACGTCGGCGGCTTCGTCATCTACGCGCTAATGGTCGTGCTGCTGATCCTGTTCCCGGCCGGCTTGTACGGCAAGCGGGCCTGACGGGCGAACGGCGATGGCAACTCCCGCGGCAGTGCGCACATCATCCCCATCGGGAGACGCGGGACGATTGCCCGACGGCCGCTGGCGCCCGCTGGAAATCGCGTTCTGGTTGATTCCCGTCGCGTGCTTTTTCCTGTTCCCGAGCTACCGCGTGCTCGGCAGCCAGATCCTGATCACGGCGCTGTTCGCGGTGTCGCTCGACATGATTCTCGGTTACGCCGGCATCGTGTCGCTCGGTCACGCTGCATTCTTCGGCATTGGCGCCTATACGGCCGGGCTGCTGGCCGTGCACGGCTTTCACGAGCCGCTGTCGGGTCTGCTCGCCGCGGCCGCGACGGCGACCGTCGCCGGTTATCTGGTGAGCTTTCTCGTCGTGCGCGGCAGCGACCTGACGCGCTTGATGGTGACGCTCGGCATCGGCTTGATGCTGTGGGAAGCGGCCAACAAGGCGCATTCGATCACTGGCGGCGTCGACGGCCTTTCAGGCGTGACGATCAGTCCGATTCTCGGGCTGTGGCGATTCGACATAGGCGGCCGCACGGCATTCATCTATGCGTTCCTCGTCGTTTTCATCGTGTTCGTGCTGGTGCGGCGGCTCGTGAACTCACCGTTCGGCCTGAGCCTGCGCGGCATTCGCGAAGGCAGGCGGCGGATGCCTGCGATCGGCGCGCCGGTGGCTCGCCGGCTGCGCGTCGTGTTCACGCTTTCGGCCACCGTGGCCGGCATCGCGGGCGCGCTGCTCGCGCAGACGACGCAGTTCGTCGGCATCGACACGCTGGGCTTTCCGCGCTCGGCGGACTTGCTGGTGATGCTGGTGCTGGGCGGCGCGGGCCGGCTGTACGGCGGGCTCGTCGGCGCGGCGATTTTCATGATCGCGCAGGATTGGTTATCGGGCATCGATCCGGTGTACTGGCAGTTCTGGATCGGCTTCTTCCTCGTCGCGATCGTCCTGTTCGCGCGCGGAGGCATCCTCGGTGGCGCCGATGCGCTGCGCGCCCGCTGGCGCGTGCATAAGCGATGACGAATTTCGCAACCCCGCCGCTCGCGACGCGCGGTCTGTCGAAGCGCTTCGGCGCGTTCCAGGCCGTCACGGACGTGACGCTTGCATTCGCGCCCGGCGCCCGTCACGCGCTGATCGGTCCGAACGGCGCCGGCAAGACGACGTTCATCAACCTGCTGACCGGCGTGTTCCCGCCGAGCGCCGGCAGCGTTCACATGGGCGCCGACGACATCACGGCGCTGCCGCAGCACCAGCGCGTCAAGCGCGGCATGACGCGGACCTTCCAGATCAACACGCTGTTTCCCGGCCTCACGGTGCTCGAGTCGGTAGTGCTCGCCGTCTGCGAACGCCACGGCAAGGCCGGAGTGCTCCATCGCACGGTGGCGCGACAGCGCGATGCGGCCGCGGAAGCGAATGCATTGCTCGACACGCTGCATCTCGGGCGCGAGCGCGACGAGCTGACACGCAACCTCGCTTACGGCAAGCAGCGGCTGGTCGAGATCGCGCTGGCGCTCGCCACACGGCCCTCGATCCTTCTGCTCGACGAGCCGGCGGCCGGAATTCCCGCAGGCGAGAGCGCCGAGCTGTTCGGGGTGATCGCCCGGCTGCCGCGCGAGGTGACCGTGCTCTTCATCGAGCACGACATGGATCTCGTGTTCCGCTTCGCCGAGCGCATCACGGTGCTCGTCGCGGGGCGCGTGCTCACCGAGGGCAGGCCGGCCGAAATCGCGAGCGATCGGCGCGTGAAGGAGGTGTACCTCGGCGAGGCGCAGCATGGCTGAGCTGCTGGCGCTCGAGGGTGTGACGGCGGGATACGGCGCGTCCGTCGTCCTCGAGGACATTTCGCTCGCGCTCGACGGCGGCGACAGCCTCGCGCTGCTCGGCCGGAACGGCGTCGGCAAGACGACGCTGCTCGTGACGCTGATGGGCCTGACGCGTGTCCATCGCGGCACGCTGCGCTATGGAGGCGAAGACCTCGCCGCACTGTCGACGTACCGGCGCGCGCAGGCGGGCCTCGGCTGGGTGCCGCAGGAGCGCTACATGTGGCCGTCGTTGACGATCGACGAGCATCTCACGGCCGTCGCGCGACCGGGACGCTGGACGCCACGCACTGTCTACGAGCTGTTTCCGCGGCTCGCCGAGCGGCGCGCGAACCTGGGCAACCAGCTGTCGGGCGGCGAGCAGCAGATGCTCGCGATCGCGCGCGCGCTTGTCGTGAATCCGCGGCTGCTGCTGCTCGATGAGCCGATGGAAGGCCTGGCGCCGATCATCGTGCAGGACCTGATGGGCGTTCTTCGAAATCTGGTCCGCGAGGGGGGCATGGCCGTGATTCTGGTCGAGCAGCACGCGAAGCTCGCGCTGTCGCTGACGCGCAATGCGCTCGTGCTCGATCGCGGGCGCATCGTGCACCAGAGCGCGAGCGAGGCGCTGCTCGCGGATCCCGATACGCTGCACCGGCTGGTGGCCGTGGCCTGAGTGACCGAGCTATCGATTCGAACTTGGCAGCCGTCAGCGTGCGGCGCGCGCCAAGGTAGTGCCGGGCCCCGTAGGTCGGCGTTTACGACTTGGAGCACTGAACACGCATCGCCTGCGTCCTTACGCGCCATGCGCAAGCGAGAAGCGTGCTGGTGCGCCTCCAACCCGTGCCATTACGATGCGCGTTGCCGCTCGAGCCCCTGCGCGCGCAGCGCATCGAGCGACGCGCCCATCGTCAACGCCTGCGGGTCGATTCGCACGTGCAGCAGCGACGGCCGGTACGCGCGCTGCGCACGCTCGAACGCCGGTGCGAACTGATCGGTCGCCACGACCGTTTCGCCGTGCGCGCCGTACGCGCGCGCCAACGCGGCGAAGTCGGGATTGACGAGATTCGTGCCGGAAACACGCGCCGGATACTCACGCTCCTGGTGCATGCGGATCGTGCCGTACATGCCGTTGTCGATGACGACGAACACGATGCGCAGGCCGTGCTGCACGGCGGTTGCGAGCTCCTGCCCGTTCATCAGGAAACAGCCGTCGCCATTCCAGGAGACGACGGTGCGCGCCGGATGCACGAGCTTCGCGGCCACCGCGGCCGGAACGCCGTAGCCCATCGAGCCGGAGTAGGGCGCTAGCTGCCGCCTGCTTCCGCCGTAGCGGTACACGCGGTGCACCCACGTCGCGTAGTTGCCGGCGCCGTTCGTCAGAATCGCGTCCGCCGGCAGCGTTTCGTCGAGCCAGCGCACGATGCGCCACAGGTCGACGTCGCCGGGCACGGCACGCGGTGCGCGCCACGACTCATACTCGTCGTGCACCGTCCCGGCGTGCGCCGCCGTTGCGGCCGGACGCGCCGCGCGTGCATCGACCTGCGCGAGAAATGCACCCGGCGTGGCCGCAATCGCCACCTGCGGCTGATAGACGCGGCCGAGTTCCTCGGCGCCAGGATGCACGTGCAGCAGCGACTGGCGCGGGTTCGGCACGTCGAGCAGCGTATAGCCGGACGTCGTCATTTCCCCCAGCCGCTCGCCGATGACGAGCAGCACGTCGGCGTCGCGCACGCGCGCGGCGAGCTGCGGGTTGATGCCGATGCCGACGTCGCCCGCATAATTCGAATGGCGGTTGTCGAACAGATCCTGGTGCCGGAAGGCACAGGCGATCGGCAAACCCGACGCTTCCGCGAAGCGCTGCAGCGCCGCACGCGCGGCGGCGTCCCAGCGGCTGCCGCCGACGATCACGAGCGGCCGTTTCGCATCGCGCAATCGCCGCTCGACTTCGGCAACGGCCTCGCGCGCAGGCGCTGCGGCCACCGCTTCGATGTAGGGCGCGTCCGCCACGTCGGCGCGGGCCGTCAGCATGTCCTCCGGCAGCGCCAGCACGACCGGGCCGGGTCGCCCGGACATCGCGATGCGAAACGCATGCGCGACGTATTCCGGGATCCGGTCGGCGCGGTCGATCTGCGCCGCCCACTTCGCAACGCCCGAGTACATGCGCCGGTAGTCGATTTCCTGGAATGCCTCGCGATCGACCGTGTCGCTGCCGATCTGGCCCACGAATGCGACGAGCGGCGTCGAGTCCTGCGCGGCCGTGTGAATGCCTACGGCAGCATTCGTGGCGCCGGGACCGCGCGTGACGAACACGACTCCCGGCCTGCCGGTGAGCTTGCCGTACGCCTCCGCCGTGTAGGTCGCGCCGCCTTCCTGCCGGCAGATGACGAACGGCAGCTGGTCGCGCACGTCATGCAACGCGTCGAGAACGGCAAGGTAGCTTTCGCCGGGCACGCCGAAAGCGTGGGTCACCCGCTGCGCGACCAGGTTCGCGACGAGAATCTCGCCGCCAGTGCGTACGGCCATCGAATGTGCTTGAAAAGAGGTTCGCGCGATTGTAGCCCGGATGCCCGGGCGCGCCGGACGGCGATCGCTGCCGGCTGCGGTGCGGCCGCGGGCCCTATAATCCCCGCGTTTCGCGGTTGGGATACCCATTGCCGTCATGCCGTTCGGATCACACCTCAACGACGCACTGCTGTTCGCGCTGGTCGCGCTCGCGCTGGTGCTGGTCGCGCTCGCCGTGCGCTCGCCGGCGCGGCAGGCCATGCTCGCGATGCTGATCGTCACGGCGGTCGGCGTGCTCGGGCTGTGGAGCTACGAGCGCTTCGGGGCCGCGATCCGCTCCGCGACGGGATCGCTGCTCGCCCGCGAGGCCGGGCTCGCGATCGTCACGTTCGGCGTGCTGCAGATCTTCATCCTGTTCCTGTTCCAGACGCTGCTCGCGCACCGCCGCATCCCGCGGATCCTGAACGATTTCGTCTTCGCGCTCTCGCTGATCGGCTACGCGATCTACCGGTTGAACGCCGTCGGCGTGAACCTCGCGAGCCTGATCACGACGTCAGCGCTCGTGACCGGCGCCCTCGCGTTCTCGGCGCAGGAGACGCTTGGCAACCTGTGGGGCGGCATCGCGCTCCAGCTCGAGAAGACCTGCCGGATCGGCGACTGGGTGCGCATCGATTCGATCACCGGGCAGGTGGTCGGCATCCGCTGGCGCTACATGGCGATCGCGACGATCCTGAACGAGACGATCGTCATCCCGAACTCGATGGTGATGAAGAACAGGATCACCGTCGTCGCGCGCCACGGCGACGAGCGCACGACCTGGATACGCTACGTCCCGTTCGCCGTAGAGTTCGACCATCCGCCGGCGCGCGTCATCGCTCAGGTCGAGCGCGAGCTCGCGCACGCGAGCATCCCGTTCGTCGCGCCACGGCCTGCGCCGCTCGTCGCGTGCACGGCTTTCGAGGACAGCGGCATCGAATACGCGGTGGCGTATCACCTCACGGAGCCGGCCGAGTACTGGATTACGGACTCGCGGGTTCGCGCGCACGTTTACGCCGCACTGCTGCGCCAGTCGTTCAAGATCTCGTATCCGAGGCGAATCGTCGAAGTGCGCCACGACGAGCGTCAGCGAACGGCGCAGCGCGAGGCCGCAGGCCGCGGCGAAACGCTCGCGGCTATGGATCTGTTCGCGTCGCTCACCGACGGCGAACGCGCCTCGCTCGCGGGCGAGCTGACGACGTCGCCGTACGTCGCGGGCGATCGCATCTTCGAAGCCGGCGAAGCCGCCGATTCGCTGTACGTGCTCGCCGAAGGCCAGGTCGAGATCGTGCGCGAGCGCGCGCGGGGCGGAGCCGTCAAGCTCGCGGCACTCGATGCGCCGGCCTATTTCGGCGAGATGGGGCTGCTGCTCGGCCAGCCGCGCATCGCGACGGTCGTGGCCACCGGCGACGTGCTCTGCTATCGCCTCGACAAGCGCGGCTTCGACGCGATCCTGCATGCACGTCCCGAGCTCGCGGGCGTGCTCGCCCGCGTGCTCGCGGATCGCCAGGCCGAGAACGACGCGACGCTGCAGGCGCTCGACGAGCAGGCGCGCGCGCAGGTCACCGTCAGCCGCACGCAGGAGCTGATGCGCCGCATCCAGAGTTTCTTCGGGCTCAAATGATCCCCGTCAGTTGCGTGCGTCGCGCACGGCGGGATCTTCGCGCGGCAACGCGAACGCGATCACCGAATCGCCGAGCGTGGTGCCGAGCGCGCCGTGTCCGCCTGCGGCGATGACGACGAATTGCCTGCCGTCGTGCGCGCGATACGTCATCGGCGCGGCCTGGCCTCCCGCCGGCAAGCGGCCACTCCAGAGCTCCGCACCCGTTTCGCTATCGAAGGCGCGCAGATAGTTGTCCATCGCGGCCGCGATGAAAACGAGGCCGGATGCGGTGACAATCGGGCCGCCGAGATTGGGGGTGCCACGGATCGCGGGGTCGAGGCCCGGACGCAGGTCGGCCGTGGTTCCGAGCGGCACACTCCAGCGGACCGTGCCCCGGGACAGGTCGACGGCGACGAGCGATCCCCACGGCGGCGGATTGCACGGCAGTCCGCTCGCTGATGCGAGCACCCGGCGCGTCACACCGAACGGCGTGCCGTGCTGCGGCCAGGCATAGGTGCCGGCTTCGCGCGCCTGCGCGGCCATCTCCCTCGCGCCATCGCGATCGTGCGGAATCAGGCGCACTTCCGCGACGACGTTGTTGACGCTGGCCACGAGCAGCTGGCGCTGCGAATCGAGCGCGGCTCCGCTCCAGTTCATGCCCCCGAGGCTGCCCGGATACAGGACGCTTCCTTGCACGCTGGGGGGCGTGAAGATGCCCTCCGAGCGCAGATTGCCGATCTTCTTCCGGCATTCGTCGCGGTCCTCCGGCGTCGGGCCCCATGCGTCGCTCGCCGTCAGCCGCTGCGGTACGAGCGGCGGCGGCGCGATGGGAAAAGGCTGCGTCGCGGCGGACGTTTCGCCCGCGACGTCGCTCCGCGGGACTGTGCGCTCCCCCACGCCGAACAGCGGCACGCCCGTGTCGCGGCCGAGCACGAAAAGGTTGCCGGTCTTGTTGCCCTGGATGATCAGGGGGACTTCGACGCCTTCGCGTTGCAACGTCGCCACGATGGGCTGCGACGCAGTGTCGTAATCCCACAGGTCGTGATGCACGAGCTGGAAGCCCCATACGCGCTCGCCGGTGGCCGCCGATAGCGCAACGACCGAATCGGCCCATGCGTTGCCGCCCAACCGCGCGCCACCGTAGTGGTCGGGACTCGCGCTGCCGGTCGGCACGAACACGAGGCCGCTTGCGGCGTCGGTGGAAATCGGCGCCCAGGCGTTCGCGGCGCCGGTCGGAGCGGGCGCCTCGGCAATCGGAGCCCACTTCCAGCGCAACGCACCGCTGCGCGCGTCGAAGGCCCTGACGATCCCGCTCGGACTGTCGACGCGCACGTTGTCCGCGATCGACGAGCCGACGATCACGAGGTCCTTCGCGATCGCAGGCGGCGACGTCACCGCATATCCGCCACGGCGGCCGGCATGCGCGATGCCGCGTGCCAGATCCACCTCGCCGCGTTCGCCGAACTCGGCGCACGGCGCGCCCGTCGTGGCGTCGAGGGCGATCAGGCGGGCATCGATCGTCGCGACGAAGATGCGTTTGCGGCAGCGCTCGCCTTCAGCGCGATTCGCATCGATCCACAGGCTGACGCCGCGGTTGACGAGTCCGTCGGGTGGCGCGCGCAGATCGGCGCGTGGATCGAAGCGCCAGATTGGCTTGCCGGTTTGCGCGTCGAGCGCAACGACGCGGGAGAACGGCGTGGACAGATACATCACGCCGTCGACGACGATCGGCGTGGCTTCGAATGCGCTCCACGGACGTCCGTCCTTGCCGTCCGAGACATCGCCGGTGTGGTATTCCCACGCGACCTCCAGCCGCCCGACATTGCGCTTGTCGATCTGCGTGAGCGGGGAAAAGCGGTTGCCTCCGGCATCGCCGCCGTAATGCGGCCATTCGACCTTGGGGTCCTGTGGTGCCTTCGCAGGATGCGGCGGAACCTGCGAGCACGACGCGACGAGGAAGACGGCGGCGAGCGCCACCGTTTGCACCTGCATTCGACGCAACCTAGCGGCCGGCGACGATCTCGTCACGCCGCAGCAGGAACACCGCGCCCTCCGACGACGCGGTCGCCAGCCACACGAACGGCATCCGCGGATAGGCCGCTTCGACGGCCGCGCGGTTGTGGCCGATTTCGACGACGAGCAGGCCGTCGTGCTCCATGAACTGTGGCGCCTTGCGCAGGATCGTACGCACGGCGTCGAGGCCGTCGTCGCCACCTGCAAGCGCAAGCGTGGGCTCGTGCCGGTGCTCGCGCGGCAGCTCTTCCATTGCGACCGTCGTGACGTAGGGCGGATTGCTGATGACCAGGTCGTACGATTTCGACGGCACGTTGTCGAACAGATCGGAACGGATCAGGTT
>Ga0207706_10000075_pt1 | contig 102980 bp, 92 predicted proteins | sample KBSC53metaG_FD_184318 | JGI IMG/M metagenome (GOLD analysis project Ga0207706, IMG submission 184318) | Corn rhizosphere microbial communities from Kellogg Biological Station, Michigan, USA - KBS C5-3 metaG (SPAdes) (version 2) | ecosystem: Host-associated > Plants > Roots > Rhizosphere > Soil...
GGCCGAACGCCATAGTCTTGCGATACATGTGCTGCCACAGAAACTCGATGTCCCACGGGTCTTTCCCGATCAACAGCGGCTTGAGGTAAAGGTCGATCACCTGTTTTGTGATCTGTGGCGCGAGCGCGGCATTGCCAATGCCCACCAACCCGTCGTCGGTAAAGATTTCCACCACCAGCCAGCCATGAAAAGTGAAAGTCTGCATCGAGGCTTCGGGCAGGTTCAGCAGGTCCATGGGATTGGTGCAGAAATGTGGCGGTAAAGGCACCGTCTTTCCTCGCCAGCGCATTACGTGTGTACGAATCTCTTTAATTCGCATCAGGCTCCCGCAGAACTCAGTTTGCGTTCCAGGTCCAGGGGCTGGACCACAGGAACGGCCGCCAGAATGATAACGAAAGCGGCGACATGAAATGTGGCCGCCAACGAGAATACGACACCATACCCGAAGCCGTGGTCCAGCAGATATCCCACCAGTTCTCCGAATGCGATTCCGCCCATTGCGCCTCCGAAGCCCACGAGACCCGCAACCGAGCCGACAACTTTAGCAGGGAAGAGGTCGGTGGGAAGCACCATGACCAGGGTAGACCACGATTGCTGCCCGAAATATGCCAGGCTGAATATCGCCAGCGCCCAGGCTACCGGAAGCCGCGGCACCAGAAGGATGGATGGCATCACCGCCGCGCTCAGGCCCAGCGCCAGCTTTCGCGCCACGCCCAGCGAGAATTTACGCTGCACCAGGTAGCTTGAAAACCATCCACCGAGAAGACAGCCGACGCCGGCTGCCGCGTACGGGATCCAGGCAAAGGTGCCCACTGCCTTCACATCGAATCCGCGGGCATCGTAAAGATATTTCGGCAGCCAGAAGAGATAAAAGTACCAGGCTGCATCGCTGAGAAATTTGGCGCTCACCAGTCCCCAGGATTCACGAATTCGCAGGAGATCAATCCAGCGCAGGTTGATCGTAGGATCAGCGGAAGCAGATCGCTCGGGCGCAGGCTCGGGAGGATTCTCCGGCGGAAAATAAGACGAAATCCACCACCACGTCCACAACAATCCCAGGCCGCCGGTAGCGACAAAAATCCAGCGCCACCCCGCATAACTCAAAACCACAGCAATCAGCGGAGGCGCGCTCACCGCTCCCACCGACGTGCCGGCGTTGATGATGCCCATCGCGGTCGCGCGGTCTTTTACCGCGAACCATTCGGCCACGGCGCGGGTGGCGGCAGGAAAGCCGCCGCCTTCGCCCAGGCCAAGCAGAAATCGGCTGGTCATCAGCATGGCGAAACTGGTAGCCAGGGCATGGCTGGCGTTGGCAAGAGACCAGAACGCCATGATGACGGCGAATCCAATGCGGGTGCCCAACGCATCCACCAGCTTTCCTCCGCCCACGTACATCAACGCGTAGGAAAGCAGAAACGCCGATTGCAGCGCGGAAAAACGCTGGTTGGTAAGCGGGATATCTCTGGCGATCGCAGTGACGGCCACCGGAAGCGTCTGGCGGTCCAGATAACTGATGGCGATAGCAATGCTAACCAGGATGGCGATTCGCCAGCGCAGCAATGCCGTGGTCCTCGATTCTGCTTAATGTGGGAATGCTGTGCTGCCTACAGAATATAGTCGCGCCGCCGGTCTCATCGCGCCGGATAGAGCTTGCTTTTCTGTGTCCGTGAATTGAAGACTTCAAAGCTGCCGTCGGGATGGGCCGTCAGTTCGAGATCATGGGCTGCATCGGGACCGTCGGGATTGGCGATGAACTCCGCCGCGGCGTTGTGCCCCGCGCCGCCCTCTTCGGGAAAATGCAGTTGCCAGAGGTCCTCAAGGCCGGGCGATTTCTCGATGATGTCCCATACCGAAGGGCTCCCGCCCTTCCTGGCTCCATTGTCCATGATCGCCACGCGGGGGGCGATGCCGTAAACCAGCGCCGGGCTGCCGCTTTGTGCCCAGCCATGATGTGAAACGACGTAGATATCAACCTTGCCGATTTTGTTGACCGGGCACATCAGCTGCATTTCCTTGTCATGGGTAAGATCGCCCAGGTCCAGGATGTTCAGTTTTCCAAACTGCATGAATGTTCCCACGGAGCGCATGTTCTCCGTCGTGTCCGCCGGATATTGCTCATCACCCTTGCAGACCGGATTTTCCTCTCCCGCGCCCGCTAGAGGTTTGTCGATCAGCGCTCCGTCGGAGCTGATAATCGTCGCCCGCATGCCTTTGATGGGCAGCACATCCCCGGGCTTGGCCGTGATGTGTTTATACTTTCCCGTCGCCAGCACCGCCTGGTAAGCCTGAAAGTCTCTTACCGTTGCGGCGTTGCCGGTCTCGCGATTTTCTCCGTGGTCGATAAATGTCCCAATCGGAATGCGCGCGGCCAACTGTGAAACTCCGCCGACGTGGTCCTGGTGAAAATGGGTAATCAGAACGTAGTCGATTTTACTGATACCCGCCTTCCTAGCTGCGGCTACGATGCGTTCCGAATCGCGGCCTTCATTGCCGGGCCAGCCGGTGTCGATCAGAAGCGATTGCCGCGCGGGCGTGACGAAGAGTGTGGCCTGTCCGCCTTCGACATCCACAAAGTAAATGTGCAGGTCTTTATTTTTGTGAACGGGCGCAGCCCGGGATATGACGCCGAGGCCAAGACACAGAAATCCCAGGCATGCGGCCCGCAGCAGGGGCTTCCGTTTACTTGGCCGGCAGGCAACGGAGGGAATGCAAGTCATTTCAGCTCCGGGGATAGTTTCGATCGACGACGAACGACAGAAGATCATCAACCCACCCCCTCTTCTCGTCAAGAACGAGTTCGAGCGAGGCCCGCGCTACAAGGCCCGCCCGGCGCTGGCGCCCGAGGCCCACGCCCATTGGAAATTGAAGCCGCCCAGCTGCCCGGTCACATCCACGACTTCTCCGATGAAGAAGAGGCCGGGAACTTTTATGCTCTCCATGGTTTTTGGAGACAATTCGTCGGTGTCCACGCCTCCCGCTGTCACCTCGGCTTTTCCGTAGCCCTCGGTCCCGCAAGGAACCACAGTCCACCCGTGCATCGTGCGCTCCAGTTCCTGAAGCGAGGAGTTCGTCCAGCTCTTGGGGGCATGTATGTCCAGCCACCGGTCGGCAAAACGGTGAGGGAGAAATCTGCGCAGTGCTGCCCGCAGCGACCCGATATTTCGCGCAGCAGCAGACTCGAGTAACTCGGCGGTGACGGCCTCCTCCGGCGCCAGGTCGATCGAGATAGCCCCCGGCTTCTTCCAGTAGGTCGAAATCTGCAGGATTGCAGGCCCGCTGAGCCCGCGATGCGTGATCAGCATTCTTTCTCGGAAGCGTTGGCCATTGCACGCAGCGATCACATCCGCAGATACGCCCGCCAGATCGGAGTAGTGACGGCCGTCCTCCGCGCCGAACAGAAGCGGTACCAGCCCCGGCCAGGTTTCGCAAATCTTCAATCCGAATTGCCGTGCCAGGTCGTAGCCGAATCCCGTGGCACCCATCCTTGGAATTGACAGTCCCCCCGTGGCCACGACCAGCGCCGGAGCCCGGAATTCGTGATCGGCGGCCGTCGCCACGAATTCTTCAGTGCGCATCACCTTATTAATTCCAGCCTTCGTGAACAGCTGAACTCCACCGGCGCGGCATTCCTTTTCGAGCATGTCCAGAATGTCCTGCGCCGAGCGATCACAGAAAAGCTGGCCCAGAGTCTTCTCGTGATAAGGAATGTGATGCTTCTCGACCAGGGCGATGAAGTCTTCAGGGGTATAGCGCGCCAGGGCTGACTTGGCGAAGTGCGGATTGGCCGAGATAAAGTTTTCCGCCGAGCAGTGAAGGTTGGTGAAGTTGCAGCGCCCGCCGCCAGAGATGAGAATTTTCTTTCCCAACCGATCGGCGCGCTCGAGTACGGCCACGCGCCGTCCCCGCCTGCCTGCTTCGATGGCGCACATCAGTCCAGCCGCGCCGCCGCCGAGAATCAGAGCGTCAAATTTGTGGATCAAGGGCTCGCGAACCTGCCGGCGCTAGACGTAGTCGAACAAAGCCATGAAGCCAAAATCCATGTGCAGCTGTTGATGACAGTGAAACAGCGTGAGGCCAGGGTTGTCCGCCGTGAAATCGATTTCTACGTTCTGATACCCGCCGACCATCACAACATCTTTCATCACCCCGGAAGTTTTCTGACCCGCAACCTGAATCAGCTCAAAACTGTGGCGATGAAGGTGGATGGGGTGGATGTCATCGCTGGCGTTGTGCATTCGCAACCGATGGCGCTTGCCTTTCTCAAGGTGAAGCACAGGTTGCGCGCTCTCTTCCGGGAAGGCGACGTCGTTGATGGTCCAGAGGTTGAAGCCATCCTGCGCGGCGTTTTGCTTGGCAAAGGTCATGTCGAAGACATGGTCAGGCTGCGGAGCCGGCCCCGTGCCGGCAAAGCGGCCGTAGTTCCAGCGGAACGGTTTCGGAGCGACCCATTGGGGCTTGCCCTTCTCTCCCGCGTACTCGACCACAATACCCATCCCGTGATGGCGGTCATCATCCGACAGATCGCCCATGATCCAAATGCCAGGATGGTCCATCTCGACGATGGCGGAGACCCTTTCGGCCGTGCCCAGCCAAAGCCCTGGGACGCGCGTCGGCTTGGGAAGCACGTTTCCATCCAGGGCAACGACCATGAAGCTGTGTCCGGGCAGGGCGAGGCTGCGGATTTCGGTCGCGCTTCCATTCAGCACGTGGAATAGCACGCGCTCGCCTCGCTTTACCCGTATGGGCTCGCCATGACCCAACATCCGTCCATTGATGGTGAAGGCGCCGTACCCAACCTCGAGGCCGTGAGGAGCGCCCCTCGCAAGAGAGGCTTTCATCGCGCGCTCGCCTCTATCCTTGAGGGAAGTCTCCAGCGTCGCCGGGGACAGAAAATCCATTGCCATATCGCCGCCGCGGCTGTAAGTGGGCTCGAATTCCTTCAAGGTCAGAAAGACTTCGCGATCGTAATCTCCCGGATGGCCCTTCGGCTCGATGTAGACTGGTCCGACCAGGCCGCTGTATTGCCCTGCGCTCAGGTCCGCCCGGGCGTGGACGTGGGTGTGATAGAAGCGAAATCCTGAAGGGTTGGGAACAAACGAAATGCGGCGGCTGCCGTGGGGAGCGATAAAAGGCGTGCCTTCTTCCGCGGCTCCATCCACATCAGTGGAAAGGAATTGGCCGTGCCAGTGCAACTGTTCAGGACGGTCAGTTTGATTGTGAATGTCGATAGTCACTGGCTGGCCCTCTTTCAGGCGCAGGAGCGGGCCCGGAAATTGGCCGTTGTAGGTGGTTGTGGAGATGATGCGATGGGGAGCGAGTTCGATGGGCCTGACTGCGATGGTGAGCGTGTAGTCCGGAGAAGTCGCTGTCTGAGACACGGCCTCCTGCGGCCGCGGCGAAGCCGACCGGCCAAAAAGGGCAACAGGAGGGAGCAGCAGAGTGCCCGCGATCGACCCTGCCGCCTGCAGGAAATTTCGACGCGAGAGGGACGAGCCTGCCATGTGTGTTTGGTCAGCGCAAAAACCAATGCCCTCTCGCGAGGACGTTCGAGAGAGTACGCCTACTTCCCCGTGTAGCTGATCCTCCAGATGCAATCGCCGCCGTCGTCGGTGACCAGGAGCGATCCATCCGGAGCCACCGTGACGGAGACAGGACGTCCCCACACATGCTCATTGTCAACGACGAATCCGGTCATGAAGTCCTGATATTCGCCACTGGCGTGGCCCGTCTGATGTAGAGGGACGCGAATCAACTCGTAGCCCACGCGCACCGCCCGGTTCCACGAGCCATGTTCGGCGCCGAAGAGGTCTCCTTGATATTCGGCAGGAAATTGTTTGCCATCGTAAAAAGTAATCCCTAGCGATGCGTTGTGCGGGTTCAGCAGCACGTCGGGGACGATGGCCTTGTCCTTAAGTTCAGGGCGCTTGCCTTTGTGCCGGGGGTCCTGATGGCTGCCCATGTACCACCACGGCCAGCCGTAGAAGCCGCCCTCCTGCACATGCGTGATGTAGTCGGGAACCAGGTTGTCGCCCAATCCGTCGCGTTCGTTCACGGAACACCACAACTCGCCGGTTTTCGGATTCGTCGCCAGCCCCACGCAGTTACGAATTCCGTAAGCGAAAACCTTCATGCCCGAGCCGTCAGGCTTGAACTCCAGAACATCGGCGCGGTTCTTTTCTGCCGGGGTGACGTCCGGGTCGTCAATATTGGAGGCAGAGCCCACGGAGACGAACATTTTCTTGCCGTCGGGCGAAAATTGAATGTCACGTGTGGAGTGCCCACCGCCTGCCGGCAAGTATGCAATGTGCTGCGCCGGACCACGCGCCTGTACATCGCCATTCTCATAGGGGAAGCGCACTACCGAGTCGGTGTTGCCGATATAGACCCACTCCGGTTTCGGGCCCGGAGGGTAGAAGTTGATGCCGAACGGCTCGTTCAGGCCGCTGGCGAACATCGACACCTGCTCGGGCTTGCCCTTGCTGGTGATCCCGCGGAATACCCTGACGTCGCCGGCTTTGGTCTCGGCCACGAAAATGTCGCCGTTGGGTGCGGTGCGAATGATCCGCGGATTATCGAGCCCGCTCGCGTATTGCTCTACTTTGAAGCCGGCCGGGACCTGCGGCCACGCACCCTCTGGACGCGCCACCACCTTGGGGCTATTGCCGGCTGACGAAGTCGCGAATGGGGCGGGCAAATCCTTGACCGTAATCTTGCGCGTCTCCCCCGGCTTCTCGTAGCGGAAGTCTGTGAAGGGCGGCGTCGGAGGAGGAGCGTTCAATTTCACGGTGGCCATCGGCGCCGCGGGCGCGCTGCTGGCCTGTGCACTCCGCGGTTGCCCTAGCGTTTGCACGTAGCTCACAATCTGCCAACGTTGCGCCTTGGGCAAAGCGGCCCAGGACGGCATGCCATTGTTCACGTCGCCCTTGGTGATAAACCAGAAAATCTCGCCGGGCGTTACTTCCTTGATCTTTTCCGCTTTCAGGGCAGGAATATTTCCCGAGCCTTCGCCATTCTCGCCGTGGCAGCGGGCGCAACGCAGATGAAACAAGGCTTTGGCGTGGGGCGTGGGCTGGCCTTCGTAAGGGTTCTTAAGCGCCTTGGCTGATTCCGGGGCGTTATGGAAATTCGAGCTCTGGGCCGGAGCTTGGGAAACCAGCAATACGCCGGCAATGATAAAGATCGCAGGTGAAGCTGCAGAGATGCGGACAATGGCTTTCAAAACTGTTCCTCCATGAGCGCGACTCGAGTTGTAAAAGGGGTCATACCGGCCACCCAGCTTCAATAACCCTTTATTTTAACCACAAAGTAATTGAATTCGGGCGAGCCCTCCAACAAGATCTGATGCGGCACCCCGGCAGGAATGCGAACCACGTCTCCCGCGGAAAGCTTGCGCCGGATGCCGGCTTCGATTGTGCCATTGCGCTTTTCGTGGGGGGCTACCGTCTCTCCATTCACCAGCTTGCCACCCAATACCAGGGTGGCCGATCCCGATTGCACGAAGAAGACGTCAACCTGGTTTTCATGCCACTCCGGCGGGCCGTCGGATTCGCGCCGGACTAGCATAGCGCTGTCGTGGGGAAAGTCCGCCAGCAACTCCACAGCAAAATGGTGCGGATCGGCGGTGGCATCGGCATGCATTTTGCTTTCGAAATGCTTTAGCGACGCCGGAGTCCAGAGTTGGAACCCGGCCGGGGCTGCTTCCTGCGCGCTGGCACCCAACAAAAGAATCATGACGGGAGAAAGCAGCCATGGTTTCTTCATTAATCCTCACCTCGAAATTGCCGGCACATTCAGCAGCCCCTTGTAGCGCCGGCGTCCCGCCGGCTGTCGCGAGGGCATCTTGCCCTCGCATCGCTAACGGCGTTGCGAAGCGGTTCCAGGCGGCCTATCGATGGGGCCAGACACAGCGAATCTCCGGTTAACAACTCCACCCTTTAGATTTGCTAAAGTAACTCTGCCAGCTTTCAAACGATAGGCAGGGGCGCTGGCGCTGTCAAATTGGAAAAGCTAAAGAGACGTTTCAGCAAGCCTAAAAGGATTTAATACTGCCGTTTTCTCCTGACCCCGGCGGGAGCTTTTGCCGGGATGCATCGGCCCTGAAGGGGAGTATTTATGGATATACACCAGCTCGAATTGTTTCTTGCCGTGATGGAGTCTCCAAGCATGACCCGTGCCGCCGAGAAAGTCTTCCTGTCCCCGGGTGCGGTCAGTCTTCAACTGCACAATCTCGCCGACGAACTCCATACTGAACTGTTCGTGCGCAGCGGAAAACGGCTGATTCCCACGCCGGCCGCCATACGCCTGGCGGAACATGCCAAAGACCTGATCAAGCGGATGGGTCAGATCAAGCAGGAGTTTCAGAACGACCTGGCAACGGATGTGCGGCCATTCCACTTTGCTACCGGCGTGACCACCCTGATCTATCAATTGGGAAAACCACTCCGACAGCTGCGCAAGCAGTATCCCAAAGCGGAGATCCGGGTCTCCGTGAATGTGACTGAAGAAACCGTCAGGGGGCTGCACGACCGCCGCTTCGATCTGGGTCTTATTTCGCTTCCGATTCCGGAAGAGAACCTCAAAATAATCCCGCTCTTTGATGAGGAGCTTCTGATTGTGCGTCCTTCAACCAGCAAGGTTCGCGGCCCGCAGACCGGATCGGTGCGTATCTCCGAACTGGCCCGGGTCCCGTTCCTGCTCTATCCCGTGGGCACCGTGTTGCGAGTGCTTATCGATCGCTTCTTCAAAGATATCGGCGTGACTCCTCGGGTGGTGATGGAAGCGGAAGATACCGAGGCCATCAAGCGCCTGGTGGAATCGGGTTTCGGCTATTCCATACTGCCGGAGCACGCACTGCGGCGGCGTACCCGCTTTTTCCAGACCTTTCGGGTCGATGGCCATCCCATAACTCGAGGTCTGGCGCTGGCGATGGTGCAAACCGACTATCCCCGCAAGCTGACATTGTCAGTGGCGGAATCGCTGCGGACGATGTTGACCGCCTGAGTTTCATGCGGAAGCTCGAGGCGATGCCGGAAAAAGACGAAGTCACGAAAGTGGAGACTCACTTTATAATTCACTCCATTCAATTAGTAAGGAGTGATGGATGGGTCATCCGCTTCTTGATCTGACGAAAAAGACCGCAGTGGTGATCGGCGGTACCAGCGGCATCGGACTTGCTCTTACCAGGGCGCTCGCTCAAGCCGGCGCGGACGTGATTCCCACAGGCCGCCGCGCCGAACAGGTGAATGCTGCCGTCTCTGAAGTCAAAGCACTAGGCCGGCGGTCGCTGGCCCGACCTTGCGATGTCACGGACCCGGCGAGCCTCGAACAACTCCTGCAAGCGGTGACCGGCGAATTCGGCAGTGTGCAGGTGCTGGTCAACAGTGCCGGCCGCACCAAGCGAACGCCGACGCTCGAAGTGCCGGACGCGGAGTGGAACGGTATTCTCGAAACCAACCTGAACGGAACTCTGCGGGCCTGCCAGGTGTTTGGCCGGCACATGATCGAGCGTGGCTATGGCCGCATCATTAATATTGCTTCCCTGTCGTCGTTTGTGGCGCTCTACGAGGTGGCTGCATACAGTGCCAGCAAGGCCGCGGTGGCGTCGCTGACCAAGTCTCTCGCCATTGAATGGGCACGGTCGGGAGTGTGCGTCAATGCCATCGCGCCCGGCGTCTTTCGCACCGACCTGAATTCCGCGCTGCTCGACGGCACCGATCGCGGCCGCGAATTTCTGCTGCGCACGCCGATGAAGAGGTTTGGAAAGCTGGATGAGCTCGGCGGAGCTGCCGTATTTCTGGCCTCAGAAGCTGCCAGCTTTGTCACCGGTCACGTCTTAGCGGTGGACGGAGGCTTCCTGGCCAGCGGCGTGAATCAATAAACACGTGGGGACAGCCGCCCTCGGCTGTCCAGTCGAGCGCAGCTCGACAGGTTTTTCGCGCGCTCAATATCGCAATACTATTAGCGGAGCTGCGCTCCGCCGGACAGCCGAGGGCGGCTGTCCCCACGTATTTGTCAGCGACCTAGCCATCCGCCATCGACCGCCAGGATGTGTCCGTGAATGTAGTCGCTGGCCGGGGAGCACAGAAAAACTGCTGCGCCGGCAATATCGGCCGGCTCTCCCCAGCGTCCTGCGGGAATACGTTCAAGAATCTGGCGACTGCGTTGGGGATCTTGCCGCAGAGCGGTGGTGTTGTCCGTCGCCATGTAGCCGGGTGCGATGGCGTTAACGTTGATGCCCTTCGAGGCCCATTCATTCGCCAGCGCTTTGGTGAGCTGCGCCACGCCGCCCTTGGCCGCTGCATAAGCCGGGACCGTGATTCCTCCCTGAAACGACAACAGGGAAGCGATGTTGAGAATCTTGCCCTTCGTGCCCCGCTTCAGCATGTCCTGGCCCGCCAGTTGCGACAGCCGGAATACCGATGTCAGGTTCACGCTGATGATTTCGTCCCAGTAGGTTTGCGGATATTCAGCCGCCGGCGCCCGGCGTATTGTGCCCGCGTTGTTGACCAGGATATCGATGGAGCCAAATTCCTCCACCGTCTTTCCGATCAAAGCCGGATAGAGGGTGGCGTCAGTCATATCGCCGGCCAGATAAAAGGATTGCCTTCCCAGCTGACGAATCGTCTCGCTGGTGGCCTTGCCATCGGCGCTCCGCCCGTGACATCCGACGTTTGCCCCGGCCTGCGCCAGTGCAATGGCGATCGCGGCGCCGAGTCCCCGGCTCGATCCGGTTACAAGCGCATTCTTGCTTTTGAGTTGGAAAGTCTCCAGAATCATGCTTGTTCTCTCAGCGGAGATTGGCGGGTTCCAGCTTGGGCACCAGCAGTTGAATGGCGGCCAGGGCCAGCAGGTAAGCACAACCTGCCATCAGGAATGGGACCATGTAACTGCCCGTCCACTGCAAGGTGTGGCCGACGATGGTTGCGATCAACATGCCTCCGATCGAGCCTGCCATTCCACCCATTCCCACTACCGAGCCCACAGCCTGGGCCGGAAAGGTGTCAGAGGTCAGGGTAAACAGATTGGCGGAGAATCCCTGGTGGGCCGCCGCCGCCAGCCCGATCAACAGGACCGCTCCCCATAAACTCTGCATGTTATACGCAAACACGATGGGGACAACACATACCGCGCATATCAGCAACGTAGTCTTGCGCGCGAAGTTGACGGTCCGGCCGCGATGAATCAGCCACGACGACAGCCAGCCCCCGGCGACGCTGCCGACGTCGGCGATCACATAAATCACCACGATGGGCAGACCGATCTTCATCAATGACAAACCGTGTTTGCGTTCCAGAAAATCCGGTATCCAGAACAGATAGAACCACCAGATGGGGTCGGTCAGGAATTTGCCTACCACGAACGCCCAGGTTTGACGATGAGGGATGAGGCGGGCCCATTTGATTTTCGCCATCGGCACCTGGGGGTCGCTGCGAATGTAGTCCAACTCGGCTTTGGACACGCGCGGGTGCTCATCCGGCTTGCGATAGAGCAGCAGCCAGAAGATCAGCCAGACAAAGCCCAAAGCGCCGGTGATGATGAAGGCCCAGCGCCAGCCCCATTGAATCGTGATCCACGGCACCACCAGGGGAGTGATGATGGCGCCGATATTTGTGCCGGCGTTGAAAATTCCGGTTGCCAGCGCCCGCTCCTTTTTGGGGAACCATTCGGCAACGGTCTTGATGCTGGCGGGAAAAACGCCCGATTCCCCGAAGCCCAACGCTGACCGGGCAACCATGAAGCTGGTAAAGGAACTGCCAAAGGCGTGCGCCATCGCAGCAAGGCTCCAGAAGACCATGGCTAATGCGTAGCCCAGCCGGGTTCCCAACCGGTCCACCAGCCGGCCCACCACCACCATGCCGACGGCGTAAGCCGCCTGAAAGGCAAACACCAGATTGCCGTAGTCGATTTCGTTCCATCCCAGATCGTGTTGCAGGGTGGTCTTGAGAATACCCAGGACCTGGCGGTCCATGTAGTTCTTGGTGACTCCGAAGAGCAGGAGGGCACAGATGACCCACCGGAAATAGCCAGCCCCTGAAGAAGTTCCTGGTGTCGCCACTTCGGGTTCCGCTGGAGAAACGCGGTTCGCGGAGCTGGCGGCACGGTCCATATTGGAGTTTGCTACTTTTTACGGCCAGCTTCTAGTCCGGAGGGTCCCTGGTCGAATCCGCGCTGCACGTTGACCACGCCAAACTGCCGGTCTTCGCCCTCGCGGTGGGCCGCCATCGCCCACAGAAAGCAGATGCGATGACCCGGCACCGAAACATTCGGATGATATCCGCTGGGCATCAGCACCGCATCGCCATCGCGCACCACCGTGACCACTTCCGGATAGTCGGTACGGTTATACACAAGTTGAATGCCGAATGCCGGATCGGGCATGTCAAAGTACACGTACATCTCTTCCAGCATTTTAGCGTGCTCGTGGGGTGGCCAGCTGGTCCAGTTGCCCGGCTCCGAAATAGTAAACCCGGCCACCAGCCGTCCTGCTTCAACATTTTTGGCCAGCAGCATATGCAGCTTGCGCGACGATCCCGATCCGCCGGTGGTGAATTTTAATCCAGGATCGTTCTCGATCTCGGAGAAGCGCACAACTTGAAACGGGTAGTGCCGCGAAACCTCAGCCGAGAACTCTGCAATGTCCACGCTCGAGCTGGTCGCGATTTTTACCGAGGAATCGCGTGGAACATAGATTGCGTCGTACTGTCCCAGCGCTACTTCCTTGGCATCTGTGATTACATTGGCGCTGCCGGAGAGCACGATGAGTCCGGTTTCGCGGTCTCCCGTGAAGAATGACTCCGAGGGCTTCTCGGGATTGAGGATGATGCGTCCGTAGGCCAGATGCTTCATGGAACTGTTGCCGGGCGTTATAGAGACATGCCGTCCGGTGTGCCGGTCGGTCCCGCGAAAAATCAGCTGATCGATTCCACCTTCCTCTTGCGTGCTCATCAGAAACTCCCTTGCAAAAATACCGCGACTGGAACGTTTCCATTCTCGCAACGGCCTGCATGTAAGATTGCGGTCCGAAGTAGCTTCAGTGGTTGCGCCGGCCGAGCAGCCCGGCTGCGAATCGAGCAGCTAAAATCACCGTTCTGAGTCATCCATATAAAAATCATTCCAAGTATAGAAAGCGCGTCATACCTGTCAAACCATAAAAATTGAAGTTTGAATTCAGCCAGACTCAACGGAAGCGAAGCGGCAACCTAAAGTGAATCCAACTGCTGCCAGATGGAGGGTTCCACCGGGATGCCATGGGCGAGATTTTCTTTTCGCGTGGCCAGCACCCGCTGGCCGGGGTAGCGCACGCGTTCTCCAGCAGAATTCGGAGGCAGCTGGAAATACTCGATGACCTGATCTGCGATTCGAGACGGCGTACGGTTTGGGTTGAGAGAGGAAGCGTCCAACGCGATGAAGACCTGCGAGAGCCCGTTCTCGCGCTCCGGTTCCGTCGCAATCTGGTGTGTGGCCTTTCCTCCCGACAACAGCGCGGCCACCAGGTCCAGCATCAGTGCCAGACCCGACCCTTTCCAGAAGCCGATAGGCAGGGGACGATTGGAGTCCTCGATATCTCCCGGAACTCGCGTGAGCTGGCCGTTCGAGTCAAACCCTCCATCCATAGGCAGCAGTTCACCGCGCATTCGATAAGAGGCCAGAGTTCCGTACGAGAATTGCGACATCGCCATGTCGAGGACAACGTGTCCGTCTGCACGAGGCACAGCGATGACCAGTGGATTATTTCCCACGCGCGGGTCAGCCGCGCCCCAGGGCGGCAGATTGGGCAGAGTATTGGTCCAGCAGATTCCGATCATGCCTGCATCGGCAGCTTGCCAGCCGTAACTGCCGCCCCGCATCCAATGGTTTGTATTGGCCAGTGCAACGCATCCCATTCCATGTTCGCGCGCCAGTGCGATCGTCCTGTCCATGCAGTGATGGGCATTCAGATTGCCCGGCCCGATTTTTCCATCCCAGCGTTCCAGCGGCCCGGAACCGGTCACTAACTCCGGTTTCGCATGAATATCAATCGATCCATTACGAATCATGGCGACGAACCGGGGAAAGCGATTCAGTCCGTGCGAGTACACACCGTCGCGAGTGGTGTCGGCAAAAAGCTGAGCGCAGAGACGGCCGCGCTCAGGCTCAAACCCCAGCTTCAGCAATACCCGCACCAGAGCGTCGAACAGTTCCTGGTATGTGACTCGAAGCATCGACTCCGTCTCCGGTTGATGTCGCTGTCAGCATAGCAGGGAAGCTTAAATGTGGGCGCGAGCGTCCACGCTCGTGCCGGCCCATGCACGAGCGGGACGCTCGCGCCTACATCTGTCTTAAACTCCGTAGTTGTTTAGTTCAGCTTAATAGTGAATTCAGTTTTTACGGGTTGACCTTCCACCTGAGGATTCTGTAGTCTGCGACGCTGACTTGACATATGCATTCGCGGCGACAGAGCGTAAGAAAACAGCACTATGCCTTCACCGGCAGACATAAGGGGATAAAGAACTCATGATGAATCGATACCGTAAGACTTTGGGACTGCTGCTGGCCGCAGGGATGATCGTGCTGACCCTGCCGCTGCAGGCGCAGAAACAACCAAAGGAATTCAAGAAGTGGCCGGCGGGCAGCTCGCCGCGGGAAATTGGCAAGCGGGTGACGGAAAGGCTGCTCGCGATTCCGCACTCTAACTTTGGCCGGCCAGGCCCTCCCCCTTTCATCACCTATCCTGAAGTCGCCACCTGGTACGGCGCCCTGACCTTCGCCCAGTTGAGTGGTGACAAGGAGCTGGACGCTCGCCTGATCAAGCGTTTCGATCCTCTTTTTGGCAACGAATCGAATCTGATTCCTGTACCCGACCACGTGGACCGGAGCGTGTTCGGCACCGTGCCCTTGGAAATCTATATCCAGACCAAAGAGAAGAAGTATCTCGATCTGGGTCTCAACTCGGCCGACAAGCAATGGGACGATCCCACACCCGACGGATTGAGCTCGCAGACCCGCTACTGGATCGACGACATGTACATGCTTATCATCCTGCAGCTGCAGGCATATCGGGCGACGGGGGATGCCAAGTATCTGGATCGCGCTGCGCTCGAGATGACCACGTATCTGGACAAGCTGCAGCAGCCGAACGGCCTTTTTTACCATGCGCCCGATGTCCCGTTCTACTGGGGCCGCGGCGATGGCTGGGTGGCGGCGGGCATGGCGGAAATGTTGCGGTCGCTGCCGGAAAATCATCCGCGGCGGGCGCGCATCATGGAGTCCTATCGGAAGATGATGAAGGCGTTGCTGCAGTATCAGGGCAAGGATGGAGTGTGGCGCCAGCTGATCGATCATCCTGAATCCTGGCCGGAGACTTCTTCGACCGGGATGTTCACCTTCGCCATGATTACCGGAGTCAAGAACGGCTGGCTGGACGAAAAGACCTACGGCAAGGCGGCGCGAAAAGGGTGGCTGGGGATGATCAGTTATCTCGAGCCCAACGGCGATCTGCGCAACGTGTGCCAGGGCACCGGCAAGAAAAACGACCTGCAGTACTATCTGGACCGCGAAAAACTCACGGGCGACCTTCACGGACAGGCGCCGATACTGTGGTGTGCCTCGGCATTCTTGCGTTAAACCGCTGAACTGTCCACGTAGGAGCGGGGCCCTCGCGATCGCAAGGGCCTCGCTCCATCGCGCCGGCCAGCGCCTTCCTATTTGGGTGGAAGATGAGACCAGAAGAATTCCGGAGCAAACTTCGCGGCGTCATCGCCTTCCCCGTCACCCCCTTCAAATCCGATCTCTCGCTCGACCTGGAGGGATTGCGGAAAAACATTCAGAAGCTGCTTCGCCATCGCATTGCCGCGATCGTGGCTGTTGGCGGCACGGGCGAGATGTATTCGTTAACGCCTGTCGAACTACTGGCGGTGGTCAAGACCATTGTGGAAGAAGTGCGCGGCCAGGTCCCGGTCATCAGCGGCACCGGCTTCAACCGCCAGATGGCGATCGAACTGGCGCAGCAATCGGCGCAGGCGGGCGTGGATGGAATTCTGGCTTTGCCGCCGTATTATCCAAACGCCGACGACGAAGGGCTGGCTGACTACTATGCGGCGATCGGCGCCGCCACGCCCCTAGGCCTCTTCGTTTACAGTCGCGACTGGGTGAAGCCATCACCCGAATGGGTCGAGCAATTAGCAGCAAGAATCCCCACGCTGATTGCCTGGAAAGATGGACAGGGCGACACCGCGCGATACAAGCAGATCATGGATCGTGTGGGCGACCGGTTGTACTGGATCGGCGGCGCGGGGGACGCGTCCGTGCCGGCCTATTACAAGATCGGCATCCGTACCTACACCTCAAGTATTGCGACGGTCGCGCCTAAGCTATCACTGCGCCTGGATGAACTCGCTTCCACCGGGGATTCCCCCGCGCTCGCCGAGCTGATGAGCGAATATGTAAATCCGCTTTACGCCATACGCGCGCGCCGTAAGGGATACGAAGTCTCGGTGATGAAAGAAATGATGAACCTGATCGGCCTGGCAGCCGGACCGGTGCGCCCTCCCCTTCCCAACGTGCGACCAGGGGAAGTCGCGGAGATCAAAGCGGTGCTCGAAAAATGGAAGCCCTTCTTGTAGGACGAACCGCGTGGGGACAGCCGCCCTCGGCTGTCTGGCGGAGCGAAGCTCCGCTGTTCTCGTAAGCGCAAAAAAACCTGTCGAGCTTTGCTCGACCGGACAGCCGAGGGCGGTTGTCCCCGCGTGATTCTGGAGACGGCAAGCCCTAAGGTCGCATGAACCAAACCCCGGCCACTCGAGTTCGCTGGAAGGTCCTGGCCTGGCTGTGCAGCCTCTCCGCTCTCACCTACATCACGCGCATCGGCATTATCCAGGTCCAGGACCGCATAGAACTGGACTTGCACCTGACCCCGCAGAGACTGGCCTATGCCTTTTCCGCCTTCTCGCTCGCCTACGCGTTATTCGAAATGCCCAGCGGCTGGCTGGGCGACAAGTTGGGGCCGCGCAAGGTGCTGATCCGCATCGTTCTGGTGTGGACCGCCTTCACCGCCCTCACGGGGCTAGCCTGGAGTTTGATCAGCCTCATCGTGTTTCGCTTTCTCTTTGGAGCCGGCGAAGCCGGAGCTTTTCCCAACATCAGCCGGGCATCGCGCGAGTGGTTTCCTTTCAGCGAAAGAGGTTTCACCCAGGGCATGGTGTGGATGTGCGCCCGCTGGGGCGGTGCGGTCGCGCCTCTTTTGATGATGGTCCTGGCTTACCCTTTCGGATGGCGAGGCGGGTTCGTGCTGATGAGCGTGCTGGGCGCGGTCTGGCTTTGGGGGTTTCATTCTCGTTACAAGGACTCGCCCCAGTCCGATCCCGCCGTGAACGCCGCAGAGCGCGCGCTCATTACGGGAGGACGAAGGGATGCCGGCAAACCCGCGCCGCTCTCGTGGAAAACCATGCTCCGCAGCCCCACCTTGTGGTGTCTCAGCGTGATGTATCTCTGCAGCAACGCCGGTTGGTCGTTCTTCGCATCCTGGATTACACCCTACTTGCGTCACGATCTTCGCCTGTCAGGCATTGAGCTGGTTCTCGCCTCCGGAGCGCCGCTTTTTTTCGGTGGAGCGTCCTGTCTCCTGGGCGGTTTTCTCACTGACCGCCAGGTGCGGCTCTGGGGGCCGCGCTGGGGACGCACTCTGCAAGGTGTGATTGCGTACGGACTGGGCGGCGTCTTCATGCTGGTCGGTGTTGCTTTGACGCCCAGCCACATCGGCCTCGCATTTTCCTCTCTGTGCCTGTCTTCATTTGTGAAAGATTTTGGAATGGCGTCCAGTTGGGCAACCACCATCGACATCGGACATCGCTACTCCGGTACGGTGGCAGGTTTCATGAACATGATTGGCAATCTGGGACAGGTGGTCAGCATACCGGTCGTGGCCTGGCTGGCCGTGCTGGCCGGACGGCCCGGTCATCCCAGCTGGAAGGTGAGTCTCTATTTTAATGCCGCGATGTTTTTCATCGCCGCGCTGTCATGGTTGTTCGTCAATCCCAGGCGGGTGATCGTGTACGCGCCGGACGGTCAAGAAAAACAGCCAGCTACTTAAGCGTGCTTGCACCCGCCTGCGCGCAGATGCTGTCGTGATCGCCGCTGTCGCCTGAGACTCCAATGGCGCCCACGATCTCGCCGTTCATGATCAGAGGGAAGCCGCCTTCGAGCGGAATGCCGCCCGGCAGGCGCAGAATGCGCAAGCCGGCGCCGCCGGCGGCGACGGCATCCTGAAACGCCTTGCTCGGCCGCTTGAAACGAACCGCAGTCCGCGCTTTCTCGATCGCGATGTCCGCGCTTCCAATCTGGGTATTGTCCATTTTCTCGTAGTACACCAAAATGCCGCCGGTATCGACCACCGCAACCGCCATCTTCCAATTACCTTTCCGCGCCTCGTCCAGCGCGGCGGCCGCGGCTTTTTTGGCATTCGCCACGCTGACCGGCAGCCCGTAAGGATTGGGCGCCTGCGCCAGCGCGCTCATGGTGCACAACACCGCCAGGACAACGGGGAACCTTACCAAACGTCGAGGCATAGACCTCCTTCTCGATCGTGCTGGGGTGCCCCGTCCTCGTCTCTCCGCTTGTTGGAGAGAGGGCGGGGATTTCCAAAATGTCTAGTAGCCTTTCACCTTAACTACAAAGTAGGTGAATTCCGGCGAGCCATCGAGCAAGAGCTGATGCGGCACCTTGGGGGGAATGCGGACCACATCGCCCGCGGAAAGCTTCTGCCTGACGCCGCCCTGAATGGTTCCGTTGCGCTTCTCATGCGGCTCGGTGTTTTCCGCACCCACCAGGGTGCCGCCCACTACGAGCGTTGCCGAACCGGATTGCACGAAGAAAACGTCGGCCTGATTCTCGTGCCATTCTGGCATGCCATCGGTCTGGCGCCGTGAAAGCATAAACTTATCCTGAGGAAAGTCCCCCAGGGCGCGCACCGACATGTGGTGCGCACTGGCGTCAGCCTCGGATTTCAATGTTTGCTCGAGATCTTTGAGAGACGCGCCCGTCCAATGCTGAAATCCTTCCGGCACCTTTTCCTCCGCGCTGACCATGACCAGGATGATCGCAAGCAAGCCCAGCAGCCAGAATACTTTCATCGGCCCCTCACCTCTTGAATTCGTAGCGCCGGCGTCCCGCCGGCTGTCCCGAGGGCGTCTCGCCCTCGGAGCGTGAAACTTGCGGAAAAATTCAATTCTCCAGCCCACGCTGCCCGCAAACTATAAGAACCGCTTTTCCATGCTGTCAATTCGTAAAAACTGACTGGAACCTTCAGCCGAACTAAACAAAATGTACCCCTCTCTCAGCCTATACTCTGCGTGTTGAAGCAAAGCCAAATGAAAGCGTCACGCGTCCGCTCCCGGCCCTATGGCAACGACGAAGTAGCTGGCCGGAGTCGGACCGGCATTCTTGATTCCATGCTCGTCATTCGAATGAACGAACCCCACCGAGCCCGGACCCAGGCGGTAGCTGGCGCCATTCACCGTCAGTTCGACCGTGCCTTCCCGGATGAGCCACATTTCGGAATGCACGTGATGGTGAGGCGCGTGCGGTGCACCTCCGGGCGGCAGCGTGGTCTCGTGTACCTCCAGCGCTTCCCTGGTAGCCAGCTTGCCCTTCAGGACCCGGCGCATTTCAGCATGATCGAGAGTGTGCACCGGCAATGTGTCATAGGGATAATTTGCCGAGGGCAGGGAAGTGTCAGCTTCGGCGAAAGAGTCGAGCGCGGCCGCGGCCGGCAGAAGTCCAGGAAGCAGAATGCACATTTCACGTCGCGTGATGGTCATGAGCGCCTCTCGCAAATGATATGGTGAAATCCGCCCGGCATCATATCAGAGGTTTTTCACGAGAGCTGAGTTAATGTAGGCGCGAGCGTCCCGCTCGTGCAGAGGTTGGCAAGTGGAGAAGCAAGCTGAGGGAATCGAAGGCGTTGATGCAGAATGCACAACAGAATTCACGAGCAGACGCGGCCTCCGGCGATCCAGAGCGGGCCATGGATTCCGGCGCGCTTCAAGTGGCCATCACTGCCTTCGTCGTCCTGTTCTGCATCGTAGGCCTCGCGCTTTGGGGACTGCCGTTTTACTACGACTTCATGGTGCAGCAGTTCGGCTGGACGCGCGCACAGGTCACCTCCGGAAACGCGCTGAGCAAGCTGGTAGTCGGACCTGTCTTCGGATTCATCGCCGGATGGATCATCGACCGCTTCGGCCCGCGCCGCGTCATGATGGCCGGCATCCTGATGGCCGGCGGAGCACTGGTTGGTCTGGGCTGGGTCTCGACTCTCGGCATGTTCTATTTATTTTATTTCTTTAACGCGCTGGGCTATGTGTGCGGAGGCCCGCTGCCCAACCAGGTGTTGCTATCGCGCTGGTTCGACAAGTCGCGCGGCAAAGCCATGGGCTTTGCCTACCTGGGAATCGGAATCGGCGGCGCCACCGTTCCCTGGATCTCGCACGCGCTGATAGAGCATTTCGGCTGGCAGGCGGCGTTGCGATGGCTGGGTTTGCTGATCATTGCGGTTTCGCTTCCATTGGCGTTTTTCGTCAAAGAAGCGCCGCCGCGATCGACATCAGATCGCAAAATGTCGGGGGCCGCTGACGTAATGGGCGCTTTCAAAACTCTCCCATTCTTCCTGCTCACTTTCGGAAGCATGTGCTCGATCGCGGCGGTCAGCGGCACCCAGCAAAATCTAAAACTCTTCCTGAGCCTCGACCGGCATTTCACCCAGGGCGACGCGGCGCGGGTTCTATCGCTGGTGCTCTCGTTTAGTATCGCAGGGCGCCTGCTCATGGGCTGGCTGGCCGACCGTTTTTCCAAGAAATACGTAATGCTGCTGACTTACCTGCTGGTCGCGGCCGGCATTCCACTTCTGTTCCTGGGGCGCACCAGGCTGGCGATATATGCATCGGCAGCGGTGTTCGGAGTCGGACTGGGCGGCGACTACATGATCATTCCGTTGATGACCGCCGAAATCTTCGGCATGCAGATCCTGGGCAGACTGCTGGGCGTGATCCTGACCGCGGGCGGCATTGCTGAGGCTTTATCGCCGTGGATCACGGGGCGTCTGCGCGACGCTACTGGAAGCTATTCCGAAAGCTGTTTCTTGCTGGTCGGTATCGCGCTGCTGGGCGCTGCCGCCGTGCTGGGATTGCCTGAACAGAGAAAAACAACCGCATGAGCACTCGACCCATTCTGCGTCTGGGCACGGTGAAGAACGTGTCAGGATTTCAGCAACATCTGCAATCGCTCGGGTTGTCCATTCCGTGCGATCCAGAACTTCTGACAGGAACGGAATCCCCGTTGCGTCAGCCTCTGGTTCGTGCCGACATCAGAATTGGCAACCGCATCGTGGTGCATCCCATGGAGGGCTGGGATGGCCTGTGCGACGGCAACCCTTCGGAGCAGACGGTCCGGCGCTGGCAGCGCTTTGGCCGCAGCGGCGCGAAGTTGATTTGGGGCGGAGAAGCGGTGGCTGTTTCACACGAAGGGCGTGCCAATCCCAACCAGCTGGTGGCCGCCGCGCACACCGAGGAAGGCCTGGCCCGCCTGCGTGCCACATTGATCGAAGAGCATCGCCTGACCGCCGGCTCCGATGACGGCCTTCTGATCGGTTTGCAGCTCACGGATTCCGGGCGCTACAGCCGTCCCAATGCGCACGGCCGGCCCGAGCCGCGCATTCTCTACCATCATCCCTTTCTCGATCGGCGTCTGGGATTGACCGCAGACTTTCCCGTGCTGAGCGACGCGGAGATCGAGGTCATCATTGAAAGCTTTCACAAGGCCGCACTCCTGGCTTGGGAGCTGGGCTTCGACTTCGTTGATATAAAGCATTGCCACGGTTATCTGGGCCACGAATTTCTCAGCGCCCACACCCGGGCCGGCCGCTACGGCGGAAGTTTCGAGAATCGCACCCGCTTTCTGCGTGAGGTTGTCGAGGGCATTGGCTCCGCCGCCCCGCAGCTTAAGATCGCGGTCCGCCTTTCTGCGATTGACAGCGTGCCCTTCCATCCCGACCCGGCGAAATCTTTCAACGGAAAACTGGGGCCTGGAATTCCGGAGCCGTATGAACACGACGTCCCTTACCGGTGGGGCTTCGGCGTCAACGCGCTCGACCCGACTGAGTCGGACCTGAATGAGCCGGTGCGCTTTCTGGCCCTGCTCGAGCGACTTGGGATTCGGCTGGTGAATATTACGGCGGGAAGCCCCTATTACAACCCGCACCTGCAACGGCCCGCGCTTTATCCACCTTCGGATGGATATTCGCCGCCGGAGGACCCCCTCTTCAGCGTGGCGCGCCAGATGGAAGCGACCCGGCAACTGAAACAACAATTCCCCCACCTGATATTTGTGGGAACCGGTTACAGCTACCTGCAGGATTTCCTGCCGCACGTGGCGCAGGCCGCGCTGCGCGAAGGCTGGGTTGACATGGTAGGGTTGGGACGAATGGTGTTGACCTATCCCGAACTGCTCTGGGACGCGAGCGATGGCCGGAGCATTGAGCGTAAGCGAATCTGCAGGACCTTCAGCGATTGCACCACCGCGCCGCGCAAAGGCTTGCCTTCCGGGTGCTATCCGCTGGATAGTTTCTACAAAGATTCCGAACTGATGACCCAACTGACCATCGCCAAGAAACACTGATTCAGCCATGAGTCTGAATATGCAAATCCGGAGAAAGCAGGAATGAGTATTGCATCCCTGATCGAACGACGGCAGTTGGGCCGAAAAGTGCAGGGAATTGCCGCGGCCTTGCTGCCCTATGAGGCGGACGGAAGAGTCGCGGTCGAATCGTTTAAGCAACACCTGATCGCAACCCACCAGGCTGGACTGATGAACGCGGTCAACATGGACACCGGCTATGTCAACTACCTGCGTGAATCAGAAAAACGCGACGTTCTGCGATGGACTGGTGAAGCCCTGGGCAAAAATGTTGCCTTCGTGGCCGGAGCTTATATTGAAAATCAACCTGGCGACATTGTCGCTCTATACCGGCAGCAGATGGACTTGATCGTCCAGGCCGGCGGCATTCCGATCCTATTTCAGAGCACGCGGCTGCATGGTCTATCTTCCAAAGAAAAAGCCGCGGTCTATCAGGCCGCGTGCAAGGGATTTCCCCACGTGTTGGCTTTTGAGTTAGGCGCCATGTTCGCGCCCAATGGGGAAATCTTTGACGATGAGACGGTTCGTCGCCTGATGGATATTCCCGAGATCAAGGGCATGAAGCATTCGTCGCTCGACCGCCTCATCGAGTTGCAGCGCCTCGCTCAGCGTGACGCGCATCGTCCGGACTTCCGCATATACACGGGAAACGATCTGGGGATCAACATGATCGAGTACGGATCCGACTACCTGCTGGGTCTGGCCAGCTTCGCCCCTGAGAAATTTGCTGAGCGCGACCGCCTGTGGAAGAGCGGAGATCCAGCCTACTATGCGCTTTCAGACGATCTGCAGTATCTGGGCAATGTGGCCTTTCGTCCGCCAGTTCCGGCCTACAAGCACTCGGCGGCGGTGTTCCTGCATATGACCGGTCGGATTTCAACCGACCGGGTACATCCTAAAAATCCAAAACGCCCCGCCTGGGAAGAAGAAATACTGCGCGACTGCGCGCGCCGGTTGGGCTATTGACTGACCTCAGGTTTTCTCCATCGAGACAGCTTCCGCGCCTCGGTTGTGCGCTGCCCGATAGATGGCCTCGACCAGAGCTATACTTCGTCGTCCCTCGTGCCCGTCACAGATCGGAACTGTGTCCTGCTCAATCGCCTGAAGGAAATCCTCAAACAGAGCCTGATGTCCGCGAACGTCACTGACGACTGCCGATGACGCACTCTGGTTTTCGTCTGGAGCGATCCCGCCGATGACGCCGGGTGGCGGTTTGCGCAAGTTCGCAGCGATAACACGATCCTGTTCAAGGATCACCGTGCCCTCCGTTCCTGTTATCTCCACCCGCCTTGGATATCCGGGGTAGGCAGCGGTCGTCGCTTCCAGAGTCCCCAACGCGCCGCTGGCAAATTCGAGAATGGCGAGCGCGGTGTCTTCCGTCTCAATCGCATGTAGTAGCGTTGCAGTACGCGCCTGCACTCGCACCACATCCCCCAGCAGCCACAACAACAGATCAACGGTATGCACTGCCTGGTTGATGAGCGCGCCTCCGCCGTCCAGCGCGGACGTTCCACGCCAGCGCGAGGCGCTGTAATATTCCGGAGGCCGGTACCATTTCACCTGCGCATCCACCGCCAGAGGCTTGCCGATCACTTCCGTGCTGATCCACTCGCGGAGTTCCCGGATTCCGGGTTTCACGCGGTCCTGAAACATGACGCCAAGTTTTACCCCGGAGCGCTCCACAGCCTGGATAAGCGCATCCGCCCGTTCGGTGCTGATGTCGATCGGCTTTTCTGTGATCACATGAAGGCCGCGCTGTGCTGCGGCAATCCCCTGGCCAGCATGCAGGCCGGACGGGCTGCCGATCGCAACCATGTCCATCGGGCGATGCGCCAGGAATGCGTCGAAGTCGTGATAGGACTTCCCACCGTGCTCCCGGCACAGGGCTGCGACTTTCTTGGCATTGGTTCCGTAGATCGCGGCGATCTCCACTCCGGCAATAGCCCGAGCTGCACGCGCGTGTGTCTCACTGATGTTACCGCCGCCGATCAGGCCGATGTGAATGGTCATGTGGTCATGAGGAATTCGTGATCGCAGACGCTCGAACTTCCGCGAAGTCTTTCTACTCCTGCAACTCCGCGCCTGGTCCAACCGCGACCACAAAGTACAGAGCGGGCGTGGTGCCGACATTCCTGATCCCGTGCTCTTCGTTGGAGACGACAAATCCGACCGATCCCGGTTCCAGGCGGAATTTATTGTCCTTGACCGTCAGTTCTATCGTCCCTTCCCGGATGAGCCACATTTCAGAGTGGGGATGATGATGTGTGGTGGCTGTGGGTGCGCCCCCCGGAGGCAGCGTGGTCTGGTGCACTTCGATGCCCTCGCCCGTAGCCAGTTTTCCACGCAGCATCATCCGAATCTGCGCATTGTTATTGGCTACATGCAGAGGCGCTTTGTCGAAGGAAAATGCTCCTGACGGCAGAGATTTGTCCTGCGCGAAGGCTTGCAGGCCGCCGGCGACCGGCAGAAGGGCGGGCAACAGCAGGCATATCTCACGTCGAGTGAAAGACATTACGCATCTCCTGGGAAGATCGGTCGGCATCATAGCAGAGCATCTTGGCCGCCTTACAATCGTGAAATTGTGAACAATGACTTCATAAAATCTAAAGGGAGGGAAGCTAGCCAGTGTGCGCGGCGTTGGTGTAGGCTTTTGTCCGATTACGGATTGGAGCGGAACATTGACGATGTTTTTACGCAAGCAGTCTTCCGGCTTTTATCTGGCTGGCCTGATCGCGATCGCTGTCCTTGGGTTTGTCTCGGTACAGAATGCCCGTGCGCAATCGACGGACTTGACCGGCATCGCTCATGTGGCCCTGCGGGTGAATGACCTGCAGAAATCACAGGCGTTTTACAAAACGCTGGGTTACGAGGAAGCTTTTTCGTTCACGGACAACGGCAGAGTCTCGGTCTCATACGTCAAAGTCAACGATCGCCAGTTCATCGAGCTGATTCCGCGGAGCAACGACTCCCAACCTGGCGGCATCTTGCACACCTGTTTCGAAGTGGCCGATATTGAAGCGCTGCACAGAGCCTACGTTGAACGGGGCCTGCAACCCACCGAGCCCAAGAAAGCCCGCGCCGGCAATCTGCTGTTCGTCATGCACGGTCCCGACAACCAGTTGCTGGAGTACACGCAGTACATGCCGGATTCATTGCATTCCCAGAGCCGGGGCAAGCATCTGTTACCAAACCGGGTTTCGACCCACATGGTCGAGGCCACAACCCCGGTGCATGACCTGGCGGCGGAGCGTTCGTACTATACCGGCAAGCTCGCCTTCAAAGGCGCCGGCTCCGATGGAAACGAAATGTACATTGCCGGAAACTCCGGTGACAAAGTGCAGCTGCAGCTCGATACTCCAACTGCGAAGCCGCGCGTAGTGTTCGCGGTAGAAAATGTTGGGCAGGCGGCAAAGGAGTTGCGCGGCCGCGGACTCAAAGTGCAAAAGAGCCGGCACGCTGTTTCCGTTACCGATCCCGACGGCGCTGTCCTAGTATTTGCTGCTGGTCACGGCGCTTAGACTAAAAAGGCGTGACATCCGGAGGCCTATGAGACAGTGTGTCTTGCTTCTATTACTTGCTCTGCCTGGTACTTTGCTCGCGCAGCCAGCGCGCGTGCCCGAAATCCCGTATCGCTCGGTCCCTGGGTTTCTGAAACTGCCCGCAGATTTGTATTTGGGCGAGGTCGCCGGGGTGGCGGTCAACTCCGTGGGACACATCTTCGTTTTCTCGCGTGGAAGCACGAACGGCCCCGCTTATGGCGCCAGCGCTGCGCAACTTCTGGAGTTTGATAGCGACGGGAAATTTCTGCGCGAGATCGGCCACAACCTCTACGCCTGGTCATTCGCGCACTCGGTAAAGATTGACCGGGATGAGAACATCTGGGTCGCCGACAAGGGCTCTGACATGGTCATCAAGTTCGACCCGCAGGGCCGCGTCGCCATGGTTTTCGGGCGCAAGCAGGAGGCCTCTGACGAAGGCACCGCGCCCTTGAAGCATCCCCGGCCGCCCCTGCCGCCGGTGGACGGCACGTTCCGCCAGGTCACCGACATGGCCTGGGACGCAGCCGGCAACACCTACATCAGCGACGGTTACATTAATTCGCGTGTCGCCAAGATCGACAAGAACGGCGCCTGGATCAAATCGTGGGGTGAATCCGGCGACCAGCCCGGACAGTTCAGCACCCCGCACAGCATCGCGGTCGATGCCAGGGGAAATGTTTACGTGGCCGATCGCGGTAACCGCCGCATTCAGGTTTTCGATGGGGACGGAAAATTCCTGCGCCAGATTGTGATCGATGTGCCTTTCGATCCCAACGCCCGCCCCGCCATCGGCAACAAGCCACAGCTGCCCGTCATCGGCAATCAGGCCATGGCGCCAGGTGCGCCCTGGGCGATATGCATCACCCCTCCGCCGAACCAGGTGCTGTACAGCTCCGATGGCTTTCCCGGCCGCATCTACAAACTCACTCTCGATGGAAAGGTCCTGGGCGTGCTCGGTGAGTCCGGCAAACAGCTAAAGCAGTTTGGCTGGATTCACGAGATTGCGTGTCCGTCGGAAAACGAACTCTTCGTCGGTGAGCTGTTGAACTGGCGAGTGCAGAAGCTGATTCTCGAACCGGTTCACTGACGCGCGCCTCCGCCAGCAGGCGTAATCCTCAGTACTTCCGTCCCGAAGGATCTGGCGTGCACAACGCCCGCGCTTGACCGAGCCGCGCACGCATTTTCATCAAGCTCAAGACAGTTTTGCCCCTATGCACCTGCTTCATCTGGGCAACGGCTGGCCTCGCATCCGGCCAGACCATTCACCTCCACCTTCCGTGCGGCAGGAGCCAACCACGCGGAACCTACCGGTACGGACCGAGGAAGATATAGACAGAGAGCGGGCCCAAAAGGCAACGCGATGCTGCAAGACGAAATCAAGCGCGACACCGAAAAGCTGTTCCATCCACCGATCTGAAAGAGTATGGGACAAGAATCAGGGTATCCTGTTCCTCGACGCCGCGAAAAAAGCTGAACAGATTGAAAAGCTGGCGCACGGATTGAAATCGAAAATCAAGCAAACCTACTGAAAGTCACCGTCGTGATTCCACTGTCGGCTTGGCAGGCGCGGCCGGAGAACCCGTACCTTCCGTCAGGATCACAATCTGGTTGGCCTTTCCCCCCGGAAAAACTTCCCGCTGTTTGCCCGGCCACTGCACTTCAATGCGGCCATAGCTGGTCTCATCGCCGAGGCCAACGTGCACTCGTGGATCGTTCTGCGAAAGAAAACTTGCTCCGGTCTGGATTTCGCCCGAAATCCGACGGTCGCCGACGTACACGTACACTCGCGCGCCCACAGCATCCCGATTACTCTTGGTGCCCACGCATCGCACCATCAGCCAGTTTTTCCTGGTGCCGAAATTCTTCAGCAGACTGGGCCGCGTGTCCAGATTGTTGATGACCACTTCGAGGGAACCATCGTTGGCCAGGTCGCCTACAGCCAGACCTCTTGACGCCCAGGGCTCGCTGATGCCGGGCCCGGCGCTGTTCGACATATCTTTGAATTTGCCTCCGCCGGCATTCCAGTAAAACAATCTCGGCTGATGGTACTTGTAGTTCAGCGGGCCGCGTTCGACCTCGGGATACACATGCCCGTTGACCATCACAATGTCTTTGCGCCCGTCGTTATCGGCGTCGAGAAACTGGATGCCCCAGCCCAGATACTGGGTGTGCGCTCCTAGTCCGGCCTCGTAAACCCGGTCGGTGAAGGTGCCGTCTCCGTTGTTGTGGTAAAGATTGGGGACGTCGTCGCTGAAATTTGTCTTGGCGATATCGACAAATCCGTCTTCGTCATAGTCGGACGCGGTCACGCCCATGCCGGCCTGCTCCTGCCCGGCATCGCTTAAAGCCACGCCGGAAGCGACTCCCACTTCCTCGAAGGTGCCATTTTTCTGGTTGTGATAAAGCAGGCTGGGCCTGGAGTCGCAGGACATGTACAGATCGGGATAGCCGTCGTTGTCGTAGTCGGTGGCCAGCACGGTGAACCCATAGCAACCCGTCGGCTTGCCAATTCCGCTTGCCATGGAAACATCGCTGAATTTTCCCTTGCCATCGTTGTGAAAGAGGAAACTGCGCCCGGAGGGCAGGCCACGCGGGCCGCACATCACAGGCATTCCTTTCCACTGGCAATATCCACCCGAACCGGGCTCGGGAATCTTGCTGCGATCAAACTCGACGTATCCCGTAAGCGCCAGATCGAGCTTGCCGTCAAGGTCGTAGTCGAAGAATGAACAGCCGGTGTCCCAGCGCACCGCGTCCGATTTCAGCCCCGCCGCTTCCGTAACGTCTTTGAAGGTCCCGTTGCCCTCGTTGTGATAGAGAACACTGTGACCATAGTAGGTGACGAACAGATCTTCGTAACCGTCGTTGTCGTAATCGCCGACGCAAGCGCCCTGCCCCCATCCCACCTTTCCCAGGCCGGCTTTCTGCGTGATATCGACGAAATGCAGGTTTCCGACATTGCGATAAAGATGGCTGGTGGAATTCTCGCCGCGGCCCTTGCCGTCCATGGTGGTCGCGTTGACCAGCAGAACATCCATCAGGCCATCGTTGTCGAGATCGAAAATCGCGACCCCGTCGCCCGTGGTTTCGAGAATGTAGCGTTTGTTGTCCGCATCTCCCGAAACGTTCTCAGCGGTCAGTCCGGCCTCGGACGCGATGTCTCGGAAATCAATTCTGGCCGAGGGAGAGCCGGATTGGCTCGCCTGCTCGGGACGCACAGTCTGCGCCAATTGAGGTATGGCAAGAAGGGAAGCGAGCAGGCCGGTTTGCAGCATCTTCGAAACGATTGTTTTCATTTCGTTGCTTGGATGATTTCGGTTCGAAACCGTGTCATTCGAGTCAGGAAGGTCTTGAGCGCCTGTACCAACAAACTATCACATTGCCCCTCGGCTGAACTTGGCCGGCATCCTGGTTTCACGGTGCTGCCTTCCTTGGCGAACTTTGCGGCATTTCTTGGCGTCCTTTGCGGTTCAAGCTTTGAAATGATCCTGGTCAAAGTCAAACCTTCTACCGCAAGGACGCAAAGAAATGTCGCAAAAGACGCGAAAAGAGGGAGGCAATCCGAACCCTGACAGATGTTGAGACGCGTAGATCGCGCGTCCCAGTTGGCGTTCGTGGTGCGGGCGGGATTGTGAAGCCAACGTTTCCCGAACAATTGCGCCCTTGATCGGATGGCGCCCATTGCTGGTGCAATCTGCGGAAAGAGCTGGTGAACACTCGCTGTGCGCCCTGTTCCTTGGCCGAGAACTCGTGCGCGATTGCGGATCCAGACTCTATCTTTCAGTTTTATCAAAGAGACAATTCGGAAAAACTTCGTTGACACGATTTTTCCGCTGATGTTACCTACGTAAGCAATTGGGCAATAGTCTTTTCCGGTTAGTGATCGGTACGAATCCTCATCGTGGAGGTGGGCCTATGATCCCGCGAAGGGTCATGCTGTTTAGCGTGCTATTGCTGGTGGTAGTGGTTTCCTCCAGCGCGTGGGCGCAATTCACCAGCGGCATTGAAGGTACGGTCACCGATCCCACGGGGGCAGTCGTGACCGGAGCCACCGTCACCATCAAGAACGAGGAAACCGGGGCGGTGCAGACGTTTCAAACCCAGGAATCCGGTTCTTTCCGCTTTACCACCCTGCCTTCCTCCGCATTCTCCATTAGCGTGGCCGCGCCGGGATTCAAGACCACCGTGCAGGAACATGTTCGCCTGCAGGTCGCAGAAGTCAAAACTCTCAACGTCCGCATGGTGGTGGGTGGAACCGACTCCACTGTGACTGTCACCGATGAAGCGCCCGCGGTTGAAACCGCCCAGGCTCGCGTGTCCGGGCAGGTTTCCGAAAAGGAAGTTCACGACCTTCCCCTCTCCGGCCGAAACTTTTACACGCTAGTCGTGCTCACCCCCGGCGTGACCGGTCTGGCCAGCGGTGGTGGACAAGCTTACGCGCAAGCCAGCGGCGACATCTTCAACCCGGAATACGGCGTCAATCTCAGCGCCAATGGCTCGCGGGCGGAGTCGAACAGTTTTCTCATCGACTCCGCGTCTATCGATTCCAGCCAGCGCAACGGCGTCACCAACGTCAACCCCAATGCCGAGGACGTGCAGGAAGTGCGCGTGGCTGCTAACAATTTCTCCGCTGAGTTCGGCCGCAATGGTGCGGCACTGGTGAACATCATCACCAAACAGGGATCCAACAAATGGCACGGCACTCTGGGCTTCTACCATACCGATAACAAGTTGCAAGCCGCCAACCGGTTTCAATCGGCGGGCGTGCCGGTGTTCCGGCGAAACGAAGGCGCCTGGAGCTTCGGCGGCCCCATTTGGAAAGACCACACGTTTTTCTTCGCTTCCATGGACTTCCTGAAATCAGGCGTGGCAACCGGCCGGGCTGCAACCGTGCTGACGCCCGATTTCATCAACTACATGCAGACGAATTTCCCCAACAACATTTCGACTTTCGTGGCCAAGAGCTTTCCTGCCTCGATTACTCCAACCAGCGGTTTCACGACTGCAGGAACGATGAACGGAACGGATTGCGCCACCCTGCCTTCCCCCTCGGATCCGATCAACACTGAAGTCGGAAGCATACCCTGTAACCTGCCGGTCACCGGCGTAGGCAGTTTCGCTACCGGTCTTCCGCGCAACGGATTTCAATACACCGTGCGCGTGGATCACTCGCTGAACGACAACAAGGACCGCATCTTTGGCTCCTTCAACCGGACCACCCTGCATCAAGTGCTGTTCGGAGCGCCTTTCGTGTACCCGGCCTTTAACACCATCGAGCCCACCTACAGCGACCACTTCGCCGTGGGATGGGTGCACGCTGCCGGCAACTTCGTTAACGAATTCGGTTTCGCCACCACCCGCCCCTTCGGAGAAGCGCTGGTAAACCATCCGGAAGTGCCCGGGATCACGGTCCTGGGTATCGAGGGATATCAAACCGGATGGGGCCCAAATGCCTTCGTGCAGAACAATTTCGAGTGGCGAGACGTGGCCTCGTTTACCCGCGGAGCCCACAACCTGAAAGTCGGGGGCAATATCACTCGAGGACGTGCTGATCACGAGTCCTCCCGGGTCTATAACCGGCCGCAGTTCCAGTTCAACAGTGTGTTCGATTTCGCGACGGACAAGGCAAACTCGGAATCACAATTCGGTTTCGATCCCAACACCGGGGCCCGCCTCAACAAGCTGTACAGCCTGGTGCGCGATGGCTCATTGTCGGCGTTTGTACAGGACGACTGGAAGTTCGCGCCCAACTTGACCATAAGCCTGGGCTTCCGCTATGAAGACTTTTTCAATCCTTCCGACGGTCTGGGAGATCAGGGAGTGTGCAACATGGTCTTCCCCAACTCCAGCGGCAGCCTCCAAAGCAAGATTCCCACCGGTGTGATGACGTGCCAGAAGCATCTTCTCGATCACACGCTGAATACCTTCAGCCCGCGCATCGGGTTTGCCTGGGACCCCACCAAGCAAGGCAAGATGTCGGTCCGCGGTGGTTTCGGGATCTTCTACGACAAACCTTCGGAACAGCTTTATAACGACTACTTCACCAACAGTCCCAAATTTGCGCTGGGATCCGCCTGCCTGCAGTGCGGCAGCAACCAACCGCTCTTCGCCCTGGGAACGACCTCGGATCCACCATATAACTATCCCCTGCCTCCCGGCATTCAGCCCGGCTTGTTGCCCAGCGGCGGCTTGATCAGTGGCCAGGCCAACGTCACTGTGACCGATCGCAACATGGGCCCCTCCTACATGGAGAATTGGTTCTTCGGAGTGCAGCGCGCCGTGACCAGCACGACCGTTGCGGAGGTTGACTACATCGGCTCCGTAGGTCGGCACCTGTACGCCAAATACAACGTCAACCGGTTCGCTGGAGACCTGATCCAGAACGGGGGGAACTTTACTGGCCTGGCACCGGGCTTCGGAGCCATCAACTACGGTCAAGCCAGTGAGAGCAGTGGGTACAATGGCTTCACGGCTTCGGTGCGGCAGCGTGCCAGTCACGGCCTGACTCTGAATGCCGCCTACACGTTTTCGAAAGCGATTGACCAAGCCAGCAAACTTGACGGCGCCGAACACGTTGATGCGTTCAACGATAGCCTGAGCCGCGGGCTAGCCGATTTCGACGTGCGGCACCGTCTGGCATTTACCACGCTGTGGTCTCTCCCCAGTCCGCACGGCAGCGGGTTCATGAACAAGTTGCTGGGCGGTTGGGAACTCACAAACGTGACCATTCTGCAAAGCGGGCAGCCGTTCTCGGTGATTTGTACCGCCAACTTTGCTCCGGTCTTCGATACCGGCGGCAATGTCGTCGGCAACACCGGTTGCGACTACAACGCAGACGGCACCAATTATGACCGGCCCAATACTCCGGCGTTTGGCAACAGCAAGAGTGGACTATCGCGGTCGGACTACCTCACAGGAATCTTTGCTTGCGGTGGCACAGCTCTTTGCGGCAGTGTCTTCCCGTCGCCCGGTCTTCAGGAAGGCAATCTGGGCCGCAATACCTTCCATGGACCAGGCTTTGCCAACACGGATTTCTCCGTGATCAAAAACCTGAAGATTCCATGGTTCATCGGTGGGGAAGGCGCGAACCTGCAATTCCGCACCGAGTTCTTCAACGTGTTCAACCGGGTGAACCTGACCCAGGTTGGCACCAACATCGCAAACCTGTCGAATTTCGGCAAATCAACCGGAGCCTACCCCGCCAGGGACATCCAGTTCGCCCTGCGGATTGCGTTCTAGTCGCGAAAGACAATGCCCCGGAGCAAGGCTTCCTTGCTTCGGGGCGTTTCAGCAGTGAAAATGGATCATGCGCCGTGCCGCGGGCCGCTTTGTAGTTGCGCTTGGAGTCGGGGTTCTCCTGGGCCATTCTGTTCAGGCGGCTGAGTGTACGCGGACGCGCTATGAGTGTGCCCTCACCTACGTTGAACAGCAAAACTTTCAGGCCGCCATCCAGTCTTTAACCACCGAGTTGCAGCAACATCCTAAGAACCTGAACGCGCTCAATCTGCTCGGCATCGCGCTTACGGGAGCCGGCCAGCCGCAAAAAGCGGTCGCGAAATTCAAACAGGCGCTAGCCGTCAATTCCCGTTTCTATCCTGCCCGCAAGAACCTGGCCATTAACGAGTTCGATATGAAACACTTCGCCGAGGCGGAGTTGCAGTTCAAGCGCGTGCTGAAAGACGCTCCCGGCGACGAGATCACACATGTGTACCTGGGAGAAATCAGCTTCGGGAAGAAGGACCTCGCCTCCGCCGCAAAACAATATGAAAAAGGCCGTAAGCGGATTGCCCTGAGAGGTCCATGGACGCTGCACTATGCCGAGTGCCTGCTGGCCCAGCATGACGTCTCCCAGGCCACGGCGGTTCTGAGACTGCTCCCTCCGGATGACGGCGAAGACCGTTTTCAGGCAGGATTGATTCTGGGCCGTGCTGAAGCCTACGCGCCGGCCGCCGAGTTCTTTGCATCATCACGCAGGCACTACGGCGACCCCTACGTTGCCGGATACAACCAGCTGCTGATGCTCATCAAGGTCAAGAGTTACCCCGCGGCCATCCAGCTCTTTCATGAGCTCATCGCTCAAGGCTATCAGCGTGCCGAACTCTATAATCTGATCTCGGAGGCATACCTCAAGACAGACCGGGTCCAGGATGCGTACGACGCCTTGCGCACCGCAACTCGCCTCGAGCCGCAATCAGAAGACAACTACGTCGATCTGGCTTCGGTCTGCCTGGAGTACGAAGACTATCCCTTGGGTAAGGAAATTCTGGACGTCGGCATTCACTACATTCCGAATTCCTATCGTTTGTACATCCAGCGGGGCGTCACTTTCGTGATGCGCGGCTCCCTGGCGGAAGCTGAGAAGGACTTTGAGACCGCCGCCAAGCTCGCGCCCAACAAATCTCTCCCTTACTTCGCACTGGGCTGGGTGTGGGTGCAGAGCGCGCAAACTGATAAAGCGGTGAAAGTGCTTCGCGAGAAGAGCAAGCTTCCGGGGATGGATTTCCTGGTGCCGTACATCTTCGGCGTCGCCCTGGTCCATTCCGGCGCCGATGCCGGCACGCCGGCGGCGACTGAAGCCGTGGCCGCCTTCGACTCGTCCATCCGTCTGAACTCCAATTTCTCCCACTCCCACGCTGAACTGGGAAAATTGCTGTTCAAACTGGGCGAAGTTGACCGGGCCATCACTGAGCTGAAAGCTGCCACCACGCTCGATCCCGGCGATTCCGGCCCGGTGTACGTTCTGGCGCAGGCCTATCGCAAGAAAGGCCAGAAGGCCCAGGCCGACGAAATGCTCGCCCGAATTGCGCAGTTGCACTCGGAAGACCACAACCTCGATTTGAAGAAAGAATTGAAGCGACTGGTCAGGCAGGACACAACACCGTCCTCACAAATGCAGGCAACACCTTAACCCATGGGCGTCGGGCACGGTTGGCATTTTCACAGATCGGTTTATCCGGTGAGTGCGCGCCGCGGGACTGCAGCCGTGCTTGTGATCTTTGTGATGGTAGGCTGCGCCGGCGCCCAGAATTCGAAAAGTAAGGACGAGGGCCTTGAATTCCGCAATGCCGCCCCGGGCGTGCGTTATGTACATGAATAAAGCGATCGCGTACGCCAGCCAGGTCATCGATCAGGGCTCCACTCAGACTTATGACTATCTGCTGCTCGACGGACTGCTGGCGCGTTCAGGAAATCTACCGGCCAGCATCGCAACCTTGAAGAAGGGTATAAATATTGCGCCCTATGACCGCCTCCTCTATGAGAGCCTGGCCGTCCGCCAACTCTCAAACGGAGAAATCGCCGACGGCCTGGCGACGCTCCAACACGGCTTGGATCTTTTTCCCGAGGACCAGGTTCTGCGCGAAATGAAGGACCAGGCAAAAGCCAGAGGATTGCTGAATTGAAGATCTAAAGCAATGACAGAGCGCACCCCGCGTAGCCGCGACGCGGCGCAAGAATGCAGCCCAGGGCGTTAGCCACGGGTGAATCGTGAAGACGATAGAGCCCTGAAGGGGTGACAGAAGCGGCTTGCGATAGCGGAGAGACGAAATTTCTATGAGGTGGATCACTGCGATTTTGGTTAGCGCCTGTCTCTCCACCGCTGCGCGATCGCAGGCGCCAGATTCAGCCTCGCATCAACAGGAGGGAATTGCGCAACTCAAACAGGGTCATGTGCAGGAAGCGCTCAGCGAATTCCGTTCCGCCGTCGTGGAGAATCCCACCGACGCCATTTCACACGATTACATCGGGGTCATTCTGGGAGAATCCGGACAGCTGGACCAGGCGCTCGCGGAGTTCGAGCAGGCTGCCCGCCTCCAACCCGCGCTGCCCGATCCGCATTTCCATCTCGGACTGGCCTACGAACGGACTGGCCGGACGAATGAGGCCATCGCCGAATATCATGAGGCCCTGCGCCTTGACCCCGCGATGCTCGAAGCCCGCTACGGGCTAAGTGCGATTTGCGCCAAAATCGGCGATCTTGAGGGAGCCATCCGCCTGCTGCGCGAAGTGATCAAAGCCGCCCCCAACTTCGGCGAAGCCCACTACAATCTGGGACTGAATTTGTGGAATAAATACAAAAGCTCGATGGGACTCAGGCAGAAGGCGGACCTTGACGATGCCCAGAATGAATTAAAGACCGCCAGCCAGCTCCAACCCCGCCAGCCGGCAATCTATTTCGCACTGGGTCAAGTCATGGCGGACCGGGGTGATCTGGTATCCGCGGTGGAGAACCTGCAAAAAGCGGTTGAGCTGAATGCCGCCAACCCGGAGTATCACTATAATCTCGGACTCGCACACCGCCTGAAAGGCGATATGGATTCAGCCGGCGCTCAATTCCGCGAGGCCATCCGGCTCAATCCCAACCATGCCCTCGCTCATCGCTCTCTGGGGTTGGTGTTGCGCGAAGGTGGAGTCTTACCCGCTGCGGCCGCCGAACTTCGCCTGGCCGTGGCCCAGCGTCCGGATGATGCTGAAGGCCATCACATCCTCGGAACCGTGCTGCTCAAATTGAACGATGTTACCGGAGCCATAGAGGAGTTCCGTCGCGCCATCAACCTTGATCCTTATCTCGCGCAAGCCCATGCCAGCTTGGCGCAGGCCTTGCAAAGGGCTGGCCAGAAGGATGAGTCCCAGAAACAACTGGCCGACCTGGAAAAACTCAATCAGGGAACCGCCAATGTCGGACGGGCCATGATTCTGGTGGAGACCGCCGAGGGCCACATGAAGAATGGTCAACTATCCAACGCCGTCGGCGAGCTGCAGGAGGCGGTCACGCTCAGTCCCGATTTCACCGAGGCCCACTACCAGTTGGGCCTGGCCCTGGCGCAATCTCCCAACGGTTCCGCGAAGGCCGAAGCCGCCTTCCGCCAGGTTCTACAGTTGAATCCAAATCATGCTCCCGCTCATTTTCAATTGGGAGTTCTGCTGGCTGCTCGGGGTGACAAAGCACCAGCTTCCGCCGAACTCCACAAAGCTGTACAACTGGCCCCCGGCTTGAGTGAAGCTCACCGCGCTCTGGCCCGGCTGGCTGTCGATTCCGATGATTGGCCCACGGCAGTGCAGGAATTCCAGGCGGTTGTGGCGTGGAATCCGGAGGACGCAGCCGCGCACTATGATTTGGCCAAAGCCTTGAAGTCCCGCGGCCAACTCGACCAGGCAGCGCACGAGCTGCAAATTGCGCAAAGACTGAATCCCGCCCTGCCTGCTCCTCGTTAGCAGGATTCCGGCGCAGGGATTGAAATTGTGCTGCACCTACAGGTTCCAAGACTTTAAACAGGAGAGACCACACATGCGATCAGATGTTTCACGTCGTGAGTTTATTGCCGGCCTGGGATTACTGGCTGCCGCCAGGGGCAAACTTTCAGCCACTCCCTTCCCATCCCCTTCTGGCTCCGAGACCCCGCGTCTCGGCAAATCGCCGTTCAAGATTGCCGTCATCAACGACGAGATTTCGCAGGACTTCGGCCACGCCTGCGAAATCGCCTCGCAAAAGTTTGGCATGGAGTGGATGGAACTGCGCAGCATGTGGAACAAGAATATCGCCGCTCTCGACGCCAATGAAATCGCGGAGGCGCAACGCATTTTGAAAAAGAACCGTCTGCGCGTCACCGATATCGCCAGCCCGCTCTTCAAAGTGGACTTCGCCGGCGCGCCGAAATCGAAGTTCAGCCCGGAACACGATCAGTTCAACGCGAACTTTACTTACGACCAGCAGGGTGAAGTTCTCGATCGTGCGATTGAGCTGGCCAAAAAGTTCTCCACCGACCGCATCCGCTGCTTCGACTTCTGGCGCCTCGATGACCAGGCTCCCTACCGCAAGGCGATGAATGATCAGCTGCAGCAGGCGGCCGAGAAACTGCGCAAGATTGGGATGATCCTTATTCTCGAAAATGAATTTGCCTGCAACACCGCCACTGGAGCCGAATCTGCCAAGGTCCTAAGCGGCGTGCCGTCGCCGGCCTTTATGCTCAACTGGGACCCCGGCAACGCCGCCATGTTCGGCGAGACGCCATATCCGGACGGCTACAATCTGCTGCCGAAAAACCGCATCGGTCACTGCCACTGCAAAGACGCGATCAAAACGGCCAAGGGCGTGGAATGGGCAGCCATGGGCAAAGGCATGATCGACTGGGTGGGTCAATACCAGGCACTCAAGCGCGACGGCTATCACCACGTCGTGAGCCTGGAGACTCACTGGCGCGGCGCCGGCACTCCCGAGGCCTCAACCATCGAAAGCTGGGCGGGAATGAAAGGTGCGCTGGAGAAAGCAGGGGCGCTCTAGTGGGCGGGCTGCCCGTTTTACAAGAGGGAAGGACGCCGATCGAAATAAATAGGGGAGCGGGCGCAAGTTCACTCTGGCCTCGTAGCGCCGGCGTCCCGCCGGCTGTCCGGAGGGCGTCCCGCCCTCCGCTGGATCTCAACCAAAAACCAGGCGGACTCTGCCCGCCCATCGGGCCGGCAGGATGCCGGCGGTACGCCCAGGAAAACCCGCTCGCGCTTTAGCGCCTGAGATCTCGCTTTTCCAGCGATGGGTTTATCGTTCAATCGCAAACAGTGGGATAATTCAACTTCAGCCGCAACACAGGAGAAGAGAGCCGAGCCTCAAAACCGTGACGACGAACACAAGCCCGCTGCTCTCTCGGGACGAAGCCCGCCAGATCGTAGCCCAGGCGGCCGCCAGCCTCAACCTCACTGGCAAACGTGTGCTCACCATCATTCCCGATGGCACTCGCACCATGCCCATGCCCCTGATGTTCCGGCTTCTGCAGGAAGAAATTGGCGTGCGGGCTGCGGCTTGCGACTACCTTGTCGCGCTTGGCACTCATCCCCGGATGAGCGAGGCTCAGCTTACCCGGCACATGGGACAGCCTGTCGTCAACGGAATGTGCGGCAAGGCCCGGGTCGTCAATCACCGCTGGGACCTTCCTGAGACATTTGTGGACTTGGGCACGATCTCCGCAGACACCGTGTCCGAAGCCTCCGGGGGCCTGCTGTCGGAAGCGATCCTCGTCAAGATCAATCGCCTGCTCTTCGATTACGACCAGGTGCTGATCTGCGGACCGGTCTTCCCCCACGAGGTGGTGGGCTTTTCAGGAGGAAACAAATATCTGTTTCCGGGCGTCAGCACCGGAGAAATGATTAACCAGACCCACTGGCTCGGCGCTCTGCTCGGAAGTTACAACCTGATCGGAACCGCCTGCACTCCGGTGCGCGCTCTCATCGATCGCGCCGCAGAAAAAGTGACTGCGCCCATCGCCTGCTTCGCGCTGGTGCTGAGACAGCAGGAAATTGCCGGCATGTATTTCGGTACGGCACGAGATGCCTGGAAGGCCGCAGCCGCACAATCAGCGCAAGAACACATTCAATGGGTAGAGCGACCGTTTCGCCGCGTATTGTCGGTCTTGCCTCGGATGTACGACGACATCTGGACCGGCGCCAAGGGCATGTACAAACTCGAGCCCGCCATCACGGACGGCGGCGAGGTCGTGCTCTACGCTCCGCACATAACGGAATTCAGCTACACCCACGGAGCTTTTCTCGACCGGATCGGCTATCACTGCCGCGACTATTTTCTCAAACAATGGGAGCGGTTTGCGGACGTGCCTCGAGGCGTGATTGCTCACTCCACGCACCTGATCGGGCAGGGCAGCTACGATGCCGCCAGCGGGGTGGAGAACCTGCGGATAAAAGTCACCCTCGCCAGCGGCATTTCCGAAGAACGCTGCCGGCGCTTGAACCTCAACTACCTCGATCCCCAAACTATCAGGCTGGAAGATTGGCAGGAACGCGAAGATGAAGGCATCAAGCTGATTCCCCACGCCGGCGAGATTCTTTACCGGCTTTTGAATCAGCCCGTTCGAACCAGTAGCTCGAGTGGCTATTGAACTGAGCTGGCGACGTTGGAGAAGACGTTATTGGCGTTCGAGCCGACCAGGCGTATCGTCCCTACCACCAGGACCAGAATCACCGCCAGCATCACCGCGTACTCGGCGATGTCCTGCCCCTGGTCTTCGGACCAAATCCTCTGAATGAACTCGCTCATGACCGACCTCCATGGCTCCAAATATTCTCGATTAGGAACCCATCATGAACGGATAGTCCCCGATTGTCAATTGGTCATCTGTGAATTAAGTGCACTTTTTTGCATACGGCGAAACGCCTGCTGGGCCTTGGTTCTGGAGGGTTTGGCGAGTGACAGCGGCTGAGGTTGAGGTAACAACCGTAACCCATTACCGTACACAAGCCAGCCGCGAAGACCTAACGTAGAAGCTCCGCCGCCGAGCGCGAAGCGTATTCCAGAATTCTTCCGGGAAGCAGCCCCAGGTAAAGCGTGGCCGCTACACTGATGGCGAGCGCCGCGCCCAGGGCGGGCGGAACCGGAGTGCCCGGCACTTCCTCCCGTGCTTCCCGCATATACATCATCACGATGATGCGCAGGTAGTAGTACGCGCCCACGGCGCTGTTGAGCACGCCGATTATGGTGAGTCCAACCAGGTTGGCTTGCAGCGCAGCGCTGAACACGTAAAACTTGGCGAAGAAACCGCCCGTCATCGGAATTCCGATCAGGGACAGCAAGAATATCGTTAGCGTGGCGGCGAGCAGCGGCGAGCGGCGGCCCAGGCCGGCGTAATCGTCCAGGGTGACAAAACGTTCTCCCGCGCCTGCCAGGTGACTGACCACGGCAAACGCACCCACATTCATGGCTGCATAAGAGGCCGTGTAAAACATCGCGGCGGGAATTCCATTGTTGGGCAGCGCGGCAAATGCCACCAGCACATATCCGGCGTGGGCGATGGAAGAGTAGGCCAGCAGCCGTTTAACATTTTGCTGCACCAGCGCGCCTACGTTCCCCAGGGTCATGGAAAGCGCCGCCGTCACCCAGATCAGCCCCAGGCGTCCGGGAGCATTGGCTTCAAACATCAGACGCAGCAGCACGGCAAACGCCGCCGCTTTGGGTGCGGTGGACATGAAGCCGACTACCGGCGCCGGAGCGCCTTCGTAAACGTCAGGCGTCCATATATGAAATGGAGCAGCGGCCACCTTGAAACCGAGTCCTACGAACATGAAGGCCACGCCGGCATAGGCCAGCAGCGGAATCTGGTTCGATCGCAACGACTCGCCAATCACCGCAATGCTGGTGGACCCGGTGGCGCCGAACATTAACGCTACTCCGTAAAGAAAGAATGCGGTGGCAAACGAACCCAGCAGGAAATATTTCAGCGAAGCTTCGCTGCTGATCGCCGCCCGCCTCCTGAAACCGGCCAGAACGTAAGTGGAAATCGAAGAAATTTCCAGCGCGATGAAGATCAGCACCAACTCAACCGCCGACGACATCAGGCACATGCCGACAGCACCGAAAAGAATGAGCCCGTAGTACTCACCCGCCCGGATCCGCTGCACTTCCATGTATTCGTAAGAACTGAGGATGACGACAGCCGCGATCGCGGTAATCAGGACATGGAAGAAAGTGCTGAACGCATCCACCTTGACCATGCCCCAGAATCCCAAGCCAGGGTATTGCGACTGGTAGAGAGCAGAAGCAATCGCGGCCACCGAGCCGATCAAGGCAATGAAGCCCAGCAGTCTCTGGCTCCGGCGCTCATCCACCAGCGGATCGAGCACCATGATGAGCATGCCGAACAGGGAAAGCACAATTTCCGGCAGGATGCGAACGTATTCCACGCCCTGGGGCAGCGTTTGGCCGATTCCTGCGGGGTTCACTGGCCGACCACCTTGCTGGCCAGTTCCGCAAATGGCGCCAGTGCAGTTTGGACGGCCGGATCAATGGCGTTCAGCCAGAGCAGAGGCGCCACTCCCATCACCAGCGCGGCCGCGGCGGCGGGCACAAATGCAATTCGCTCGCGCAGGTCCAGGTCAGGCAATTTCTCGTTCACCTGATGCGTTACCTTCCCGAAGAAAACTCGTTGATACATCCAGAGCAGGTAGCCCGCACTCCAGATCACGCCGGTCGCACCCAGAATTCCGTAAACCGCGCGATCCTGAAACGCTCCACTGAGCACCAGAAATTCCCCGATAAATCCGTTCAACAATGGCAGTCCCACCGATGCCAGCACGATGAAGAGAAAGAAGCTGGCATACACCGGCATCGGGGTCGCCAGGCCGCCGAATTCGGAAATGTCATAGGTGTGACGGCGCTCGTACAAAGCGCCGGCCAGCATGAAGAGCGCGCCGGTCGAGACTCCGTGTGCCAGCATCACAAACGTAGCCCCATCCAGCCCAGCCTGGGTAAAGCTGAAAATCCCCAGCACCACAAATCCCAGGTGACTGATCGAGGAATACGCAATCAGCTTTTTCATGTTGGGCTGGACCAGCGCCACCAGCGCGCCATAAACAATGCCGATCAGCGCGAGAATCATCACCCACCAGGCGTTGGCGCGGGCCTGGTCGGGAAATAATCCCAGGTTGAAGCGCAGCATGCCGTAGGTCCCCATCTTGAGCAGCACGCCGGCCAGCAGCACCGATCCGGCGGTGGGCGCCTCTACGTGCGCATCCGGCAACCAGGTATGAAAAGGGAAGAGCGGCACCTTGACCGCAAATGCAACGAAGAATCCCAGGAAAAGCCACTGCGCCGCGCTGGTGAAACCGGCAACCTGTCCGCCGCGGATCGCGTTCTGGATAGTCACAAAGTCGAAGGTCCCGACCCTGGCGTAGAGCCACAGGATCGCCGCCAGCATGAACACTGAGGCAATCATGGTGTACAAAAAGAATTTCACTGCTGCATAAACTTTGCGCCCGTGACCGTACATTCCGATCAGCAGGGCCATCGGAATCAGGGTCGCTTCCCAGAAGAAATAAAACAGGAACAGGTCCAGCGAAACGAACACGCCGATCAGCGCCGTTTCCAGGACCAGCAATAGGATGAAGAATTCTTTCACCCGCTCGTCAATCGATTTCCACGAGATCAGCACACACAACGGAGTCAGAAAGGTGGTCAGCAATACCAGCCACATGGAGATTCCGTCCACCCCCATGTGGTAATGAATGTTGGGCGTGGGAATCCATGCATGGTCAAGTTCATACTGGAATCCGCCCTGGGCCCGGTGAAAGTGCACCGGCAGATGCAAGGACAAGACAAAATTCAGCAGGGTTACAACCAGGGAAAACACCCGGATGTCACGATGACGCCGCGGCAACAGCAGAAGCAGGAGCGCACCCGCCAGCGGGATGAAGGTCACCAGCGTGAGAATGATGGGACTCCATCGGTCCATGCCCATGGGATGGAGACTCATCGGGTTCCCATCCAGATCATGTAGGCGATGACCACGGCGGCGCCGGCTGCAACCCATCCAGCGTACGAGCGCAGGTTGCCGGACTGCATGTGCCGCACCGAATCAGAAACCTCGCGCGCACCATGTGCGCTGTTGTCCAGCGCGGCATCAATCACGTCCTGGTCAATGCCGTGCCAAAGAATCAATGCCGAGCCCGCAATGAGCGGCTTCACGAACAGAGCCGCATATAGTTCGTCGATGTAATACTTGTGGACTACCGCCTGATAAAGGCCTCCCAACCCAGCCGCAATCTGCTGCGGCAACTGCGGATTGCGGTAATAAAGCAACCAGGCCAGCAAGAACCCCAGCAGCCCCGCGAAAACCGAAATGCCGGTAAAGATCAATTCAGTCGCATGACCAGTCTGCGGCTCGGTTCCGTCGGATTCGTTCGCCGGAGTCGCAACCCCGTGCCCTTCGGCGCCGAGGGCGGTCGCGTGAAAAACAGGGCCGAGAAATTTCTCAAAATGATTGCTGCCGCCCAGCGCTCCCGGAACCCCAATCCAACCGCCAGTGAGAGAAAGCACCGCCAGCACCACCAGAGGCACCACCATCAGCCGAGGACTCTCGTGAATCCCGCCGTGCCCATGTCCATGCCCTTGTGGCGCGGGCGCCCCCGCCCGCGTGTCGGCATGGGCAAGATCGTGCGCCGGCTCGTGATGCGAATCCTCCGCGGCCCCCCGATACTCCCCAAAGAACGTCATGAACCAAAGCCGGAACATATAAAACGACGTAAGAAAAGCAGTGAACAGTCCAATAAACCAGTAAACCCAGCTGGCCTGATAAGCCCGCCACAAAATTTCGTCCTTACTGAAGAATCCGGCAAAAGGCGGAATCCCGGCGATGGCGAATGTGGCGATGGTCATGGTCCAGAATGTCCAAGGAATTTTCGACCGCAACCCACCCATCTGCCGCATGTCCTGCTCGCCGCTCACGGCGTGAATGACCGACCCGGCCGCCAGAAACAGTAGCCCCTTGAAGAAGGCGTGAGTCATCAGATGGAAAATCGCAGCGGAGAAAGCGCCGACTCCACAGGCAATGAACATGTATCCCAGTTGCGAGACGGTCGAATACGCCAGCACTTTCTTAATATCGGTCTGAGTGATTCCGATGGTGGCAGCAAACAGGGCCGTCAGCGTCCCAATGATGGCAACCACGGTCATGGCCATCGGCGCCCGCTCAAAAATCACATGCGATCGCGAAACCATATATACGCCCGCGGTCACCATGGTCGCAGCGTGAATCAGCGCGGATACCGGCGTCGGTCCTTCCATGGCGTCGGGCAGCCATACGTAGAGCGGAATCTGGGCCGACTTGCCGGCGGCCCCCACTATCAGCAGCAACCCGACCGCGGTCAACAGTCCTGCTCCGCCAGTCTCGGCGCCCATGGGAACGACGCCCTGGAAAACCTGATCAAAGTTCAGCGTGCCGAAATGCTTGATAAGGAGAAACAGTGCGATCAGAAATCCGAAGTCGCCGATGCGATTGACGATGAACGCCTTCTTGCCCGCTGCCGCCGCCGAGTCCTTGGTGAACCAGAACCCAATCAGAAGATACGAAGCCAGACCCACGCCTTCCCAGCCGATGAACATGAGCAGGTAATTGCTGGCCAGGACCAGGGTCAGCATGAAAAACATGAACAGGTTCAGGTAGGCAAAGAAGCGGTAGAACCCGCCTTCCTCCCACATGTAGCCGACGGAATAGATATGAATAAGGAAGCCGACGCCGGTGACCACCAGCAGCATCACCAGCGAAAGCTGGTCGAGATAAAAGGAGAAGTCCACCTGAAATTTTCCCGCCCGGATCCAGGTAGCCAGATACTCGATATGCGGTGTGGTCAATGTAGAGAACCGGGAAGCCACCATCAGCACCATGGCAAAGGCCGCGCCACTGAAAAGCAGCGCCACGGCGGCCACGGTCTGCCGGGAGAACTTCTTGCCCAGCAAACCATTGACTGCGGCGCCCAGCAGAGGCAGCACCGGAATCAGCCACAGATGCAGATTGGGAGTCATAGTTTGAGCAGATCCACCCGGTCAACGTTCAAGGTTTCGCGTGTGCGGTACACGGCAATAATGATGGCCAATCCCACCGCTGCTTCGGCCGCCGCCACCACCATCACGAAGAACACGAATATCTGGCCGCTGAGCGCGTGCCACTGGGCGGCAAAAGCGACGAATGACAGGTTCACACCATTCAGCATCAATTCGATCGACATGAAGATGCTGATGATATTCCGTTTGATCAGAAACCCGGTCACACCGCAGGCAAACAAAATCCCGCTCAGCACCAGGTAGTAGGAAATCGGTACCATCAGCTTTCCTTCCTGTCAGTGTCCGTGTCCGGATGGCTGGCCAGGACCACGGCACCCATGATGGCGATCAACACCAGAATCGAAGTGACTTCAAATGGCAGCAGGAAATTGTGAAACAGCAGCCAGCCGATGGTGCGCGGAGCGCCCGGCAAGGCCCCGGCGGCCACCGTCTGACTGCCTGTGCGCTCGATCAGCATCCAGCCCACCAGCACACTGCCCACCAGCATTCCGGGAATTCCAAACAGCATGGCCACTCGGCTACCCTTGGTGCGCTCTTCTTCTCCGGCATTCAAAAGCATGATCACGAAGACAAACAGCACCATGACGGCGCCGGCGTACACGATGACTTGCACCGCCGCCACGAATTCCGCACCCAGCAACAAGTATTCGACCGCCAGCGAGCCCATCACCACCACCAGCGACAACGCGCTGTTGATGGGATGCTTCTGCACCAGCAGATTCACCGCCCCCGCCACGCACAGAGCGCCAAACGCCAAAAATATGAGCAGATGAGTCATTAAGCTGAGAACCGGGAACTACAAACCGGGAACTGAAAACAAAAAATCTAGGCCCTCAATGCCACCACCAAAGCCGTGATCACCAGGTTCGCAATCGCCAGCGGCAAAAGAAACTTCCATCCAAAAGCCATGAGCTGGTCGTAGCGAAACCGGGGCAGGGTACCTCGCACCCATATATAAACGAACAAGAAGATGAAAATCTTTGCCACGAACCAAAACACCGGTAGAATTGCCATCACGATAGCGGGCGCGTGAAGCCATCGTTCTTCCCCGAACGGACTGTGCCACCCGCCCAGGAAGAGCAGCGAGGCCACCGCCGCCACCGTAATCATGTTGGCGTATTCAGCCATGAAGAACATGGCAAACTTCATGGCGCTGTACTCGGTGTGATAACCCGCCACCAGTTCGGTTTCCGCCTCCGGCAGATCGAAGGGGATGCGATTGGTTTCCGCATACGCCGACATCAGATAAATAAAGAAAGCAATGAACTGGCCGCCGTAAAAAATGTTCCAGCGCGGAATAAATCCCCAGAAAACTCCACTCTGCGCATCCACGATATCCCGCAAGCTGAAGCTGCCCGTCAGCATGAGAACTCCCACCAGCGAAAGCCCCAACGAAATCTCGTAGCTGATCATCTGCGCGCTGGCCCGCAGCCCGCCCAGCAGGGAATACTTGCTGTTGGATGACCAACCCGCCAGCGCAACGCCATAAACGCCCAATGACGTGACTCCCAGAATGATCAGCAGGCCGATGTTGACATCCGTAATCTGCAGGGGAATCACCAGCTGCCCCAGCGTGATCGACTTGCCGATGGGAATTACCGCAATCGAGGTCAGGGCAAAGACCACGGCAAGCATCGGCGCCGCGATGTACAAAGGTTTGTAAACATGGGGCGGCGTGAGATCTTCCTTGAACAAAAACTTCACCCCGTCCGCCAGGGGTTGCAGCAGGCCGAACGGACCTACCCGGGTAGGCCCCCAGCGATTCTGCATGTGGCCCACAACTTTGCGCTCCAGCCAAACGGTATAAGCCACCGCAGTCAGCAACACAAAGAGTGCCAGCACGGTCTTGATAAAAGAAACGACGATGAAGGTAGTGAGATTCAATGCCCTGTTTCCAAGTAGCGCCGGCGTCCCGCCGGCTGTCGCGAGGGCGTCTCGCCCTCGCCACTGTAAATGTGAAGAAAAAGTCTCTCAGTCCGCCGCAACTTCAGACTCTGCGGGCTGCCGGCTGTGGTTCTCCATTACCGAGTTCAAAGTCCGGGAATAGCGCCCCAGGGTCCCCGAACTGAACAGGTTGTCATTGGCCGGAGTAATCAGCTTCGGATCCTGTGCAGCCCCGCTCGTAATCCCGACCAGGGTCGTGTGCTGATCATTGCCCGCCACCAGGTTCATCCGTGAAACTTCGTAACCCGGCACCAGCCTCTGAATTTCATCCAGGATCGCCGTCGGATCAAACGGGCTCATCTTCGGTTCCAGCCCATGCGCTTCCAGCCAGACGGCATGCCGGTCGGCCTCGCCCGATTGCGCCCCGCGCGATTGCCCCATGTCTGCGGCTGCTCCCCGCCCGAAGGGCACCAGTTTGTGGACATCCGCGCCCATGGCATCGGCAATGCGCACAATCATTTCAAAATCAGACTTGCTGCCGCTGACTTCTCCCGCCTTCTTCACCAACTGCAGGTCGCCGCAGGTGTTGGTAAAGCTCCCGGATTTTTCATAAGCATTGGCCGCCGGCAAGACCACGTCGGCCAGGGCCGCGGTTTCGGTCAGGAACATGTCCTGCACCACGACGAAACTCTGGGAGAAAACAAAGGGATCGATGGCGAACCGTCCCACCGGATTCGCGCCCACGACATACAGGGCCTTCAACTCCCCAGCGCGCGCTTTTTCCACCATTTCCGGCAGGGTCAAACCAGGCGCTGCCGGAACTTCACCCCACTCCTCATGGAAATTGCCCGAGGCCGCAATGGGATGGTAGCCGGGAAGCAAGTCGGGATAGAGACCCATGTCGGCGGCTCCCCGCGAGTTGGCGTAGTCGGCCAGGCAAAGATACTTCACGCCGGCGATGCCAGAGCCAAACTTCACCAGCGATGCAATATCGCGGCCACGAATCTCCGCCCCGAAGATGATGAGAAGATTTTGTTCGCCCCGCAGCAGTTCGCGGAATCCACCCAGGGTGGACTGCTGTTCCTGTGTGGCCGAGGGCGACTCGCCCGCGAGATTCGCAACCGGCCCCAGCCCTTCCGCCGCCGCATCATCGCCAGCCAAAAAAGCAGCGAACCGCCCCTCAGCCCCCGTAGGAATCTGTAAAAACCCGGCCGCCTGGCGCCTGAGCTTGATATCCGCCGAATTCACCACATACAACTTCGCGCGATGCAGCCGCACATTATTCCTAATCTGCCAGGCCAGCAGGGGATGCTGTTCGGTGGGATCGTTCCCAATCAGCAGAATCGCCGGCGCATGGAATACGTCGCGCATGCTGGCGGTGAATCCCGGTTTGCCCTTTAGCGCCGCAGCCAGGCCAGGGAAGTCGGCGGTGCGGTGATGGTCGATGTTGTTGGTCTGCAGCACCACGCGCGCGAACTTCTGCAGCAGGTAATTCTCTTCGTTGGTAGTGCGGTTCGAGCCCACGACCCCGATTGCCTGCCCGCCATGCTGCTGGCGCGCTTCCTTGAAGCGCTTCCCGATCAGTTCAAACGCCTCTTCCCAGGTGGACGGCGCCAGTTGCCCATCCTTGCGAATCAGCGGCTGGGTCAGGCGGTCATCACGGTTAGCGAAATCGAAAGCGTAGCGGCCCTTGATGCAAAGGAAATCGCCGTTGATGCCACTCTTGTCGCGATTGTCTCCGCGAACGATCTCCATGCCGGTCTCGGAGCGGCGCACACCCAGAGTGGTCTTGCATCCGTCGGCACAATGAGTGCAAGTCGTGCCGATGTGATTCATCTCCCAGGGGCGGGTCTTATACCGATAAGCTCCCGAAGTGAGTGCGCCCACAGGACAGATGTCGATGCACATGCCGCATTCTTCGCACTCCAGGTGATCTTCTTTATTAGGTGCGATGATCGAGCCTACGCCGCGGTTCTGCACCCCCAGCGCCCAGACATCCATGCCCTCGCCGCACACCCGCACGCAGCGGTAGCAGAGAATGCAGCGCGGCCGGTCAAAATACACAACCGGAGACCACTGCTGCTCGTCCTTGTGGTTCTTGGGCTCCATGTACTTCGATTCCGCCGCGCCGTAGGAAAACGTCATGTCCTGCAATTCGCATTCGCCCCCGGCATCGCACACCGGACAATCCAACGGATGATTACCCAGCAGCAATTCCACCATGCCCTTGCGCGCCTGATGCACTTCATCGCTGTCGGTGGTGACGACCATGCCTTCGCCGATCACAGTCGTGCACGCCGTCTGCAGCTTGGGCATCTTCTCAACTTTCACCAGGCACATGCGGCAGGCGCCTTGCAGCGAAAGATTGGGGTAGTAGCAGAACGACGGCACTTCGATGCCGACTGCCTTGCAGGCTTCGATCAGCAGGGTCCCGGCCGGGGCCGTGACTTTCTTCCCGTCGACAGTGATGTTTACGTCAGCCATAGATTCTGTAGCGCCGGCGTCCCGCCGGCTGTCCGGAGGGCGTCTCGCCCTCCGCTTGCACTCGCACCCATACCGCGAAAGACTGGCAGGTCTTGCCCGCCCTTCGGGCCGGCAGGATGCCGGCGCTACGCTAAAACCGGCTCAGCCGCCTTCTCAAACGGACACGGCTTGCCGTCCAAATGATCTTCAAACTCCTGCCGAAACTTCTTGATGAAGGCCATGGTCGGCATGGCCGCGGCATCGCCCAGCGGGCAGAATGTCCGTCCCAGCATGTTCTCGGACAGGTAGTACATGTTGTCGATATCTTTTTTCACGCCGCCGCCCGAGTGGAAGCGAATCAGCGTCTTCTTCAGCCAGTCCGTGCCTTCGCGGCAGGGAATGCACCACCCGCAGCTCTCGTGCTGGTAGAACTTCATCGTCCGTAGCGCAAATTTGACGATGCAGGTCGTATCGTCGAGCACCACTACGCCACCCGATCCCAGCATGGAGCCCGCCTTGGCTACGCTGTCAAAATCCATTCCGATGTCGATTTCGTCGGACCTCAGCACCGGTGTGCTCGATCCGCCCGGTACCACCGCCTTAAGGGCGCGACCGTTGGGAACACCGCCCGCCACTTCGAAAATCATCTTTCGGAGGTTGTATCCCATGGGCAGTTCGTAAACGCCTGGCCGCTTCACATGTCCGCTGAGGCAGAACAGCCGGGTACCGCCATTCTTCGGCGGACCCAGACCGGCATACCATTCCGCTCCACCCAGAATAATGTGGGGCACGCTGGCCAGGGTTTCAGCATTGTTAATAACTGTCGGGCCGCCCCACAACCCGACCACGGCCGGGAAGGGAGGGCGGATGCGGGGAATGCCGCGCTTGCCTTCAAGCGACTCCATCAGCGCAGATTCTTCGCCAACTTCGTAGGCGCCCGCGCCGCCGTGCCAGTAAACGTCAAAATCGTAGCCGCTGCCAAAGATGTTTTTGCCCAGAAAGCCGCGAGCGTAAGCGTCCGCAATCGCCTTCTGCATGATTTCGAGAAGATAGCGGTACTCTCCACGAACATAGATGTAGCCGGTGTGCGATCCCACGGCCAGCCCGGCAATAATCACGCCTTCAATGACGGCGTGCGGATCATGCTCGAAAATCAGGCGGTCCTTACAGGTGCCAGGTTCGCTCTCGTCGCCGTTACATAAAACATATTTCGGCTTGGAAGCCTGCTTGGGCACGAACGACCACTTCAGCCCGGTGCTGAAACCCGCGCCGCCCCGCCCGCGCAAGCCCGAGTTCTTGACCTCGTTGACAATGCCATCCGGCCCCATGCCCAGCGCCTTCTGCACCGCCTTGTAGCCGTCAAGCTCCAGGTAGCGATCGAGATTGGTCGCACCCATACCGAAACGCCGGGAGACGACCTTTACTTCGTCGGGATGGGAAACCAGATCAGCCATGATGCAAATTCAGATTGATGATTTTAGATTGCAGATTTCGCGACCCACTCCATTTTCGAATCTGAAATCTGAAATCTGAAATCTTCAATCTCGAATTCCTACGCTCCCTTCTTTGCGTACCCTTCAAGCACCTTATCCATCTTCTCCGCCGTCAGGTTCTCATGAAAGTCGTAGTTCACCTGCACAGCTGGGGCCCAGCTGCAGCCGCCGATGCACTCCACTTCTTCCAGGGAGAACAAACCGTCGGAGGTCGTCCCCTTGTGCCCGATGCCAAGCTTTTTCTCGCAGTGTTCCAGCAGTTCCTCGCCCCCGCGCAGCATACAGGCAATGTTGGTGCAAACCTGGACATTGTATTTGCCTCGCGGCTTGGTGGTCAGCATGGAGTAGTAGCTGATCACGTTGCGGACGTCCAGCGCGGTCAACTCCAGCCGTTGTGCCAGCTCCTCGATTACTTCATCCGACAGGTAACCCGCTTCATCCTGGGCGTAAAGCAGCGTCGGGACCAGCACTGACCGCTTGGTCGGATAGTGGGTCAGCATCTCCGCGAAGCGCTGCTCGAATTGGTCAGAAAATCGCATTCATTTTTCCTCAGTGTCCTCCGTGCCCTCTGTGGTAAATCGTTTTGATTAACCACAGAGGACACGGAGGACACTGAGTTCCTACCGGTCGATTTCGCCTAACACGATATCAATAGATCCGATCGCCGCCACCACGTCCGCCAGCAATCTTCCTTCACACATCGTAGGCAGCGTCTGCAGATTCGCCAGACAGGCCGATCGCATGTGCACCCGATACGGCTTTGCCGTACCGTCGCTGACTATGTAGTAGCCCATTTCACCCCTTGGCGACTCCACCGCCTGGTACACTTCACCCGCAGGCACAGCAAAGCCTTCCGTAATAATCTTAAAGTGATAGATGAGCGCCTCCATCTGCGTCTTCATCATCTCCCGGTCGGGCAGAATTACCTTCGGCGCCACTGCCTTGATCGGACCATCCGGCATCCCATTCAATGCCTGCTGCACCATCGAGATCGATTCCCGCATCTCCGCCACCCGGCAGGCGTAGCGGGCAAATACGTCGCCGCCCTGCGATACCGGCACCTTGAACTTGAAATTCTCGTAGCCGGAATACGGCATGTCGCGCCGCAGATCGAAATCAACCCCGCTGCCGCGCAGGGTCGGCCCGCTGGCCCCCAGAGCAACCGCATCTTCGGCGGTGATTCGCGCCACGCCCTTGGTGCGCATCCCCCAGATGGGATTTCCGGTCAGCAGATTTTCGTATTCATCCACCTTGGACGGGAAGCGGGTGGCAAAATCCTGCACGCGTTCGAAAAAACCCAGCGGTGGCTCGAGCGCCAGCCCGCCGATGCGGAAGTACGACGTCATCATGCGCTGTCCGCTGACCATCTCGAACAGCCGAAGAATGTCTTCCCGCTCCCGGAAACAGTAAAGAAAGACCGTCATCGCCCCGATATCGAGCGCGTGGGTTCCCAGCCAGACCAGGTGCGAGTTGATACGGGTCAGCTCATTCAACATCACCCGCATCCACTGCGCCTTGGGCGGAACCTCCAGGCCCAGCAGCTTTTCCACCGCCAGCACGTAGCAGAGATTATTGGTCAGCGGGCAGAGATAGTCGATGCGGTCAGTGAGCGGCACTACCTGCTGGTAAAACTTGGCCTCGCAGGTTTTCTCGATCCCGGTGTGCAGATACCCGATGTCGGGCATGATGCGGACAATATTTTCGCCGTCGATTTCGAGAATCAGCCGCAGCACGCCGTGAGTGGACGGGTGATGCGGGCCCATGTTCAGGATCATGGTGCGGTCCTGACCGGGTTCGAGCGCGGGCGTGGGGGAGAGATGAGCCATGGCGGGACCTAGCGGTAGCCCTCCACCGGATAGTCTTTGCGCAGCGGATATCCTTCCCAATCCTCCGGCATCAGCAAGCGTCGCAGGTAGGGATGGCCCGCAAAGCGCACTCCAAACAGGTCGAAGACTTCGCGCTCGAAATAGTTTGCGGCGGGCCAGACTGCAGTGACGGAATCAAGGGCCGGGCTGCTGCCCTCCAGTCGCACCTTCAAACGTACCCGCTCCTTCTTCGAAATCGACAACAGGTGGTAGATGACCTCGAACCGCGGTTCGGAAGGGAACCAGTCCACACAAGTGATGTCGGCGAGATAGTTGAAGGGACAATCCGCGTCCTGGTACAGCAGGTCGCACACATCACGGATTGACGATCGCTCCACGTAAATGCTCATCTCGTCGCGATCGAACTTGGCGCCCTCGACCGCGGCGGGATTCCAGGCCGTTATTTTCGCGACAGCCGGGTGGTTCTTCAGTTGCTCCAGATCGGTGATGGCGGGGGGCAGCGGCATCAGACTTCGCCTCGCCGGGCCGACGGCTTACCCCAGTCCAGCGCGCCCTTTTTCCATACATAGAAGAAGCCCACCAGCACAATGCCGATATAAACCAGCATCTCCCAGAAACCAAACATCTTAAGATCGCGCAAAATCACGGCCCAGGGATAAAGAAAGATGGCCTCAATATCAAACAGGATGAACAGCATCCCCACCAGATAGAATTTAACGGAAAATCGCTCTCTGGCGTCCCCGACCGGGGTCATGCCACACTCATAGGGCGACATCTTGGCTCGAGTTGGGCGGCGATACCCGATCAACCATGAAAGCAGAACGATTGCGCCCGCAAGGGCTCCCGCAACCAGGAAGTGAATCAGTAATGGCAGGTAGCGGGCGAAGTAATTGTCGGGCATAGGGGAGCTATATATAATTCGCGCCAAGCCTTAACTAAACATTCTAGATTAGATTTCGTTATTGGCGGTGTCAAGCGAAGGGCCGCCTTTGTTGTCGCTTTGTTAAAACTTTTTAATCGATTGCCCCGATCTCTTTCGCGACGGTGTACAAAAGAACATGATCTTCGGCTTCAACACTGATATCAAGCAAGGCGACACCGTCTATCACGTGCAGAGCGAGGCCCGTGAAAGCGAGCTCCTGCTGCAGACCCAGGTGTTCGTGCGCGGCCGCTGTATCGGCAAGCGTGCGACTCCGTACGGAGACAAGCTGGCGGGCGGCTTTACCGACCAGCAAAAAGAGCACGGCCTGCGCGACCAGCATCGCCTTGTTCTCGACGCCATCCGGGATGGCCGCCTGGACGACATTCTCGACAAGCGCGAGACTCCGGAAACCCTGGCCGCCGTCAAAGAGCTTGACGTGCAATGGCTGAACGCCAATTCCGTGCACGCCGACCGCAATCTGACCATGCGGCTGCGGGTGACGGAGAGCGGGTCGGGCGTTCCCGGAGCACGCCTCACGGTCCGCTTCGCCCGCCCCGACGCTGCACCCTTCTACGCCCAGATGGTCACCGATCCCGCCGGCGACACTGAGATGAAGATCGAAGTGGATGAATCCTCGCTGCCGGATTCGTCCGTGCTGGTGCAGGCCAGTTACTCCGGTCGCACTGCCACCCGCAAGTTTCAGCTGAGAAAAGTAGAAGCATAACCACGTGGGGACAGCCGCCCTCGGCTGTCCGGCGGAGCAAAGCTCCGCTAGGCTTTCCTCCGGCAAGGACGTTGTCGAGTTGCGCTCGACCGGATAGCCGGGGCGGCTGTCCCCACGTGTCTCTTGCTGCGGCATCTTTTACTTGCGAAAATCGTTGCGATGAAAATCACCATCAACGGGCAAGAGCAAAGTCTCCCCCCGATCACGCTGGCAGGGCTTGTCGAGCAGCTCGGCATGAAGCAGGACCGCGTAGCGGTAGAGTTGAACCGAAACATCGTTCCCCGATCCCAGTGGGCGGAGACCAACCTGGCGGAAGGCGACCACCTGGAAATCGTCCACTTCGTAGGCGGCGGACTTTGGTAGCGCGGATTTTTGTAGCGCCGGCGTCCCGCCGGCTGTCCTGAGGGCGTCCCGCCCTCAGAATGGGGAACTCGTCTAGTACACGCCTCGGGCAAATCTTCCGTTGACAGCAGCCACTTCACGCCTAAAATGTGTCAAACATTTTATATCTTGAATGTTTGAAACATTTTTGTGTCCAGAACGCAATTCACATCCCGCGAAGTGATGTCGCTGACCGGCATCACGCTCCGCCAACTGCAATGGTGGGACGAGCGCCGCATCGTCGTCCCCGCCCGTGCTGGGCACCGCCGCGTGTACTCGAACGAAGATCTGGCCGAAGTGGCGGTCATCTGCGAGTTGCGCCGGCGCGGCTTCTCCCTGCAGCGGGTGCGCAAGGTGATGCGCTTTCTGCAGCGCGAGTTCAGCAAGCGTCTGGCGGAAACCGTTACCGGGTCGTCGGACTACCATCTCCTCACCGACGGCCGCACGCTTTATCTGGAAACCTCAGCCCGGCAGATTGTGGACATCCTGAAGAATTCCCGCCAGCCCATGCTGGCGATCTGTCTCAGCGATACTGTACGCCAGGTGCGCGCCGACATCCGCCATGCGGAAAAAAAAGCTAGCGCCGGCGCGTTGCGGCCGGTGCGCAGAAAAGCTTCATAAGCAGGGAAGTTTGGCTCCACAAAGTTTGGCTCCGGGGGAGGAGAGATGGTTGGAGAACTGAACGTCCTGAACGAGTGGATTCCCGAGCAGATGCATCCCGGCACGATCTTCGTGCTGGAAAATGCCGGCCACGTGGGCGAAAAGGAAGATCCCTACTGGGCGGTGCTCGCCTGTCCTGATTGTGGCACCCTGGGCCTCATCACGCGCAAGCAACTGGCCGGCCTGCTGCCGGTCATCTGCGGCTCCGACCAGTGCTCGGTGCAGTTCTTCATCAATGACAGCGACATCGTGATCCGCAAGCCCTGCTGAGCCCGCTGAGAACTGGGAACTTCAAACTGGAAACTGAATAAGGTTACGCACGTCTCGCGCGGCGCTCCCCAGCGAAGGTGGAACCAGGACATACTTCACCTGCCGAATAGCCTGCAGACAGTGCCTCCGCGCACTACCGCGTCATCTCCCACAGTTTGTTTACCGTATTCCAGTTGCGCGTAGTCGTGCCCACCTTCAGCATCTTTCCCAAGACGTTATTGCCTAACTTGGTCGCGTGGTACCCATTCGGGCAATAGAGATAGACAGCCTGTGCGGAACAGCGAAACTGATCGGGAGCGGCCTCTGCGGCATCCAGCGCTTTCAGCGCGTTTTTGTCGGGTGCGCATGCCAGAAAAGTTACATGCAGCTTGGTCGGGTCGATGCCCTTTTCTTTCAGCAGGGGATTGTTGGGTATTACTTCGCCGAGCTCAGCTGCCGTTTTCACCAGTGCCGCGACCGGAAAGCCGAACTGACGAAGAACCCCTTCTTCAATGCGCTTCGCCAGCTTCGCAGGAGTCGACGCGGGCGCTTTGAAAACCACGTTTCCACTCTGAATGTAAGTCTTGACGTCTGCGAATCCCAACTCCTCGAACGTCTTCCGCAGCTGGTCCATTTTGACGATCTTGTGGCCGCCCAAATTGATACCGCGAAGCAACGCTACGTAAGTGGACGGAGTGCGGGAGGAGTTTCTCATCTCGTTCTGGACCAGTAACGTATGCACCGCCGCCCCGGAATGGGAGGACGGGCGTCCCGCCGGTCGTGCCCAAGCCATCGCTCGACGGGCGAGACGCCCGTCCTCCACGAAGATGTTCCCGGGCGGCTCAGCCAGCCGCGCCGAGGGCGGGACGCCCTCGAGACAGCCGGCGAGACGCCGGCGCTACGCCTTGATTCGCGTCCGATCCAGCGCCACCGGAATCTGTTCCACAATCTCGATGCCGAATCCCTCGAGGCCGGCAACTTTGCGGGGATGGTTGGTGAGCAGGCGTATGCGCCGCAGGTTCAAGTCCGACAGAATCTGTGCTCCGATGCCCACCTCACGCTGGGTTTTGCGCTCGCTCTCGGGCAACGCCGGCATACGCTTGTCGCGATGAAAGGTAAGCGCGGTCCGCTCCGCCAGTTTCTCCACGGAAAAGCCTTTGGACGTCTGATGCAGATAGATCAGCGCCCCCCGGCCTTCGCGGGCGATCCGCTGCATCGAGCCTTCGATGGTGGCATGGCAGTCGCAGCCCGTGGACCCGAAAACGTCGCCCATCAGGCAGTGCGAGTGCATGCGCACCAGCACGGGTTCGGCGCCGCTCTCGATGTCGCCGCGCACCAGCGCGATATGAGACTCGCCGCCGTCCACTTCGCTTTCGTAGGCGATCAGGCGGAATTCACCGTGATTGGTGTCGATCAAGGCTTCGCCGACGCGCTGCACGTGGCGCTCGTGCTGCATGCGGTAGCGGATAAGTTCCGCCACCGTCAGCATTTTCAGGCCGTGAGTTTCGCAGAATTCGATGAGGTCAGGGACGCGAGCCATGGTCCCGTCGTCGCGCATGATTTCGCAGATGATGCCGGCCGGCACCATCCCCGCCATCCGTGCCAGGTCCACCGCAGCTTCTGTCTGACCGGCGCGGAGCAATACTCCGCCCTTGCGCGCGCGCAGGGGAAAGACATGCCCTGGACGAGCCAGGTCGGCGGGCCGGGTGGCAGGATCGATCGCAACTTTGATGGTGCGGGCGCGGTCGTAGGCCGAGATTCCAGTGGTGACCCCGTCGCGGGCGTCAATCGCTTCGCAAAAGGCAGTGCCGTAGTTCGAGGTATTTTCCGCGGTCATCGGACCGATGCGCAGGTGGTCGAGGCGTTCCTCGGTCATGGCCAGGCAGACCAGTCCCCGACCATACTTGGCCATGAAATTAATGGCCTCAGGCGTCACCTTCTCCGCGGCCAGAGTCAGGTCGCCTTCGTTTTCTCGATCTTCGTCGTCCACCACCACAACCATCCGCCCGGCGCGGATCTCCTCTATTGCGGCAGGAACGTCAGTAAACGGCGAATTCGCCATCATAGTGGCCTGATTTTACCAAAACTTCGATGTAGCGCCGGCATCCTGCCGGCTGTCCCGAGGGCGTCCCGCCCTCGGTCGATGCGGGGTTGTGGGGCGGACACTCCTGTGCGCCGCTTCTAAATTGGACTTTTGATTTTCCATCCACCTGCCAAACCAAGATCAACGTCAAAAGCGTCGGACAAGAGTGTCCGACCCACACCAGGCTCCATATTCCTCAAGGCCCCCCCGGCTGTCCGGTGAGCAGATCCTCGGTCCCCCGAAAGAGCGCCCGCAGCGCACGCCATACCCAGCGCGCCAGAATGATAATAATCACCAGCAGGAAACCCACAATGCCCGCCGCCCAATAGGGATGACGGGTGGCAAACCAGGTCAGAAAGATGGCCAGGCCGTCCTCGCTAAGACTCAAGGCCGCATTGGATAAAGGTTCAGGAGAGGCCGTGACGGCAGCCCGGGCCGCTGTCTTTCCCCCGTGGGCGGCAAACGCAATCAGGCCGCCCGCCGCGGTCGCCGCCATCTGCTCCCAGGGCGATAGCGCCGCAGTGGCGCGATAGGCTAGCAATGCGGCGATCGGGACCCGGATGAAGGTATGTAGTGTGTTCCAGACCAGATCGAAGGCGGGAATCTTGTCCGCGAAGAACTCGATGCTGAACAGCGCGCTACTGATTCCTATTACCCACCAGCTCGCCAGCATAACCAAAGCCGGCGGCAGCGCCAGCACTCCTGCCCGGGCGAGCAGGCCCAGCGTGGCCACGGTGGCATACACGTTAAGTCCGGCGGCGAAGCTGGTGGCCACCACCGCCGCCACTATCTGATCTCCGGAAAACTTCATCACCCCGACAGGATAGTCCGACGGCCAGATTCATACCGCAAAATAACGTCCTACAACCCGATATGTCACCCTGAGCGAGCTGAGATCGTCCACTTGCGGACGATCGCGGCGAGTCGAAGGGCCGCTATAGGCGCTTTGAGCTTGAGTTCACGAGCTTCTTCTCTGACACCGGCAAGGTCCCTTGAACTCAGCCATGGCGTAGCTATAGGGGCCCTTCGACTGCGTGGCTGCTTCGCGGAGCGAAGCAACCACTCCGCTCAGGGTGACAAAGTATGTTTTCAGTTTTTGTGGCGGTACGAGAAAAAGGCCGCCCGTGGGGCGGCCTCGGTGTCAGATCGACAAAATCAAATCAGAGCGTGGATTCGATTTCGAATCCCCAGGCTTCCAAAAGTGGTTCCGGAATGTACTTGGAATTCTTGTTACGCCGCGCCCATTCCCGCAGCCGGGTGGAGCGCAAGTACTGGTCAGGCGAGAGTTTATACTCGCGCACAACCTGCTCAAATTCTGTGATTGTCGGGGTGATTGGCCCGATCGGCTCGGGCTTGCCCCAGTTAGGATTTCCGCGTCGCTTCGCCATGAAGACTATGCCTCGCACCTGGGAAGATGACAACTGTACGTATGAAAACTTAGATTCAAGTTACGGCGTCGAAGATTCACGCCAAATCGCTCAGCCTTCGTAATCAGGCTGACAACACCAGAACTATCACTGTGACTGGAAGCCATAGATTCTAAAACGGTTGCCTCCACAAGTCAATGGAAATATCAGGTCTTTGCCGGCCAGAACGATGCTAAATTACAGAAAATTAATGATTTAATGCGACCTCCAGACTGTTCTCTTCCCGGATCCCCGGAGTCTTCGCCTGCCATCGATGTGTTTGGTTCGCTATCCTACACAAGGTTAACTGCTGTGAACATAACTCCTTACCCATTCCTGCCAGTGCCGCAATGCTGCCGTGCCCGGTGGAATGCGTTACCGGGGTAATGAGCGGGCGATGGCCGGTCATTGACGGCTGCCACGGACAAACCTAGAGTGCGATAAGGAGGCCAAAACTGTGAGGGACATCTACGAGGTGCTGCGTAAGAAACAGGCGGAGCAGGCTCAACTGGGCAAGCAGATCGAAGCATTGCAGACGGCTGCAGAACAGCTCCGCGGCGTGGCTCACCTGCTGGACGATGAGCGTGAGGAAGCGGAAGGGGCCTCTGCCCGGGGTTGACGCAAACCGCCAGGCTGGACCGATTTAAAGGCGTCTTATGAGTTTACAAGCGCTGGTTTTTTGCGCCGACGAAAAAGTCGTGCGTGTGCTGCGCCGGGTGCTGAGTGAACTGGAAATCGGCATGGAGCTTTGCCCCGATGCCGAATCCGCCATTCACAAGCTGACCCGCCGGAGGTTTGAAGCAGTCATCGTGGACTGCGCAGACCCGCGCACCGCCTCGCGCGTGCTGCGCAGCGCCCGGTCCGCGCCCTGCAACAAACGGGCTGTGGCGGTTGCCATCGTCGGCGCCCAAACGAATCTCGGCAGCGAACGGGACCTGGGGGCCCATTTCGTTCTCCATCAGCCGCTTTCCCCGGAACGCGCCAAAACCAGTTTCCGTGCAGTACGGGCCCTGATGAAGCGCGAACGGCGCCGCAATGCCCGAATCACAGTTGAAACTCCGGTCACCATTCAGGTCAACGATGGCGCTGGACAGCTGCGGGCGGTCAGCAGCGACATCGGCGAAGGCGGCATTGCCGTACAACTGGCCCACCGCCCCAAAAATCTCGGCCCCGTGTCCCTGCAGTTTTCTTTGCCCGGGACCCAACACAAGATTGAGTGTACCGGTGAAGTAGCCTGGGAAAACCCCGGCCGCCAGGTTGGACTCCGCTTCCTGAACCTGACGCCAGCCATGCGTGACGATCTGAACCAGTGGCTGGCCAGTCGCGCTCCCGAATTTGAGGAGGATGATCCGCCGGCCCCGTGCAAGCTGACCGACCTCAGCCTGGGCGGCTGCTATCTCGATACGGCTTCACCCTTTCCCCTCGGCACTCGCATCATCCTCTCCATGAAGGTTGCCGGCGTGGGGTTTCGGGCCCAGGGCATAGTGCTGGTGATGCATTCCGAGCTGGGTATGGGAATTGAATTCACTCAAACCACCGACGCGCAACGCAACCAGCTTGAACGATTTATCCACGCCCTGACCAACAGCAACGGCGTTCTCCCCGAACTTTTGGTGGAACCCGAGGGATTGGACATGGGCGGGCTCGTCAGGCCCCCTCAATCCGCCACCGGCAGTGAAGACCCGCTGCTGGAACTGTTCCGGAAAAGATCCAACCTCGCGCCCGCAGCCTTCCAGGTGGAACTGCGCAAGCAACGCGGCCCCAAAGCCGCGGCGCAAAAGGCTTCCGTCTAGCCGCGATATATTCATTCCTGCCATAGCTCACCACGCGTGATGCCGCTGGGGTCAAATCATTCCCCACTGCTTCGGGATATACACTTTGCCGCCATGAGGATTAGCAGTAAAATCAACCTCCGCCCGCTTTCTCATGAATTTCAAGGCCCTGTTTCGCGAAGCGTTCGTAGCCCTGACCCGCAACTGGCTTCGCAGCGCCCTTACCATCCTCGGAATCGCGGTCGGTGTAGCCGCGTTTATCTGCGTCGTTGCTATCGGGAACGCGGGCTCCAGCCGGATAGAAGAACAGCTGCAAAACCTGGGGAATAATTTTGTCTGGATCGAAGCGGGCAGCCGTAACCGAAATGGCATGCGGGCCGGTGCGCGCGGCATCCGGTCTCTGGTGCTCGGTGACGCTCTGGCCATCAGCGAGCAAGTGCCGCTGATCAGGAGCATGTCGCCCAATGTAGATGGCCACGTTCAAGTGGTTTACGGCGGTGAGAACTGGGCCACCCGGTACCGGGGCGTGGCGCCGGAGTACATCCAGATTCGGCGTTGGCGGTTGCGCCGGGGCGCTTTTTTTACCAAGGCCGACGTTGACGCCGCCGCTCCGGTCTGTGTGCTGGGTCAAACCGTGATTGACAACCTGTTCGGAAGCGATGACCCAATCGGGGCGACCATCCGAATTCAGGGTCTGCCGTGCAAGGTGACAGGTGTCCTGCAAGCAAAAGGATTTTCTGCCATGGGTCAGGACCAGGACGACTTCGTGCTCCTGCCCTTTACCACAGTCCAGAAGAGAATCACCGGCACTTTCTGGCTGGATGACATTTTTTGCTCTGCCGTCTCTCGCGACGCGATGTCCGAAGCGACGCGTCAGATTACCAGTTTGCTGCGCGAGCGCCACCATATGAATCCGGGTGAGGACAACGATTTCAATGTCCGCCGGCCGGAAGACCTGATCCAGGCACAACTCGCCTCCAGTCGAATCATGACGATTCTGCTGGGCAGCATCGCGTCATTGTCCTTGCTGGTCGGGGGCATCGGAATTATGAATATCATGCTGGTATCGGTCACCCAGCGGACGCGCGAGATTGGAGTCCGTCTGGCGGTGGGAGCAACCGAGTGGGACGTCCAGTTGCAATTTTTGAGCGAAGCGGTTGCCCTCAGCCTGCTGGGAGGTGTACTGGGAGTGCTCGCGGGGCTGCTTTCCTCCTCCGCCGTCGAACAACTCTTCGAATTCCCCACCAGGCTGACCCCGGAGGTGTTCGCCATCGCCGGCTTGTTTGCCCTCGGCGTCGGAGTTCTCTTTGGATACTATCCTGCCAGAAAAGCATCCCAACTGGACCCCATTCAAGGGCTTCGCTACGAATGACTTTGCCCCCGCGTATGCCGGGCTGTCTGCACGTCGTGCGAACGCCGCTCATTGTAAAATAGCTGATTGCACGCAGCGTGCCCCCTTAATCTATGCCCCAGGAAGAAAAGACTGCCGACACTCGCGAAGGTTCAAACGAGGCCCGCTACGATGCCCATCGCATCGAAGCGAAGTGGTTGGAGCGCTGGCAGCAGGACCCATCTCTCTACGCTGCCGAGTCCCATTCCACTCGCCAGAAGTACTACGTGCTCGAAATGCTGCCCTATCCCTCCGGCGCCCTGCACATGGGGCACGTGCGCAACTACGCCATCGGCGACGCCCTGGCTCGCTACATGTGGATGAACGACTACAACGTGCTTCATCCCATGGGCTGGGATTCTTTTGGATTGCCGGCCGAGAACGCGGCCATCCAGAACAACACGCCTCCCCGCGAGTGGACGCTGCGCAACATCGCCGCCATGAAGGCGCAGATGAAGCGCCTGGGCTTCGCCTACGACTGGTCGCGCGAAGTCACCACCTGCTTGCCCGATTACTACAAATGGAACCAGTGGTTCTTCATCAAACTCTTCGAGAAGGGCCTGGCCTATCGCAAAAAAAGCCGGGTCAACTGGTGTCCCAAATGCGCTACCGTCCTGGCCAACGAGCAGGTGGTGAACGGATGCTGCTGGCGTCATGAAGACACACTGGTCGAGCAGCGTGAACTGGAGCAGTGGTTTCTGCGCATCACCAATTACTCCGAGGAGTTGCTGCGGGATCTTGACCGGCTGCCCGGCTGGCCGGAAAAAGTCCGCACCATGCAACGCAACTGGATTGGCCGCAGCGAAGGCACGCTGGTCGATTTCAAACTCGACAGTTCGACCGATCCCGCCACTTCGACCATCACGGTCTTCACCACCCGCGTGGACACAATTTTCGGAGCGACCTCGGTGCAGCTCGCGCCCCAGCATCCCCTGGTCGCGCGCTTGACCAAAAACAACGATCTGCTGCGCGGCGAAGTTGACAAACTCATCGCCGAGCAGCGCAAGGCCCGGGAAGTGGGCGACATCGGCGAGATCGAGAAGCACGGCATCAACACCGGTCGATATGCCATCAATCCTTACAACGGTGAGAAGGTGCCGATCTGGGTGGCCAACTATATCCTGATGGATTACGGCACCGGCGCCATCATGAGCGTGCCCGCCCACGACGAACGGGATTACGAATTCGCCAGAAAATACAAAATCGAGATTCGACTGGTCATTTTGCCGGCGGGAGATCCCGAGGAAACTGCGGTTGAGCCCAAGCTGCCCTTCACCACCATGCAGGGTATGCTGGTAAATTCCGGGCGCTTCAGCGGCATGGACTGCGAATCAGCCATCAAAGCCATGTCCGAGCAGGCTGAGAAAGATGGTTTCGGCAAGGCCACGGTCACTTATCGCCTCAAAGACTGGGGCATTTCGCGGCAGCGCTACTGGGGAACACCCATCCCCATGCTGTATTGCGAGAAGGATGGCATCGTCGCTGTGGCGGAGAAAGACCTGCCCGTCATCCTGCCGGAAAATGTTGACATTACCCTGACCGGTGGCTCGCCCCTGGGCCGGGTGCCGGAGTTCGTCAACGCGACCTGTCCAAAGTGCGGTGGCCCCGCCCGGCGCGAAACCGACACCATGGACACCTTCGTGGATTCGTCCTGGTATTTCTACCGCTACACCGATGCGCGCAACGACCAGGCGCCATTCGATAGCGAGAGAGCTGGATACTGGTTCGGGGATCGGGGCATCGACCAGTACATCGGCGGAGTCGAGCACGCCATCCTGCACCTGATCTATTCGCGCTTCTGGACCAAGTTCATGCGCGACATGGGATTGATCAGGAATGATGAACCTGCCGAGCGCCTGTTCACCCAGGGCATGATCATCAAGGCTGGGGCCAAGATGTCCAAAAGCCTGGGCAACGTGGTTTCGCCGGACGATATGGTCGAGCGCTACGGCGCCGACAGCACGCGAATGTACACACTGTTTGCCACATCTCCCGATCGCGAGCTCGACTGGCAGGACGAAGGCGTGGAAGGCATCGAACGATTTCTGTCCCGGGTGTACAGGTTCGCGGCCCGCAACGCCCGCCCGAGCGACCCGGCGTGGAACAAGCCCTTACCGGAAATTTTGGATCCCTCAGCCCGGGGCCTGCAGCGCAAGTTGCATCAGACCATCAAGCGCGTCAGCGATGACTTCCAGGGCCGGTGGCACTTCAATACCAGCATCGCCGCCATCATGGAATTGGTTAACGAACTGTACGCCTTCGAAACTCGCGTTGAAAATGTGGCCGCGGGCGACTCGCCCGCGAAGGCTGTCCCAGTCTCCCTGCTGGCGGATATCCAGCGCACCCTGGCCCTGCTACTGGCCCCCTTCGCTCCTTACCTGGCGCACGAACTTTGGGAAATGTTGGGAGAGAAGGGAAGCCTGCTGCGTGCTCCCTGGCCAGAGTACGATCGCGCGCTGGCCAAGGAAGAAGAAATCGAACTTCCGGTACAGGTCAACGGCAAGCTGCGCAGCCGCATTGTGGTCCCCGCGGATGCCGCTGACGACCTGGTTCGTGAGCGCGCCCTCGCGGATGAAAAAATCGTCACCTTGATTGCCGGCAAGCAGATTGTGAAGGTGATCGTAGTGACCGGAAAACTGGTGAATATCGTGGTGCGCTGAATCGGCCGGCGCAGAAAAAAGGCGGGCTCTGCCCGCCTGGGTTCCTTACAATGCGTGCTGCTCTAGCTTGCCGGTTTGAACTGCAAACCTTCCTTCTGTTTGCCAAAGTCAATTTCCTGCAGGACCTTGGCCTGACTGTTGCCAGCAGGTTCGGTCACGACCGCATCGTATCCTGAGGTGTACCCGACCAGCTTGGCCGAAGTCGTTGCCACCGTCTTCTTGTTTTGCAGAATGTCCACGTTCACGGTCGGCCCGGCGCCATTCCACTGCACTTTGTAATTACCCGGTTCCAGCTGGGTCGATCCAATCCGCACTGGATCGAAGAGCTTGAGGTTGCCTTGATTCTTGTCCCTGGCAAATGAGCTGGCAGGCAATAGCAACAGGCCGGCCAGCGCCGCTCCGCCCAGATACTTCATATATTTCATGATCTTTCTCCTAAGATTGTGTGGCCATCATTGAATAAGGGTAAGGAGATGCCCGTAAGACCGGCACATCCTCGCCCGGGATAAAAAATAGAAGCTACTGAGAATGATGCGCCGGCGCCGCCGCAGGGTTGCTGTAAAGATCTGTGATGTATGCAACTCGAGTCTTGCCATCGCAGGGTTTGAGTTATCCTGAAACGCATGAAGCAACGTTCACCCACGCTGGAAGGCTTTCAGATCATGTTTCGGGTGCCCCTGCTCGGGCTGGCCGAAATTGCATGGCGATGGAGCTTCGGCCTGGCGGCGGCGGCGGTGCTCCTGTTTTCACTCCGCGAATACCTGGCCACGCTGCCGGTCACAGCGGGAGACATGTTGCTTCTGCGCACCGGGCAGCCCTTCCTGATCTTGCAGGTCCTTTCCCGCATCTTTCAGGGAAGCGCACCGCGCGCCGTGGCTGCCTTCGCGGTGCTCGTGCCGGCACTGGGACTGGCGTGGATCGTTATCGCCTCCCTCGGTCGCGCCGCCACTCTCAAGACCCTGATTGAATACTTCCGCGGTTCTCATGGTCGTGTACGCCTGGCCTCGCTCCTGGCGCTGAATTCCCTGCGCGCCGTAACATTCCTGGCCGCACTTGTTGGCGTTGTGGGCGCCCTGCTGGCAGCTCGGGCGGCGGCCTCATCGTCGGGCGATCCTTCCCCGGGAAGCGCGCTGCTGATTTTCTGGATGCTAATCATGCTGGTTGGACTGGCATGCTCGCTGTTGAATTGGTATCTCTCGCTGGCGGCGATTTTTGTGATCAGGGACGGAGCGTCCACATTTGCAGCCCTGGCCGCGGCCATCGACCTTTGCCGCTCCCGAACAGTTTCGATGGCCGCCGCTCTCACCTGGTTCGGCGTGGCCCATACCGCAATGTTTGTGGTAGCCAGTTCCGCAGCTGCGGTCCCCCTGGGTCTTTCGGAGGTGCTTCCTGGGGGCATGGTACTCGGCGGCCTGCTGCTGGTCACCCTGCTCTATTTTGCGGCCGTAGATTTTCTCTACGTCGGCCGCCTGGCCGCCTATGTGTTCATGCTTGAACCACCTGTCGTATTGCCGCTCCCTGCATCAGACGACGATATCCTCAGCGACATCCCCGGCCTTCCGATACTGGGAACAGAGAACTAGAAACCAGCAACTGAGGACACCATGTCCTGATGAACCACATCAGATTTGCAAACCAGGCTTCTCTGGCCACACCAGGTTCTGATGGCAGCCGGGTTCCCCCTTTACACGCTCCCCGCAATTTGAGAAACTCGTCCGTGGAAACCCAATCCATCGTAGTCCTCGATTTCGGGGCGCAGTATTCGCAACTCATCGCGCGCCGCATCCGTGAACAAAATGTTTTCTCGGTAGTGCTCCCCTGTACGGCCACGCTGGAAGAAATTCGCAGCTACTCCCCCGTGGGTATTGTTCTTTCCGGCGGCCCGTCATCTGTTTATGACGCGGACGCTCCGCCCGCCGACCCGCGCGTGCTGCAGCTGGGCTTGCCCGTGCTGGGCATCTGCTATGGACTGCAGTTCATGGTGCACACCCTCGGCGGCAAAGTGCGGGCCGCCGACAAACGCGAGTACGGTCACGCGGACGTCCAGATCCAGAACGGTTCTCGCCTCTTCGAAGGCCTCCCCGCCAGGCTCTCCGTGTGGATGTCGCACGGCGACGAAGCGGTAGAACTGCCCGCCGGCTTTCACCTGGTGGCAAGTTCTCCCAGTGCCGTGGCCGCCATCGAGGCTCCCGAGCGAAAAATGTGGGCAGTGCAGTTCCATCCCGAAGTGCGCCACACGCAGTCCGGCACCGACATTTTGCGCAACTTTGCGCTGGGCATTTGCGGCGCCCAACCCACCTGGACCGCGCAGCACTTCATCGATGCCACCATCGCCAGCGTGCGCCAGACTGTGGGCGATGGGCGCGCCATCTGTGCGCTCTCGGGCGGCGTTGATTCCGCCGTGGCCGCGACTCTGGTAGACCGGGCCATGCGCGACGAAAAGGGCGTTTCGCGCCTCACTTGCGTATTCGTCAACAACGGTGTCCTGCGCAAGAACGAGTTCGAAAAAGTGCAGCAGGGCCTGCGCGACAAGCTGGGCCTGCACCTGGTCGCGGTCGATGCCACCGATCGTTTCCTCGACAAGCTCGCCGGCGTGACCGATCCGGAGACCAAGCGCAAGATCATCGGCAACGAATTCATCGCAGTCTTCGACGCCGAGGCCCATCGCATCGAACAGGCGGAAGGCAAGGTGGAGTGGCTGGTGCAGGGCACGCTCTATCCCGACGTAATCGAGTCGCGATCAGTGCGCGGGCCGTCGCAGACCATCAAGACCCACCACAACGTGGGCGGCCTGCCCGACAAAATGAAGCTCAAACTGATTGAGCCGCTGAAAGATTTATTTAAAGATGAAGTCCGAAAGATCGGCCGCGACCTCGGCATGCCGGAAGATGTGCTGCAGCGCCAGCCTTTCCCGGGACCTGGTCTGGCCGTCAGAATCCTCGGCGAAGTTACGCCCGAACGGCTGAAGATCCTGCGCGAATGCGATGACATCGTGGTAACCGAAATCAAGAAAGCCGGTCTCTACACCAGGATCTGGCAAAGTTTCGCCGTCCTCCTCCCTGTGATGTCGGTCGGCGTCATGGGCGACCAGCGAACCTACGCCTACACCTGCGCCGTGCGCGCGGTCCATTCGGAAGATGGCATGACTGCCGACTGGGTCCCCCTGCCCCATGAGGTGCTGAAAACAATTTCCAGCCGGATTGTCAATGAAGTGAAAGGTGTGAACCGCGTGGTTTATGACGTCACGTCGAAGCCGCCCGGGACAATCGAATGGGAATAAATTGAGGCGTTTCCGACTGGCGGGCGTTACTGGAGTGGCAGTTCCGCGGTTTCCGAGGCTTGCGGAATCGGCTGCTCGCCGGCCAGCATCATGGATTCGCGCCAGTCGGTGTAGCGGCCGGAGACCATTACGTGGAACACCCACTGGCGGCGTTCTTCTTCCGGTTCGATCAGCCCTTGTTCTTTCAGAGGCCGCATATAGTCCTGGACCCACTTGATCTGTTCGCGGCTCAACCCGCGCCGCTGAATGTCCACCGTGACGCCTGCGAGATGTGAAGAAGCGATCTCGCCTTCGGCGGGCGCGGCATTGCGATTGTGGCGGCGAAGTTTCTTCTGCACCTTCACCGTTCGGACCGCCGAGTTCACCTGAATCGAGGTTTGAAAACGCTTGTAATAGGCCGCGCTCATGTCGTCGAGAAATTCACGCGTCCAGGGACGGCAATAGCGCCTGTCGGGATCGAGGCGCGGATCGAAACGCAGCGTGGGGCCGGCAACGATCGGGACCAGGTCCTCGCTGGCCTTCAGTTGTTCCAGTTCAGCATCGTCCTGAATACGGGGCAAGTCCATCCGGTCGATTTCATGATTCTGCAGCAGCAGAGATTCGCGGGATGGACGAAACACGGGATTCCAGCGCAGGCGGCGAAGGTGAGCACGACGGACTCGATGAGCGCGACGCGGCGCCACATAGCTGTGCAGAGCAAAAGCGGGCGCACAGATGGCAGCCAGCAAAAAGAGAAGTGTCGCGCTTTGAATCCTACGTTTCACGAAGTGGCCTTTAACATTTTCTGCCAGGTCTCAGGGGCGCTTGAGACAGGGGCGTATTCTAAACCTGAGCTGCACAAAAACAAGTGCTTTTTTAAGCCCGGGCGGCTCTGGAAGAACCGCCGGGCGTTACCCTTGGTTACTTAACTCGCGCTAACGGCGCGCCCGTGGTAACCGCTCGATGTAGCAGCAACCGTGATGCCAATCAGAGGGTAAGTAATTTACAAGAGGTTACGGGCCGAAAAGCCCTATGCGCGGGGCTTTTGGCGCTTCTGAATGACACTCTGTGGTCCGGCGATGACAATTCCCGACACGCCACTTTAGTGGGGTTACGAGTTCTCATTTTCTGAACAAATCACCAATCGCCTGTTTCATCACATCGCCGCCCACCTCGGCGATGGAGCGGGTCAGCGGGATGTCCTTGGGGCACACTTCGACGCAGTTCTGGGCGTATCCACATTCCTGAATGCCACCGTCGCCCATCAACGCCGCAAGACGCTCGCGTTTTAGCGCAGCCCCCGTGGGATGCGTATTGAAGAGTCGTACCTGGGAAATCGTGGCCGCGCCAACGAATCCGGTGTCTTCGTTGAACTGGGGACAAGCCTCCATGCAACAGCAGCAGGAGATGCAGCGGGAAAGCGGGTAAGCCGCTTCCTGTTCCTGCATGGTCATGCGCGGCCCGGAGCCGAGATCGTAGCTGCCGTCGATCGGAACCCAGGCCTTGACCGCTTTGAGATTTTCGAACAAGACGCTGCGATCGACAGCCAGGTCGCGGACCACCGGAAATTTAGAAAACGGCTCGAGCCGGATCGGCTGTTCGAGCTTGTCCACCAGGGCGGAGCAGGCCATGCGGGCGCGTCCATTGATCAGCATGGCGCAGGATCCGCAGACTTCCTCGAGACAGTTGGAGTCGTAGGTGATGGGAGTAGTCGCTTTGCCCTCGCGGGTGACCGGATTGGCGGCGATCTCCATGAGCGATGAGATCACGTTCATGCCCGGATGCCAGGGAATCTCGAATTCCTCCCAGTGGGGCCGGACGTTTGGGTTCGGCTGGCGTTTGATCTTGAAGAGTACGGTCTTGGAATTAGCCATGTGCTTTTAGCTCAAAACCACGTAGGCCCGGACGTCCTCGTCTGGGCGGGCGAGCACAGCTCGCCAAGGCTTCAATCTCCTCAAAACCTAAGCCGAGCTTTGCTCGGCCGGGCAGGTGGGACACCTGCCCCTAGGTAAATCATTTCACCGCGTCGTATCTTCTCGGCCTTGGCGGAATTAAAGAAACATCCACCGGCTCGAACTCAAATTTCGGCTCGTCAGCATCTGGGGCGAATGTTGCTTTCGTCGTCTTCAGCCAATTCTTGTCGTCGCGCTCGGGAAAATCGGGTTTGTAGTGTGCGCCCCGCGACTCGTCGCGCAAGCCGGCGCCCTGGGCGATCACGCGCGCCAGTTGCAGCATGTTGTAGAGCTGCCGGGCGAAGACCACCGACGTGTTCGCCCACTGGGTGCGGTCGCTCAGGTTGATGTGGCGGAAGCGCTCCAGCAGCCGGCACAGCTGGGCATCGGTCTCCTGAAGATTCTTGTTGTAGCGGATGACCGTGCAATTCTTCGTCATCAGGTCGCCTAGCTCGCGCCACAGTCTGAAAGGATTTTCGGTGCCGTCCGCTTTCATCAGGGTGGCGTTGTTTTCTTCCTGACGCTTGCGCTCGCTGTCGAAATAACCATTGCCCTGCGCAGCCTTAAGGTTGCGTGCGTGGTTCACAGCCGCAGGCCCGGCAATGAACCCGCCGAAGATGCAGGAGACCAGTGAATTGGCCCCCAGGCGGTTGGCGCCGTGGTACTGGTACTCGCACTCGCCCGCGGCGAAAATTCCGGGGATGTTCGTGGCCTGGGTGAAGTCCACCCACAATCCGCCCATGGTGTAGTGCATGCCGGGGAAAATCTTCATCGGCGTGTCGCGGGGATCGTCGCCAACGAACTTCTCGTAAATTTCCAGAATGCCTTCCAGCTTGCGATCCAGAATCTTGCGGTCGATGTGGGTGAGGTCGAGATAGACCATCGGCTTACCATCGATGCCGAGGTTGTGCTCGTACACCACTTTGTGGATAGCGCGGGTCGCGATGTCGCGCGGCACCAGGTTGCCGTACTTCGGGTACCACTCTTCCAGGAAGTACCACCTCTCGTTTTCCGGGATCGCCTTTGGATCACGTTTGTCGCCGGGAGTTTTCGGGACCCAGACGCGTCCGCCTTCTCCGCGGGCCGATTCCGACATCAGGCGCAGCTTGTCTTCGCCGGGGATGCAGGTGGGGTGGACCTGAATGAACTCACCGTTGGCGTAATAGCATCCCTGCTGATAAAGCGCCGATTGCGCCGAGCCGGTGCAGACCACCGAGTTCGTGGACCGGCCAAATATGGCGCCATTGCCGCCGGCGGCCATGATGATGGCGTCGGAGGGAAAGGTGCGGACTTCCATGGAGCGCAAATCCATGGCGCAAATGCCGCGGCAAATTCGGTTGGAATCGAGCACGGCGGAGAGAAATTCCCAATGCTCGAATTTCCGGACTTTACCTTCGGACTCGTAGCGGCGCACTTGTTCATCGAGCGCGTAGAGCAGTTGCTGACCGGTGGTCGCGCCGGCGAAGGCGGTGCGATTGAAGAGCGTGCCTCCGAAGCGGCGAAAGTCGAGCAGTCCTTCGGGTGTGCGATTGAACGGGACGCCCATGCGGTCGAGCAGGTCGATGATGCCGGGTGCGGCTTCGCACATGGCCTTGACCGGGGGCTGGTTGGCCAGGAAGTCGCCGCCATATACGGTGTCATCGAAATGCTGCCAGCAGGAATCGCCTTCACCCTTCAGATTTTTGGCGGCGTTGATGCCACCCTGAGCGCAGACCGAGTGTGAACGTTTCACCGGCACGATGGAAAACAGGTCCACGTGCCCGCCCATCTCAGCGATCTTGATGACCGCGGCAAGTCCCGCCAGGCCGCCGCCGATCACTATAATTTTCGGAGTCGATGCCATCTAGTTTGGATTTCCTATCGGACGCGATCTTACGGGTGCCACCGCGCCGGCAAAAGAATCATGCTTGTCGTTCTCGGGCCCGACCGGCTGCTGCGGCGTATTCAAAAACGAGCGCATGGTAAGCGCTCCCACCGTGATAAACAGCAATCCGATAAAGAAGCAGACGTAGCCGAAGCGCCGCCGGGCCGCGTCCCCGGTGGTGATGCCCCACTTGGCCGCGAACAGCCACAGGCCGTAGGCGAAGTGCCAGGAGGCGCAGAAGATCCCAACAGCGTAAAAAGCGATGGCCCAGGTGTGCTGAAATTCCAGTTGCACTTTGCCGAAGGCTGCGTCGGGATGCGTCAGAATGTGCACTCCGCTGAAGCGCAGGTGCCAGGTGTGCCACACGATGTAGCAGAAGGCGATGGCGCCCGTCCAGCGCTGTAGGGTGAACATCCAGTTGCCGGCCCAGGGATAGTCGCTGACGTTGCTCTCGCCCCGGAACCAGATGTAGAAACCGTAAAGGGCGTGATACAGAATCGGCAGCCAGATCCCGAACAGCTCGAGGTAGAAGACAAAAGGGAAGCCGGACAGCAATTCCACTTGCTTGGCGTAGGCCCCGGGTCCGCGGGTAGCGAACGCGTTAGAGACAAAATGCTCAACCAGGAACGCCCCTACCGGAACGATGCCGCTCAGAGAATGCAGCTTGCGCAGCAGGAACGAATGGCCCTGGCCGGCGCGCAGCGGAGGGACGCCTTCATGCGTGTTTACTGGACCTGCAGGACTGGCGGTTGTCGCCACTGGACCCCTTGTGCTGTTAGAGATGACTGGAGAACCTTTTATTATCCCGGTGCGGGAGAAGAGAGTCAAGAACACCAGTTCTCGGTTCCCGGTTTTTAGTTCTTAGTCAGGTACCAGTCGAGGAACTGACGGAAGGCTGCGCCGCGGTGGCTGTACTGCGCTTTCTCTTCCGGCGTCAGTTCGGCAAAGGTTTTTTGAATGGAAGGAAAGTAGAACAGCGGGTCATACCCGAATCCACTCGAGCCGCGCGGAGTGTCAAGGAGCAGGCCCTCGGCTTGACCGCGGAATACATTCAGGATTTTCCCGTCGCGGGCAGCGGCGATCACGCACACGAACCTGGCGTTGCGCTTTTCCGGAGGAATTTTTCTGAGTTCCCGAATCAAGCGGGCATTATTGGCCTGGTCGTCGGTGTTGTTGCCCACCAGATGAGGCTGGTCAGCGGCATAGCGCGCGGAGTGAACTCCGGGAGCTCCGCCCAGCGCGTCCACCTCAAGGCCGGAATCGTCGGCCAGAACAACGTCACCCGGGGAGAATGCGCTGTAGTACTCAGCTTTTTTTCTGGCGTTGGCCTCGAAAGTGAGACCATCCTCGACCGCGGTGGGAATAGCGGCGAAATTGGGCAGAGACTCAATCGTGATTCCCAGCGGAGCTGCGGCCCCGGCGAAATCGCGAAGTTTGCCTGGGTTCGAGGTGGCGATGAGGACACGAGTCATAGCGCAAATTTGCGGCGGTCGTAGAGCAAAGCTGTCAATATCAGGATAAGCGTGGTGAGCGATATTATCCCGCCAATTTCCCGGTCGCGAGTCCGAGCGAATGTGATTTGAACCTGATTCTCTCCCGCAACTGCCGGAATGACCATTTGGCCGGTGACCTCGAGAGTCCCGGTTGTCACCGGGCGATTATTCACCGCGACCTTCCACGCCGGATAGTTGAACAATCTGAGCACCAGCTTTCCCGGCTGGCTGAGGCTCGCGCTGAACGCCTTTGACTCGGGTCCCCATTGGGTGATGCGGATGCGTGCGCTGCCTTCGCCCTCGAAGCTCACCCGGCGTGCGTCATTTTTGATCTCATAGACGTCGGCACCGTTGGGAACATATTCGTCGATGCCTTCATAGCCGGTGCCGTTTTGCTGATTGTCCAGCATCTCTGCCACGTCTCCGGCATCGTCCCACCAGGGTGGTTGAACGCGATGCCAGACGAGCACCAGGACCGCCAGCATGATCAGACAGGCCAGAGGGCGGGTCAGCCGGCGCGGAGACGCCATGGTGACCAGCAAGGCGAACCCGACATTCAGGCAGAGCAGCCATCGCAGCGGCAGTTGCACATAACGGAGCTCAGGGAGAAAGCGATAGAGCAAAAGGCTCACGGAACACAGGAGCAGCGCGCAGGCGGCGGACCAGGCCGCAAGCATCCACCACAACTGCGGGGCGCGATTACGCCAGGAGCGTGACAAAAAACAGAAGATGCCTAGAAGGATGATCTCAGCGGTTGAAAGCAGAGAGATCAAGAGATTGAAGCGATCGTGATCGGGGTTGTTGAGAGAGGTGAACAGAAAATTGTCCTGGGGACGGACCCCCGGTGACAGCACCTGCGCAATCTCCACCCACTTCTGCTCGTACAAAACAGGCACAACGTAAAACCCGGCCAGCGCTAAACCGAGCAACAGAGCCACCGCGCCGATCACCAGGGGCCGCCAGGAGCGGCGCATGACGGCGGCGATGGTCAGCAGCAACGCCATGGAGTAAGTCAACATCACGGCGGAGGGGATATTGGTCAGCCAGGCAGCAGCCACGATCAGCGTCAAAGCGAGGATGGCTTTTCTTTCAAATTTCTCCGAGCGCAGCACCGCCAGCAGGAGCAGCGGCAGAAGCGCGGCGGCGAGCAACTCAGCACAGGCGCTGCGCCAGTACACGATGACGATGTGGTAGGGGTTAGCGGCGTACAAGGCGGCGGCAAAGATGGCGTCCGCTCGCGCCAGATAAGGGCGCGCCAGCAGGAACATCGAGATCCCGGAGAGCGTAAGCGCGATCCACTCATAAGCGCCGGGCACGATTTTCCAGGGCAAGAACGCTCCCAGTGCCGCTCCCAGCATCCACGACGCCGGAGGATAGAAGATGAAGCGTGCTTCGCCGTATCCGAAGTGGGCCAGGGCGGCCCAGCGCGGATAAAGTATGCCAAGCCTCCACTGCCCGAGGACCTCCATCCAGGAGTTAAGGTGAAATTCGAAGTCGTGCCCGGACGGGATGCCGAGAAAGAAGGTAGGCAGGAGCACGGCGAACCCCGCCGCCATGATGATCAGGATTGGGGAGCCAGAAAGAGAACCGCCCCATGCGCGTTCAGATGAAGCTGCGGCGGAGACAGTTTCAGGCGGACCCTTGGTCGGCACGGAATCGATTGTTGCCCAAATAGAAGCAAATGAGCAAATTCATTTGGCGGGCGCGATCAGGTCCCGCCGAGCGTGAAAATGTTTCAGGATTTTGACAACCAATTAATCTGGCTGAAATATTTCCGCGGAACTTTCACGGTAAGTTAAACCCACAGGGTGGAGCAAGCCCGAGAGGGCACGGGGTCTGCAATGCCAGCCGCATTGCAGGCCCTTTTTGATTCCCGCGTGGGGACAGCCGAGGGCGGATGTCCCCACGTAATTGCTGGTAACTTCACGACAATCGGGTTCGAACAGAACTACGAGGAGGCTACTTCTTCGGAGCTGCGCTGTTGCCGGAGTTCCTTGAGGAAATCTTCCTGGCTGAGAGAATCGGAGCGGTTCAGCAGGCCGAGCAGCAGGTCTTCAGGCTCGTCGGATGCCTTGGTCTGACGGTAATCCTGCTCATTGAGTGCGGCGAGGGCACGGGGCGTGATCAGCAATTGGGGCAGCGTTCCCGGGCGGCTGGTGAGGAAGTTGATGAATGTCCCCACGTGTTCGCGCTGTTCCGCGGTGCCTGAAGCGAACTCGATGCCCATGCCAAATTCCGGATGCATGACCCGCACCATGCCCTCGGCCTGGACCTCCATGTCTTCAGCTTTCAGGCAGAGAACGATGCCGGAGCGCTCCGGGAAGGGCGACTCGGTTTCGACATAGCAGCCCCCCAGGCTGAGATCAGTGAGCTTGCATTCGGAAACGGGCTCAGGATCTTCGGGAAGAAATTCCGCTGCGTTGGTGATCACCCAGGCTTTGAGGGTCTGACGAAGATTGTCGGGGAGATCGATGTAACGCACGCCGGATTCGCCGTTAGGGTTAGCCCAGGCGACTTCTCCGCGAATATCCATCTCCTTGTCCTGATCTGGCAGCACGAAATGAGCACTGATGATGGCGGCCGGGCACAGCGGCTGTGCCGCCAGGACGTCCAGACCGTCTTCGCTCAGGTCGAGCAGGATGCCTTCCATCTCCACGCCATTTTCAACCCGCAGTCTCACGGGAAGCTGGACCGGAACCCGGAAAGAGCGCCGGCGCTCACGCTTCATCAGCGCCATGGCGGCGCGCAGGCTGGCTTCGGCCTGCTGCTGTGAAATGGGTTTATAGAGAACGAAATTTGCGCCCGCGCCGAACACATGGCGCACCTTGGTCTTGTCGCCTAACAGGGCGACGGTGACGGTCTTGTGCGGCGTCGAAGACTGGTAGGCGTTTTGCAGGACCAGGGCCGCGCTGTGCGGATCGTCGTAATCCACGATCACGGCGTCGAATTTCTGCTCCGTCAGGCGGCAGAGAGCGTCGGGATAGCCGCAGCACTGCACGCCCAGGCCGAAACCGGCCAGGACGGGCGTGAGCACAGCCGTCGCCTGTTCGTCTTTGCAAACCAGAAGAGACTGAAATGTCATATGCGGGCCTTGTGCCCCAACTCAACTCTTGCCGGATTAAGGCCAGCGCGGAGCGCGTGGCGCAGGCTTCGGAGCGGATGCTGCAGCGCCCGCAGGCGATGACCCGGCTCGGGCTGCCATGCTGCTACCCTGCTCCTCTACATCGGCCAAAACTGCGGTTTCCTCTTCGTCACTTTCGGCGAGCAGAGGGGCCACTTCGCGCAGTTTTTCAGCCGCCTGCTGCAACGCCTCGATCTGCTTGCTGAGCTGGGCGTACTTGGCCTGCTTACGGCGTAAAACCTCGTGAATATCCTTCATTACGACCCCCTGTGGCGAATGTAAGTACTGCGGCTGCTACGGTCAACGCCAATCCCCATGCGGAAGATTACGGCAGTAACCGGGCAAAGGGCTTACTCGGGCGGGCGCCTGACGGCTAGCTGTGGGCTGGATCAGGCAACAACCGCGTGGGGACAGCCGCCCCCGGCTGTCCGGTCGAGCGCAGCTCAACAGGTTTTGGCCTGGCCGGAGTAACGGGGGTAGGCTCCAACCTGCGTTGCCGCTCCAGAGTAGCCGCCGGACAGCCGAGGGCGGCTGTCCCCACGCGGTCACAGCATATGGCCTGTTCGTGCCATGAGATTGGCACGAAGGTGGAATTTACACTTTTGCGGGTCCGACGTACCTTCATACGTGAGCAGACCTGGGGGAGGGCTGTTCGGGCGTCCCATAACTCGCGAGAGTTTGGGGCGCTTCTTATTTGGGGCCGTTTTCTGCACTATGAATGCGTTGGGCCGGTGCCGGATTCCCGCCTTTGATCGAGGAATGAGTGTCATTCCTCGGATCAAATCTTGCACTTTACATTTTGAACAGCTGGGTTATGATGTGCGGCCACAATCGGCGCATCTGACCTGGACGCTTTTCGCGACCGGGACACAGCGTCGGGTGGCTTGCGCGGTTGATGGGTGGTTGTGGACGAGGGGGTCTCGTCTTCTGCCTGGTTGCGGCTTGGCCGGCGCTTTGCCGGTTGGCCGGAAGTCTGCTTAGGAGAAGCATGCGAACTGATCCCTTTCGTCTGCGGTTTACCATCCTTTCGGTTGTTTTACTTGGCCTGTCCACGCTGGCCGCGGCGCAACAACGATACATTCGACCGCTGGTCCATGAGCCGGTGGATGACCGTCAACGGGTTGTGCTCAAGGGCAACGTTCATCCTCTCGCCCGTCCCCAGTTCGAAGTAGCGACCGCTCCACCTGACCTGCCGATGCAGCGCATGCTGCTGGTCCTCAAACGCAGTCCGGAGCAGGAAACTGCGCTGTTGAAGCTGCTTGATGACCAGCAGGACAAGTCCTCGCCTCAATTTCACAAGTGGGTGACGCCGGAACAGTTCGGGCAACAGTTCGGCCCGGCAGACTCCGACATTCAAGCCGTCACTTCCTGGTTGCAGGGGCACGGCTTTGAAGTCGCGCAGGTCAGCAAGGGTCGCACCCTGATCGAGTTCTCGGGCACTGCCGCCCAGGTGCAGGAGGTATTTCACACCCCGATCCGGAAATACATGGTGAAGGGTGAGGCCCACTGGGCGAATGCCAGCGACCCGGAAATACCGGATGCGCTAGCGCCGGTGGTTGCAGGCGTAAATTCGTTTCACAATTTCTACAAGAAGACACAACTAGGCCTCTCCCCGGAAAGGGGACGCCTCACAACCAGCCCGGGAGCGCAGCCGCAGGTCACATTTTCTGATGGGACACACGCTCTGGGCCCGGCAGACTATCGAGTGATTTACAACGCCACGCTAACCCTTTCAAACGGAATCAATGGGGAGGGACAGACCATCGCGGTAGTCGCGCGCAGCAACCTGTATGGCGGGGGGCAGGATGTGTACGACTTCCGAAATATTTTCGGGGGCTTTGGCGGCGGCTTGAACATCATCCTCAACGGACCTGACCCGGGCGACCTGGGCGGAGGTGAAGAAGCCGAGGCCACTCTGGATGCTTCCTGGCCTTCTGTCATGGCGCCCAACGCGGTGGTGGATTTTGTGGTCTCTGCCGGAACCAACGCCACGGACGGAATTTTTCTGTCGGAAAGCTACATCATCGACAACAATCTGGCGCCGGTGATGACGGAGAGCTTCGGAGGTTGCGAGTTCGGTGTCCCGAGCGCTGAGGCGCAGGCTATTTCGGCGATGGCGGAGCAGGCGGCCGCCCAGGGCATCACTTACATCGTCTCGAGCGGCGACAGCGGCGCGGAAGGTTGCGACAACCAGGGTGAGAGCGTGGCCACTGGACCGATCTCGGTTAATTTGCTCGCCTCCACTCCCTTCACTGTGGCGGTGGGAGGCACTCAGTTCAACGAGAACGGACAAGCCAGCGCCTACTGGAAGACGGTCAATGGCTCCGACGGCCTCACCGTGAAATCATATATTCCGGAAAATGTCTGGAACCAGAGCTGCTCTTCGGCCCAGTGCGGTGCCAACGCCAATATTCTGGCCGGCGGCGGCGGTGCCAGCACAATTTTCAGCAAACCTTCGTGGCAGTCCGGCGTGACCGGTATTCCCACTGATGGAGCGCGCGATCTGCCCGACGTCTCGCTCACTGCGGCCGGCCACGATCCATATCTCCTGTGCTACGAGGGTTCATGCCAGACCGGCTTCGTGGCCACGGTTTTTGGGACTTCCGCCTCCGCCCCTTCATTTGCCGGCATCATGGCGCTGGTGAACCAGAAGACGGGCTCGCGCCAGGGCCAGGCCAACTACGTCCTCTATCGCCTGGCTGCGGCAGAGAATCTCTCGCAGTGCAACGGATCGAAGACCACCGCTCTTCCTGCCCTTACTTGCATCTTCAACGACGTTACCGTGGGCAACAACGCGGTTCCCGGCGAAACTGGGTACGGAACCCCTACTGCGAAATATAAGAGTACGGTCGGCTATGACCTGGCCACGGGGCTAGGATCGGTAAACGTGCAAAACCTGGTGAATCAGTGGGGCTCCATCGCGTTTACGGCCACAACCACTACCTTGGCGCTGAGCCCAACCACCTTCACGCACGGCGCCGATGTGAATGTGATCATCGCTGTCGCACCCACTAGCGGCGCCGGAGTGCCCACGGGCGATGTCTCGCTATTGACCAACCTGCCTCTTCCGGTCACGGGAGTGACCGCCTTTACGCTCAATTCGGGCGCCGTCTCCAGCACCTGGAATGGTTTGCCAGGTGGCACCTACGAAATTCATGCGCACTATGCGGGCGATGGAACCTTTGCGGCCAGTGACTCTGCACCAGTGACGGTCGCGGTTTCGCAGGAGGGCAGCACGACCGCGCTTTCAGTGTTCGGTTTTGACGTGCTTGGCAATCTCATACCCTTCACCAGCCAGCCTTATGGCACTCCCGCGTATTTGAGGGCCGATATTTCAGCCCTCTCCGGCCATGGCGTGGCGACAGGCAACGTGTTGTTTTTCGATAATTTAGCAAGCCTGGACGGCGTGTCATACGGCCTGAACACCGAGGGCACCGCTGCTACGGCGCGGGGTGTATTCACTATCCCGCCTGGTCCGCATTCCGTAGTGGCTTCTTACAGTGGAGATGGCGGCTTCAACGCCAGCCTTTCGGCTCCGGTAAACATCACAGTCACCAAGGCCCCGACTACGACCGCGATTACCTCGAGCAGCAGCAGCGTGGTCCAGGGTACGTCAGTGACGTTGACGGCCACTGTGAACACCAGCAGCGGCGGACTGGGGCCATTGGGCCTGGCGAACTTCCTGTCGGGGGGAACACCAATCAGTTCGGGTGGCGTTTTCGGGCAGAGCGGATATGGAAATATCCAATCGGGCGCATTCGTGACGGCGCAAGGCACCGCAACGTCCACAGTCATCCTGCCCGCGGGGCAAAATATCATCAGCGCCCAGTATCCCGGCGATTCGAACTATACCGGGTCATCTTCCGCTACGACGGTTGTGAATGTGGAGGCCGATTTTGCCTTCGCCGCGGACGCGCCTTCGGTCACCATTGCCAGTCCCGGCGGCAAGGGGACCCTCACGCTCACGGTCACCGGCCAGCCGGGCTACGCCGGCACCATCAATTTCCCAGCGACGTCGTGCTCTGGCTTGCCGCGCGAAAGCACCTGCAGTTTTAGTCCGGCTTCGGTAAAGGGCAGCGGTTCCACAACGCTCACCATTTCCACCAAGGCAGCCCACAGCGCAAGACTCGAGGGTCCCGCCTGGTGGTTCCCCAGTTTCGGGGCGTCGTTCGCTGGGATCTTCCTGCTGGGGGGTGCGTGGCAAAGGCGGATGAAACCCGGGCTTCGCGCCCGGACCGTCCTTATGCTGATGCTATTCGCACTCCTGCTCACGATTGCCGGCTGTGGCGGCGGCAGTAGCGGCAGCGGCGGCCACAACCAGGACCCGGGAACGCCCGCGGGTAGTTCGGTCGTGATTGTGCCCGCGACCAGCGGAAGCATCACGCATTCGGCCACCTTCACTCTTACCGTCCAATAGGGCATGGCTGAAGCCGGGATCGGGCTGCGACTTTCTCTAATTTTCTTCAAGCCGATTCATTCTGCTCGTGACCTATCCGCGGCACATCGACGCGGGTGTGCAATCCCTGCTACTTGACCAATCAGGGACGGTTATTTCTGATGGCAAGATAGCGCTAGCCCAAGGCTCGTCCCGGACGAGTTGCTTGGAACAAATAGGGGGATTCATGCCGAATAAAGGTTTCATATTCCTGTTTCTACTGCTGAGCGGATTGCTGATGGCTCGGGACCCGGCCAGCGACGCCAATGCCGATGCCAGCAAACTTATCGCGCTGGAAAATGCCTGGAACCAGGCGCAACTTCATCATGACGCCAAGGCCTTGAACAACCTGGTTTCCGACGGCTTCGTTTACACCGACTACGACGGCACGGTCATGAACAAAGCGGAGTTTCTGGCCGATCTGAAGGACCCGAACTATCACGCCACGCTGATTGCCAATGACGAAGCCCGGGTGATTTCCTACAGCAATGCGGCTATTGTGGTCGGCACCTACCACTCCAAGGGAACTTATAAGCGTCAACCCTTCGAGCACTACGGACGCTTTACCGACACCTGGCTCTACCAGAACAACAAGTGGCAGTGCGTCGCCAGCCATACCAATCTGATAAAAAAATGAGCTAGGTCAGGGGAGACGTTGGGGGCGGGCCTGGGCTGCGTAACGCGCGGATTTTGTCCATCAGTCCGGCGGCGGCCTGGCCGGCGTCCAGGGTGGAGAATTCCTCTCCCAGTTCCAGCAGGGGCGACGAAGCGCTCGCGCTGCGGAAGGCCTCCTCCGTCGCAGGCGAAGCTTTCAGGTTGGAGCCCAGGATCGTCAAACCAGGGCGGGTGGCTCGCAGCAGGATCAGCGAGTCACGGAGATTGTTATTCGTAAGCACGTTGTAGCCCGCGCGCGCCAGTAATTCCCGCAGGTAGGCCAGCACATCGGAGGATTGATCCACACACAATACGGTGATGCCGGATTGCGGAGTGGGCGACGGCATTGCCTGTCGCCGGTAAAAGGCGAGTATGGCATCTTCCTCGGACTCAAAGGTGTCAAACAAGGTGATCAGGCTGGTCATCTTCAAGACTTTGTGAACGATCGCGGGCAGTTGGCACAACTTCAAATCGCCACCGGCGCGGCGCGTGCTGGTCAGCAACCGCACCAGCATACCCAGTCCGCTGCTGTCGATGAAAGCCACCTCGCCCAGATGCAGGGCGATGTCGCTGCGATCACGCAGAAGGTCGTTGATGTGCAGGTGCAGTACTTCAGTTTCACCGGAGGCGATGCGTCCGCTACAACGGACGACAGTGACCTTGCCGACTTCGCGGGTGTTCAGTGAGAGCGGAATAGTGCCCCCTTGCGGGACCTGAGAGGCAGGTTCGCGAATCGCGATATTATACCGGACGGCTTTGAATCCCAGGCACGGCCCCGGGAAGTGCACAGCGTTTACCTTCCGCCATGACCCAGGAGCACGCACTCCGAACCGTCGCCGGCGCTCTGCGCAGCCCGGCTGTGGTGGAATTCGTGACGGCCTCGGTGAAGGCCGGTTATTTCGAATTCTTCGGTCCCTATTGCGACGAAGTCGGCGGTATGGTGGACCATGCATTCCGAGTTCTCTCGCGCAGCCAAAGCGACGGAGTGGATCCCGGCCGCCTGGTCGAAGTCACGAGCGCCCTCCTGTGTGACACCTTCAAGAAATCCGATCCATCATTCTGGTTCAACCGGATTTATCACCAGTACAAGACGCAAGCCAAGCCGGAGGCCGATTTTCAGCGGCTGCAAACCCTGTTGCCGGGCACGAGAGTTTTGGACTACGGCTGCGGCAGCGGCTATCTCGCTGCCCGGATGGCTAGAGGTGGATACAAAGTTTTCACCACCGACGTGCTGGACTATCGCTACCCGGAAGCCCGGCATCTCCCTTTCGTCCAGATGGCGTCGCCGACGGACATTGCCTATCCGGACGACAGTGTGGACGTGGCGCTGGTGCTGGCCGTGCTTCATCACATCAATCCAGACGACTTGCCTCGAGTGATCCAGCGCCTGGCAGGAGTGGCCAAGTACGCCCTGATCAAGGAGGACACGTACGGCTTGCCCGATCATGGTGAAGGCATGGCCGACTGTCTAAGGACGCAGCCCTTGCTCGCAAGATTTACCGGGATGACCCTGGAAACCCAGCATCAGGTGCTGGTGTTGATTGATTTCTTCGCCAACGCAATTGCCCAGGGAATTCCGGAAATGAACATGCCCTTCGAGTTCAAGACGGCGAGCGGGTGGGAGCAGGTCCTGCTGCAAAATGGGTTCAAGGTGAAGCGGACTGTGGTGGCCGGCTTCGAACCCGGACTCATGCACAAGAGTTGCCATCTATGGCTGGTAGGTGAGCGGACAGGACAACCAGAATGAGCGATGAGGCTAGCGGGAAACCGACGCGTACTCAGGGAAGCTTACCGCCACCACCTGGTCTGAAATGAAAGAGACAGTGATATCGGTTTCGCGTTCCACGCCCTGGATTTCGCCGGAAGAGGGTTCGTAACGCCACTGTCGCACCGCTTTGATCGCAGCTGCAGCCAGCACGCGATCTCCGGTCAGGACCTTGACCCGGTCCACCGCCCCGTCATCGCTCACCACGGCCTGCAGGGAAACCTTCCCCCGGGCGTTGGCGCGAGGGCAGACCGGATACACCAGCTTCCGGGGACGTCCCGAGAAATGCAGCCGGGGCTGATCGGCCGCGGCTTCGTACAGCCCAGGCGCAGCTGCGACTGGGAGTTGAACGCTGGCCACATGCCTGGCTGCTTCGCGTTTGCCGGAGGCGCCGGATGTTTTGTCTGCCGGCTGCGTGGTTTCCGTAGCCGCAATCGCAGTGGCCGGCGATTCTGTGATCGGACTCAGGTTGGCGATTGGTGCAGGGGAGGGCGGTAGGGCAGCAGAATCAGAAAGCGGACCGGTTGCCGGGCTCAAGTCTTTCGACATCACGATGGGGTCGTCGCTCCGGCGCTCAGGTGCCGTGGTCCCTCCCAATTGAGAGTTGGAGATTGGTTGCGCCCCCAATTCACGCCACGCCAGGATGGCGATGATGGCCACCAATACTGCCGCGCCCACTCTCAGAGTCATCCGGTTGAGGGCGAATCGTGCACGGAACGGTTGCCTCTGGTCGCGAGCGGGAACCTGCGCGGATGCGGCGAGGTCCAACTTCCGCTTTTTAGGGAAACTGGGGAGGGCCGAAATCGCCGATGGGTTGAAGCCTTCGACCGTGCCCACGACCGCCGCTTCATATATTTCGTGTGCCGGATGATTGGCCGCTGCGCGATACAAAGATCCCATCAACTGCTGCTGGCGGGCGTTCAGAACGGTTTGGGGAAGGCTGTGGAAGTTCCTGAATATCCAGTGAAGATAGACTCGATCCCAACCCGAAGCGGGAGCGTAAATCACGCCACGACCAGTATCGAGCGCCACCAGAACCAGTTGCGAAAACAATCGAAACTCCAGACCAGATTTGTACGCCGGCTTTCCCGAACGCAGTTTGATTGCCAGATAGCGCCGAGGGTAACTGGTTACCATGAAAGATGTTGTGGTGGATGGGTTTAGCCATTGATTGAAGTGAGTGCAAAAGTTTTCACTCCGGACTGCCATCATTGCATCCATCTTGAAGCGCAGCAGCCGTTCGTTGAAATCTTTGGATCTATTTAGCGCCCGGCGCTGCCGGCTGGCTCGGTGCATCTTGCCCCGCGGTGGACATAATGCCCGCGCGCCAGCCGGCGAGACGCCGGCGCTGCGAAGGTCAACGTCGAAGCTTTTTTCTACTCCCCTTCCGGCATGGCCCGGAGGCCGCTCATGGAAGCGATGTCGAGGCGAAAGAACACCAGTTCCATCGCGAGATCGCTAGTCTGTTCGCGCCTCTCCGCCAGAGGGTTTTGCCAGTAGCGGGAATGCTGTGCCAACTGTTTCTGGGCATGTTCCCGCTCATACGTGTATTGCGGCTCCCGCAGTTCCAGGTAGGTCCCGGTCACGACTACGCTGGTCCAGTTCGACCGGTTTCCGATTTCGTCGGCCTGCAGGCAAAGCTTGGGATTTTGCCGCATCCACTCAATCTTCTGGCCGAAGGTCGAGAAAAAGTGGAGTTGACCGGGCTCGTAGGAAAATGTTACCGGCACCACATACGGTTGATCGTTCAACGAACAGGCCAGCCTGCCGATCGATACCCGTTGCAGCATCTCAACGCATTCTTCCTGGGATATGGGAATGATTCGCATGACGGCTTCTCTCCTGAACACGCCACAGCAAGTTTAAACCACGCCGCCCTTTTCGCCCCCGCCAGGCAGGGCCGGCACCCACTGATTCGCGCTTTTGTCCAATGAGTGGGTTTCGCCACAACGCACCACGCCTAGTGCGCGTACTAAAGCCTCGAGATCGAACCGGGCAGGGAACCTGGAAAGTGAGAGAACAGGCCAATCACCCACTCATTCGCAAAGGAAATCGAATGAGTGGGCGCCCGGGGGAGGGTCGCGCCTGACGCAGCAGTGACGTCCTAATCGGGGATGGTCCGAGGTACCTTTTCGTCTTTCGCGAACAGCATCTTAAAGTCTTCCACGGCAGTCAGAAGCACAACGATGGCAGAGCCAACTGCTCCCAGCACGAATAGTGCTTCCAGCAGCCGAATAGCAGAGGTAAGCAGCATGGAGAAATATCCAACCCTTCACCTCTAGCTAACCAAAAAGCGCATAAAAAAGTCGTAAAATTTACCGATTCGTTTCCCGAGCAGGCAACGTGCACATCCTTGTATCCCATTGAATTCTCTCCCCCTGCCGCAAATGTGTAGAATGCCCACAAGGGCTTTGGGGTGTGGATATGTTTAATTCTCTGGTTTCGGTTGTGGCTCATGTCCTGAGCTGGATGTTTGTGATTGGCATGGTGGGCTGCGTTCTCTTGGTTATTCCGATTGCAGCCTATCAGCTGTTCAGCGTATTGTTCGAGAGAGACCGTCCGGAAGACTTAGACCCCGCGCAGTATCCCCGGCCTGTCCAATGAGCGTCCCCGTGTACCAGGATAAACAGCCTTGAGTGGTTTGCAGATACTCCTCGGCGGCCCTGGCTCTATCGCGCTAGATGCCGGTCTTGGCGCTGTGGCCCAGGGCCACCAGGAAAATGGCACTCTTGCCTTCGGCGTGAGGAGAGAAGAACGCAGTAACGTCGTCGTCGAAAAATGTCAGGCCGGTGGCACCCAGATGTTGCGCATATGCCGCAAGGTAGAGCCTGCCGCCGATGATGCCGGCTTCAAGTTGCACGGCGCGATATCCGCGATTGCCATAGCGCTGCAGGATGGGACGCAGGTCGGCCAAAAAGAAGACATCGACCGCGGCGTCCGCGGGCAGGGCTTGCTGCAATCCGAGATATCCGGCCTGATCGCGGAAATCTCCCTGCTTCAGACATTCGAGTACACCGCGGCCGCGGTGGAACACGTAGGCTCCCGGCTCTAATCCTTCCACGGCGTGAACGATCACATACAGGTGGTTGAGTTGCGAGCCCGCGGGATCGAGGAAATCGGCGGGGACGCCGCGCGTAGTACGGTCGAGCATGGTGGAGAGTTGTGCCAGCGTAATCGATGACCGGGCAAATCTGCGGCTGGAACCGCGGCGCAGGATGACCTGTTCGATGGGGTCGCGAGGCATGGCCTCGTCAGATAAAGGCTGAAGGTGAACAACACGTCCCGCCGGCGGCGGGAGGTAGGTCAGCGGAGTTCCGCCGCGCCATCCTGCGACTTCCTCTGGCGAGAACAGCGACGAAGCGGCATGCATCTCGCGCATGAGCGGATAGTCGATCTCACGGCGGGAGAGCGGAACAGTTTCGAGTCCAAGAGGATCGAGGTTTGCTGAAGCCTGTTTCGGAACCGTGGATGCCTGACCGAGCGGCACCAGCGAGAAAGCGACCTCGCGCTGCGGATCGACGTCGAGCAGGCGATTTACAGCATCGTCAACGAAGCCACACACCACTTTGGCGGGCAAGCCGAGGGCGGTGCCGACAGCCAGCAGGTTAGCGAGCAGGGTGCCGTTGTCCCAGCCGAAGTGGCGGTAGGTGCGGTCCTGATACTTCCAGGCATTGCGCCAGTAGGTGCAGGTGCAGACGATGGTCAGCGGGGCGTGGACGATAGCGGGCTCGGCGGAGGTAGCTTCAATAAGCACGCCGCGATAGTCTCCGGCGCGCAAGCGGCGCAAACCGAACTCGGCGGGTGCGAAGTGATACACGCCAGCCTCGAGGTTAGGCAGGTCGCCGCAGACCAGATACAGCTCGACCTCGTAGAGCGCTCCGGTGCAAGCGGCGGCGCGAAAGTAGATTTCGCCGCCGGGATACTTTCTGTGCCGAGTGATGCCGGCCGACAGGTAGAGCAGTTGGGCAATCGCTTCCAGATCCGGTGTCGCATCGGTTTGTGGGTTCACGGTTTCGGAAATGGCAGACAACGCGGCTACGCGGCTCTGGCGCACTTCTGCAGGCAGGGGCGACGGCTCCAGCGTGGGATAAATCTTGAAGGGGATGGGCTGGTTGTTGAAATCCAGAGAATGCGGATTGTTGCGGACGCTGGCGTAGGAATGCTTGGTGGCGTTGTGATAGTGCAGGGCAACTTCGGAACTGTGGTTATCGGGCATTGTTCAGAACTCTGGCCAGCATACTCTCATCGTGAACTCTGGCTTCACCGGTCTTCGCGGGCGGGGACGCCCCCGGGACAGCCGGCGAGACGCCGGCGCTACGGTTGGTTTTAGGTAGCGCCGGCGTCTCGCCGGCTGTCGGGTGGGCGTCTCGCCCACCCACCGTGCCAGCTTCTGCCGCCGACGGCCTTAGTGGTATGCTTACTCCGATATGGGCATACCGAGCCTGCTGCGCAAGATCTTCATGTGGGACCTGCTTAAGGGATTGAAGGTCACGTTCCTTTATCAGGATCCCAAGGAGATTTACACCGAGCAGTATCCGCTGCAACGACCGCAGGTGGCGGAACGCTACCGCGGAGCGCCGCGGCTGAATGTGAATCCCGATACCGACGAGACCATGTGTATTGCCTGCGACTTGTGCGCGCTGGCCTGTCCGGAAAATCTGATTGTGGTTTCGAGCGAACGCAACGAGAAAACCCGCCGCAAGGAACTCACCAACTTCACCTACGATCTAAGCCGCTGCATGTTCTGCGGCCTTTGCGAGGACGCCTGTCCCACCGACGCGCTGGAGCTGACCCAGGATTTCGAACTGGCCAGCTACACTCGCGAAGGAGCCATCTGGAACCGCGAGATGCTGGAGAAGGGGCCGCAGCCGACGCAGTATAAAAGATAGTCGTCAGTCGTCGGTCTTCAGTCGTCAGAAAATCAGCTCTCAGCTATCAGCTGTCGGCTTTCAGAAACAACCTCCGTGCGGCGTAGTCCGCAGTTTTTGACTTGCTGAAGACAGACGACCGACGACTGACGACTAGCAAGGTTGCTGCTGCGTCATGCAGTGCATCGCCCCAAATCCCCAGATCAAGTCTCCTGAATATATTCCGACGACCTCCCGGTCAGGAAACAGATCGGCCAGAATGTCGAGGGCGACGCGGTCATTGGGATCGTTGAAGACCGGGACCAGCACGATTCCGTTGGCGATGTAGAAATTGGCGTAGCTGGCGGGGAGGCGGCGCTTCTCGAAAAACACGGGGCCGGGCATGGGGAGTTCGACGATGGCGATGGGCTGTCCATCCTGGTCGGTGGCGGTACGCAGGCGCCGGATATTTTCTCGCAGCGGCTCGTAGTTGGGATCGTCAGGGTCGTTTTCGATGGCGGTGACGACCGTATCTGGCGAGACAAAGCGGGTGATGTCGTCCACGTGGCCGTGCGTGTCGTCACCGGCGATGCCGGAGTTCAGCCAGATCACGTTGGTTATCCCCAGAAAATCTGAGAACAACTGTTCGTAGTCGTTGCGGGACATCTTCGGGTTGCGTTGCTGGGTTTTGCTAAGCAGGCATTCTTCAGTCGTGAGCAGGGTGCCGCGCCCGTTGACGTCGATGGAGCCGCCTTCGAGGACGATGCGTGATTTTCCGTGCATGGGGCGGATTTCCTCGGCGTCGGCTGCTTTGGCCATGCGGCTGCCGATCTTTTCGTCGTGCTGGTAGTTGGGATATTTGGCCCAGGCATTGAAGCGCCATGTGATGGCGGTGAGGCTCGCGCCGAGTCCGGACGGCGCGGGCGAGTCGTCCGCGTCCACAAGGGTATCGACAACGAAGGTGCAGCCGGAGTCGCGGGTCCAGACGCGGTTCGTCGGCCAGCGGTGAAAATGAACATTCTTACTTAGAGCGTTTGCCTTGCTCAGGACCTTGCGGGCTTGCTTTTCCGAGGCTGTGCTGTTGACGATCAGGTCGATGCGCTCGTGCCGGCTCAGGTGGCGGATGATTTCAGCGTACACCCACGGGATGGGCTCGAATTTTCCAGGCCAGTCGCCACGGTAGTGCGGCCAGGCCAGCCAAGTCGAGGCGTGGGGCTCCCATTCGGCGGGCATGCGATAGCGAAGTCTCGGCGGAGAAGGCTTCATCTGGCAGGTATTGTTGGCATGGCTAGAACAGCACAAAAGCAAAGGCTTGGCGAGCTTTGCTCGCCCTAGACGGGTCGGAGACCCGTCCCCACACGTTCTTACCCATCAATCGCTTAACCTGTTCGTAATCGCGCCGTAGCTGTCGATGCGGCGGTCGCGCAGGAAGGGCCAGTTGCGGCGGACATCCTCTACCACACGGAAGTCAACTTCGCCGATCAGGACTTCTTCTTTGTCATGCGACGCCTCGGCGATGACGCGGCCGAACGGATCGCAGAGAAATGATGCGCCCCAGAATTCCAGGCCATCGCCAGCGACGGCATTGCCGCGGATGTCCCCGGTTTCATGTCCCACGCGATTTACAACTGCCACGTAAACGCCATTGGCGATAGCATGGGCGCGCTGGATCGTTCGCCAGGCATCGTGCTGCGCCTGTCCGAACTCCGCTTTCTCCGAGGGATGCCATCCGATGGCGGTGGGATAGAAGAGTATCTGCGCGCCCTGCAGCGCGGTCAGGCGGGCGCCTTCGGGATACCACTGGTCCCAGCACACCAGCGTGCCCACGCGGCCCACGGCGGTGTCGAAAGCGCGATAGCCCAGGTCGCCGGGAGTGAAGTAATACTTTTCGTAGTACAGGGGATCGTCGGGGATGTGCATCTTGCGATAAAGCCCGCGCAGCGAGCCGTCCGCGTCAAAAATGACGGCCGTATTGTGGTAAACCCCGGGAGCGCGCTTCTCGAATAGTGACGCGATAAGCACAATCCTCAGTTGTTTCGCCAGGGTTGCCAGCCGGTTCGTGACCGGACTGGGAATGGGCTCGGCCAGGTCGAAGAGATTCGCGTCCTGACGCTGGCAGAAATACTGGGTCTGGAAAAGTTCGGGCAGGCAGACGATGTGGGCGCCGCGCGCCGAGGCCTGGTGGATCTTGTCGATGGCACGTTGCAAATTCTTGTCGGGGTCGGGCGTGGTGGACATTTGTATCAATCCGACATTGAACTTCTGCTGCGCCAAAGCTAAGTCCTCCGGAAAGACAAATAGAATATCAGTTCCCAGTTTGCAGTTCCCGGATTTCAGTTTCTGTTTGTCAGTGGCAATCGTTTGTGCGCTTCTAGTAGAGTAGTGCAGCACAACTTGGGGGTGTAATTTTGAAACCAGGCAACCATGACGGCGCGGGTATGGAGCGCCACCTACACGATCCGATTGAAGACCATCTGGTTCCACTGGAGCCCCTCGACCTCAGCCAGGTGCGCTCGATTGACGACCTGGTGCGGGCGATGTCCAAGACCGCGTTCACCGGGCGGCAACTGGGTGAAGCCGCCGACGTGCTGGAAGCCATGGCCCGCGACAGGGACTGTTTTGTAGTGATGACCCTGGCGGGGGCGATGACTGTGGCCAAGCAGGGGCTGGTGATCACGGAATTGATCGATCGCGGCATCGTGAATGCCATCGTCTCAACTGGCGCTCTGATGGCGCACGGACTGGTGGAAGCCACCGGACGCGCCCACTTCCGCTACAACCCCGAAGTCTCTGATGAGCGGCTCTACGAGCAGGGCTACAACCGGGTTTACGACACGCTCGAGCCCGAACAGAATCTGGACGACGTGGAAAAGGTGATGTTTGAAGTGCTGGAGCAATGGGATCCCAGCGAAATGCTTTGTTCGTACAAACTCAATCACGCCATTGGCCAGTACCTGGGAGAACACGCCAAGGGGCAGCGGGGGATCCTGAAGTCAGCTTTCGAGAAGGGCGTGCCGGTTTTCGTGCCCGCCTTTACCGACTCGGAATTGGGTCTGGATGTCGCCCTCTCCAATCGCATGCGGGAAGCCGCGGGCCGGCACAAACTGCGCTTCGATCCCTTCGAGGACCTGGAACACTTCGCTTCCACTCTGCTACGGCAGAAGAGGCTGGGCATCTTTACTATCGGCGGGGGCGTACCTCGCAACTGGTCGCAGCAGTTCGGGCCGTTCATTGAACTAAGGCACCGGCGCATGGGGGAAAACGTTCCCCTGAAGCGCTACCACTATGGGTTGCGAATTTGTCCCGAGCCGGTTTATTGGGGCGGCTTGTCGGGGAGCCCGTACAGCGAGGCTATTTCGTGGGGGAAGTTTGTGCCGCCGGCCGAAGGCGGAAAATTTGGCGAAGTGTTTGTGGATGCCACCGTGGGTCTGCCTTTGATTGTGGCCGCCGTGCTGGAACGGCTAGGAAAGAATGGTCAGAACCACAAGGCTAAGAAGGAGAAGATACTGGCGCGGAAGTAAAAAGCGCGCGGGCGGGACGCTCCCGCGACAGCCGGCGGAGCCTGTCCTGAGCGAAGTTGAAGGAACGCCGGCGCTACCAAAGACAACGGCCCGTTCGCTACTCGCGATGGGCCGTTTTGCTGTCTGGTCCCTGCTGTCTAATCGAAGATCAGGACGGCGGAGGCGATGACCGTGGTCCACAGTCCGCGCTTGTCGCCGACCGCGGACTGAGTGACGTTGGCGGTGCGGACGATCTTGTTGGAGATGCGATAAATCTCTTTCTTCTCGTCCCAGGAACGGTCAGGGTCGAACTCCACGTTCAGAGTGGTGGCCAGCATCTCAGCGGCCAGCTCTTCGGCGTAATCGCCGGCCGCATCTTCGGTCTCGCCGAAGGAGTGGTGCTCGCTGAGGTAGCCGTAGGTATTGCGGTCAGCGGGAATGGCCACGCCGATGCTCGAAGCCAGCAGGCGGTGCGGTTCGTGAGTGGAGTTCTCGGCCACCACCGCGAAGACGACTTCGCCCGGGCTCAGGTACTTCAGTCCCGTGGAGCGCGGCACGAGCTTGCATTGTGGCGGAAAAATCGAGGAGACTCGAACCAGATTCTGGGCGGCGATGCCGGCGTCCCGTAACGCCAGCTCAAACGAGGTTAGACGTTCGCGATGTTTCCCGACCCCCTTGGTAAAGAAAATCTTTTTGGGGACCATGTCTTTAGACAATTCGAGTTTCCTCCGCTGGCACTTTGGGTAAATTCGCTAAAACATAACATAGCGAGTTGCGGCGACATATGAAAATTCAGGGAATTTGAAAAAAAAGCTCCGGTGTGTCGAAGTGGATACTTCCGGCGGCACGGGCGGTCCTACTTGGCTGCGGCCACGGAGAGCACGGCGATGGTATCGCCATTGGCCTCGCCGGTGACTTTGGCTTGCTTGTCGGCCAGTTTGTCGAGCTGATCGAGGACAGTTTTGTCACTGGTGTCCAGCGTGTACACCTTGTCTCCTACGACCAGCGCGTACTTTGAACCCTTGCGGATACAGGCCCGGGTGCATTCAGCGGCATCTCCGGCCATCATGTGATTGGCGCCGCACATGGCATCGCTCACCCGGCCGGTGAAGGCCTGGGGCTTATTGGCTGCCAGGGCGGTTGACAGAGACAGGGTTGAGCCCAGGAAGGCAGTTGCGAGGGCGATGGCGAATCTCAAGCAAACGGATCTCATTCGAACATTTCTCCTTGAGGGCTTTCTGTTAGATGCCATGATGGCCAACTCACTTTCTTCTCGTATCCAAAATAATACCGAAAACGCGGACGTCGGTACTTCCCCCTTTGCAGCCGGTCACAGGCCCTACCTTCGGGGATCGAAGTGCAGCGAAACGTCCACCGTCTTGTCCTGGTCTTCAGGAGTCTCGTGGACCGTGATTTTCCACTGGTCGGCGGGGTACTGGCCGCTGATGGAGTCCAGGAACTGCCGGGGGTAATCCGAATTGTAGGTCTCGCCCGCCAGCAGCCTCCATGCCGCCAGCATGCGGTCAGTGGCTTTGCTGTCCAGGCCACGAACCTCGAGGTCTCCCATCTTGTAGATGCTGCCCTCCTGAAACTGCAAAGCGTAACGGACTGTAGAGTCGAGGTCGTTCATTTCAGGCATCACGCGGATTTTCACGCCCATGTAGCCGCGCGTCCCGTAGAGCTTTTTCAGGGCTTCCACGTCCTGATCGGCCTGCACGGCGTTTGCCGGTTGACCGGGCTGCAGGTGGAGAAGCTCACGCAGCTTTTCCACCGGAAACACATCCTTGTTGCCGGAAAGCTGGACCCCGCTGACTTTGTACAGGCTGCCGGGGGTAATGGGAAAGGTAACGTCAACCAGCGTTTCCTCGGTCGTCTCTTCAACCACCTTGGGCTGGGGCGCGGCGACGCTAGCTTTGAGGTAGCCGCGTGCCAGGAAAACGGGAAGGAAAATCTTCTCCGCCTGGAGCATGAGCCGGCTGCGCGTGTAATTCTCACCGGCGAGTTTCCGGGCGGCCGCCTCGAGCTCCGGCAGCTCAGACCGGCTGGCGCCGCTGAAATCGATCCTGCGCACGATGATGGGCTGGCCGGTAAGGCTGAACTCGAAGGCTTCCATGGGGCCATCCTCGGGGCCGGCGCGCAGATAATCGACCCGCCCCCGCAACTTGAGCTCGATGGCGAGCACCTGCAACGCTTCGGAAACCTCGTCGGCGAGGTCGCCGGTAACCGGCAGCTGGCCCTGAAAAAGAGGTACGCGGGTGCGCAGTTTCTCGAACAATTCCTGATCGGAAAGCCAGACAAAATTTTCAAAGCGGACGGCTACAAAAGGATTGCTGTCCGTGACCTGCAAAGCCAGTTTCATGCCTTGGGGACCGAACTGGAAAGTGTAGGCGACGTCGCTGAAAGCGCCGGTTTCTCCCAGGTGGCGGGTCACGCTCTTGAAATCTTCTTCGCTGACGTTCTGGCCAGGTCGCAGGCCGGTCGCAGCAATGACCTGCTCCTGCGTGTAGCGAGTCGAGCCCGTGACGTTAATGGAGATGAGCTTTGAGGATGAAGCGGGCTGGGAAGGCTTGCGGGCCTGGGCCGAGAGCAGGGAAGCGCAAGCCAGCACAAGGACTGGAAGGGTCCGGTTCACCACCGCGATTCTAACCCAAGTTCCACTTCGAACACGTAGGGGCGGGTGTCCTCACCCGCCCGGCGGAGCGTAGCTCCAGCGGACGTCAGGCGTCGGACGTCGGAGCCCAGACCCCAGACCCCAGACCCCAGACCCGTGTCGTCAACCCTCGGGCCTCAGACGTCGGGCGTCAGACCTCAGGGTTGGGGTTCGCAACTCCTAATTCTCTCTGAAGGCGTGATTGAAGAGCTGAAGCTTGAAGTCCGACGTCTGAAGTCCGGTTGCGGTCAGCGTTTCGCGGCAACCATCGGGTCCACTGTCTTGATCTTTACCGTCGTGTCGATGAAGGCCAACGCGGCCCGGCTGAGCGCCTTGTCTTTGCGGAACACCAGGGCCAGGTCGCGGCGAATCGGGGCCTCCGCCATGGGGATCGCGACCAGCACTTTGGCCTGTACGTCTTCCTGCACATTGGAACGCGCAATGAAGCCTACGCCTACGTCGGCGGCTACAAAGCGTTTCAGCAGTTCGCTGGAGTCAAGTTCCATGGCGTACTGCGGTTTCAGCTTATTTTCGTGGAACAGATCTTCAAGCGCGTCGCGGGTGTGCCCGGCCTTGGGCATGACCAGGGGAAACTTCGCAACTTCGCAGATGGGTGCAGATTTCAATTTCGCCAGCGGATGCTGGGGAGGCGCGATAACCACCAGTTCGTCGCGATGAATGAGAACAACCGTCAGGCGAGGGTCGGTGACCGGCATGGACATGAAGCCAAAGTCCACCGAATTGTCGATGACCGATTCCAGAATCTTGCCGTAATCGGCGCGGGTGATATTGACGGCCACGTCCGGGTACTGCTTCTTGAACTCGGCAAAGACTTCGGGAAGGATGTGCAGGCAGGTACCTTCATTGGCGCCCACGATGATCTCTCCCCGGGGCACGCGCTCGGTTTCGGCAATCGCGATCAATACCGCCTTGCGGGCTTCAAGAATCTCTTCAGCATATTTCTGGAAGAGCTTGCCGGATGCAGTGATGGAAACCTTCCCCCCGGAACGGTCGAGCAGCTTGGCGCCGACTTCTTCCTCCAGGGCGCGGATCTGAGACGAGATGGCCGGCTGCGTGCGAAAGCGCTTCTCGGCGGCACGCGAGAAGGAGCTGTAGCGCGCGACCTCAAGAAACGTTTCTAGCTGTTCAAAATCCATAAGGACGGTGGTCAGGTGCACACGACTGGCATCTGGCCGGTTGAAAATTGGCATGGGTGCCCCGTTTCGGGGGACGGGCCAGACTCCACGCGCCAAATTTTGCCCCCCACTCATTTCGCAAAGAACGCGAATTGAATGGGGCACCGCAATTGCTTGAAACTAGACCCGTCCGGGCATAAGGCTTGGTTATCCCAGCCATAAAAACAATATATTTCCCCGCACAGGCTGCGCCCCTTTACAGTTACGTCCGGCGTTGCACAATGCGAGATTGTAGCAGGCGGGTAAACTTCGCTTGAAATGCGACACTTAGCGAGGGGCACTGCCGTGCGAGTGCACCCTCGCGATCAGGAACGAACCTGAAAGGAACTGTTCATGGCTGACCCGAAAACCGTTCTGGAGTTTGTGAAGAAGAACGGGGTCAAGATGTTCGATCTGCGTTTTACCGATCTGCCCGGACTGCAGCACCACGTTTCCTATCCCATCGACCAGTTGAGTGAGGCCTCATTCGACGAAGGTTTCGGCATGGACGGCTCGTCGATCCGGGGCTGGGCGGCGATCCATGAAAGCGACATGCTGCTGATGCCCGACCCGAACTCTTTCATCCTCGATCCCTTCACCGAGATTGCGACCCTGGTGATGGTGTGCGACGTAGTGGACCCGGTCACCAAGCAGCGCTACGACCGCGACCCGCGCTACATCGCGAAGAAAGCGGAAATGTATCTGGGCTCGACCGGCCTCGCGGACACCGCCTATTTCGGGGCCGAGGCCGAATTCTTCATCTTCGACAACGTGCGCTTCGATCAGCGCGAGCAGCACGGCTTCTATTTCATCGACGCGGAAGAAGGCCGATGGAATTCCGGCCGGGTGGAGAACAACCAGGGGTACCGCCCGCGCTACAAAGAGGGTTATTTCCCGGTGCCCCCCACCGATCATTACCAGGACCTGCGCAGCGAAATGGTGATGACCATGCAGAACTGCGATCTGGAGGTGGAGTGCCATCACCACGAGGTCGCGACCGGAGGGCAGACAGAAATTGACTTGAAGTTCGATTCGCTGGTGCGCTCCGCCGACCACATGATGCTCTACAAGTACATCGTGAAGAATGTGGCCAACCAGTATGGCAAGACGGTGACTTTCATGCCCAAGCCGATCTACGGAGACAATGGCAGCGGCATGCACACCCATCAGTCACTGTGGAAGGGCGGCAAGCCGCTGTTCGCCGGCGACGGCTATGCCGGCATATCGCAGATGGCGCTGTGGTATATCGGCGGCCTGATCAAGCACGGGCCGGCGCTGGCGGCCATCATCGCTCCGACCACGAATTCCTACAAACGCCTGGTGCCGGGATTCGAGGCGCCGGTGAACCTGGCCTACTCGCGGCGAAATCGCTCGGCGGCATGCCGCATCCCGATGTACTCCGCTTCGCCGAAGGCCAAGCGGGTTGAGTTCCGGCCGCCGGACCCGAGCTGCAATCCGTACATGGCATTTGCGGCCATGATGATGGCGGGCCTCGATGGAATCGAGAACAAGATGGACCCGGGCCAGCCGCTGGACAAAGACATTTATGACCTGGGGCCGGAAGAGTTGGCCAAGGTGCCGTCCATGCCGGGTTCGCTGGAAGATGCGTTGGATTCGCTGGAGCGCGACCACGCGTTCCTGCTCAAGGGCGATGTGTTCACCGAAGAACTGCTGAGTACCTACGTGGAGTACAAGCGGACGAAGGAAGTGGATGCGGTCAGGCTGCGGCCGCATCCCTATGAGTTTGCCCTGTACTACGACATCTAGCGAGGCTGGGTCTGGTGATTGTGTGGGTCGGACACTCCTGTCCGACGCCCTTGACTTTCCTCAAATCAACATCAAGGTCAATAGTGTCGGACAGGAGTCTCCGACCCACAGCAGCACAAAAAAAGCCCGGCACCATGCCGGGCCTTTCGAGCTAAAAGAGAGGTTTAAACCGGGCTGCTGACCGCAGTTCGATCGGAGCGCGAGGGAAATCTTTCCATCCCCAGGTCGCGAGCCGGCTTTACTTCCTTGACCTCGGGCAGGCCGAGGACGATGGCTCCCAGCGTGGAGTTCGACTTCTCCAGCACCATGAGCAGATATTTCTGGGCTACGGCACGATCGGAAGGATGAATGAGCTTCCACCACCGTCGAATGGACTCTTGAACTTCCAGCGAGTTCTTGTCCCCTTCAACCATGGCATCCACGAGCTTGTAGACCTTGCTCTTCACCGCTTGGTAGGAGATAGAAACCTCCTGTGGCATTGTCCACCCCCGGTGCTGTTGTCATAGCAATACGCGGGCCAAACGTATCCCTAAGCTTTATTGGGACTTAGTCCAACGATTGATTCTAGTTGTTGGAGGAATAGAAAAATTTGATATGAATTTACGTAGAACCAGCTTGACGCGGAGCCAGGAACTCAGTTAACGGTCCGCCTCGAGGCTCCGCCTATTTCTGGCTCAACTGCTTTTCGACTGCGGAGACCACTTCCGCCGAATCCGGAGTTACCGCGGATTCGAAACGCTGCACCACGTTGCCGTTGCGGTCAACCAGAAATTTCGTGAAGTTCCACTTGATGTCGCCGGCAATCGACGGGCCGGTCTGCTTAGTGAGGTATTGGTAAAGCGGAGTCTGGTCGTCACCCTTAACCGATACTTTGCCGTACATGGGAAAGGTCACGTTGTACTTGCGGGAGCAGAAGGTCTTGATCTCTTCATTAGTGCCGGGTTCTTGACTGCCGAAGTTGTTGGCCGGGAAGCCCACGATGACGAAGCCCTGGTCCTTGTACTTCTCATACAAAGACTCCAATGCACTGTATTGCGGGGTGAAGCCGCAGCGGCTGGCCACGTTGACCACCAGAACGACCTTGCCCCTAAAATCCGCCAGCGGCATTGGTTTGCCGTCGATCGAAGGCAGGGTAAAGTCGTAGATATTTGCGGCGGCAGCGGATCCAGCCATAATCATCACCAGTCCCAGGACAAGAGATGCGTGGACGCTTCGGTTGCGTACATCCTTCATTACCGTCTCCTTAGCGCTGCTGAACGTCCGAATGAGGATTAAGACGAGAATACCGGAGGGGACTCTCAAGCGCAACGGGTTGGAGGACGGGCGTCCCGCCCGTCTTTAAATATTTGAACCACAAAAACGGACGGGGTATTGACCTCCACAAAGCGACGGGCGAGGACGCCCGTCCTCCACAGACACATCATGGAATCCTGTAAGTTTGTCTGCGGGAGTACAATGTGGCGCCCGCTTGGGCACGCGGGAGGAACCCCGCGGGCGAGTCGCCCGCGCCCACACGAGCCACCGACTACCAGTCACGTTGTGAGTCCGGCCCGTACTCTCTTCAGAGTAATGCAGCACAATTTCTTGCGGAGGCCTCATGAAGCAGGCGCTGTTGTGGATGTTTGTTTGTCTCACCCTGTCCGGGGTGTCGTCGGCACAGGCTGAACCCGCGCAACGTACCGTCACCCACGACAGTACGGAGCGCATGTTCTTTCCCAGCGACACATTCTGGGGTTACGGGCAGTTTGACCTGGCGCCTCCGCATAACGAAATTGATCCCAACATCTGCCGGGCGGACGCGGGAATTTCAGGCGGCGTCAACGATCCCTGCAACGCCTTCGCGCGCTACATGATCTCGGGATACATAGAAGCGCATCCCTTTGGCCGCGGACAGTTCCGCAGGTTCTTCCTTTTCGGAGAGCCGCGCTTTCTTTTCGGCAAAAATCTTCCGCAAACGCTCTACACCTGGTCGATGGCGGCGATCGGGCTGGAGAACTCCTGGGGCGGCGGACTCTACCTGGGCAAGGGTTTCGAAATGCGCGTGACCCAGCACTTCCTGTTTACTCGCTTTGGGGCGCGCGACCAGCACCTGGGTGGGGCGGACCTTGGGCCCAATGGGCCCTGGGGCCGCTACAACACCATCGGAGTGCGGAAATATTTCGGGACCAGGCGGTATTGAGGGTATGCTGAAAATCCGAGCCGAGCGTCTTGCCTCCATCGAAACTGCCGAATGAGCTGAGCGGGATGAGTGCCGAACCTGGGGAAAATAGCCGGGCTTTGCCCGGCCTGGGCGGGTCAGAGACCCGCCCCCACACGGGCCCTGGCTTCCGCAATCCTGACCTTGCCAGACTAAATCTGGAGCGAGTGTGCGGGCGGCTTTCGCCTGGACTGGCGGCGGCCCTGCCGGGCTTGCTGGGAGAGGCCCCTGATCCGGATGGCGCTCTGCTCTTGTTGGAGCGCTTGTGCGAATCGGCCGAAACTGTGCGCTTGCTGGAGCAGCATAATTTCCTGGCGCACTACGCCCTGGTGGTTTTCGGGCACAGCCGGTTCCTGGGCGAGACGCTGGTCCAGAATGCCGACCTGCTCGCCTCCTTTCTGCGGGAAAAAAATCTTGACCGCAGCTTTTCCCAGGAAGAATTTCACGAGAGCCTGGCGCGCTTCCGGACGCGTTCTCTGGACAATGATGTGGCGCTCACCCTGGCGCGATTCAAGCGCCGCGAGTATGTCCGCATTATGCTGCGCGATGTGCTGAAGATCGCGCCCCTGGCCGAGACGACCGCGGAAATCTCGGCCCTGGCCGATGTACTGATCGAAGAGGCCCTGCGCGAGGCGGACAGTAAACTGCAGCGGCGCCACGGAACGCCGCAGCATCTCGACGTCCTGGGCCGGCGGGTGGACACCCCGTTTGCCATCCTCGCCCTGGGCAAACTGGGCGGCAACGAGCTGAACTACAGCTCCGACGTGGACCTGATGTACATCTACGGCGACGGCGAAGAGCCGCCGCGGACGCCGGTTTCCAATCGCGAATATTTCATCCGGCTGGCCCAGCACACCACCGACATTCTTTCGCGGATCACCGGCGAGGGGCCGGTATTCCGTATCGACTTGCGCCTGCGGCCGCAGGGCGGGGAAGGCGAGCTGGCCATCCGCCTGTCGCAGGCGCTGACTTACTACGCCGAGGCCGCGCACGACTGGGAGCGCCAGGCGCTGATCAAAGTCCGGCAGGCGGCTGGAGACATTAATCTGGCCCGCGACTTTATTCGCGCGGTACAGCCGTACGTTTATACCGAGCAGGTGAATTTTGCCGCCATCAAGACCGCGCTGGTGGCGCGCGAGAAGATGCAGCAACGGCGCCAGTTGGGAAAAACCCTGGGTCAGCCTGACCAGACCATTGATGTAAAGGTCGATCGCGGTGGCATCCGTGACATTGAATTTCTGGTGCAGTGCCTGCAGCGGGTATATGGCGGCGCGGAACCCTGGCTGCGCTCGGGCGGAACTCTGTTCTCGCTGCACAAACTCCACGACAAGGGCCACATCAGCGGCAAGGAATTTCACGACCTCACCAGCGCCTACGAATTCCTCCGGCATCTCGAGCATCGGCTGCAACTGCGTCAGGGACAGCAGACCCACTGCTTGCCGTCGTCCGAGGCCGATTGCCGTATGCTGCAGCGCGCCATGGAAGGTTATGCCCCGGCGGAAAACAGGTCGGGCGATTTGACCTCGGTGGTGCGACGGCGCATGGCGGCGGTGGCCGAAATTTATCAGCGCATCATCTATCAGCAGCAGAGCCGCGGCCGGCAACATTTGCCCGGCGCGGAATTCAAATTGCTGAATGCACTCGAACCGGTAACCGCGGACCCGTCCAGCCAGCAGATTCTCGAGCGCCTGGCGACCGACGCGCCTGCCTTCTATGAAGTCGTGGGCCGGAGTGACCTGAACCCACAGGCACGCAAGAACCTTTACCGGTTCCTGGGTTCGGCGTTCGGCAGTTCACAGCGCTATGCGACCGTGCTGCAACATCAGGAGGGATTGCGTCGCGCCCTCGTCCTGTTTGAAACCAGCGACTACCTGACCGAGATCCTCATCCGCCATCCCGAAGAAATTGTCACTCTAGCGGAATTGGAGGAGGTCCTACCCCAGGCCGGCGGCAGATATTTGTTCGAGAAATCACTGGGGTTGACCGAAGCAGCCCGCGATCCTGTGTTTGCTTATCTGGCTGACTCGCCGGTTCCTTACGCGGAGAAGCTGGCGATGCTGCGGCAACACTTCAGGCACCGGGCATTCGTGGCCGGGGCGCGGGATGTCATCGAGTCTCGCGATGTGTACGAATCGTTCGAAGCCACCACGGCCGCCGCCGAGGATGTGATGGCGACCGCGGTGCGTCTGGCCGGCGCTGAGGACCTGGCCGTCATGGCCGTCGGCCGACTGGGAAGCGGGGAATTCGATTTGTTGTCGGATGCCGATGTTCTGTTTGTGTGCGGAGAAAGCGGTGACCGTATTGCCCTGACCAGGTCTGCGGAGCAGATGATGCATGCGCTCGCGGCTTACACCCGGGACGGAACCGTGTTTCCGGTGGACGCGCGCTTGCGGCCGCGAGGCGGCGAAGGCGAACTGCTTTCGACTCCGGCCCAGTTGGCGGCGTACTTTGAGCACGAGGCCCAGGCCTGGGAAGCGCTGATGTACACCAAGCTGCGCTTTCTGGCGGGCTCTCACGCCCACGGTGAACGCGCACTGACGATGCTAAAGATATTATTTGGAAGATTTGCAGCCGATCCCGGCTTCGCCCACGCTGTTCGAGAAATGAGGACGAAGCTCGAATCCGCGGAGGCTCCGGGAAAGAGTTTCAAGTCATCGCCCGGGGGAATCTATGACATCGACTTCATCACCAGCTTCCTGCTGGTGAAGCACGGCGTGGCGGACAAGCGGGGAAGCCTGCGTGACCGGCTATGGCGCTGTGCGGATTCGGGCATTCTGGACAAGAGCCATGCTGGCCTGCTTGACCATGCTGATCCCGGTGACGGGCGCGCTGCTGGCTGAAGCCCTGGGCT
>Ga0207706_10000081_pt1 | contig 98791 bp, 98 predicted proteins | sample KBSC53metaG_FD_184318 | JGI IMG/M metagenome (GOLD analysis project Ga0207706, IMG submission 184318) | Corn rhizosphere microbial communities from Kellogg Biological Station, Michigan, USA - KBS C5-3 metaG (SPAdes) (version 2) | ecosystem: Host-associated > Plants > Roots > Rhizosphere > Soil ...
TTACGTTGTCGTTGCTGGTGTGCGTATTGCTGGGGCTGGCGCGGTTGTCGTCGGCGCTGGAAGATCTGGAGTATGAGACGTTTATGTTGGCGCGGTGATGGGGTTGCAGGTGGTGTGAGAAAGGCACTTGGCGTTCGCGGCAAGTGCCTTTTTTGTTGGGGGCTGGATGGGGCTTTATAGAGAGCGATAACGAACCTCGCCACAAGTTGGACTGCACCATGGCGAGGACAGGCCTTTTCAGTGAGGTCTACTGCGCGCTATTGCCGGGTGACTCCAACACCTTCACCACATCATCAATCACCGCCTTGCTCATCTCCTGCAAATAATGCGAAGCCCAGGCATAACGGTCCGTCTCCCGTGTCATAGCCGCCTCTTCTGCGAGCAGCTTGGCGACATGGAGCAGGTCGGAAACGTGGTGCAAGGCTTCATGCAGGGAAACACCGCTATTGACGCGGAACAGAGGTTGGTCGGAGTGAAAGGAGAAGGGGGTGACGCCGAGGGTGGTTAACGCAGACGGACTTGTAGCGGTCATTGGTAAAACTCCCATATCTGATGAGAGCTACCACGTTCGTTCTCAGGCGAATGGGTGGCAGCTGTGCGCAGGCTGAGAAACCGGAGATACAGGAACCCGGCAGACCCGAAGGTCTCCCACGCACAGCCGCCATTGCACGAAATGGTGGGCGAAAAAAAACGCCTGCAAATCGGGTTTTGGGGCGCTTGGTGCGCCTGCATCTTGCCGGGTTCTCAGGCCCGATCGCTGAATTGGCAGCGATGGAACGGAGGGTAGCGTGGTGGGACGTGGGGAGCAATCAGGAATATTGATGGGATGATTTTCAGGCCCTCATTAGGGTGTGTAGGTTGCTACTGAAATTATTGTTTTTATGGCTGGGTCATAATTATTGCCAGTTCATAATTTGGAATAAACGTAGAGATCGGGGGGGGGGTACAGAGGAAGGCGTTCAGCGCTCAGGGGAGGTCTGTTTTTTTCTACTGAGCATGGGGACCTGTGGGGGGAGAGGGTCCGTGTGGTGTTGGTGGGGGGCGCCGAATGAAGCTAAACAGGTTGTCCGTTTCCATCAGTTGGCTGACAGCGGGAGATTGGATGTCACCACCGTAGGATCGCTTTTCGAAGGGACTATAGGTTCAGATGGTTTTTGTGAGGCAGGGGATTTGTTGGAGGTTGCGATGAAGGTCGGCCGTTAGCTAACTGACGGGGCAAACAAAAAGAAGGGAGGTTTGGGGGTAATGCGGGCTGTGTTTTTTTGAGTTTGGGCGTTTTGTGGACGTTTTCCCGAAAACCGCAGTGTAGATTTTCAGTGTTTTCCAGGCCCCAGAAACCACAAAGCCCTGCGTTGCGGGGCTTCGAGATATGGTGCGGCACCAGGAGTCGAACCCGGGACCTACTGATTACAAGTCAGCTGCCTTAGCTCGAATAATCATAGGCTTGCGTACATTTTATGTACGTGACGCATAAGCTACGGCTCATGTTTCACTGGCTGCTGCCGATCTAATGTACGTGGTGAAGAAACGTTTTTTCATTGAAGATTCAGCTGCGCTTGTGGATAACTGCTCGAGATTCGCAGCCATCTGCGCCCCGTCGTGCTTCGCTTTTGGCGTTAGACGAACGAGTACGCTGTGCTACTATCCGCGGCCACAGCGGTAGGGTGAACGGCGCTGGCGTGTCATGCGCATTCCCTTTGCAGCTGCTATATATAGTGCTAAAGCTTTGTACAAGATCCTTTGAGGTTCCATGGCAGCTACTATCAAGCCCCACGGCGGTAAACATGCGATCAGTAACGTATTGTTTCTGTTCGAGTTCTCTGCGCCATTGGCACCGCACGCTTTCGCCAGCTTGCTGGAGGGGACCCAGCTCCACGACCAGTTGGTGGGGGATTTACCTCGGGTTTCTAAGCAGCAGCAGATGATGTTGAACATCCCCCAAGGGGCTGGTGCTGAGCAATTTTTTGGCGCGCCGTTTCCCAGTCCCTTTGGCGGACCCTTTGGCCCTGCAGGGCCAATCTCAGGCATTGCCTTCGATAGGGTTAAGCCAAACGGCGAACCAGCGCTTTCAGTCAACATTCAGGCGAATGCGCTCATCATCGTGTGCGGCGAATACGTGCGCTGGGCTGGACTGTGGGCAGAGGTCAGGAAATACCTATCAATTCTGACCCCTTGGCTGGGAGACACGAAGTTCTCTGCGCTGTCTTTGCAGTACACAGACGCCTTTAAGGTGAATTTCCCGCGAGGTGAAGCTCAACCCCTTGTAGAGCTTTTTAGCCCGCAGAATAAGTACTTGCCACCGACCTTCACCTCGCTGACTGACGCTTTCCATTCTCATCATGGTTATTTCAGCCGGCCCGAGTTCGGCCTTCGTGGCAAGCTACTGACCAACGTGAATGTAAATGTAACCGAAACCGCTTCGGTGTTCGACGTTCAAATTACGACAGTCCATAAGTACCAGCTGTTTGAAATGTTCAACCCGGTTGTAAATGGTCAGTTGAACGATCAGATGAATGACGTATTCCAATACCTGCATGATCAGAATAAATTGGTAGTGGGGGATATGCTGACGGATCAGGTTAAAGATATGATCTCGTTCAACACAGTCCATCCCAACTAAGGAGAGTTGCTATGGCCGTAGCTATGGAAACACAGTCCACGATTCTGGATCAGCCTCCACCATACGTGGTGCAGATCCCGACTACCAAAAACGCGCCTAAAACGGTGATCCCTCAAGGGCTTACGGGTTTTTTTGTGCAGCTTCCTCCCACGCACACCAATAGCAGGGATGTGGGTATGAGCAGGCTTTACGCGAAGCTACATTCGTATCTCCAGGCGGATAACGACTGGGACGGATACGGCGGAGTGCCGGCCACCTATGCCTCGTGGGTCAACGCAGTTGAGTTTCTGCACGTCCTTCCGATTAGATTTGAAGCTCCTATCCCCATGCTGGCCGGTGACGGAGAGATTTCCCTTTTTTGGAAGGAAGCTGATAGCTACATAGAGATATCCTTCCCTGGGGACGGGACGTTTCACTACATATATAATGCTCCCGGCCAAAGATTCGCGAGTGCCGATTTGGCGCTCAACGAAGCGGTTCTTCATTCTGGCTTCTTGGCCCATTTGGATTTGGTCTGACTTATATATGTCATGTAGGGCATTGTTTGAAGGATTACCGACTGGGAGGGGCGAGGTCTCTACCCGCGCTAAGCTGATCGACGCCAGCTTTCCAGATGCATACTGCGAGTGTGAGTCCGTCAGTAAATTCTCTCCTCGCGTGGTAGGCGCTGAGGAGCATTTACACAGATTCGTTTTTTCACCGCTGCATTTGCACGATGGTGAAGTGCTCCCAGCGCTGTTTTCCGATGCCAAGGATAAAGGCTTATCTTGCGAAAGAGCTGATACGGCAGCGATCGACCCGCAAAGTCATGAGCGTGGACGCCAGCAGGCTGTGGCTTACAATCTGGTCAAGCCAGAGGACAAGCCTGAGAGGACCTACCTCGGAGCCGTCACAGCGACTTGCGTGGCGCTTCGCAGCCTGATGATGGATAACAAGAGGCTCTTAGCGGTGTACGACACCGCTCTCGAGGATAACGTAGTCCATGCCGACGTTTTCGAAGTTGCGGGACGTTCGAATGCGGAAAAGAAGCAAGCTCGAAAGGACCTTGCAGACGCATTCACAAAGGTACCGATAAACGTCTAGCCTCCGGATGGATCTACCAGAGGCAAGCTCAAATCATAGACGTCCATCATCGCTTCATCTTTGTGCCCTGACGCCTGCTGCTTATCCGCCCGGGTGCCCACCGTGTCAGTGATGCCCTTGCGCTTGAAGTCGTGCATCCCGAATCGCTGATCCTCGGTCAGAACACTTTTCTCGATCGCCTGCACGATCAGCCGCTGGAATGCTGTATCAAGCCCCGACTTCGACAACTGTCTGCCGGTGGCGGCGATGATCAGGAAGCGCTGGTCTGCGCGGATCGGCACCGGCACACGCTTCCGCTCCCAAGTCTCCGACCTGATGGCTTTGGCTGCATCCCACGCCGCCCGCAGCCTGGGCGTCCAACGGACAATATTGTCTCGGCTGCCCTTGCGGCGGTTGGTGAGGACGCCTTCGGCGAGCTCGTTCTCGTCGGTGAGCGTGATCGTCTCGATACCGCGTAGGCGGCAGAGGTAACCGATTTCCATCACATACCACAGGTAAGGGGAGCAGGCCCCTGGCTGACCGCTCTTGAGCTGGCCTTGTTGTTTCGCGAACCTGATTAGGTTAACCATGACAGTATCGTCTGGCAGTCGGCGCTGCTTTCGCTCTTTCGGCGACTCAATGCCCTTGGCTGGGTTGTCCTTCACAAAACCACGGTTACGGCCCCACTGCATCACTCGGCGCAGGTAGCGCAGTGAGTGGGCAGCTTTGGAGGGGGTGCCATCTTGGGCTATCTTGTCGATGATCCGCTGGACGAGCGCCGGCGTGAACTTGAGCACCGCCAGTTCGCCCAGCGGTTTGCCAAGCTTCGTCGGAAACGCTAAAAGAACATCGCGGGAGTAGACATAGTCGTCGTGGGTTTTCTCGCTGAGGACCTTATACTGGTCGCTCTTGTGGAACTCATCACAGAGGTATTGCAGGCTGTCGCGGTCGACGCCGTTGCGCTCCTCAATGAGGCGGTGAAGCTCTGAAAGCGTCACGTTACCCGCGCAAAGGTTCTGCCGCTGTCGCCGCCCGGCCTCATTGAAATACAGGATGTACCAGCACCCAGCGCCCCTATGGTCGAAATAGACCGAGCGCGGCAAAGCCGCCTGGTCAATGTGCCCAGGGATGTTGGGATTGTGTTGGCGCTTTCGACCACGTTTCATACGATGTCCGCACTGTAGCTGCCGGTATCCAAGGTTTTTAGCCCGCCCGCCTGGTTGATCAAATCCACCGTAGTCCAGGGCCCCTTTCGTCCACTGAAGATTCGAATTCCTTGGGAGCGCAGCGCTTTTTCAACGTCTGCCCGGCGGCTATATCCGGTTACGCGTTGTAAGTCTTCAAACTCAAGTACACGGGCTGCGCTCATACTGCCTCCCGCTTACAGATATGAAGCCCTTCGATCATTCCGCTGTAAACAATATCAATAATTACCACTTGCTCGCCCAGGGGCTGGGCTTGAGCGTCCTTAAACTGGGCTAGTAACAGCGCGTTTCGTTCCGATTCCCACTTCAGGGCAGCCTCGGCGTTGGCGAGACGTTGCGATAGGGCGTCGTAGTCCGACTCACGAACGCAGCGGATGTTTTGTGCGTTGTAGGACCAGAAGCGCTGCACACTGTCATGACGATCTTGGCCATCAAGCAGGGTGCGCAGCGCCGAAACCATTTTAAAAAAGCCCTCGTTCATCTTATCAATGTCAGAACACAGGTATACCGATTCACGCCGAGAAGCCCCCCATTTGCCAATGCTTGCCCGGTATCGCTTCGGCATGCCGTCATTCATTTGCTTGGTGATCATGGCCAATGCCTCAGTTGTGATTGCGGATCGAATAGCCTGCAAGCTTCTGCAGGGGATTCGGTCGTTCGCCGCGAGGATGAATGCCAATGCGCGCCTTGAAACCATCGAGGTTGACAGTGGCGCCGTCATAGTTGAGTCCCGGCTCGAGACCCATGAACTGCATCGGAACGCCGCAGTGCGTGCATACGATGCTGATTTCTGCCATGAATCGACCTTTGTTTTTGATTCGAGCAACACTTACGGTCGCCTTGAAGTCTTCATGCTTACAAGCCATTGCAATCGCCCTCTCCTGTTAGATCCGAAACGATTGATGAGCGCGCGACGGCAGTAGCTTCTGCTCTGCGGGGTTGTGCGCCGTCGGATTGGATCTCACACACGAATCTGTGTCGTTTCCGGTTGGGCGCAGTCAGCGCCTTGGTCAGATCAGGCAGAACGTCAAGGCATTGCTCGTAGGCGTGAGGTCCCTTCCAGCTATCAGCCTTCACCACCTGGCAGTCTGTATGGGTTGCGTCCGCGCACGGGTACAGCAGTAGGAAAACGGTCATACGCCAACCTCCTGCTGGGCCAGACTCAGCGCAATCGCCACTGGCTGCACCCAAACCGAAATGTTGCTGAGTATGAATGTCTCCCCAGCCTCGGAAAGCAGCAGCGTCATGCCGAACACATCCGCCATTGCCCGTGCCGCTGCGCGTGGTACCGCGTTGCCAATCCGCTCCCGGTGCTGGCCGTCGTTGATTCCGTCCAGCCGGAAGACTCCCGCCTGTTCAATCTTGCGAACGCGCTGCATGCGCTCGATCTCATGGGCGGTCTGTGGATCTGCTGACCAGTGATCTTCTGGGTCGAACAGTGATTGCAGCGCGGCCAACTCCAGCGTGGTGAACGGCCGGTGCCAGGTCCCGTCGAGGCTGGTGATCATGCAGGTCAGCCGATCGTTGTGCGCCGGCATGCGCTGATCGGCAACTGACCAGCGGCCGTTATCGTGGCAAGCACTGGCAGATATGGCGCCGGCCGGTGCGCTGTATTCGACCACGCCGTAATGCCCGCCAGTCAGGTACGCATCGCCCTTGCTGCGCGACATTCCTGGGCGAGGATCTGCGATCGATAACGCGCCGCTGGCAACCTGTTGCGAGCCAGTCACGGTCTTGGCGCTCTCGCACCAGGGCGTGATCCGCAACTTTTGCGTGCTGGCATTCGGGTGCCATGTTTTATAGGCGGGATCTGCCACGGCGAAAGCGCCTTGCCCGGTGGTGCTGCCGGCGATGACGGTGCCGGCCGGCTTGCTGTAGTCGGTGACCAGGTACTTGCCGAAACCCTTGGACGGTTGCCGAGGGTCGGCCACGGCCTGCCCGCCAGAGCTCGGCCCTTGTCCTGCAGTCACAGTGCCGGCGGTTTGATCATTGCGTACCACGCGGAACATATTATTGTGGCGCTCGTCGGTCATGCGCGGATCAGCAACGCTGAACGTCCCTTGCCCCGGGCTGCGTTGACCGGTTACGACACCGCAGTGGCGGTCATAGGGCAGTACGCCGAATTGGGTGTACTCGAATTTGTTGGTGGGTCGCGGATCTGCCACGGAAAACTTGTCGTTCATTGGGCGGCTCGCACCTGCAACCACCCCGGCTGTATCGTCCCAATCGACAACCCCGAGTACGCCGTATTGGTAGTCAGGCACGATCACAAAGTCGCGCAGGTGCCCGTCCTCGATCGCAAACCGGCTCAGGCTGCGCCAATCCTTCCCGGCCTCGACCAGGGCTAGGCGTATCCATGTTTTCCACTGCAACGCCGGCACGCGGTGCATCGGCCCTGCCTGATCTATATCGCCTGCCAGCGGCATGCGGCTCAGCACGTCACCGACGGCACGCAGGCTGCGTTTCTCTGGTTCGTACAGGAACGCCGGGACCTTCTCTACGTGCCTGGCCACCAGCAAGAAGCGTTTTCGGCTCTGGGCCAATCCACCAATTTCGCCACAGTCGTGGGTGGTTTCAGCCACCGCGTATCCGTAGTGTCTTAGCAGCTTGGTGATCTGGTCCAGCAAGTACCGGCCACGGGTAGCCAGGCGCGGTACGTTTTCGAACACGATCAGCGACACCGGGTTGTACTTCCAGGCTTCGCACATCAGCCATACGCAACGCAACGTGAGCTCATTGAGCGCCCGGTACTTGGGCGTCTGGCTCATGGTCTCGGACAAAAGGCCCGAGGCACCCTTGCAGGGACTGCTGATGAACACTGCATCCGGATCTTCGTTGCTGGCAGCGCGGCGCAGATCCTCGGCGGTGGCTTCCTTCCAACCGGCGGGCGGCTGTTGGCCGTGGAACGCGGTGTATTGTTCGCGGGTGAACAGGTCCATCAGCGTGCCAGATACACCGGTCATCATCTGGAAATCGCGCAACCCGGCGGGGTCGACGTCGACGCCACCCAGGCAGCGCCATTCAGCTTGCACAGGTCCCAGGACCGGTTTGGAGTCGCTGAAACCAGCAGCGCCGCTGCCGAGACCGCAGCAAAGATGGAAGTGGGTGAGGGTGCGCTTAAGCATGGGAAGCCTCCCGCACGGCATAGCAACTCACATTCCCCGAAACGTGCGTATACCCCGCGACAGGCTGCGCAGGCGGGCGTCCCGAAGCGGTAAGCGTTGCATCACTGACCGCTGCCCCGCGCAGCTTTTCGTGGGGTATACGTGCCTCGGCAGTGGCGCTGGAAGGAGCAATAATGCCTGCTGCTGCGCAGCAGAGACTGTTTGTTTCTGACGTGTCGACACCACTGGTGCTGCGGAGCAAAGCGGGCAGGGCGCTGGTGTTTTCCAGTTGGTTCTTCATGCCGCTTTCCTCCGATGTTCGACAGCGAGTTGGTCCATCAGGCGCTGGTAGTAGGTGAGTCTGGCTTCTGCGGCAGGCCATGGACGGATGATTTCGGCCATAGGTTGTATGCCGACCAAACAATCCCAGATAGCCGGATCGGTTGGCATGAGGTCGCGGCGTTCGGTGGCCAGCGCAATCAAGTCGGCCTGGTGAACGCATGCAGGAAGTTGTGCAGCAATGTCGAAGCGTTGGCACACGCGTTGCCATACCCAGTCTTCAAAGTCCTGGTATGCGTGTAGCCACTGCTTAAGTGGCTTGGTCATGTCGCCCAGGTACGCCTCTGGCGCGTCGTGGAGTAAGGCTACGAGCTTGTGTTCTTCCGGCACCAGCTCGGCGACGATGCAGCAGTGTTGCGCCACGCTGTAGAACTCGCGGGTATGCCCGTTGAAGCGGCAGAGGTGTGCCAGTGAGTGGGAAATATCCCGTGGGTCGATCATGTCGGCGTCAGGTTCGAACAGGTCAAAACGTTTGCCGGTGTGGGTGAGGATCCAGTTCATGCGGCCTCCTTCACGAGATCGGCCAGCAGCAGGGCGTTGTCAGTTGCCTTATGCAATTTGCGCAGGGCGTCGTAACCGATCAGCGCTTTCAGCTGCCGGTCAAACTCTTTGTTATGTCGAGTCATTACGCTCAGTTCCTTCATAGCCTTGTTGTACTGCTGTTGCAGTGTTCCAGCGGCCTGGGGCGTCAGACGCATCATTGGGATAGGGCGACTCATGCTGCATCCTCCTGATAGAAGGAATCCAACTCGGCGGCCATGCTCAAAGCGTGGCCGCGCAGAATGAGTGCTTGAGTTGCGTGGCCTTCCGATTTGATCGCTTGAAAGAAGTCGGCGGCGAGTTTGAGTTTTCCCGCGATGGCCAGAAGGATCTGACGGTCCTGGGGTTCCCTCATCAAAATCAGTTCTAGGCGCTCACATCGCCGTGTGGCGTTTTCGAGAGCAGTGGCGCCCGACGACTCGCCCTCTTCAATGCCCTCGATATAGCCCTTACCGTGGCCGTCGTCGTAGCCTTCGCTCCAGCCATCCTTTAAGCCGCCTCGATACCCGACCCAATACAGAATGGCGAGTGCAATTACGAAGCTGATCAATGCGAAAATTTCAAATGCTGTCATTTGGTTTGCTCCTTGGGTTGTATACCGCTTGGCTGGTGGCGCAGCGGTTGCGGTGGTGCGACTGTTATCGACGTGTGTCGGTCAAAAAGTCATCGCTCTTCTGGCTGGGGTTGAGTGTTTGTCAGCTCCTCGTCCGCAGCATCTGCCTGTGTATCAATGAAGATGGCCAGATGGCGGATGTCGATAAAGCGGGGGCGCTTGGCGCTGGTATCCAGAGTCGTGATGGGTAGCGCTACACGGCCGCTTGTCAGTGCACGAGTGAAGTTGTCCTGGTTGAGATTGCTGAAGTAGCGTTCACGTACCTGTTCGACGGGTACGAGCAGATCCCCGAGCGTTCGGTACAACAGGTCAACGGTCTGACTTCTCGGCGCTATCGGCAGGCGCAGTTCGCGCTGTACGGAGGCCGTCATGCTGCATTTGCCTTATCTACTTGCGCCTTGAGCGTGCCGAGCGTCAGCTTTCCAGATTTACGTTGTGTCGGTTCTTTAGTGTGGGGTTGGTGGCTCGCTCGAATGTCTCGGTTGATGGCTGCCAGTGCTGTACGTGCCGTGCTGGCAAACGCCACGAAACGCGGTAGTGGTGAAGTACTGTCTAGCGGTTCGAGAACGGCACCCAGTTCAACGCCTTCAATGCCATTGCCAAGGCGCAGCATGGCGCGAGCACGGTAGTTGGGGCCGAGATCAATCACGAGTTGGTCGAGAGCGGCCGCCAGTTGTAGGTGCTCGATTTGCAGCGGTGCGCCGGTGATGGTGAGGGAAACGTCGGCGGCAGTTGCGGCCAGGGTGAGATTGGCAAGAATTTTCTCAGCCGTACGACGTTCTTCAGGCAGGTTCAGTAGTTCGATCAGTAGGGTGTCAATCAGTTTGCGGTCCATGTGTGTTCCCTCGGGGGTGGTTCCAGGCGATCTCAACGTGGGTACGTACCAGAGCGCGTAGGTGCTCCGGTACTTCTGCCAGCGCGGCGACGCGTTCCTCGCGGGTTCGCATCGCCGTGATCTGGCGGGCGTACTGGCGCGGCCATGCTTCGGGCTGTCTCATTACGCGACTTCTCGCGGGTCAGGTACGGTGGGTGGGGCTGGGCGCTCAATACCGATCTGCCTGGCCAGCCAGGAAATGCCAATATCGGTCACGCGCGTAGTGCGCTTGTATTGCATGCCATGCTTCTCGTGAAACCAGCGACTTTCACGGGTGACCAAAAAGTCTTTGGTCAGGGCAGGGTTGGTTGGAAGGTTGCGTTGATCCAGCAGGCCTTTGTCGCGCATGCGTTTCATCAACTCGCGGTGCCCCAGGCCCAGGCGTTCGGCTACGCGTTTGAGGGATAGGCTCATGGCGGCACCTCATGCGGCGGCTGCGAGGCTATTGCGGTAGCCCTGCAGGAATTGGTTGAGGTATTCAGCCAGGATTGTGTGGGCGCGCTGGTTGTCGGCGGGCAGGGTGAACAAGTAGCCGGCGTCGTCGAGTTCGAGCGTGGCGATATAACCGCCACGTGGGTTGCGCTGGATCTGAAGTGACGGCTCTAGTTCATCGGCGATAAGGTGGTAGATGCCGCGCCCACGTCGGATAGCCAGACGTAGGGTGGCCTCTATATCGCTGACAGCTTCATGCTCATCTACGTCAGGCACACCGGTAGTGCTGCGGCCATTGGCGATACCTTCAATAAAGCTCGCAATGCGCGTGGCGTTGTTTTTGCGGTGCTTATCAAGGGTGACAGAGTTGAGCGTCCCGCAAATCTGCACCAAGACCGTGATGCCGGCATTGCACTGATCGATCTCGACCCGAGCCGCTACGGATTGGCAGCCATCACACGAATGCAGGGTGTGATTGAACGTGCCGCTAAGGTTTACCTGGGCCTGTAGTCGGATGTAGGCGCTGGCATTGAGAGATAGTTTACTCATGCTGCGCGCCCTCCATCGTCTGGATTGGAGGGAGTTGGAGTTGGGCTGGTGGTTGATTTGCGTTTAGTGGGGGCGAAGGCGCAGCCGTGGATTATGGCTAGGCGGCGCACCTCGAAAACGCGGCTTTCTGGGCACGTTGGTAGGACGTGCAAGGTTGCGGTTTGCATGGGAATTGCCTCGCTCTGTGGTAGGAGAGTGAGGCAATTAAAGTTCTCTTAACTTTTCAAGTCAAGCTTGCTTATGTATTTTGTTAAGAGGGCTAGAATTATAGGGGGCCGGCGTGCCATACGGCCCGTCCGATGATGAGTAGATGACCAATGCTTGTATCGGTAGCGCTCTCATCCGGATAAGCGCGTTTGTCCTCGTTGTCGCTTCGAATTATCCAGCCGTTGGTGAGCGTGTGGACTAAGCGCTTGATGCTGATGTCTCCGTCTGGGCGCTGAATTGCATAGATTCTACCGTTCAATGGCTCCCGCTGGCCTTCGTCAATCAGCAGCACATCATCATCAGCAATGGTCGGGAACATGCTCATTCCTGTGCTGTAGATGACCTTGAGGTTCTTTTCCTTCAAGCCCATTCGGCTAAGCCAGTCTCTCCTAAACATTAGGCCGCCGAGGTCTTCTATGTGGTGGTTTGTGTGACCCGGGCCTGCACCCGCCTTGGCGGTGAATTGGGGAATCAGCACATGGCCCTCCTCGAGGGCACCGGCGTCATATTTGTCCCCAATGCCTTCGGCAAGCCACTGTGCTGAGAACCCGGTAGCGCGTGCGAATAAGAAAAGATTTTCAGCCTTGAGGCTCCCGTCTCCCTGGGCTAACTGGCTAATTCTGGCAGCACTCAGGTTGGACTCTATGGCCAAGACGCTGGCTTTCTTTCCGCACTTGGAAATGGCGTATGCGATTCTTTCCGCTGGAGTATTCATTAAGCTAGCTTAAGGCTTACTTTGTTTGGAGTCCTTCACTTGCTTGCCAAATAAGTTAAGTGTGCTTACTGTATTGGGCAGGCAAACAGGAGAGCACCATGCTCACGACAGAAGTAATCGCCTTCTTCGGAGGGAAATCTAAAGTGGCTGCGGCTCTGAAAGTCTCTCCCGCTGCAGTATCGCAATGGGGTACTGAGCCGCCGCAGTCACGCCAATACCAGGTTCAAGTGCTTACAGATGGAAAGCTCCGGGCGACAGTTAAAGCGTCAACCCAGCAAGCCGCTTGAATGAAGTAAAGGGCAGAGCGGCGCGGAGCAAACCAATACCACGCGCCGTTCTACCACCCCCCCCTAGGGCACGGATGCCTTGGGTTGCCTGCTAACCCACCACGATCTGCAGGCTGTAACGACAGGGCACATGCGGAGCGTGTGCCTTGCCATTGGGGTGCAGCCGGGTTTTCTACCACAGAGCAACCGGCTGCATGCGACCACCTGTAAGTGACCACGGCGTAACTGTACCAAACAGGCATGCGGCGGTCACTGGCAGAGTTTTTGGAGTTTTGCCATGAACCGTAAACAGTTCAATTCCATTGAGCGCGCACGGCGTTCGCTGTTGACTCTACCGCAAGCTTTGCTCCACGCCGCACGTGATTATCCGGGCGGCGCCACTGCCATTGCCGCTATCGACGGCGGCAACGCCACTACCCTCAATCACAAGCTGAGCCTGACCAACACCAGCCACACGCCTAACATTGGCGATCTTGAGTTGGTGCTGGATGCCACGCGCGATCCGCGCATCGTAGACGCGTTGCTGCATCCAATCGGTTGGGTGGGAATCGACGTTTCCGAGTTGAGCGACACCGACACGGCGCAGTCGCTGATGGCAGGCATTGGCGAGTTGCTTTCTCGTGAGGGGGAGTTAGCCACGCATGTATCGACGTCGTTGTCTGATGACAAATTGGATGAAGACGAACTGGCTGAGTTTGAACTGCTGGCCGAGCGAATGGTGCAGGCGGTGTTCAAGTTGCGCGCAGTGCTCCGCAAGATGCATGCGGAGGATCTGCATTATGTCTGACAACGCAGATGTGGCTGATAACGTCATTGCTCTTAATTTCGCAGTGGCCATGGCCGCGCGACCTACTGCCAATCCAGGCCAATGTACGCTCGAGTGCGTGGACTGCGGGGATGTCATCCTAGAGGCTCGGCGGTTGGCAATGCTTGATCGCGGCTGTACGCGCTGCACTGACTGCCAGGACCTGGCAGACCGGCGTGGGGTACGGCATGACTAATCACGAACTACTTGATGATGTGTTGGCCCAGTTGCAGGGCTACGGACTTAAACCAGAAACGCCACTGGTGATTGGTAAGCGAACGCGTTGCGAGTGCGACGGTGATAAGGCCCCGGAGAAAACGGGCTGGTATGTGATCTATGACCATCTGACTGGTGACGGCAAAACACTGTATTGCGGCGCGTTTGGCGACTGGCGTCAGGGTGAAAAAGGCAGTTGGCAGAAGATCAAGCCTAAGGGCGGGCGGCTGAGCGCTGAAGATCGAGCGGTGATGCGCGCCAGGGCCGAGGAGGGTCAGCGTAAGGCCTCCTTGGCCGAGGATCGAAAGCATCGCACTGCCGCCCGGCGCGCTGCTGGTATGTGGAAGCACCTATCTGAAAAGGGCGGATCGCGTTATTTGGATGCCAAGCGGGTAGTCGGGATCGGTCTGCGTTACAAGGCGAAAAGCGGTACGGCTTTTGTGCCGATGCGCAATGTGAAAGGCGATATCGTCGGCCTGCAGGTGCTGTATCCCGAAAAGCAAGCAGCGACGGGCAGGAACAAAACCTATTGGCCGTATGGTTTGGCGAAGGAAGGCGCATTTCACCTGATCGGCCCGGAGCCTGAGCCGGGCGATGTGATTCTGATTGCAGAGGGATACGCGACCGGCGCCAGCCTGCACATGGCGACCTCGTTGACGGTATGTATTTGCTTTGATGCTGGCAACCTGTTGGCGGTGGCACAAGCCATGCGCACAAAGTATCCCGGCCGGCAGCTGGTGTTTTGCGCAGATGATGATTGGAAGACTGTAGTGAATGGGCACCCGTATAACGCGGGGGTAATCAAGGCTAGCAATGCGGCGGTTGTGGTTGGTGGCCAGGTGGTTATGCCGGTATTCGACAACAACCGGGAAGACGGCTGGACCGATTTCAACGATCTTCACTGCGCTGAGGGCCTGGATACGGTGCGCCGTCAGGCACTAGCGGTGGTGCGTCCGTCTGCTGATGAGGGGTGGCGCGAGAAGCTGCAGTATTCCGAAAAAGGCGGGTTGATCGTACATCCATTCAATGTGGCATTGATTCTGGGTAATGATAAACGCTGGGCCGGGGTAATCGCCTGGGATTCGTTCAGTTCAAAGACCCGCAAGTTACGTACGCCTCCATATGGTGGTGGCAAGGGCGACTGGAGTGATCTGGACGATATTAGGGTGGCGCTGTGGCTTGCTGATGTGTACGGGCTGCGGGTGAAGACTGCCCACGTGGTTGAGGCAGTAAGTGCGGTGGCGAATGACAACGCTTACCACCCGGTGCGCGAGTATCTAGAAAGCCTTGAGTGGGATGGCCTGCCACGCCTTGAGCGTTGGTTGCAGGATCGGCTGGGCGTTAAGGATAGTTCGTACACCCGCAAGGTGGGCAAGCGCTGGATGATTTCTGCGGTGGCCCGCGTGTGTCGACCTGGCTGTAAGGCTGACTCAATGTTGATTTTGGAAGGCTTGCAGGGCGAGGGGAAATCCACGGCTGCGCGGGTATTGGGCGGCGAGTGGTTCATGGATACGTCATTTGATCTGAGCAGCAAAGACGCCTATCAGGCGATCCGGGGCAAGTGGATTGTGGAGATGGCCGAGCTGGACTCATTGAACAAGGCAGAGTCGACCAAGGCCAAGCAATTCGTCTCATCGCCCATCGATACCTACCGCGAGAGCTATGGCCGGCGGATGCTGGATGTGCCCCGGCAGAGCGTTTTTATCGGTACGACCAACCAGGATGAGTACCTGAAGGACGATACGGGCAACCGCCGTTACTGGCCGGTGATGTGTACCAAAGTTGATCTTGAGGGCTTGCGAGCCGACCGTGATCAACTCTGGGCCGAAGCGTTAGCCTGTTTTCGCGCGGGTGACATATGGTGGGTGGAGCGCGATGAAGCTGATGTTTTTGCCGCTGAGCAGGATCAGCGTTATCAGGCCGATATGTGGGAAGACCTGGTGGTCGGCTACCTAGCCGACAAGCATATTGGCGATACGGTGACAGGCGCGCACTTGCTTGAGCACGCGCTTAACATCGATCCAAGCCACTGGGGTCGACCCGAGCAAATGCGCATCGGCAAGATTATGCATCGGATGAATTGGCCCCGCCGGCGCAAGGGTAACTGTGTGCGTGGTGTGCGCAGCTATGAGTATGTGAAACCGCCGGAGTGGAAGCGAAGGTCGGCGGTGCCCAGGCAGGAGACCGCATTTTGATCCCGGAAATGGATGAGATGTTGAAATTGTGGGCGCTCGATATGCACGGTGGCGGCGGCCCTAACGGATCTGCCAGCAGTATGTTGGGTCAATTGATCGATTGCCGGGGGGAATTGATTCGAGGCACGCGCGGCGGTTCGAAGATGCTGCTGCCATGGAGTGCAGACATTGAGGTGATCGTAAACAAGCGTCTGTCCTGGCATCTGGCCCAAGTGGTGCAGGAGCATTACCTGAACCGTGAAAGCGTAGAACGCCAGAAATGGGCGCACTGCGGGTGTGGTCGAACGCAGTTCTATGCGCGCTTACACTCGGCACATCTGGAGATCGCAGGCATGCTGCTGGAGCGCGTAGCTTGATGGCGCGGCGCGTCCCTGTACGGCCTGCTAGTGTTTTGGCGGGTGGGTCAACTGCGCGCCGCGTGTTAATTGATGATGGCCCACCGTCCCACCGTTTTTGCATCTTTCCCGCATGTGACGCACACACCCACATACGCGCGCGCGTACGCGCAGCGTTTATTAATTCTCCCTTTACATGGAAAAAGTAATAAATGGTAGGACGGAGGGGCGCCGCTTTGATTTATCGGTGTTTGAGTCGTCGCGCCTCTCTTGAAATCAGTGGGACAGGAGGGTCAATGCCTGCGGCGCTATAGCCAGTGACGTTATATGTCCGTTGATTGCAGGCGTATTGCCGTTGATTACCGTTGATTGCAGGGTGGCAGCGCTGAGCTCTTGCTGCCACCGGACTGAAGGGGTATAAATCAGTCATGTTCAAAGAGGTACGCAAACAGCGATCTCACCAAAAACCCGGCCTTTGTGCCGGGTTTTTTCATTTCTCCTCAGACGTACTACTTCGTACAGACAATTTTCCTTTGGAGCTGAGAAATGGAACGAGATCAGAGGCTGTTGGTGAAAATTCTAGAGGTCTGCATCAAGGACTCCGATGACTGGAAGCTCGATTTATCGGCCAAGGATATACGCAGCAAATTCTCCCGCACCGAGTGTGTTGATTGGTCCGGTGTAGTCGTGGATGGCCATATCGAGCTGCTTGTAGATTTGGGTTGTATCAATGTTGAAGGGGAAACTCCGGATATACGTATCCAGCGCGTCACCAATGCGGGATATAACTATCTCGACAGAAGTAAAAGGCTGAGTTTGCGCAGCAGTGAGCTTCCCATCCACTAGACAACAACGTCTTTGAGCCCTGCCTAGTGCAGGGCTTTTTGTTGGCGCGTCGACGCGATGATGAATTTTCAGCAAGCTCTGATATGCTTGCGCCGCCATTCCTCAGTCCGCCCTCCATCCCTCTCATTTGGGGGCTGGACTGAGGAGTGGTCTTCACCCGACCATTGAGTCGGTTTTTTTGCGCTCACATTGTCGAAGGCCGAAAAAAAACGGGCCTCTGACTAAAAAGGGGAGAGCGTCATGGTTTTGCGTGGCATGGCACAGATGCATGTCGACGACTTGGCTGAAAGATTCAAGACGTTGGTGGTTGGGCATTCTGGTGAAGCGGACATCCAATTTGCATGGGTTGTTTTTTATCAAGGGCGAATGTTTGGCGCGTATTCAACTGCTGAGCAAGCTCTCCAGAAAATCACGGATATTGAGCACTGCGTTAGCGTTGATGAGGTCCCAGTCCCTCAAACCTAATCTGACTAACTTCCCATTCAAGCCCTGCCCAGTGCAGGGCTTTTTCGTTTAAGGGGCCAAGGCAATGACGAACGAACAGCAAGCGCTGGCAGAAATGCCGATCTGGTTAGTGATCGTCCTGGCCCTGGTGGGCGGTGTGTCGGGCGAGATGTGGCGAGCGGACAAGGAGGGTGCGCGTGGCTGGGCGTTGATCCGCCGATTGGCCCTCCGGTCCGGCGCCTGCGTGGTGTGCGGAGTGTCGGCCATCATGCTGCTGTATGCGGCAGGCATGTCGATCTGGACCTCCGGGGCACTGGGATGCTTGACCGCCATGGCAGGTGCAGACGTAGCGATCGGGCTGTACGAGCGCTGGGCGGCCAAGCGCCTTGGTCTGCGTGAAGCACAAGCCAACGGTGACGCTGGACCATAAACATCTAGAGGCAATGACCATGTTGCGACTTGAGATGCGTGACAACATCGACAAGATCGTCAGGGAGATGCGTGGGCTCAGCAAGTCGAAGGTGCCAATAGCAGCTGCCAAAGCGCTGACCTTCACCGCCGAACGCGTCCAGGTAGCTGAAAAGGTCGAGCTTGAGCGAGTGTTCGATAGGCCCACACGGTGGACGCTCAACTCGGTCTTCAAGCGCAGTGCCACGGCCAGCCGCCTGTTTGCCCGTGTGTGGATCAAGGACGAAGCCAGCTCAGGCGTGCCCGCGTCCAAGTACCTGCCGGTCCACATTGACGGTGGCAACCGACCACACAAGCGATTTGAGAAAGCGCTGATCCACTACGGCTTGATGCCAGCGGACATGTACGCCGTCCCTGGTCGGCGCGCTATGATGGATGGCAATGGCAACATCAGTCGCGGCCAGATCGTACAGATCCTGTCCACACTCGGAGCAGCTGAGCGGGTGTCGGGCTTCATGGCCAACCGCACTCAGCGTAGCCGACGCCGCAACCGCAACGCACCGGACTATTTCGTGGGTCGACCTGGCAACGGCACTGGCCCTTTGGGTATCTGGCAGCGGATCGGCAACGGGGCACGGCCCATTCTGATCTTCGTCAAGCGTCCGACGTATCGGCGGCGCTTTGACTTCTACGGGTTAGCCAATCGCGTCGTCGAGGCCGAGTTCGAGCCGCTGTTCCGACGTGCCCTTGTACGGGAGATGGAGCGAGGCTGACCTCTTGTCCGGATCGTGAATTTTTTCTAAAAACCATTTATTTTCAATGATTTGTCGTAGGTTTTGCTTAACAGGTCGACCTGCGACCCAAAATCAATGGGTCCTTCCAGTCAGCGGGGCAATCGGGGTAATTCGAACCCCGACTTTTTTGCAGATTCAACCCGACGTAGGGGGTTCCGCTTCCTAGTCCCGACCTTGGAGATGAGCATGCCTACACAGCGTGAAATTGCTGATCACCTGGACATGAGCGAGCGAAACGCCCGCGACGTGCTGAAGGGAATCGGCATAAGCGATTGGCAGACAGCCTGCCTAGATGAAATCCGGATTGCTTACATCCGCGACTTGCGCGCAAAAGCCGCTGGGCGCGGAGGCAGCCAGTTGGAAGAACTTAACGCTGTGCGGATCGATGAAGGCCGAGTCAAGGCCGCTAACGGTCGCCTGCTGTATCACGAAAAACTGCGTTCATTGATTCCGGCTGGCGAGGCTGATCGGGTGCTTATCGACTGGGCCAGTTTCGCAAACCGGGAATACCTGGGCGGCCTTGAACGCATCATTCAGGAAATCGAGAGCGTGCAAAAAGTCACGGTTGATCGATCAGTGGTGGCCAAAATTGCTGGACCTACAACCGAGCGAATTGCAGGTTACGCGCGAAAACTTGGCGCGAAGCTTGTTGGCAGCGGCGGGGGAATTCAACCCGCCGCGTGACATCCCGACCGCGCACTACCTGAGCACCGAGTTTTACCTGCCCGCTGAAAGCGGCGTGCTGCACGGCCTGTACGATTTCCACTACACGCCTTACTTCCTCGGCGTTGCCGCTGCCCTGGATGATCCCCGGGTGAGTGAGGTCGACCTGATGAAGGCGGCGCAGATCGGCTGGACGTGGTTCTTGATCGGCTACCTGTTCAAGTTCATCCATCACCTGCCGCGCCCGATCATGATCCTGTTTGCCAAGGAAAAAGACGGCAAAAACTTCCACGATGAAAAGCTCAAGTTCGGCGTGACGGCGAACACTGAGGTGGCCAAATTGATGCCGGTCGATGTGAGCCGCACCTCGGGGAACCGTTGGGACCATAAGACCTTCCCGGGCGGGTTCCTCAAACTGGTAGCGTCGAACTCACCCGGCAACGTTAAGTCCACGTCGTCGGTGGGCTTATCGGTGGTGGAAGAACCGGACGATACCAGCGATGACGTAAAGGGGCAGGGTGATGCGATCGCCCTGCTGGAGGAGCGCGGCAAGCGCTACCCCGGCTCTAAAATGCTGGTGGGCGGTACGCCGGCGATTAAGGGTGCAAGCAAGACCGAAGCGCGCCTGGCCCAGACCGATTGCCGGGTGTTGCCGATTGTTTGCCATGACTGTGGCAGCGCTCATGTCTTGGATTTTGAGCACATCAAATGGTTTGAGCAGGACGAACAGTCCCATTTCGAGGCATTAGATAAACGTGATGACGATTGGCTTCGAGACAATAGCGATCTGGTCAAGGATTTAAAGCGTCTTGGGAAGGGGGCCGTAAAGCTTGCTCAAATACTTGATCAACCGCATGAAATCTATGGCCGAGCGCTCCCGGATACAGCCTATTACGCCTGCCCGCACTGTGGCAGTTGCTGGGACGACTACCAGCGCAAAGAGAACATCCGCAACACGGTGTTCAATGCGATTGATGCCGGCGACCCCTATTGCGGCTGGGTGCCCACCAAGCCCTTTGCCGGTCGTGCTGGATTCATTGAGCTGAACGAACTGTACGCGTGCCTCCCCGGTACCAGCCTGGCCGACATAGTGCGAGAGAAACTCAACGCCGAACACCAGGCGTCGATTGGCAACCTGTCGTTGCTGATCAAGTTCGTCAACCAGAAACAGGGCCGTGCCTACGAGTACAAATCCGACCTGCCTGAGGCCGATAAACTGGCTGAGCGGGCAGAGGACTACCCGGAGATGTTTGTGCCCATGGGGGGCCTGGTGATCACCGCCGGAGTCGACGTGCAGCACGATCGCCTGGCGGTGGTGATGCGGGCCTGGGGCCGAGGCGAGGAATCCTGGCTGATCTACTGGGGCGAGATTTACGGCGAGGTGGTACTGCCCGACCAGGGCGTCTGGCTTGATCTGGAAAAGTTGCTGTTTGCGCCGATTTCACACGCCTGCGGCGCCAAGCTGAGAGTGCTGGCTACTTCGCTGGATACCTCGGACGGCACCATCACCCAGGACGCGGCGTATGCGTTTTGCCGTAAGCATCAGCGCAATGGTGTGATGGCGATCAAGGGCGCGAGCGAGCGCGGTAACACACGCGACGATGAGCGCCGGGAGATCTTTAGCGCCCCTCGGCAGGGTGTCGATACGGACAAAGAGCAAAAGGCCTCGAAGTACGGCCTTCGCCCTTATATCGTCGGCACGTCACGAGCCAAGGATCTGTGGATTGAGGGGCGTTTGCCGTTGACCGGTGATGGCCCTGGTCGGATGCACTTTTACAAAACGGTGCGTCCGGATTATTTCCGCCAAATCACCGCCGAAGTGAAGGCGCCCAGCCGGCGACACCACTACCGCAAGGTCTGGCAGAAAAAGGCCGGCCAGCCGAACGAAGGTACCGACTGTGAAACGTATGCATTGCACGCGGCCCGCTCCCTGAAAACGCACTTGATGCGGGAGCAAGATTGGGCAGGGCTTGATGCACAGATCCGTCAGGGGGCGTTGTTTGACCCACCCGAGCCCGATCAAGCCGAGACGGGTCCCGATCCCGAAACGGACGGGGCTAGTCCGGAACCAACAACACCAGTCGAACCACTCAATCTCCCGCCCTCTGGCGGGAGAGTTGTTTCTGGGCGCCGTAGTGCAATGCGCGTGCTCTCCCAACGCAGGAATTAATTCATGGCTATCACCCTGGAACAAGCGCAGGGCCAGCTGCAAGCCTGGCTCGATGCGAGCATGAAGGTCAGCCAAAAGCAGAGCTACCGCATCGGCACCCGGCAGTTGGAATACGCCGACCTTGCCGAAATCACCAAGACGATCGACTACTGGCAGCAGCAAGTTGATCGCCTTGAAAGCGGTCGCCCTCGGGGGATCGTCCTGCGTGGGATTACGCCGCGATGAGCCGCGCGCCGAAAGTGCCAGAGCCGACGCTGCTGGATAAGGCCATCACCTGGCTCAGCCCCGAACGCGGCGCCAAGCGCATGCACGCCCGATTGACCATGACTGCCTTGGGCGGTTACAGCGGCGCGTCGAAGGCCAAGCGTTCGCTGAGCGCCTGGACCCCGACAGCAGGCAGTGCGGCGGCAGATCTGCTACCCGATTTGCCCACGCTTCGCGAACGCTGCCGAGATCTAGAACGCAACAACCCCATCGGCGGCGGTGCGATCAATACGGTGACGACGAAGACGGTCGGCACCGGCCTGGCGCTTAAGTCGGTGGTCAATCGCTCGATTCTGGGCTGGAACGAAGACCAGGCCAGGGAGTGGCAACGCAAAACGGAATCGCTGTTCAAGTCCTGGGCAGAAACCACCAGCTGCGACATCACTCGCGAGCAGAATTTTTATGGTCTGCAGGATCTGACATGGCGGTCGGTGCTGAGCAGCGGTGACGTCTTTACGTTGCTCACGCACAAAGAACAACCGGGTCAGCACTACTCGGCGTGCATCCAACTGATTGAGGCCGACCGGGTTTGTAACCCTAGCAACAAGGCCGATACGGAAGCCCTCACCGCCGGCATTGAACGTGACGCTGATGGGGCGCCGATCAAGGCTCACATTCTGCGCAGCCACCCTGGGGCGTTGGGCGTCAAAGAGCGCGTCTGGGATGACCGTCCGTTCTTCAACGAGCGCGGCGGTCGGGTGCTGCTGCATGTGTACCGGCGTCGTCGGGTGGGCCAGCCACGCGGTGTGCCGTACTTGGCACCGGTGATTGAAAAACTTAAGCAGTTGGACCGTTACACCGATGCTGAACTGGAAGCGGCTGTGGTGTCTGCGTTCTTCGCCGTGTTCATCAAGCCGGGGCAGGGCGGCAATCTGAGCCCTTTGGCATCGGCCGTTACCGGCAACACCCCGGTGGGTGGCGATAAACCTGCCGGGCGGGATCAGGGCGGTTGGGATGGCTCACTCAGTGGCGGCATTGTCGCCGAGCTGGATGACGGTGCGTCGATCGATACCGCATCACCCGGTCGCCCGAACATGGCGTTCGATCCGTTCGTGCTCGCCATGCTTCGGCAGATCGGAATGGCCCTGGAGCTGCCCTATGAGGTGCTGATCAAGCACTTCACCGCCAGTTACACCGCCGCGCGTGCTGCGGTGATGGAGGCTTGGCAATTCGTTCGCGGTTGCCGTGACTTTCTGGGCCAGCATTTCTGCCAGCCCGTGTACGAGCATTGGCTTGAAGAGGCCGTGGCGCAGGGAGACATCGAGGCTCCCGGTTTTTTCGACCACCCGTTGTTGCGCTATGCGTACAGCGGGTCGCTATGGGTGGGTGATGGTCCTGGCACCGTTGATCCGCTCAAAGACATCAATGCTGCCGAAAAGCGCGTTGATATTGGTGTCAGCACGCTCGCCAAGGAATCCATGCTCTACGACGGCAGCGACTGGGAAGAGAACCACGAACAGCGTGCGCTTGAAGTGAAGCGCCGGCGCGATGACGGCTTATCCGTCTCACCAACGGCTCGCCCCGAGGAAGAGCCTGCGGCCAATCCTGATCTTCCTGAACGGACCTAATTATGATCGACAACCCAACCGATGCACCTCCCGTGCACCGGGTGACGGCGTTCGACCTGGTATCACGCGAGCCCTGGGCCATCACCCCGGACATGCTGCAGACCATTACCGCCATCGCCCGCCGGGAGCATGAAGGCCCGGAAGCCTTGGAGGCCAGGCAGGGCAAACCCTTGCAGAACAGCCGCGCGGTGACCCAACGCGGCAATGTGGCATTGCTGCCCGTCACCGGCCCGGTGTTTCGCTACGCCAACTTGTTTACGGCGCTGTCCGGTGCGACGTCGCTGGATGTGCTGGCCAAGGAGTTCACCACCGCCGTCGACGATCCGCGCACCGACACCATCATTCTGGTGATGGATACCCCCGGTGGTATTGCCAGTGGCATCGCTGAATTCGGCCAGATGATTCGGGCCTCGCCCAAGCGGGTGGTGGCCTACGTGTCCGGTAACGCGGCCAGCGCTGGCTATTGGATAGCTGCAGCAGCCCATGAAATCGTCATGAGCCGCACCGGCGCTGTGGGCTCCATCGGCACGGTGCTGACGGTGCGCAAAAGCGACGACGACGGCAGTTTTGAGATCGTCAGCAGCCAGAGCCCGAAAAAGCGCCCTGACTTCAGCACTGAATCAGGACGTGCTGTGGCCCAGGCCCATGTCGACCGGCTGACTGACATCTTTGTCGAAGACGTCGCCAATTACCGTGGCCTCAGTGTTGAAACCGTTTTGGCCGACTTCGGCCAGGGCGATATGCGTATTGGCTCCGATGCCGTGGCATTGGGCATGGCCGACCGTGAATCCACCCTTGAACAACTCATCGCTGAGTTCAACAGCAGTTCTTCTGGAGAAAGACCTATGTCTACTACCACCAACAGTAACGCACCCGCTCCAACTGCAAACAAACCCGTGATCAACCGCGAATACCTGGCCGCGAATCATGCCGAGCTGCTCGCCAGCCTGGAACATGACGCACACGCCGCTGGTGTCGCTGCCGGTGCCCGCGCTGAGTGCGAACGCATCCAGGCGGTGGAAGCCGCCGCGCTGCCCGGGCACGAAGAGTTGATCGCCACGCTCAAGTTCGACGGCAAAACCAGCGGTGCCGAAGCGGCGGCGCAGGTAATCGGCGCCGAAAAAACCAAACGCGCCGGTGCTCTGGCCGATATTCGTACCCAGGCGCCTGCGCCAGTGCCCAACGTGCTGACGCCACCGGCAGCCCCTGAGGCTGTGAAGGAGGATCCCGAGGCGCCGCTGGAGGAACGCGCCAAGGCTACCTGGGACGGCGACAAGGAGCTGCGAGCCGAGTTTGGCACCTTCGAGGCCTATCACGGCTACCGCAAGGCCACCGAGCGGGGCCTGGTCAAGGTCCTGAAAAAGTAAGTACCAGGTAACCCCTTTCCACCCATGGCTCTGGAGAATCCTATGCCTCTTACACTCGACACTCCCCGCGCTTATGAGATCGGGGACATCAACGATTTATCGGTTGCAGCCGGCGTGCAGATTTTCGAAGGTTCGGCGGTCGGCATTGTCGCGGCCAACGGCCTTGCGCGGCCTCTCGCAGCAGGCGATCTGTTCGTGGGCTTCGCCGATCGCGGTGTCGACAATCGAATCGGTGCCGCTGCAGCAGCACGCGTGCGTCTTCGCGAAGCTGGCAAAGTTGAACTGCCCGTCACTGCGCTGGCGATCACCGACATCGGTAAGCCGGTGTATGCCAGCGACAGCGGCACGTTTCTGCTCACCGCCGCTGGAAACAGCCTGGTCGGGCATGTTCACCGTTTCGTGCGCACCGGCGTTGGCATCGTCAAGTTTACCGCCCAGCCCGTTCCCGTAGCAGCCTGACGCTTCGCTCAACCCGTTTTAAGACTTTTCTCTGACCGTATCCTTTCTTAGGAGAATCAGCCATGGGTGCTGAAGTACTTTCCAGTCGTGCCATCATCGGCATGTTTTACGAACTGCTCGAACAGAATGTGGGGTCGAACTGGATCGACGCCGTGTCCAACCTGTTCGACTCCGACCAGGCCAAAGAAACCTATCCGTGGATCGGTATGGTGCCGACCCTGCGTGAATGGATTGGTGGTCGCCACGCCAAGGGCTTTATCAGCGCGGATCTCGAAATTGAAAACCTGCATTTTGAGGCCACCCTCGAAGTGCTGGTCACCGAGCTGCGCCGCGATAAAACCGGGCAGTTGCGTATACGGCTGGGCGAGCTGGCCGACCGCACTAACGCGCATTGGGCGCGACTGCTGTCGGTGCTGCTGCTCAACGGTGAAAGCCAGACCTGCTATGACGGCCAGTACTTCTTCGATACCGACCACGAAGAAGGCCAGAGCGGCGTGCAGTCCAACAAGATCACCACCGACATTTCCGAACTGCCAGCGACACTTCACGGGACGCCCAGTCGGCCGAGCGTTGAGGAGTTTCAGCAGGCGGTTGCCCGATCGGTCACCCAGTTGACCAGCTTCAAGGATGACCAGGGCGAACCCATCAACGAACTGGCACGCGAGTTTCTGGTGATGGTGCCGTTCAACCTGCTGAGCGTTGCGCAGACGGCGCTTAGCGTGCCGCGCGGTACCAACATCAGCGAGATCGTCATGCCGGACAACGTGGTTGTCCGCGTGGTGGGCAACGTGCGTCTCAACGCCTGGCAGGACAAATTCGTGACCTTCCGCACTGACGGTCGTTTGAAAGCGTTCATCCGCCAACAGGAAACCGACGTGGCCATGAAAGCCAAGGCCGAAGGCTCGGAGTACGAGTTCGACAACGATGCCCATCAATACGGCGTCGATACCTGGCGCAACGTGGGTTTTGGGCGCTGGCAGTACGCCGTTCTCAACCAACTGGTGGCGTAACCCATCCGGCCTGACACCTCACTGAGGGCATTGATATGCCGAAATACCGCGTGGAACAGACGATCACCCTTTATGGGGGTGAGCTGATCCTGAATGCGGCCCAGGCCAGCGCGCGTGCGCACAACTTGGAGCCGGTTGAAAACAAGAAGGGTCGCTACACCATTGTGTCGCCCGTTCAGTTCAAAGCCGGGGAGGTGATTGTGATTCCCGGCGAGCCGGACAAGGCGTTGGGGCAGCGGTTGTCGAAACTGGACAAGGTCGCAGGAGAGCGTAATGCCGAATAAATCCTACACGGTGCTATCCGGCTCCTTTCGCGGGCCAGATGACAAACTGACCGGGGCAGGGGGCGTGATCGAGTTGCCTGATGACGTGGCCCAGCGCTTTCGCCACCAGTTGGAAGTGCTGATGGTCGAGCCACCACCGGCACCTTCCGCTGCGGCTGAGGGCGGACGCAAGCCCGTCAAGGTAAGCCCTGATGCTTGACGAAGATCTCAGGGGCTTCCTTGAAGACTTCGACGTCGGCGGGATGGTTGATGGTCAGCTGTTTCTGGCTGCGCGGGATATGCCGGACGAAATCCACAGCATGGGCGGCACCAACAGCCAGTCGACCGGCTACGAGATCCTGGTCATCACCGCCGAGGCCGAGCGCCTCGGAATCGACAACCCCAAACTGATCACCGTCGCCGGCGTGAATTTTCGCGTTCGTGACCGCCGGATGATCGATGACGGCGCCTTTAGCCTGGCCTCCCTCACCAAGGTTTAACCCTAATGTCCTCGATTCAAGAACGCATCGTCGCAAAGGCGCAGGCGCTGATTCTGGCCGCCGGTACGTTGGCGGCAGACCGGGTGTATCGCAGTCGTACTGAGGCGATCAGACGGAATATGACGCCGGCGATCGTGCTGCGCCCTGATCTTGAAACGTGTGAGCGCGAAAGCGCTGCAGTGGATCGCAATCAGTTCGAGCTGACGGTGGAAATCATCGCCCGGGAGGACACCGACACAGGCGCCGCATGGGATCAGTTGGCTGACGTGGTCAAGGTTGCCGTGCATGCCGTATTGATGGCGGAGGACGCCTTTGAGGAAGCGGATCGGGTGCAACGCTTTTACATCGACTGGATTGAGGACGAAGGCGATAACACCGCCGGCAACTGCATGGTGCGTTACCGCTTCACCTACCTATGCAACACCGGCGACCTGACGGCCGGACCTACCTTTTACTGAGGAACACATTATGCAAATCGCATTCGGCAGCGGGTTGTTTTACGCCACTCCGCTGATGGACGCTTATGGCAATGCCATTTCCGCGCCGACTCCCATCCTGCTGGGCATCATGCAAGAAGCATCGGTGGACCTGTCGTTTGATTCTAAAGAATTGTTCGGCAGCGAGCAGTTTGCGGTTGACGCGGCGCGGGGCCAGGGCAAGCTGACGGGCAAGGCCAAGTCCGCCCAGATAAGCCTGCTGCAGTGGAATCAACTGGTGTTTGGGCAGACCTTGATCACCGGCCAGGTGCTAGTCCATCACGCGACGGTACCCACGGTGATCCCAGCAGGGGCCACGATAAGCGTGTCGCCCCCAGCGGGCGGGACGCTCTCAGGAGATCTTGGGGTACGGGGCGCCGGTGCGATCCCTTACGTACGAGTACTGAGCGCGCCGACAGCGGGGCAGTACACCTTTGATGCCGCCACGGGGGAATATGCATTTGCCGCTGCAGACGTGGCCAAGTCAGTTTTCGTTGATTACCGCTACACCGTTACGACGGGTAAAAGTCTGTCGGTGAAAAACCTGCCCATGGGCGATATGCCGGTGTTCCAGGGCGAGTTGGTCCTGAAATACAAGGGCAAGACCGTGTATGTGCGCGTCCCTAATTTCGTCAGCAACAAGCTAGGGATCGCCACCAAACAGGACGACTACACCATCCCGGACTTTGAATTCACCGGCTACGCGGATGAGTTCGGCGAGGTGTGCTACTGGAGTGCCAACGAATGACCGTCGTGAATGTTCCCGGTGTTTCGTTTCCTTTCCCAGGGAAAACGCTCGTCATCCCACCTCTGGCTCTGGGGGATCTGGAGCAACTACTGGAGCGGATCAACGCGGTGATGGCCGGCAACATGGACCGGGACAGCATCGCGACGGTGATTGATGCCACCCATGCGGCATTGCGCCGGAACTACCCTGACATTGAGCGTGCTGAGGTGGCAGCGCTGCTGGACCTTCGCAACATGCGTGACGCACTGGATGCGGTCATGAGCGCTTCGGGTCTGGAAGTTATGGAGCCGGCATCGGGGGAAGGCCAGGCCCCTTCGACTGGGGCCAACTCTACGCTCACCTGATCGCGTGCACGGGGCAGAGTCCGGTCACGTTACGACGGGACTGGGACATGGTCATGGTCGGCCATATGACCGACTACTGGCGTAGTCACCCACCCGTGCACATTCTTGTTGCTGGATACATGGGCTACAAGCCAACCCAGGAAGTTACAGATGCGCCTGACCTGGCCTGCAACCTAGAAGCAATAGCTGCAGAACTACGGAATGATTTGCCCGATCACCTGCGCAGTGCACTGGACGCGCTCATTGTTCCTGGGTGAGTAGACGGCGTTTCGACTTGCAGGTAATTTCCTCCGTAGGACTAAGGAGGGATCAAAATGCGTTTTATTTTTCTATGTGGTTTTTTGATAATTTCGTCACCTGCGTTTTCAGCAGATGAGTGTGTAGCTCTTAGCGATGATAAAAAAAGGCTTGCTTGTTACGATATGAAGTATAAGCCTATCGATAAGACCGAAAGAGTAGGTAAATGGATTGTGAGCAGCGAGGTTTCGAAAGTTGACGATAGTCAGGCCGTGTATCTGCAAGTTGTATCAAATGAAAGTATTGAAAAACGCTCTGGCGGTTCTGACACTGCAACGCTGACGCTTCGATGTCAAGAACGTGAAACTTCACTTTTGATCAATTTGGCGGGGGAGTTTTTAGCGGATATTAGTGGCTACGGTGATGTAACTTACCGCATTGATAACCAGAAGGCAGAGACAAGAGCGTTTACGGCATCTACCAATAACCAATCCCTAGGTCTGTGGTCGGGTAAGAAGGCTATACCCATGATCAAATCTCTGTTGGATCATGACGTTATGTTGGTGAGGGCAACCCCCTATAATCAGTCGCCTGAGACTGTAACATTTCCTATCACTGGACTTAAGGGGGTGATTGAACCTTTGCGAAATGCCTGTGGTTGGTGAATTTTTAAGTGTGTAAAAAAGCCCCGTATTTACGGGGCTTTTTATTGCGTGTTATTTGGTGAGGTTGGTATGGATAGGAACATTGCTTACCAGTTTACGGCTGGCACTCAGGGTTTCGACCGTGCAGTTGAGAGTATTGAGCGCAATATGCGTGACGCGCGGACGACCTTCAGTCGTGAACTGCGGGCAATCAATACCGAGATGGTTGGTAGTCAAACCCGTCTCGCTCGTTTTGGTCCGGCGGTGAATGAGGCGTTCTCCGGCGTCAGCACCATCATGCGTTCTGGCATCGGTGGTGTAGCGGCTGGCATTGCGGGTGTGTTTGGTCTGGGTGCTTTCAAGCTGGGTCAAATCGTCAGCGATAGCAAGGACGCGGCGATCCAACAAGAGTCGGCTTATCGTGGCCTGGAAGCGGTGGCCAATCACGCCGGTGTCGGTATTGGCCGAGCCATGGATGAGGCCAACAAGCTCGCCTCTGACGGCTTGCTCAGCGTCGGTGACGCGGCCAAAGCACTGCAAAACCTGCTCAGCCGTGGCTACAACGTTGACCAGGCGGTGGCGGTGATCAACCGCCTGAAAGATGCAGCAGCGTTTAACCGGCAAGCCAATCTCAGTATGTCGGAAGCGGTGGTAGGGGCAACTGAAGGCCTGAAAAATCAAAACTCGCAGTTGGTTGATAACGCCGGCGTGACCAAAAACGTCGCAAAAATGTGGGAGGAGTACGCCAAAAGCATCGGCACCAGTCGTGACAAGTTGTCCGACTCGCAACAGATCACCGCCGAATACAACGGCATCATGAAAGAGACCGAGGCCCAGGTCGGCAACGCCGCCAAGGCGGCCGATGGATTGACCGGCAGCCAGGCCGAGCTCGACTCCAAAAGCAACCAGCTGCAGGTCACCATCGGTACCATTCTTGAGCCTGTCTTCATCAGCCTGAACAAGCGGCTGTCGGAGACTGCCAGTTGGTTCAATAACCTTCTGAAAAGCATGACGGGTGTTGGTGTGACCGTTGATGAGGTCGCTGCCAATGTCGCCCGCTATGAACAAGCGCTGGCGAATTTTACGGCAGGTCCACGTGCTGGAGGCAGTAAGGCACCGCTTGAAGCCACACTGGCCGAGGAGCGCCTGCTGCTGGAAAACATGCAGTTGGTGTCCAACAAGCTAGAAGAAGTGGACGCGGGTATGCGCTCCCGTTCCGCTCGCATCGAAGAGCAGCGGCGCAAAGTGGCTGAGATGGCCGCGACCGGCAATACAGCCCTGACCAAGGCACCACAACAGGGCAGGACAAGTCCGACCGCTTACGGCGTTGAAGTCGCCAAGTTGACCAAGCTGGAGCAGGCATACGCTGCAGCTGTCGAGCATCGGAAAAAAGTGGTTGAGTCCACAACTCCCCCTAAAAAAGAGGATGACCCGGTAAGTGCGCCGGCGAATACCAAATCACGGGTCAGTGAGTGGGCAGAAGCATTGGACGCGCAGAAGGTCGCTCACGCCCAGCAGCAGGCCGAGCAGGGCACGTTTCTGCAGTTCTCCGAACAGCAGGAAATGCAATATTGGCAGGGCATTCTCAAGCGCACGGATTTGAGCGCGGCCGAACGCTTGAGTGTTCAGCGCAATTACCTGGCGTCATTGAATGCGTTGCGCCGGCAGGACGAAGGCCAGGCCTTTGCCGATCTGCAGGCCCAGGCACAGCAGTACCGCAACAACATGGACGCGCGCTTGCAGATCGCTCAGCAGACATTAGAGCGCAGCCGGCAACTCTACGGCCAGGATAGTCAGGAATACCGCAAAGCTGCGGCTGAGGTGGTTGCTGTCGAGCGCGAAAAGCAGCAGCAAATCACCAACATGAAACAGCAACAGCTGGCCGCTGATCAGCAGGCGCGGCTTACCGATGTTGCCCATGCCGAACAGATGGCCCAGCTGGATCTGCAGGCCAACCTGATCACCCAAGGCCAACTGCTGCAGGCCCAAGCCGAGTTCGAAAAGCAACGGTATGCGATCGAAGCTCAGGCATTGGCCGAGCGTAAAGCACTGCTGGAGCAGGATCCTGACCGTAACCCGGTCGCCCTGCAGCAGGTCCAGCAGCAGATCCTGGCGCTGGAGCAAACCCACCGCAACAGCATGGCGTTGATCGGCAGGCAGCAAACCTTCGAGTCGCAAAGCAACTGGACGGGTATGGTCGACAGTTTGCGTACCAGTTGGTCGAGCGGGTTGAGCGGGATCTTGAGCGGCACCATGAGTACCCAGGGCCTACTGCGAGGGATCTTCACCAGCATCGGGACGGCATTCGTTGAAAACATGGTCACGAAGCCATTGATGGCCTGGATCTTCGGAGAGACGGCTAAAACCGGTGCGACGGTAGTCGGAGTTGGCGTTCGAACGGCAGCAGAGGCGGGCGGTGCAGCTATGTCCGTGGCGATCTGGGGGGCGGCGACGATCAAGAACATCATCGCCAGCGCCTGGCAAGCCATGGCTGGTGCTTTCGCAGCCATGTCCGCCATTCCAATCATTGGTCCGATCCTCGGTGCGGCGGCTGCAGTGGCTGCCGGCGCATTCGTATTTGGCCTGGTGAAAAACGTCGCATCGGCCGAGGGCGGCTATGACATCCCCGCTGGTACCAATCCCATGACGCAACTCCACGAGCAGGAAATGGTGCTGCCCAAGCAATACGCCAATGTCATTCGCCAGGCAGCCAATGGGGAAGGGCAGTTGGGAGGCGCTGGCAACAGCTATCACTACCACGACAACAGCGGGCGAATGTCACCTGCTGATATTCGGCGTGGTGCCCGAGTGCTGGCCGAGGAAATGCAGAAAATGCGGCGCAACGGCGCCATCAAAACTTAGGGGGCGAGATGTCGTTAGGACCTTTTTGGCCGGCGCGCTGGATCGCCAATTACCCCGATATGGGCGCGGCGGTTGAAGGTGTGCTGCCGCGTCTGCCCGGGCAAACCCTGCTTTCAAAAAAGGCGCCTGAGTGGAGCACCGGTGTGCAGAAAGCTGCCAGTGGTCGACGCCGGACAACGGCGTACTACCCCGCGCCGCTGTGGTCTTTCCAACTGAGCTACAACGCCGTGCGCAAGCGCCCAGGTTTAGATGAGTGGTCGAGACTGATTGAGTTCTTTAATCAGCGCAAAGGGCAATTTGGCGAGTTCCTGTTCTTTGACCGTAGCGATCACCTGGTAACGCTTCAGCGCTTCGGCACCGGGGACGGCACCACGCGAACATTTCAGCTTTCCCGAGAGATCGGTCACTGGGTGGAGCCGGTGTATGGCGTCGTCAATGTGGATGCTGTGACCGTCGGAGGCGTTTCCATTTCTGCCTACAGCGTGGATGAGTTGGGGCTTATCACCTTTGCGGTGGCGCCTCCCATTAACGCTGCGTTGGTGTGGAGCGGGGCGTTCTACTTCCGCTGTGCTTTCGAGGCCGATTCGCTCGACGGGGCTCAGCCCTATCGCACGATCTGGGAGCTCAAAAACATCGCGTTTACGAGTATCAAACCATGATCGATGCCACATCTGAATTGAAAGCCTTTCTGGCCACGGCGCGCAGTTTCGTCATGGCGGATCTGTACACGATTGCCCTGGCCAGCGGCCAGGTGCTGCGTTACACCGATGCGGGTATGCAGATCTTCTATGCGGGTCAGAACTACTCGGCCAGCGGTCCTCTGATCAAGCGCACCGGTGTCCGGGCGGTGCGTGGGATTGAGGTCGACACGTTGAACGTGACCTTTACTGCCGGCATGGACGACACCTTATTCGGCGAGCCCTTGTTGCCATTCATTGCCGGTGGCGGTTTTGACGGGGCCACCTTGAACCTTGTCCGAGCGTTTATGGCGGACTGGCGGTCGCCCGTGGTGGGCACGGTCACACGTTTTATCGGGCGTGTCGCCGAGGTGGATCCTGCCGACCGCGAGCAGGCGACGGTGACAGTGAAGTCGCCGATCGAGCTGCTGGATACCAAGGTGCCCCGGGGTGTCTATCAGCCCTCGTGCCTGCGCACGGTATACAGCGCCGATTGCGGGGTGAACCGTGCCCTGTTTGAAACCGTGGGTCTGGTCCAGGACGGCAGCACGGCTCTACGTGTGAACTCCAATGTGCCGGCCACTCAGGGCTGGTTCGATCAAGGCGTGATTCGTTTTGTGAGCGGTGCCAATGCAGGTGTGACAAGAACCGTGCGCCGATTCACGGCAGATGGCGCCGTGACGATGATCCTGGGACTGCCAGGTGTGCCAGTGGCGGGTGATCAATTTTTGATTTACCCGGGTTGTCCACGGACGCTGGATGCTTGCACCAACAAATTTGGCAACCGAGCGCGGTACCGGGGTATGCCCTTCATTCCCGTCGCGGAGACCTCCGTATGAGCGCGTTCGAAGTACTGCAGCGAGATGCTGTGGTCGCGCAGGCCGAGCGTTGGTTGTGCACGCCCTATCAGCACCGGCAGCACCTGCTCGGCGTTGGTATCGATTGCGCTTGGTTGCTGATTGAGGTGTATCACGCCGCCGGATTGATTCCCTCGATCGATCCCGGGGCGTATGCCCAGGACTGGCACCTGCATCGCAGTGAGGAGCGTTATCTGAGCTGGCTGGAGTTGTATGGCCGGCAGGTCGATACGCCACAGCGTGGTGATGTCGCGGTCTGGAAATTCGGCCGTACCTTCAGCCACGGCGCGGTGGTGGTCGATGAGCACCGCATCATTCACGCCTATCGAGATATCGGCGTCGAGTTTGCGGATATGCGCGAAGAGCGGCTTTCCAGCCACACCGTGCGTTATTACACACTTAACCGATATGGAGTCAGCGATGGGGGGCAGCAGTAGTACCATTTCCAACAGTGCGACACGTATCAACGCGTTGCAGGTCCAGAGCAGTGCCAGTGGCAAGCCGATCGCCTGGATCGCCGGCCGTAATCGCATCAGCCCTAATCTCATTTACTACAGCGACTTTGAAGCGGTCGCAAAAACCACGACGAAAAAATCGGGGGGTAAAGGCGGTGGGGGGGCTACTCAGAAGGACACGACCTACACCTACTATGCGGCCATCATTTTGGCTGTCGGGCGAGGGCCGCTGGGGGCGATACACCGAGTTTTTCGCGACAAGGAAGTGTTTTCCTCACTGGCGCAGATTGGTTTGAACTACGCCAATGGTACCCATGACCAGGCCGTGTGGGGCTTTCTTCAGACTCGCCACCCAGCTGAAGCGATCGCCTACGCCGACACGGCCTACGTGTTTTCCAGCAGGTACCTGCTCAACGATAACGCAGGCGTACAGAATCATACTTTTGAGGTGGACGGTCGTTATCAAGTGCCGGGCCTGCCGGATGCCAACCCGGGCGATTTCCTGCCTGGGCTTTTGCTCGATCCTTTGGACGGAATCGGTTTTACCCCGGCATGGGTCGCGGATATGTCGAACTACCGCAACTATTGCTTGGCGGAAAACTTACTCTTGAGTCCAGTGCTCGACGAGCAGGCGCCAGCGAATGAGGCCATCGCGCGCTGGTTGCAGCTGACCAACAGCGAGCTGGTATGGTCTGCCGGTCAACTCAAGGTGATCCCCTACGGCGACCAGGCTGTCACCGGCAACGGTGTGACGTGGTTTCCGAACATCACGCCAGTGGCGGATCTGACCGATGACGATTTTCTCTCAGAGGAGGGTGGGCCTCCGGTCTCACTCAAGATCAAGAGCCAGGCCGACAGCTACAACGAGGTGTCGCTGGAGATCCTTGATCGCGATCACGAGTACAACACGGACGTGGTCCGTGCGCCTGACCAGGCTGCCATTGAGCAGTTTGGCTCCAAACCAATGGACACCATCAAAGCGTACGAGATCTGCAATATCGCCATCGGCGCCCATGCGGCGCAGTTGTTGGTGCAGCGCAAGCTGTACGTGCGCAACGAATATGAATTCTCCCTCGGCTGGCAGCATGTGCTCCTAGAGCCCATGGACCTGGTGACGATCACTGATCCTGGCTTGAACCTGCATCAGCGCCTGGTCCGGTTGATTTCGGTTGAGGAGGACGAAATGGGTAAGTTGGCGATCGTGGCCGAGGATGCGTTGCTGGGCGTCGGCAGCGCGTCCAATTATCCCGTACAGAGCAAGAGCGGTTATCAAGGCAATCAAAACGTCGCGTCAGGCCCCGTCCTTCCGCCCATCATGTTCAACCCACCCGAAAGCTTGCTGCCCGCCGGCACTTTGCAAATATGGGGAGGTGTTGCCGGCATGGGTGAAGCCTGGGGCGGCTGTGAGATCTGGATCAGCGCTGATGGTGACAGCTATCGGTTAGCGGAGACGATTTACGGAAGGGCGCGCATGGGGCAGTTGACCGCAGCGCTCGCATCCGGAAGCGACCCCGATACGGTTAACACCTTATCCATTCAGTTGGCAGCGGCGACCGAGTTGGCAGCCGCCACTACCGCTGAGGCAGATAGTGGCGCCACGCTGTGTTGGGTGGCTGGTGAATTGCTGAGTTACCGTGACGCGGTGCTCACCGGAGTCGGAGGGTATGAGCTGAGCTATCTGAGACGCGGGCGTCTGAGCACGGCCATCTCCAGTCACTCGATCGGTTCACCGTTTGTGCGGTTGGATGATGCGGTCTGGAAATACAGCTACACATCCGACCAGGTCGGCAAGACTGTCTGGGTCAAGTTCCGCTCATTTAACGTGTTCGGCCGAGCGCTTGAGGATCTGGCGGATGTCACGGCCTACAGCGTCACGTTATCACCCGCCCGGGTAGCGCCTGATACTGCGCAAAACCTCGCTCTGGTCGGTGCCTTCGAGGCGCCATACTTCACCGTGAGCTGGGTGGCCGGAGCTCGTGCCGAGGATCGCTTGGTACGTGTTCGTCACGCGGGCAGCAATGCTCTCCTGCGAGAAGTGGCTACCACCAGTACGGCATTCACCTACCAACGTGAAGATGCGTTGGTGGATGGTGCGCTCATTCGCAGCTATCGGGTAGAAATCATCGAGCGAAACGCTGCAGGCCAGGCACCAATGGTGTCGCTGTTGGTCACCAATACGGCGCCTGTGCCCGTTACGGGAACCACCGTCACGGTCACTGGAACCACCACAGCGGATGTCAGTTGCGCAGCCAGTGTTGAGCCAGACGCGGCCGGCTATGTGTTTGTGTATTCGACAGAGGAGGACTTTGATCCGGCAACTGCAGGAACGATCGGCTATCAAGGCGTATCACGCACCGGGCAGATCACGGGGCTGACGCCAGACACCACGTATTACCTCTGCGCTGCAGCGTACGACACCTGGAGCAGTGTGCGCAGTCAACTCAACTTCGCTCCGGCGATCACCTTCATCACCTGACAGAGACTCATCATGCAACCTATTCAATTCTTTGCCGCAAGGGCTGAGGACGGCGTATTGCTGCCTGGAGCCACCGTTCACGTCTACAGCAGTGGTACCTCAATCCTTACGGCGTTGTTTAGCGACGCAGAGGCGACTGTCCCACTTGCCAATCCGACTCATGCGGATGCGAGCGCACGGGTGTTTTTTTATGCAAAAGAACGAAGGATTGACGTATCGATTGGTTACGGAGGGTATGTTGCGCCTTTGCTGAAGGACATCGTAACGACTGATCCCGAGGACATTTTAAATGTGGTGGTTGAGGCTGCAGATCGGGCTGAAATTGCGAGTAGTCAAGCTCAGCTATCTGCAGGAATCTTTGCGACTACGGCGCTCGGTTTAGCAGGTACGGTGTCGGGGAAATACTTCAGTGTGCCAACCGCCGATAACAATGAATATTTGATTCTGTACCAGAACAGTTCCGGGGTTGCGATTGAGGTCAAGCGCTACCCAAGCGCAGCGGCCGTGAGTGGTGTGACATCCCGGGTGGCAAGTATCGAGCCTCCGGTTAAGTCACTCAGTATCCAAGTCGGCAAAAACCTTTACAACAACGCCACGCAGGTTGCAGGTGGATCCTTTAATACGACAACTGGGGGAGATACGGCGCCGGGTGGGTCTTGGTATCGTAGCGAGTACATTCCAGTGGCAGCTGGCGCAACGTATAAGTTCTCTCTTGCTGCTGTCCCTGCAGCAGCGAATATGGCTTATGCCTTTTATACCGCCGCTAAAGCGTTTATTTCTGGCGCTGGAGGTGCCAACAGTGTGAGTGCTCCGGCTGGAGCTGCATACCTGCGGGTAAGCTTTAACTGGGCAGGTCCCATCACGGCAATAGTCGCTGCAGATGCGCTTCCTGGTCAGTACGTTCCATACCGGCTGGAGATGAACGGTAATAGCAGCGAGGCGGGGCTGTACATTGGTAAAGACCTGTTATCGAAAACGCTTGTTGAAACGGGTTCTGCCATAGTCGCCGGGTTGTCACCTCAACTGGATTATGTGACTGAGCGACATGCCTCTTTTATCGACACACCCTCTAATTTGTTTGATTACAGAGCACGGATAATCGGTAAAAATATTAGTTCGACAAATGGCTTGGAGGTCAACGTCGAAGGCTGGTGGGCGACGGGTTTTATTCCCGTTGCTAATGACGGTGCGACTTACCGATCAACAACAAAGTCATCAACCATCAACGTCATGCCCCAGCCGCAGTTCAGTACGCAAGGTGTGACAGGTGCATGGTATGACGCCGACAAGCGTTTCTTGGCCGGAATAGTGAACTTGAACAGCCTGACCGCGCCTGCAGATGCCGCTTATATACGTATTTCCTCCAACAGTGCTTCACCGGAGAAGATCATGTTTACCAAGGGCGCCGACTTGCCTATCAGGTATGAGCCCTATCATTCTTCGTTATCGCTAACACGTGTGACCAATATACTCCCACCGTTCTGGGGGAAGAAATGGTGCGCATTAGGGGACTCGTTCACTCAGCTGAATTTGTACGCGGCGAAGTTGTGTGAGGTTACCGGGCTGCAGCAAACTAAAAATCTGGGAGTCAGCGGCCAGCTGTTACGTACGATGGCGGATAACTTGGCGACCGGTGATTTGGACGGAATTGATGTGGTGACCACCTGGGGCGGTACGAATGACTACGGCCACGGCAACTGTCCCCTGGGCACTCTGGCCGATCCGAAGGAAACGATCTCCATTCACGGGAACGTACGGTATTTGATCGATAAGATCCTGACCATCAAGCCTACGGTACAGCTTTTTTTCTTCACGCCGACCAACCGCGGTCAATTTGGCTCTGAACCAGTGCCGCCGGCATTGAACAGTTATGGCTTGAGCATCCAAAGTATTGGCAAGGCCATGATAGATGTATGCCGGGAAATGGGTGTGCCGTGTTTAGACATAGGTGGCCAGTGCTGTATCAATAGTTATAACTTATCCATCTACACGACAGACAATCTTCATCCCAATCAGCTTGGGGCTGACATTCTTGGCAACTTGATGGGAAGGTTTATTAATAGTCGCTGATAGAGTTTATATCGTATATCGTAATGCGTAATTTTTTAAGGGGGAGTGATGTTTGATGGGCGTAATTTTGACGTCTTGCTAAATAGGTCACATTGATTGGTGTTAAATATTAAATAAATACTGCCTTCCATGGCGGCGAAGCGCATAGGGCTTATGAGCGGGTTCTCTTTTTGAGACGATACTTTTCCCATCTCGACCTGGATTCAATTCTTCCAGAATCACCGAAGACGGTATAGCGGGTTGCCCTGTAAAAAGCCGTAGTTCTAGAAAATCCAAAACTTCTCACCTTTCGATACGCCCACAACCAACCTTGTTTGTTCGTTTTTTTTTCGGAGTTAGCATTCATACAGCTGCCCTTATTGCTGAAGCTAAAGTTTTCTCGGAATGATATCAAAGCGCTATATTTGGGGGCTGACAAATAATAACGTTCTTTTGGTTTTAGATTGTCTAGTTAAGAGGGGTAAATGTCTGTATTGCAGTTTGCATAACTTAATTGAAACTACCCGCGTTGCGAATTTTGGAGTTGGGAAAATGTCACAACTTTCAGTTGCTCAGGCGGGCAGCAGTAACGCGCTCGCCTTTCTCGACATGCTTGCTTGGTCTGAGGGGACCAGTAGATCGCCGGTCACTGTATTGGATGGCTATGACGTCATTGTTACAGGAGTCGACATGAAACCCGAGATCTTCAAGGACTTCAGTGATCATCCGTTCGCAAAAGGGCGTCCGTCGAAGGTCATCAACAGTAGGGGGCTGACCTCGAATGCCTCGGGCCGTTACCAGCAAATGTTGAGGGACTGGCCGTACTACCGAAGTCTACTGGCCCTGCCTGATTTCAGTCCGATCAGTCAGGACCTGCTGGCTCTGCAGCACATCCGCGAATGCCGCGCACTATCGGACGTGCATGCAGGCCAGGTCGAATCCGCTATCGCAAAGTGCCGGAACATCTGGGCGAGCCTGCCTGGTGCAGGGTATGGGCAGCGTGAACACCGTGTTGACGATCTGATCCAGCAGTACCGTTTGGCGGATGGAGTGCGGTCATGACGGCACTATGGAGATTCGCTGCATCGCCCAGGCCGAGTAGGATTGTGTATGTCTTGATTGCCTGAGTTGCGGTATAGCTCATGGTAATTCGCATGAGAATGGACCCCGGTCACGGTGAAGGGTGGACTGGGAGCTTTTGGACTTGCCGACGTTCACGTCGAGCATTCTGGTCCGATACAGCTGTTCTGACGGCCCCCGAGTTTGTAATTCGTTCGTGATCGGCGGGCTTATCCAGTTCTTTGATGACTGCAGTCACCAATTGGCGGGGCATTCCGTCGATCTACCCAGTTGGAGGGATGAGCAATGCTGACCACGCAACCGAAATCGGCTGTTTTGTTGATCGCGATGGCTTTTGCCTTCGGCGCGGCTTGGCAAGTACAAGCGTGGCGTTACAAGGGAAAGCTCGAAAGCCAGGCCGCGCTTCAGGCTGACGATCTAAACAATCTGACCCAAGCCGCGCTCCGCCAGATGCAGACCGAACAGGTCAAGCGCCTAGCCATAGAGCAACAACTCGCCGTCTCCGATCAAGAGCACTCCCGAGAACTATACGATGCCAAACGTAATCAAGCTCTATTGCGTGATCACCTTGCTACTGCTGATGTGCGGCTGTCAGTCCTTCTCGACGCCAAGGATTCAGCCAGTCGCTGCAACGTGTCTGCCACCCCCTCGACCGTCGGCGTGGTTCATGCGGCCCGTCGAGCCCAACTTGACCCAACGCATGCTCAACGAATTATCGGCATCACAGATGCCGGCGACAGAGGATTGATCGCATTGCGGGGCTGTCAGGATTATGCTAGAGAAATTTCGAAACTAAGGGGAGGTAACTTATAAGTTGTCAGGAGAAAAGTATAGAGGCATAAAGGTTTTAAATGTTGTCAGTCGTTTGTCAAACCATCCCTGGTAAGTTGGATCTGCCTAATTTTCTGATAGATTTCTTATATTTATATTATTGAATATTGATTGATGGGCTATCAGGTGTCTACAAAAATATGCTGTATCAGGTAATAACCTCTGTTTCTTACTGAGCGGAAAAGCTTTTCTCCGTGTGAAAATTTTTCAAATTTTGCTTGCAGTCTGCTTATGCACATGCAAAGACCCTTATATTGGTTAGGGTCTCTTTGAATGTACTCTATTATCATTTCGTTTTTCACTGGCCGCCTAGGTTGGCTTGAAACTGTAAAAATCACGTCCCGCTCTGTCGGGGTCAGAGGAATAATGATGTTGTTGCAATGACTTACTAGCGTTTTATCTTTTTTTTTAATGTCCAATAGGTGAATTTTCTTGCTTCCGCTGTGGTGAGGTTTACGGCGTCTAGATGCAATTCGGTAACTACCTACACAATTATGGCTGTAATTATTTTTTTGTGGTGTTGAATTTTTCTGGATGATTTGGTATTGGCGTTATTGTTGAGAGTCTCCCTTACTTAGCTAGATGCGAATCCCAGGGTTCAGTCGCGTGTGAATTATAAGGGGGGATTTACGAGAATGAGAGGTAGATGTTAGGTTTCGTCAGTGTATCTATCAGTACCTTGGTTTAAAATCCATAGCAATAATTTGGCGTCAAATTTATGGTGTTGAGCTCTCTGGCATGTGGCGGGCTCATGGCTTTAAAAACAAAGTTTAATTAGGTCTATATTGATTGTGGGTGGGGTACTGCTGTGGATTTGGAAGATGTGAGAGAGGGATTGCTATTTGCGCGAAGAATATACTTTCCTAGAGTTTTAGGTACAATGTTATGCGGGTTTATTATCGCGGTTACAGCGTACGAAAAAATGTCATTGGTAGAGTGTGTTTTTCTCGCTCTTAATAGTTTGGTGTGGGGGCACGTCGCTTTTTGGCTATCGCGCAATTCTAGTAATCCATTCAAAATGGAGAAGATTAACTTTCTAGCTGATTCAATATTTTGTGGGTTTTGGATCGCGGTAATGCATGCAAAGCCACTTCCTTCAGTTGCAATATTTTCAATGGTGGCTATGAATAATGTGGCTATTGGAGGTCCGAGGTTTTTACTTAAAGGCTTGGGTTGCAAGTTTCTAGGTTTTGCGTTGGTGTTTTTATTTTTTGGTGTGGATTATAAGTTTGATATTAGTGCGGTCTCTGAGGTCTTGCTATGTCTTCCTTTGGTGGGTATATACCCAATTGTGCTGGGGTTATCATTTTATAATTTGGCCACTGAATTAAAGAATAGTAAGATGCTGCTGAGGCGGTTAAGTTGTACTGACTCTTTAACTGGTTTGCTCAATCGTCGATATTGGTGTGAGCTGGTTTCTGTACGTATGAGTCGGCCAAAATTAATGGAGTCAGCTTTTCTTATAATGGTTGATATTGATCGTTTTAAGTTTGTTAATGATGCGTATGGCCATAATGCTGGTGATAGAGCGCTTTGTTTGTTGGCAGATGCTCTCAGGTCAAAACTTAGAGGTGTGGACTATATATGCAGATTTGGTGGGGACGAATTTTGTATATTTCTCACGGATATTTCAGCTAAAGAGTCAGTGGCGAGAATGGTTGAGGTTGGTAAAATATTTGAAGCTGAGGTGGAGAAGGCTTTTCCATCATCTAATGCAACTCTAAGCGCTGGAATTATGCCTTGGAGCCCCAGTATTGCTGACGTGGACAGTTGGCTCGTTCTGGCTGACAAGAATCTATACCATGCAAAAAGAAACGGGCGCAATCAAGTTTTTATAGGGCTCTTAGAATAAGCTCTTAATCTTCCACAGTTGATTTTTGAGTCGTAACGTTAACCACTGGATGCAATTGAGTACATACCCACGAGTATGTTGTCGCGTGGTGTATGTTTTGCTCTTGATTCGTTTCCAAGTCAGCAGCCAGAAAAAACTTTCAACTACGACGTTGTCTTAGCTGTTACTCGACGACTCATGCTGACGACCAGGTTGTCGGCCTATAAAAAACTGCGTCAATCAGGGCTGCTCTGTTCGTTGCCTTGGTCAATATGAACCGTTTCTCCGATAGCGACTCACACCTCCACACGTCCATTAGTAGTGCTTAAATCGCCAAGTCGCTGGCCATATGACTTCATTAATCAGCCAGCGACTTGCGTCAAAAACAGTTCGAGCGCCTCGGCCAAATTCAGTCAGACTGCATATGTGCGGATGTAGGCGATATGGATGACCGAACTTTGTTGGGATCTCTGACAGTGAGCTTATATGAATTTGGTGAGAAAAATGCTGGAAGGGGGGGGGGGAAGGCCTATTGTACGCGTATTTGTACGTCTGGCAGAAAAAACAAGGGCCTGCATCGCTGCAAGCCCTTGTTTTTAAATGGTGCCGGCACCAGGAGTCGAACCCGGGACCTACTGATTACAAGTCAGTTGCTCTACCAACTGAGCTATACCGGCGTGTTAGGGCGACGATTATAGCGATTGGCAAGGTTCTGTAAACCCCTGAATTCTGACTATTTTTGCAGAACCCATGCTTTTTCCACGCTCGCCCCTTTTTCCAGCTGGCGAGTGTAGGATTTCTCCCTTGCCACCGAAGGGTCTACCCCGGCAAAAATCCTCTCCAACCCCAAGGAAGCCCCACGTGAAACGGACTCTCTCGCTGTCCCTCATCCTCCTCACTGTCGCGCTCGCTGCGTGTTCGTCCAACAAACCCGCCAACGACCCGGCGCTGGTGGGCACCTCGAAAGGTCTGCGCACCGAGACCGGTAAATGTCAGTTCCTGTCGTGGACCAACACCCTCAAGCCCGACGGTCGTTTTGTTATTACCTTCTACCGCGATGCACAGCAGACCAAGGTGATCCAGACCGAGCAGGGTTCGTGGTCGGCGGCCAATGGCAGGAATGAGTTGCGTACCGACGGCGTGCGTTCGCCGGATGTGTACACCTATAAGCTGCTGGACGCAGACACGGTGCATTACGTGAGTGTGGCGTCGGATCCGACCAGCGATTGCCAGGATGACTACGCGTTCACCGAGCGTCGTGTGCGCTAAGCCTTCAGAAAACGCTCCGAAACCGGGCACTCAGGTGCCCGGTTCGCGCAAGCCTCAACTGCCTTCTGCGCAGTTATCTGCGAACTTCTTGTAGTCCAATACCTGTTGCTGCCCGTGGGAATCCAGGTAAGTCATGTGCGCATTCACGATCCCACACGCTCCGTTTGTGTCTTCGACAGTGGTCAGCACGCGCTGGATATCCAGCTTGGGCTGTACGTCGGCGTGGGCGTTGACGGCAAAAGCCAGCAGGCTGACGGCGATCAAGGTGTTCCAGTTCATGGTAGGTATCCTCCAGGTTCAACAAGTGGGTGTGGGCTTATTGAGCGCCCTGGAGGTATCTGCACTGTGTCATGCGGCCCGGGTTTTGCTTCGTTGTGTAGCGAGGCCGTGACTGCATACACAGCGATACACGGGCGGTGGCTTTATGGACCATTTGGATCGACCGCTCAGCCGGTTTTCCCTTGAATACAGGTGAGGTTTCCGTATTCTGTGCCGCGATATAAACCGTCAGTTTTATCGCGGTTCCTTGTAGGCAAATTTCCGAGACAATGTAGGGCAATTGAAAATCTGTTGAAGCGTATGTCAGTTTTGTGCCGTTTCTGTCCACTCGGCCAACTTTTTTTGCGAAATAATGATGCAAGTTCATGTTCTTACAACGAATGGCTTTTTCTGCACAAAATAGTCATAAAAATGGCGTTATGCCGTTCGTCGGATAGATTTGAACCAAAATCATCAAAATACTGACACCATCAATGTGATATCACAGAATGCGCCCGACACCACATAACTAGAAAAATACGAGGTCAGCTCATTGCTGGCCTTTTTATCGCCTTTTAAAGCGCAAATCAGGTGGGGGGGCAGTGAGTGAGTCGGGCAGATGATATTTCAAAGCTATTCAACAAGCTGGGTGCCAACCCGAGCGGCTATCGCGAAATCGACTTTGTCCATGAGTTCATCGAGGACGAAATAGAGGTCCTGGAAGCCCCCGCAGTCACTCCAGCCCCACCTGTGATCGAAGCTCCCTCGGCGCCGCTGCTGCGCCTGCTGGAGGAACTGAGCCAAGGTGAAGCCGACCACCTGCAGCCGCCCGAAGTGGTGGAAGGGCGGGACGGCCAGGTGTACTCCGAGCAATCCAGCCCTAAAGTCGTGGTGTTGGTCTCGGTCAAGGGTGGCGTTGGCCGCAGTACCCTGGCCGCCGCGATTGCCAGCGGTCTGCAGCGCCAGGGCCGCCCGGCGCTGGCCCTGGACCTGGACCCGCAAAACGCCCTGCGCCACCACCTGTGCCTGGGCCTGGACATGCCCGGCGTCGGCGCCACCAGCCTGCTCAACGAAAGCTGGGCCGCCCTGCCCGAGCGCGGTTTTGCCGGTTGCCGGCTGGTGGCATTCGGTGGCACTGACCACGAGCAACAGCACAGCCTCAATCGCTGGTTGGGCCAGGACAGCGAGTGGCTCAGCAAGCGATTGTCCGGCCTCAGGTTGAGCGGCCAGGACACCGTGATCATCGACGTCCCCGCCGGCAACAGCGTCTACCTCAGCCAGGCCCTGTCGGTCGCCGACGCTGTGCTGGTGGTGGTACAGCCAGACGTGGCCTCGTTCAGCACACTCGACCAGATGGACAGCCTGCTGGCGCCGCACCTCAAGCGCGCCAAACCGCCACAACGCTTCTACGTGATCAACCAGCTGGACGGTGCCCACCGCTTCAGCCTGGACATGGCCGAGGTGTTCAAGACCCGTCTGGGCGCTGCGTTGTTGGGGACTGTCCACCGTGACCCCGCGTTCAGCGAAGCCCAGGCCTACGGGCGTGACCCCCTCGACCCAACCGTCAACAGTATCGGCAGCCAGGACGTCCACGCCCTGTGCCGCACCTTGCTCGAACACATCGACTCGGACCTTCCATGACCGACACTACGTCCTCCACGCCCTTCGTCGAAGGGCGCGCCGAACAGCGCCTCAATGACGCCATCGCGCGCTTCAATCGGTGGCCTGCGGCGCTGCGTACGGTGCTGGTTGTCGCCAGTTGCGTGCTCGGCGCGCTGCTGTTGCTGGGCATTATCAGCGCGCCGCTCGATCTCTACAGCCAATGCCTGTTCGCCGGCGTGTGCTTCCTCGCGGTGCTGGTGCTGCGCAAGATCCCGGGGCGCCTGGCGATCCTCGCGCTGGTGGTGCTGTCGCTGGTGGCGTCGTTGCGCTACATGTTCTGGCGCCTCACCTCCACCCTCGGCTTTGAAACCTGGCTCGACATGTTCTTCGGCTACGGCCTGGTCGCGGCCGAGTTCTACGCCCTGGTCGTACTGATCTTCGGCTACGTGCAAACCGCCTGGCCGCTGCGCCGCACGCCGGTATGGCTCAAGACCGAGCCGGAGGAGTGGCCGACGGTCGACGTGTTCATCCCCACCTATAACGAAGCGCTGAGCATCGTAAAACTGACCATCTTCGCCGCCCAGGCGATGGACTGGCCCAAGGACAAGCTGCGCGTCCACGTGCTCGATGACGGTCGCCGCGACGACTTCCGCGACTTCTGCCGCAAGGTCGGGGTGAACTACATCCGCCGCGACAACAACTTCCACGCCAAGGCCGGTAACCTCAACGAAGCGTTGAAAGTCACCGACGGCGAATACATCGCGCTGTTCGACGCCGACCACGTGCCGACGCGCTCCTTCCTGCAAGTGAGCCTGGGCTGGTTCCTCAAGGACCCGAAGCTGGCGATGCTGCAAACGCCGCACTTCTTCTTTTCGCCGGACCCGTTCGAAAAGAACCTCGATACCTTTCGCGCCGTGCCCAACGAGGGTGAGCTGTTCTACGGCCTGGTGCAGGACGGCAACGACTTGTGGAACGCCACGTTCTTCTGCGGCTCCTGCGCCGTCATCCGCCGTGAGCCGCTGCTGGAAATCGGCGGCGTGGCCATCGAGACGGTGACCGAAGACGCCCACACCGCGCTCAAGCTCAACCGCCTGGGCTACAACACCGCTTACCTGGCTATCCCGCAGGCCGCGGGCCTGGCTACCGAAAGCCTGTCGCGCCACATCAACCAGCGGATTCGCTGGGCGCGGGGCATGGCGCAGATTTTCCGCACCGACAACCCACTGCTGGGCAAAGGCCTGAAGTGGGGCCAGCGCATCTGCTACGCCAACGCCATGCTGCACTTCTTTTATGGGTTGCCGCGCCTGGTGTTCCTCACCGCGCCACTGGCCTACCTGATTTTCGGCGCCGAGATTTTCCACGCCTCGGCGCTGATGATCGTCGCCTACGTGCTGCCGCACCTGGTGCACTCCAGCCTGACCAACTCGCGGATCCAGGGGCGTTTCCGTCACTCGTTCTGGAACGAGGTGTACGAGACCGTACTGGCCTGGTACATCCTGCCGCCGGTGCTGGTCGCGCTGGTCAACCCCAAGGCGGGTGGCTTCAACGTCACCGACAAGGGCGGCATCATCGACAAGCAGTTTTTCGACTGGAAACTTGCCCGCCCGTACCTGGTGTTGTTGGCGGTGAACCTGGTCGGCCTGGGCTTCGGTATCCACCAGTTGGTCTGGGGCGATGCGTCCACAGCCGTGACGGTGGCGATCAACCTGACCTGGACCCTCTACAACCTGATCATCACCAGTGCCGCCGTGGCCGTGGCCTCGGAAGCGCGTCAGGTACGTTCCGAGCCACGGGTCAGCGCCAAGCTGCCGGTGAGCATCATTTGTGCCGACGGCCGTGTGCTGGACGGCACTACCCAGGACTTCTCGCAAAACGGCTTCGGTCTGATGCTCAGCGATGGGCACTCGATCACCCGGGGCGAACGCGTGCAACTGGTGCTGTCGCGCAACGGCCAGGACAGCCTGTTCGATGCGCGCGTGGTGTTCAGCAAGGGCGCGCAGATCGGCGCCCAGTTCGAACCCCTCAGCCTGCGCCAGCAAAGCGAACTGGTACGCCTGACCTTCTCCCGTGCCGATACCTGGGCCGCGAGTTGGGGTGCCGGCCAGCCGGACACACCGTTGGCGGCCCTGCGCGAAGTCGGCGCCATCGGCATCGGCGGCCTGTTCACCCTCGGCCGCGCCACCCTGCACGAACTGCGTCTGGCCTTGAGCCGCACCCCCACAAAACCGCTAGATACGCTGATGGACAAGCCATGACCTCGAAGATATTCGCTCGCCCTCATCCGCGCCGTGCACTCGCGCTGATGATCGCCTCGCTGATGGGCCTCAACACCCTGGCGCAAGCTGCCGAGCAAGCGGCTGCCACCGTGCCGGTGCAAAGCACGGATAACGGCTACAGCCTGACGCTCAAGCAGTTGGGCCGTCGCGACACCATGAACCTGCAAGGCGTGGAGTCGTCCGACAGCGTCAACTTCGATATCCGTGCCGATGAAGTGGTGAAGGGCGCACAACTGCTGCTCAAGTACAGCTACTCGCCGGCGCTGCTGGCGGACCTGTCGCAGATCAACGTGCTGGTCAACGGCGAAGTCGCCGCCAGCCTGGCGCTGCCCAAAGAAGGCGCGGGCACCCCGCAAGAGCAACTGGTGCAGATCCCGCCGAAGTTGATCACCGAGTTCAACCGCCTGAGCCTGCAGTTCATCGGCCACTACACCATGTCCTGCGAAGACCCGTTGCACAGCAGCCTGTGGGCCAAGATCAGCAACAGCAGCGAGCTGAAAGTGCAGGTCGAGCCGATCGTGCTCAAAGACGACCTGGCGGTGCTGCCGCTGCCGTTCTTCGACAAGCGCGACGCTCGCCAGGTGAGCCTGCCGTTCGTGTTTGCCACCGCGCCGGACAGCGCCGCACTGGAAGCCGCTGGCGCCTTGTCGTCGTGGATCGGCGGCCTCGCCAGCTACCGGGGCGCGACCTTCCCGACCACCCTCGGCGAGCTGCCGGCCAAAGGCAACGCCATCGTGCTGGTGCAAACCGCCGACGCGATGGACGTGCACGGTGTGGCCATCGCCAAGCCGACCGGCCCGACCCTGACCCTCATCGCCAACCCCAACGACGCCAACGGCAAGCTGCTGATCGTCACCGGGCGTGACGGCGAAGAGCTCAAGCGCGCCGCCAACGCGGTGGTGCTGGGCAACCCGGTGCTGGCCGGTAACAGCGTGGTCATCACCAAGCTCGACACCCTGGCACCGCGCCGCCCGTACGATGCGCCGAACTGGCTGCCAAGCAACCGCCCGGTACGCCTGGGCGAGCTGATCGAACAGCAGAAACTCAGCGTGTCAGGCTACAACCCGGGCGCCATCAGCGTCGACATGCGCCTGCCGCCGGACCTGTTCAACTGGCGTGAAGAGGGCGTGCCGCTCAAGGTCAAATACCGCTACACGCCGCAGCAAGTGTCAACCAACTCCTCCCTGTTGATCGGCCTGAATGACCAGTTCATGAAGTCCGTGGCGTTGCCGTCGGTGGCCAACCTGGGCGGCGGCCAGACCCTGCTCGACCAGTTGAAGAAAGACGATAGCCTGCCGCGTGAAGTGACCACGCTGTTGCCGATCAGCTCGGCATCGCCCAAATCCAAGCTGCAGCTGCGCTTCATGTACGACTACATCAAGGAAGGCGAATGCCGCGACATCATCGTCGACAACATGCGCGGTTCCATCGACCCGGATTCGACCCTCGACGTCACCGGCTACCAGCACTACATTGCCATGCCTAACCTGGGCGTGTTCAACGACTCTGGCTTCCCGTTCACCCGTCTGGCCGACCTGTCGGAATCCGCCGTGGTCATGCCCGACAACTACGGCACCGACGAGTTGACCGCCTACCTGACCGTGCTCGGTCGCTTCGGCGAAGCCACCGGCTACCCGGCCACCGCCGTCAAAGTGGTGCAGGCCAAGGACGTGCAGAGTGTTGCCGACAAAGACCTGCTGGTACTTGCCACCGCCGCCAACCAGCCGTTGCTCAAGCAGTGGCAGCAATACCTGCCGGCGACCAGTGATGGCGAGCAGCACCACTTCCTGCTGTCCGACCTGCCGCGTTATGTGCGCAGCTGGATCAGCCCCGACCCGGCGGCCAACCAGCATCCGGCCAACACCGGCATTACGTTCAAGGGCCTGAGCAACAGCACCTGGCTGGCCGGTTTCCAATCGCCGCTCAAATCGGGCCGCAGCGTGGTGCTGATCGCCAGCAACCAGCCGCAGGGCCTGCTGGAAGCCACCTCGGCGCTGATCGGCGGTGACGACTACAAAGACTCGATCCAGGGCAGCCTGGCCGTGGTGCAGGGCACAACCATCAGCTCGCTGGTCGGTGACGAGCAGTACTACGTCGGCAAGCTCAACTACTTCAAACTCATGCAGTGGCAACTGTCACAGAACCTGGGCTGGATGCTGTTGATCACCTTCCTCGGCCTGGCCGTGGTGACTAGCCTGGTCTACCTGTCGCTGCGCGCACGTGCAAAACGGCGGTTGGCATGAGCCTGCTCAAGCGTATGGCCCTGGCGACACTGGGCGCGATGATGTTGGCCGGCGGCGCCCAGGCGCAGACCTGTGACTGGCCGCTGTGGCAGAACTACGCCAAGCGCTTCGTGCAGGACGACGGCCGGGTGCTGAACTCGTCCATGAAGCCCACCGAGAGCAGTTCGGAAGGGCAGTCCTATGCGATGTTCTTCGCCCTGGTCGGCAACGATCGCGCGAGCTTCGACAAGCTGTGGACCTGGACCAAGGCCAACATGTCGGGCTCCGACATCGGCCAGAATCTGCCGGGTTGGTTGTGGGGTAAAAAAGCCGATAACACCTGGGGCGTGATCGACCAGAACTCCGCCAGCGACGCGGACTTGTGGATGGCCTACGCCTTGCTCGAAGCGGCCCGCGTGTGGAATGCACCGCAGTACCGCGCCGACGCACAGCTGTTGTTGGCCAACGTCGAACGCAACCTGATCGTGCGTGTGCCGGGCCTGGGCAAGATGCTGTTGCCGGGGCCTGTCGGCTATGTGCATCCGGGTGGCTTGTGGCGTTTCAACCCGAGCTACCAGGTGCTTGCGCAACTGCGTCGCTTCCAGAAAGAACGGCCGAACGGCGGCTGGAACGAAGTCGCCGAAAGCAATGCGCGGATGCTTGCCGACAGCGCCAGCAACCCTCATGGCCTTGCGGCCAACTGGGTCGGGTACCGCGCCACCAGCGCCAACACCGGGGTGTTCGTGGTCGATCCGTTCTCCGATGACCTGGGCAGCTACGATGCAATCCGCACGTATATGTGGGCCGGCATGACCGCCAAGGGCGATCCTTTGGCAGCGGCGATGCTCAAGTCGCTGGGGGGTATTTCCCGTGCGACGGCGGCGTCGGTCACCGGCTTCCCGCCGGAAAAAATCCACGTACTGACCGGCGAAGCCGAGAAAAACAACGGCTATACGCCGATGGGCTTCTCGGCCGCTACCTTGGCCTTCTTCCAGGCCCGCGGCGAAACCGCCCTGGTGCAATTGCAAAAAGCCAAGGTCGACGACGCGCTCAATAAAGCCCTGGCGCCCTCGGCGCCCGACAGTGCGCAGCCGATCTATTACGACTACATGCTCAGCCTGTTCGGCCAGGGCTTCGCCGATCAGAAGTACCGGTTTGAACAAGACGGTACGGTCAAACTTTCCTGGGAGGCAGCATGCGCCGTCACACGCTAGCCATTGCGATTCTCGCTGCCCTGGCTTCCACCGCCAGCCTCGCTGAAACCAGCGACCCACAGTCCTTGCTGATCGAGCAGGGCTACTACTGGCAGTCGAAAAAGAACCCCGAGCGCGCCCTGGAAACCTGGCAGAAACTCTTGAACCTGGCCCCGGAGCAACCGGACGCGTTGTACGGCATCGGTTTGATCCAGGTGCAGCAGAACCGCCCGGCCGAAGCCCGGAAGTACCTGGCCCGCTTGCAGGCGCTGAGCCCGGTGCCACGCCAGGCGTTGCAACTGGAGCAGGACATCACCGTGGCGGTGCCGGACAACGCCAGGTTGCTGGAGCAGGCTCGCGAGTTGGGTGAACCCGAGGACGAGCGCGAAAAGGCCGTGGCCCTGTACCGCCAGATTTTCCAGGGTCGCCAGCCCCAAGGCCTGATCGCCCGTGAGTACTACAACACCCTGGGTTTCACCGCCAAGGGCACCAACGAAGCCATCGCCGGCTTGCAGCGTTTGTCCCGTGAGCGGCCGAACGACCCGATCGTTGCGCTGTTCCTGGCCAAGCACCTGGCGCGTAACCCCGCCACGCGGCCGGACGGCATCCGGGCGCTGGCCAAGCTGGCACCGAACAACGACGTGGGCGGCAACGCCGATGAAACCTGGCGCTTTGCGCTGATCTGGCTCGGCCCGCCGAAGCCGGACCAGGTGGCGTTGTTCCAGCAATTCTTGACCGCGCACCCGGATGACACCGAGATCCGCGCCATCATGGAAAAAGGCATCGCCCAAGGCAAAGGCGGTGGTGCCTGGCAGCGTGATCCGCAGATGACCAAGGCCTTCAAGGCCCTGGACGATGGCGACCTGAAAACCGCCGAGCCCCTGCTGGCAGCGCGCCTCGCGCAAAAATCCAACGACGTCGATGCCCTCGGCGGCATGGGCGTGTTGCGTCAGCAGCAGGAACGCTACGGCGAAGCGGAAAACTACCTGGTCCAAGCCACGCGCTTGCCCGGTGGTGCGGCCTGGCAGTCGGCCTTGAACGATGTGCGCTACTGGAACCTGATCAGCCAGAGCCGTGACGCTCAGCGCGCCGGTCGCAGCGCCCAGGCCCGCGACCTGGTGGCCCAGGCCGAGCGCCTGAACCCGGGCCAGCCCGGCGCGGCTGTTGCATTGGCGGGCTTCCAGGCCCAGGACAATCAGTTCGAGGAAGCCGAAGCCGGCTACCGCAAGGTGCTGGCCCGTCACCCTGGCGACCCGGATGCCTTGAGCGGCTTGATCAACGTGTTGTCCCAGTCGGGCCAGCCGGATGAGGCCTTGAAGCTGATCGACTCGGTGTCGCCGGCCCAGCGCGCCAAGTTCGCGCCGAGCGTGAAAATCAATGCGCTGCGGGCGACTCAGGTCGGCAAGCTGGCCGAGCAACGTGGCGATTTGAAAGGTGCGCAAGCCGCTTACCGCCAGGCGCTCGACGCTGACCCGGAAAACCCCTGGACGCGCTTTGCCCTGGCACGCATGTACCTGCGTGACGGCCAGATCCGCGCCGCCCGTGCCTTGATTGACGGTTTGCTCAAGACCCAACCCAACCAGCCGGACGCGCTGTACACCAGCACCCTGCTGTCGGCGCAATTGAGCGAATGGAAGCAGGCCGAAGCGACCTTGGGACGCATCCCCACGGCGCAGCGCACCGCCGACATGAACGAACTGGCGACCGATATCGCGCTGCACCAGCAGACCGACATCGCCATCGAGACCGCCCGCCGTGGCCAGCGCCCGGAAGCCCTGGCGTTGCTGGGGCGTTCCGAACCGCTGACCCGCAAGAAACCCGAGCGCGTGGCCGTGCTGGCCGCCGCCTATGTGGAAGTGGGCGCTGCGCAGTACGGCCTGGACATGATGCAGAAGGTGGTGGAGAACAATCCCAACCCGACGGTCGACCAGAAGCTGCTGTACGCCAACGTGCTGCTCAAGGCCAACAAATACAGCGCGGCGGGTGAGATCCTGCGCGAAGTGCAAGGCCAGCCGCTGACCGAGACCGGGCGCCAGCGCTACGACGATTTGATCTACCTGTACCGGGTCAAGCAGGCCGACGCCTTGCGTGAGAAAAACGACCTCGTGGCCGCCTACGACATGCTGTCACCGGCCCTGGCCCAGCGCCCGAACGATGCCTTGGGTGTCGGCGCCCTGGCGCGCATGTATGCCGACAGCGGCAACGGCAAAAAGGCCATGGAGCTGTATGCGCCGTTGATCCAGCAGAACCCCGACAATGCACGGCTGCAACTGGGCCTGGCGAACATCGCCCTGAAAGGTCGCGACCGTGACCTGGCACAACGCGCCACTGACAAGGCGTTGGCGCTGGAGCCGGGTAACCCGGAGATCCTCACCTCGGCGGCTGGTGTCTACCAAGGCCTGGGCAAAAACAGCGAAGCCGCTGAACTGCTGCGCAAGGCCCTGGTGATCGAGAACGCGATGAAGGCCAGGACCCAGGTGGCCCAGGCCGGCACCGAAGCCAAGTCGTCGAACCCGTTCGTGGGCTTGCCCGGCCAGCGTCGCCAGGTCACCGACCTGACCATCGCCGGTGCGGTGCCACCACCGATCGATGCGCCGACCAACAGCGTGACCTCCAACGCATTTGCGAGTGCAACGTCCAACGACCTGAGCGATCCGTTTGTTCCGCCGTCGAAAATCGCCTCCATCGACAGCCCCGAGCTGAGCCCGGCGCGTCGTGCGCTGGACACCATCCTGCGCGACCGTACCGGTTATGTGGTGCAAGGCTTGAGCGCGCGCAGCAACAACGGCGAAAAAGGCTTGAGCAAACTCACCGATATCGAAGCGCCGTTTGAAGCGCGCATGCCGGTCGGCGATAACACCGTGGCGCTGCGAGTGACGCCGGTGCATTTGAGTGCCGGCAGTGTCAGCGATGACGCTGCATCACGCTTTGGCGGCGGCAAAGCCACCTCACCCCGCACCCAGAATGCGACCGGTGTGGGCTTGGCCGTGGCTTTCGAGAACCCGGATGAAGGCCTCAAGGCCGACGTCGGCGTCAGCCCACTAGGCTTCCTCTACAACACCATCGTCGGTGGGGTGAGCGTGTCGCGTCCGTTCGAGGCCAATTCGAATTTCCGTTATGGCGCGAATATCTCGCGGCGCCCGGTCACCGACAGCGTCACGTCCTTCGCCGGTTCCAAAGACGGTGATGGCTATAAATGGGGCGGTGTGACCGCCAACGGCGGGCGGGGTGAGTTGAGCTACGACAACCAGAAGCTGGGCGTCTACGGTTACGGCTCCCTGCACCAACTGATGGGTAACCACGTTGACGACAACACCCGCATGGAGCTGGGCAGCGGCATCTACTGGTACCTGCGCAATAACCCGCAGGACACGCTGACCCTGGGTGTCAGTGCCTCGGCGCTGAGCTTCAAGGAGAACCAGGACTTCTACACCTATGGCAACGGCGGCTACTTCAGCCCGCAGCGTTTCTTCTCCCTGGGCGTGCCGATCCGGTGGGCGCAGAGCTTTGATCGCTTCAGCTACCAGGTAAAAAGTTCGGTGGGTGTGCAGTATATCGGCCAAGATAGCGCGGACTTTTTCCCGGGCCGCAAAGACCTGGGTACCCAGGAGTACAAAAGCTCGGATAAAACCGGTATCGGCTACAGCTTCAATGCCGCCGCCGAATATCGCCTCAGCTCGCGCTTCTACCTGGGTGGCGAGATCGGTGTCGACAACGCCCAGGACTACCGCCAGTACGCCGGTAATGCTTACCTGCGCTACTTGTTCGAAGACCTGAGCGGGCCGATGCCCTTGCCGGTCAGCCCTTACCGTTCCCCTTATTCCAACTGATTAAATCGGAGTCATTCATGCCTGTTTCTGCGATTGCCGGCCTGACCATGCTGGTATTGGGCGAAAGTCATATGAGCTTTCCCGATTCGTTGCTCAACCCGCTGCAAGACAACCTCACCCAGCAAGGCGCGGTGGTTCACTCCATCGGTGCGTGCGGTGCCGGCGCGGCGGATTGGGTGGTGCCGAAAAAAGTCGAGTGCGGCGGCGAGCGCATGCCCACCGGCAAGGCTGTGATCTATGGCAAGAACGCCATGAGCACCACGCCGATCAAAGACCTGATCGCCAAGGACAAGCCCGACGTGGTTGTGTTGATCATCGGCGACACCATGGGCTCCTACACCAACCCGGTGTTCCCCAAAGCCTGGGCCTGGAAAAGCGTGACCTCGCTGACCAAGGAAATCGCCGCCACCGGCACCAAGTGCGTGTGGGTCGGCCCGCCATGGGGCAAGGTCGGTTCGCAGTACAAGAAGGACGACACCCGCACCAAGCTGATGTCGTCGTTCCTTGCCAGCAACGTGGCGCCGTGCACTTACATCGACTCGCTGACCTTCTCCAAGCCGGGCGAGTGGATCACCACCGACGGCCAGCACTTCACCATCGACGGCTACCAGAAGTGGGCCAAGGCGATCGGGACAGCCTTGGGTAACCTGCCGCCATCGGCCTACGGTAAAGGAAGCAAATAATGAAGCGAATGACCCTGGGCCTGGCGACCTTGCTTGCCAGCGTCAGCGCCTACAGTGCCGACATCCCGCTGTATCCGACCGGCCCGGAGCAAGACGCAGCGTTCCTGCGTTTTGCCAACGGCAGCCCGGGCGAATTGAAGCTGGTGGCGGACGGTTCCAAGGCCAGCTTGGTCCTGAGCGGCGACACAGCCGTGTCGGCGTTCCTGCCGGTGGTCGGCGGCGACAAGCCGATCAAGGGCGTCTTGAGCAGCGGCGGCAAAAACGCGGATTTCTCGGTGAACGTCGCGCCGGGTGAGTTCGCCACAGTGGTCGCATTGGTCGACGCCAAGGGCGCCACGCGTCAGCTGGTGGTGCGCGAAGTGCCGGACGACTTCAATGCGCTCAAGGCCTCCCTGGCCTTCATCAACGCCGACGCCAGCTGCGCCGACGCCAGCCTGGAAGCCGTGGCGCAAAAGGCCGAGTTGTTCAAGAAGGTCGCTGAAGGTGCGGTGCAGCGGCGCATGATCAACCCGGTGGAACTGTCGGTGCAGCTCAAATGCGCCGGCGCGCCGGTCGGTCAGCCGCTGACGTTCACGCTCAAGGCGGGCGAGCGCTACAGCGTATTGGCCGTTCCTTCAGATAAAGGCTCGAAGTTGCTGTTCGCCTCTGACGCACTCGCTAACTGATCGGGCCCGACACCACCATGGTCTTTGCCTCACTCGAATTCCTCACGCTGTTCCTGCCGGCCTTCCTGTTGATCTACGCGCTGGCTCGTCCGAGCTGGCGCAACGTCATCCTGCTGATTGGCAGCTGGCTGTTCTACGGCTGGTTGAGCCCGTTGTTCCTGTTCCTGCACATGGTGTTGACCGTGGTGGCATGGGGCGGCGGCTTGCTGGTGGACCGCTCCCGTGAGGACGGCAAAGGCCGGGTGCGCCTGTTGATCGCATTGATCGTATTCAACACGGCGGTGCTGTGTTGGTACAAGTACGCCAACATCGTCGCCGGCACGGTGAGCGAGGTGATCACCTGGTACGGCGCGATGCCGCTGGACTGGCAGCGTGTGGCCTTGCCGGCCGGCTTGTCGTTCATCGTATTGCAGGCGATTTCCTACCTGGTGGATGTGCACCGTCATACGGTGCCGGTGGAGCGCAGCTTCATCAACTACGCCACCTATATCTCGATGTTCGGGCACTCGATTGCCGGCCCGATCATCCGTTACGACTGGGTTCGCCGCGAGCTGAACCAGCGGTATTTCAACTGGGCGAATTTCTCCCTGGGCGCGCGGCGCTTCATGATCGGCATGGGCATGAAAGTGCTGGTGGCCGACACCCTGTCGCCGCTGGTGGACATCGCCTTCCACCTGGAACACCCCAGCCTGGTGGACGCCTGGATCGGTTGCCTGGCGTATTCGCTGCAACTGTTCTTCGACTTCGCCGGCTACAGCGCCATGGCCATCGGCCTGGGCCTGATGCTGGGCTTCCACTTCCCGGAAAACTTCAATCGGCCGTACCTGGCCAGCAGCATCCAGGATTTCTGGCGGCGCTGGCACTTGTCGTTGTCCAGCTGGTTGCGCGACTACCTGTACATCGCCCTGGGCGGGAACCGCGACGGCGTGTGGCGCACCTATCGCAACCTGTTCCTGACCATGGCGATTGCCGGGTTGTGGCACGGCGGCGACAGCTGGAACTACCTGTTGTGGGGTTCGGCCCATGGCGTGGCGCTGTGTGTCGACCGCGCCTGGTCGCGATCGAGCCTGCCGAGCCTTCCGCCGGTGTTGTCGCACGTCCTGACCTTGCTGTTTGTGTGCCTGGCCTGGACCTTGTTCCGCGCGCCGGACTTCCACTCGGCACTGACCATGTACGCCGGCCAGTTCGGCCTGCATGGCATGGCCTTGGGTGACGCGATGGCCGTGGCCATGCGCCCGGCCCATGGCATGGCCGCGCTGTTGGGCCTGGTCTGCATCATCGCGCCAATCTGGCAGGTGCGTTGCGAACGGCGCTTCGGCACCCAACCGTGGTTTGTGCTGGCGGCTTCGCTGTGGCCGGTGGCCGGGTTTGTGTTGTCGTTCGCGCTGATCGCCAGCCGTGACGCCGTACCGTTTCTGTACTTTCAGTTCTAAGGACGCCCGACCATGCCTGCTCCTACCGCGCCGACGCCTCCGAGTGAACTGGCCGTTCGCACCAGCCCCCTGGCGGCCTGGGTGCTGGTGCCCTTCCTAGCGGCGGGGCTGTTGTCATGCGCCTGGCTGATGGTGAAGGGACCGATCAGCTATGTGCCGGCCAAGGTCGACAGCGACATGCTGCTGCACGGCGACCTGACCCACCGTTTTGCCAAGGAACTGGCCAAGGCACCGATGGCAATCCAGGCCGCCAACCTGGAGCGCGGCGGCAGCTGGCTGGCGTTCGGTGACACCGGGCCGCGGGTACGGCGAGGTTGCCCGGGCTGGCTGTTTATCAGTGATGAACTGCGCATCAACCGGCATGCCGAGGCCAATGCCCAGACCAAGGCCCAGGCGGTGATCGACCTGCAAAAACAACTGGGTCAAAAAGGCATCGACCTGCAAGTGGTGGTGGTGCCGGACAAGAGCCGCATCGCCGCTGCCGAACGCTGTGGCCTGTACCGCCCGGCGGTGCTCGACGGCCGCATTCAGGACTGGACCAAACGGCTGCAAGCTGCCGGCGTTTCCGCGCTGGACCTGACCGACACTTTGAAACCCCTGGGCGCCGAAGCCTACCTGCGTACCGATACCCACTGGAGCGAAATCGGTTCCAACGCCGGCGCACAGGCGCTCGCGCAGCGCATCCAGCAGCGGGGCATCAAGGCCACGCCGGAGCAGACGTTCGATATCACCCAGGCGCCGCTCGCCGTACGCCCGGGAGACCTGGTGCGCCTGGCCGGTCTGGATTGGTTGCCGCCCACGTTGCAGCCGCCGGGGGAGTGGGTCGCGGCCAGCAGCGCCCATGAAACCGGCGGCGCGACTAGCAATGCCGACGACCTGTTTGGCGACGCTGGCCTGCCCAATGTGGCGCTGATCGGCACCTCGTTTTCGCGCAACTCCAACTTCGTCGGCTTCCTGCAAAAAGCCCTGAATGCGCCGGTCGGCAATTTCAGCAAGGACGGGGGCGAGTTCTCGGGGGCGGCCAAGGCCTATTTCGAAAGCCCGGCCTTCAAGCAAACACCGCCCAAGTTATTGATTTGGGAGATTCCGGAGCGGGACCTGCAAACGCCCTACGATGCGATCACGGTTGGTCAGTAATTTGACGAATTGCCGTTTGTCTAAAAAATAGACAGCTTCCTAATCAAAATAATGACACTTTTGTGTGCCTGAAGCAGACTGGCTTGCACTAGGGCGACCACAAAAAGACCTGCGGTAAGCAGTCGTATCAGCTGACCTTTTCACGTCTTTGGGCTTCGCCGTGATGAGGGGTCAGCTATGAGCATTACCAATGGTCTTTTAGCCTTGCTCGGCAAGGACATCTGCCAGGATGAGCGCGGCAGGGAGGCGCGGATGCATTTCTTCGGCAGTATTCCCCGCGCGGATGATGGTGCCGTCAGCCAGGACGCAGACACCGTGCCCCTCAAGCCAAAAGTGGTGGCGCTGGTGTCGATCAATGGCGGCGTCGGCCGCAGTACCCTGGCCACTGCCTTGAGCAGTGGTCTGCAGCGTCAGGGCGAGTCCGTCGTGGCCCTGGACCTGGACCCGCAGAACGCCTTGCATCTTCACTTCGGCGTGAGTCCGGCGTTGCCGGGCATCGGGCGTACCAGCCTGGAACATGGGCCATGGAACCCGCTTCAACAGCTCAGCTTCGCCGGCTGCCAGGTAATCCCCTTTGGCGAAATCGACATCCCACAGCAGGAAAGCCTGGAGCGCTGGCTCAAGCAGGAGCCGCGCTGGCTGGCTCAACACCTGGCAGCCCTCGACTTGAGTGCGCGACAGACAGTGATCATCGACACACCTGCCGGTAACAACATCTACTTCCATCAAGCGCTGAGTGTCGCCGATGTGGTGCTGGTCATTGTGCAGGCAGACGCTGCATGCCTGGGCACCCTCGACCATCTGGATGCACTGCTTGCCCCGCACCTTGAAAGTGAACACGCGCCTCGCGTGCACGTGGTTATCAACCAAGTGGATGAAAGGAATGCTTTCTGCCTGGACATGATCGAGGCCTTTACCCAGAGGCTGGGGAAAGAGGCGCTGCAAGTGCATCGCGACATGCGGATCCATGAAGCGCTGGCTTTTGGTGACGACCCGGTGGAAAGCGCAGAGAAGGGCCTGGCGGGTGACGATATCAACGATCTTTGCCAACTGCTGAAGGCGCCAAACACCCGAGCATAAAGCGCTGGTTATACGCTTGACCCCAGATGCTTATGCACAATCGGTTGGATGCACCTGTCACCCAACAGCCATTTTGTGGAGCGTTTCTCATCACGCTGCAACTGCCTGTTTTGCGTGCATTTTATTTTGTGAACAAAAAATGACCAGTACGGCTTTTGGCCTGTAGCGCAGATGCCTACAGGCTCCGTAAAGAATCCATCAACAGAGTTATCCACAGGCTGCACTGCGACAATTTTGCCCTCTAATCGCGCTCGGCAAGCACCATCAAGTTGCGCGGCGTCAGTGCAGGATCGCAGAAGGTGCCTACGTCGACCTTGTAGCCGTTCTCACCGAGAAACAACGCCCGATCCAGCACCAGCCAAACCTCAAGCGGGCGCCGAAACAGACCACGCACCAATTCCAGGTTTCTCACCTCAGCCAGGCGGCGCCAGCCGTGGGCCTCCAGCGCCGCCCAATCCTGTTCACCTGTGGATAACCCTTTGAGGTTCGCCAGCTCCCGGCAGTAATCGGCGAAGGACTTGTCCAGCCAACGGGCAGGCAGGGACGGTGTGGGCAGGTATTCGTCGAGGCCGCGCAGTTCGCGTTGCAGTTGGTCGAAACCCAGGCGCCGTGCCATGGACGTATCGCGTTGCAAGCGCACGCGTTTGCCAGCGGTGACGGTTTCGCTCAGCGGCAGGCCGAGGTCATCGATGGACACTTGCAGGGTTGAAGCACTGCCTGGGTTGGACAGTGGCTGGTAGGTGTCGGCAGTGATGCGGTTGTAGCAGCATGGCGCCAGCGCCAGCTGCTTGCAGCCGACCGCGCTGGCCAGTTGCAGCAGGCGCACATGCAGGTCGCCACAGGCGTGCAGGGCGACGGGGGTGTGTTCGGCGTGGATCGCCACATCGGCCATCACGTCTTGCAGGCGATGGGTGGCGGGCAGGCCATGGTGATCGCTCAAGGCCTGACCTGCCGCGATCAGTGCCGGGTCGTATTCCAGGCAGGTCAGGGCCTGATCGGCTTGCAACAGCCGGCGACCCAGGTGGCCCTTGCCTGAACACCAGTCCAGCCAGTGGGTGGGGGCTTGCGCAAACTGCAGCGTACTGCCGAAGGCTTCAATCTGTTCCCACTTGCGACCTGGAACATCGACATTCAGGCGATGGCGGGCGGGAGCCAGGGGCTGCGTCGGTAACTTATCCACAGCACTGAGCGCGCGAGCTTGCGCGGCGAGCTGCGCAAAAGGCGCCGGTGCCGGCAGGTCATGGGGGTGGTTGTGACAGGTTTCGGCATCGTCCAGCGAGCGTTGCCGCAGCCACTGGGCGAGTTCGGGGTGCTGGGTTTCCCAGGGCAAGTGCAGATGAGTAAAGGGCCGTGGTTTCCACAGCCCTTGGTGCTCGATCAGGAACGCATCCAGCGCCTGGAAGCGTGCCTCAACGTCCTTGGCAGGCATCGACGCGCAGCCAGCGTTCCAGCAGTTTGAAGGCGCGTACCAGCACGTAGGCCATCAACAGGTAGAACAGGCCCGCAGCGAAGAAGATCTCTACCGGCAAGTAGGTACGGGCAATGATGGTCCGTGCCATGCCGGTCAATTCCAGCAGGGTAACGGTACTGGCCAGGGCGCTGGCCTTGAGCATCAGGATCACTTCGTTGCTGTACGCCGGCAGGCCGATGCGCGAGGCACGCGGCAGGATGATGTAGAACAGCGTCTTCGGCCTGGACATGCCCAGGGCTCGCGCCGCTTCGATCTCGCCGGGCGGGATGGCCTGGATGGCGCCGCGCAGGATCTCGGCGATGTAGGCGGCGGTGTGCAGGGTCATGGTGGCGGTGGCGCACCAGAAGGGATCACGCAGGTAGGGCCACATGAAGCTCGCGCGCACTGAATCGAACTGCGCCAGGCCGTAGTACACCAGGAACAACTGCACCAGAAGCGGCGTGCCACGAAAGAAGAAAATATAGGCGTAGGGCAGGGCGCTGACGTACCAGCGGCGCGAGGAACGGGCGATGCCCAGCGGGATCGCCAGCAACAGGCCGGCGATCACCGCAATGGCCACCAGCTCCAGGGTCATGATGGCGCCCTGGGCCAACTTGGGCAGCCACTTGATGATCACGGCCCAGTTCAGGCCCAGGTCGAAATGCGCCAGCCAGCTGTAGTCGCCGCTCATTGGGTGCTCCTTGCAAAGCCGCGGGCGGCGCGTTTTTCCAGGAAGTGCATGCCGGTCATGGCCAGCACGGTGAGGGCCAGATACATGAAGGCGGCGACCATGAAGAAGGTGAAGGGCTGCTTGGTGACAGTCACGCCGATCTGCGCATGGCGCATGATTTCTTCCAGGCCGATCACCGATACGAGGGCGGTGTCCTTCATCAGGATCATGAACAGGTTGCCCAGGCCCGGCAGGGCGATGCGCCACATCTGCGGCATGATCAGCCGGGTGAAGATCCGGAACTTGGACAGCCCCAAGGCTACACCCGCTTCACGGTGGCCCTTGGGAATGGCGAGGATCGCGCCACGGAACACTTCGGTCGCGTAGGCGCCAAAGCACAGGCCCAGGGCAATGACCCCGGCGGCGAAGGCACTCAGGGAAAGGTCGGGGTTGCCGAAGAACTCACCGAGGGCACGCATCAGGTTGACCGTGCCGAAGTAAATCAGCAGCACCCACAGCAATTCGGGAATGCCACGCACGATGGTCGAATACGCACCGCCCACCCATTGCAGCGGCTTGTACGGCGAAGTCTTGGCCAAGGCCCCGGCAAGGCCGAGCACCAACCCCAGGCACAGGGCCGTGAGCGCCAGTTTGACGGTCATCAGCGCGCCGGCGGCAAGCGCCGGGCCGAATCCGTAGAGATCGAAATTCATGGTGTTTTCATATCGCGGCAGGCATTGCAAAAAGCCGACGCGCTCAGGTGAGCGCGTCGGGCATACCGTTCAGATCATTCGATGCTGAAAGGGAAGTACTTGTCGTTGATCTTCTTGTAGGTGCCGTCTGCCTTGATCTCTGCCAGGGCTTTGTTCAGGCGCTCGCGCAGTGGGTCGCCCTTGCGTACGGCGATACCGATCTTGTCGCTTTCTACAACCGGGTCGCCCTTGAACTCGTAGGCCGAACCGTCTTTGCTCTTGAGCCATTCGTACTGCACGTACTTGTCGGCGAGGATGCCATCCAGGCGACCGGAGGTCAGGTCGAGGTAGGCGTTTTCCTGGGTGTCGTACAGCTTGGCTTCGGTTTCAGGCAGCTTGTCTTCCAGGTAGGTCCCGGCCAGCGTTGCGCGTTGTGCACCGATGACCTTGCCTTTCAGGTACGCCGCGTCAGTCTTGAAGTCGGCGGTGGCTTTAGGCGCGATGAATTGCAGCTTGTTGGAGTAGTACGGGTCGGTGAAGTCGACGGCCTGCTTGCGCTCGTCGGTGATCGACAGCGAGGACACCAGGAAGTCGAACTTCTTGGCGTTCAGGGCCGGGATGATGCCGTCCCAGTCGGACACATACACTTCGCACTTCTCGACTTTCATCTTGGCGCACAGGGCGTCGCCGATGTCTTTGTCGAAGCCGACCACGTTGCCGCTCGCGTCTTTGTTGTTGAACGGCGGGTAGGCCGCTTCAATCCCCATTTTCAAGGTTTCTGCCATGGCCGTGGCGCTGAACGCCATCGAGACGGCCGCGGCCAGAAGGAATTTTTTATAGTTCTGCATGCATGTTGCTCCGTTAGCGGTTGCTGGACATGAATTGTTTGCAGCGCGCCGAAAGCGGGTTTTCAAACACCTGCTGTGGCGATCCTTGCTCTTCGACCAGGCCCTGGTGGAGGAACACCACTTCACTGGACACCTGACGGGCGAAGCCCATTTCATGGGTGACCAGCAGCATGGTGCGGCCTTCTTCGGCCAGCGCGCGGATCACATTAAGTACTTCCTGAACCATTTCCGGGTCAAGCGCGGAAGTGGGCTCGTCGAACAGGATGACCTTGGGCTGCATCGCCAGGGTGCGCGCGATGGCGGCCCGTTGTTGCTGGCCGCCGGACAATTGCGCGGGGTAGGCGTGGCGCTTGTCGGCAATGCCGACCTTGTCCAGCAGCGCTTCGGCGACTTCGATGGCTTCGGCCTTGCTTTGGCCGAGCACGCGGCGCGGGGCCTCGATGATGTTGTCGAGGATGCTCATGTGCGGCCACAGGTTAAAGTTTTGAAACACAAAACCGATTTCGCTGCGCAGGCGGTTGATCTGCTTGCCGTCGGCGGCCATCAGTTCGCCGTTTTTCGCGGCCTTGAGCTTGAGTTCTTCGCCGGCCACCAGGATCTGGCCCTGGTGCGGGTTTTCCAGCAGGTTGATGCAGCGCAGGAAGGTGGACTTGCCGGAACCGGAGGAACCCAGGATCGAGATCACATCGCCGTCGCGAGCGGTCAGCGAGATACCTTTGAGTACCTCCAGCTCACCATAGCGTTTATGCAAGTTGCGGATTTCAAGCGCGGGCGTGGCCTCGGCCATGTGGGGTCCTCATTGTGTTCGTTGCAATCCTGCTGTTGGGCCGCCTTCCTGGCGAGGCGCCAAGCTAGCATAGCGTCCTGATGGCAGCCAACAGCGCGGCCGGCGGTAAACCGATGGTGTGCGGCGGGGTGTCGCATCGGCACAGCAGCGTGTCGCGCCATCAACAACCGAACAACCGTTTGAACCCGGAAAACCGCAGGCTTTGCGTAAAAAAGGGCGCGATGGTGCCAGCTTTGGCCGGGTGTTGGAAGGGTTAACCGGGCAAACGGTGCTTATCAGCCCTTTTATGGAGCGTCACGTACTTTTTGTGTGTGTTTATGGTGCGTTTATTCGTCTTGAATGTGAGTCGCACGGTAACGCTATAGCGGAATGCCATTGTTCTCAATGACTTGCGGTGGTTGTTGAATCGTCCTACAGCCCGCGTCAATCGTGGCTCTGTAACATTTTGGCGCAAATCTTGCGTAAAAAATAAAGAACGCCCTGTTGGTTTCTTTTCACGAGAAAGATCCCGGGCCGGGTGGACCGTTTTCGCAATTCCTCGCAAAGGTGTGTCAATGAGTAGTACGCAAAGCTCCAATGACCTCGAACAGGGGCTCAAACCGCGTCACGTCACCATGCTGTCGATTGCCGGCGTCATCGGTGCCGGTCTGTTTGTAGGCTCCGGCCACGCGATTGCTGCCGCCGGCCCGGCCGTACTGCTGGCGTATGCCGCAGCGGGCACGCTGGTGGTATTGGTGATGCGCATGCTGGCCGAAATGGCCGTGGCGTCGCCGGACACCGGTTCGTTCTCCACTTATGCCGACCGTGCGATTGGCCATTGGGCCGGCTTCACCATCGGCTGGTTGTACTGGTGGTTCTGGGTCTTGGTGATTCCGTTGGAAGCCAACGCCGCCGCGACCATCCTGCATGCCTGGTTCCCGGATGTGGCTATCTGGGCCTTTACCCTGATCATCACCCTGCTGCTGACGGCGACCAACCTGTTCAGCGTGAAGAACTACGGCGAGTTCGAGTTCTGGTTCGCGTTGATCAAGGTCGTGGCGATCGTAGGCTTTGTGATCCTTGGCCTGGCCGCGATTTTCGGTTTCCTGCCGACCAGCCAGGTCAGCGGTGTTTCCCATCTGTTCGATACCCAGGGCTTTATGCCAAACGGCATGGGCGCCGTACTGGCTGCGATCCTGACCACCATGTTCTCGTTCATGGGGACCGAGATCGTCACCATCGCCGCCGCTGAATCGAAGAACCCAGGCCAGCAAATCACCAAGGCCACCAACTCGGTGATCTGGCGGATTGGTTTGTTCTACCTGCTGTCGATCTTCATCGTGGTGTCCCTGGTGCCTTGGAACGATCCGACCCTGGCGGCCGTGGGTTCCTACCAGACCGTGCTGGAACGCATGGGTATCCCGAATGCCAAGCTGATCGTCGACCTGGTGGTACTGGTGGCCGTGACCAGTTGCTTGAACTCGGCGCTGTATACCGCTTCGCGCATGCTGTTCTCCCTGGGCCGTCGCGGTGATGCACCGGCCGTGGCCAAGCGTACCAACAAGAGCGGCACGCCCTACTGGGCGGTGTTGTTGTCCACCGGTGCGGCGTTCCTGGCGGTCTTCGCCAACTACGTGGCCCCGGCGGCGGTGTTCGAGTTCCTGCTGGCCAGCTCCGGCGCCATCGCGCTGCTGGTGTACCTGGTGATCGCAGTATCGCAACTGCGCATGCGCCAGAAGCGCACGGCGGCGGGCGAGAAGATTGTCTTCAAGATGTGGCTGTTCCCTGGCCTGACCTACGCGGTGATGGTGTTCATCGTGGGGACGTTGACCATCATGCTGTTCCAGGAAGCGCATCGGGTCGAGATCATTGCGACCGGTGTGCTGAGCTTGCTGGTAGTGGCGGCGGGCCTGCTGGTGGCGAGTCGCCGCAAGGCGCAGCGAGTGGGGGCTGCGGTACTTAACTGACCCAATGTGGGAGGGGCAAGCCCCTCCCACTTTGTTTTCGCGTCAGGCTTCCGGGGTGATCAGCGCCTGAGACGCCGCGACGTAATCGGCCTGGAACTGCGGCGACTCGATCCACGCCAATGCAGCCGCCTCATCATCGGTATCCGTCGCCCACTGTCGATACTCGATCAGCGCCGCCAGGATGAAATCGGTGGCTTGCTCTTCACCTTCCTGCTCCAGCACCAGCGCCAACAACGGGTGCGCCAGGAATGCCGTGCACAACGCCTGCTGGCTGGTTTCGCCTGCAGTGCGCATCTCGACAAACATCTCCGTCAAATCCACCGACTCCAAGTCAATGCGGCTGTCATCGCCGGCAAACGCATCCGGTTTGGTCGCGACGGCGCGCTGGGTGCGGTTCTGCTTGGCCTTGGCCTTTGCCCGGTGGGCGCGTTTTTGCTGCTTGTTCGGCGAGGCCATGGGGTTGGCGTCCTAGGGTTCTGGATCGGGGGGAGTATTGAAGCGCAGGTTGGGGGAAATCCCAAGGGTATCTGCGGCCAATTGACCGTTTTGAAGCCACGCCAATGCAATCGGCCATAAACGGTCCTGATATTCGCTGCGGAAAAAGGCGAAATGCCCGACCTGGTTTTCGCCGATATCTTCCGGCGCTATGCGCAGGTGCGTACGCTCGCTGCCGTCAAAATAACCCAGCAACCGCTCGATGGCCGCCACGGTGCCGAAGGGGTCATCCGTGATGCTGATCGCCAGTATCTGCGCCTTCACGCGGCTGAAGGGCAGGTTGCCCAGCGCTCGACCGCTGGGGCGTGTTTCATATCGGGGCGTCGGCATGCTCCAGTCGCGCACTACGCCGGCTGGCGTATCTTCCAGCCAGCCCAGGCGCTTGCCGGGGAAGTATCCGCACAGTGCCGTCAGCAGCGGCATTACCACATGCCATTTGGCAAACATGCGCCAGCGTCCGCTCGGTGCGTAATCGCGCCAGTAGGCGAACTGTGCGCCCACCGTGACGATCCGTCGAATAACAGCACCCGACGCCGCGAGTCCTGCCGCGCAACCGCCAAAGCTGTGGCCGACTACGTCAATCGGCTGCCCTGGGAACTCCCGTTGCGCACGCGTGAGCATCGCCTCGAAATCCAGCACGCCCCAATCCGACCACGAGGCCTTGAAGTGGCGCAGCGAGCCGTTGCGGGATTCGCCGATGCCACGGTAGTCGTAGGTGAGGACATCGAAGCCGTTGGCGAACAGGTAGTCGGCGAAGCGAGCGTAGTGGCGGCAGCGTACGGAGGTGGCGGCGTTGATGATCACCACCGGGCGTGTGGGATCGGTCCTGATATGGCGCCAGGCGAAGCCGCCCAGGATATGGCCGTCGGCGGCGGGTTCCTTGAAGGGTTCGCTGTGATCGCGTGCAGACGGGGCTGGAGGCAATGGTAAAGAGGCGTCGTTCAAATTCATTGGTTTCTCGACCTCGATCGGTTTCTTGTTTTTTTAGAAACAATTGCTCAGTTTGCCAGCACTTGCGCTGTCATTTGGTGGTTTATCAAATGACGGATTGGATCGCCTGCTTGCGTCGCTCGACCTGGAGCCGGTAGATGCATAACCTTGCACTCTTTCGATTCGACTAGACCATCTTATGACCCGCGATGCCCTCGAACACAACCAGATTCCGATCTACCTCGTCACTGTGTTTCTGGCCGTCGTTTTCGGTCTGCTTCCCCTTTCATTCGCCCACGATCTCAGCGCACTGGTCACCCCCGCCATCGCCGTGCTGATGTACGCGATGTTCCTGCAAATACCGTTTCTGGACCTGCGTCAAGGCTTGGGTAACAAGCGCTTCCTGTCGGCATTGCTGCTGGCCAACTTCATCCTGGTGCCCTTGCTGGTGTGGGCGCTGACCCAAAGCCTGGTCGGGCGCCCGGCGTTGCTGGTGGGGGCGTTGTTGGTGTTGCTGACGCCTTGCATCGACTACGTGGTGGTGTTTACGCATATCGGCAAGGGCGATTCGCGGCTGATGCTGGCGGCGACGCCGGTGCTGTTGCTGCTGCAGTTGGCGCTGTTGCCGTTGTACTTGGGGTTGATGCTGGGGCCGCAGTCTGAGGTCGTGGTGGAGGTGGGACCATTTGTCGAAGCATTCCTGTCGTTGATTGTGATGCCGATGATTCTGGCAGTGCTCACGACTTCCCTGGCGCGGCGATCATCTGTCGTCAACGCGTGGAGCAGCGCCTGGGCGTGGCTGCCCGTGCCGGCGATGGCGCTGGTGTTGTTTGTGGTGATCGGTTCGCAAATCACTTCCGTGGTGCGGGATATCAACCTGCTGTTGCCGGTGATTCCGGTGTATATCGGCTTTCTGCTGTTGGCGCCGTTGATGGGTGCGCTGGCGTCGCGGCTGTTTGCGCTCCCGGCCGCAACGGCACGGGCGGTAACATTCAGCGCATCGACGCGCAATTCGTTGGTGGTGCTGCCCTTGGCGCTGGCCCTTCCCGAGGATGTGCGCGGGTTGGCGGCGACGGCGGTGATCCTGCAAACCCTGGTCGAACTGGCCGGGGAGTTGATTTATGTGCGGCTGATCCCGAAGTGGGTGTGGCCCGCAGGTCGGTAGACGCACAAATCTTCCAGTCTGTTCAGGCGCTATTCAGCAGGGCGGTCGGCACCATAAGTCGGCGCCCCTTACCTGACAGGTCAACCGATGGATCACCGCAACCGTTTTCGCCTGGAATCCTCAGGGATTTTCCTCTTCGCTCTATTGTTGTTCACCCTGGGCATCTGGGATCAACAGCCCCAAGGGTTTGATGGCCGATGGGCGCTGTTCCTGCAAGAGATGTTTCGCCATGGCGTGAGCTTTTTCCCGACCACCTATGGCCAGCCCTACGCGGATTATCCCGGCACCGCGACCTTCTTCAGTTATGTATTTGCCAGGCTGTTCGGTGCGCCCAACCATCTGGCGAATATCCTGCCGACCGCCCTGGCTTCTGCTGGCGTAGTCGCGGTGGTCTATCGCTTGCTGGTGCCTGCGAGCCGGCCGTGGGCACTGCTCACGGTGCTGCTGACGTTGCTCACCACCCAACTGCTCGAAAAGTCCCGCTCGGTATGCCTGGACCAGATGGTGGCGTTGCTCTGTGTAGGCAGTTTCTACCTGCTGCACAGCGGCGGACGCAGGAGGCGGCTTGCGGTGTTCCCGCTGTTTGTCCTGGGTTTTGCGATACGCGGGCCATTGGGGTTGATCGAGGTCTGTGGTGTGGTGTGTGTGTATTGGGCACTGGCCAAGCCTGGCGAGCGTGTGAAACAGGTGCTGATTCACGGCATCGTCGGCGTGGTGCTGCTGGCAGCCTGTTGGTGGCTGCTGGTGAAGCTGGCGCGCATCAGTGGGGGCGACGCGTTTGCCGATGAGGTGTTCAAGATGCAGGTCGGCGGGCGCCTGGATGAAACCGGCGAGCCGTTCTACTTCTATTTCCAGTTGAGTCTGTACCGCTATTTCCCGGTGGTGCCATTGGCGCTGGCCACGATGATTGCCCTGCGTCATCGCTGGCCCGAGCGGTTTGAGGGCGACATGCAACTGGTCGCGCGGCTGGGTGCCTGCGGCTTGATGATCTTGCTCGGGCTGTCGATACCGCACTTCAAGCGCGCTTATTACATCCTGCCCATGGTGCCGATGTTCGCGGCTGTCGCGGCCTATGGGCTGCTCCAGGCGCAAGGCTGGCTCACGGGCGTGCGCCGCTGCTACGAAGCGCTTGTCGTCGCGCTGCCGGCGTTGTGCGTGGTTGCGATCTTTGTGTGTCGGCATGGCTGGCAGAAGCACGGTTACTGGCCGGCTGTTTCACTGCCGCTGCTGATTGGCGGGCTGGTGGTGCTGCAGGTGGCGGCGCTGATCGCCTGGCATCGCGGAGGGCGGTTGGTGTGGCTCAGCCTGATCGCGTTGATGGCGCAGTGGGTGGTGTTGGTCACTGTGGTGGAGCCCTCCAAGGATATGCAGTTCGATACCCGGAAGTTTGTCGGCCAGGTGGAGGCGTTGCGTGCCGCGCAACCGGGGCCGCTGGTGTTTATCAATCTCGGCCGAGACACTTGGGCGGTGCGCTACATGATGAACCTTGACCATGATGAGCAACCGATCTTTATCGAAGGCAGCGAAATTGAGCGACTGGGAACTTTGCCTCGACCCGCCTGGGCAATTGTGTCGCGCAAGGAAACCGCGTTGCTGCAAGGAACGCCTCTGGAGAAGCAGACGCCAAGGTTTGAAGGGCGGCTGAACGACAATCCGCTGATGGTGTTCTTGTTGAAGTAATAGAGGTCGTTCGTTTCGGGGTGGCGTAGGCCGCCCCTGGACAACGCAATAAACGACAGACAACAAAAAACCCGCACTAGGCGGGTTTTTGTGTGTTTCAAATGACGTTTGCACCACTTGAAACTGAATAGTGGTGCCCAGAGACGGAATCGAACCGCCGACACGGGGATTTTCAATCCCCTGCTCTACCGACTGAGCTATCTGGGCAACGGGGCGCATTAAACGGGTTTTTCAGGGGGTCGTCAAGCAAGTTTTCGAAAAATATTTAATTATTACCGTCGCTTACGTGCCGGCCCCGGTTTTTGATCAATTATTGAGCAGGCGGCACGTAGCCGTCGGCCTTGGCGTATTCCTCGCCGGAAAAGAACTTGTCCATCTCGCCCGCCAGGTATTTGCGATCTTCGGCGTTCATCATGTTCAGGCGTTTTTCGTTGATCAGCAGGGTCTGGTGTTTCAACCAGTCGCCCCAGGCTTTGGCCGAGACATGTTCGAAAATGTCCTGGCCCTTGGCGCCCGGATACGGAGGCCGTTCCAGGCCGGGCAATTCTTCTTTGTACTTGCGGCACATGATGGTGCGGGTCATGACGACACTCCTGCATTCAATACGTCGGCCGCGCGTTTCAGCAGTTTTTTTACCGGGGCGGCAAGGCCCAGGCGCGGCGGGGTGGCGAGGTTATACCAGAGCCAGTCGGCCTCGGCCACGTGATGGGCGGTTTCCTCGACCTGGATCAGCCAGGGTTCGATGGCGAGCTGGAAGTGGCTGAAGGTGTGGATCAACCCCGGCAGCGCCTGTTGGTTGCCCAGTTCCAGCGCATGCTGGTGGGCCAGATGTTCCAGGTCTTGCAGGTCATCCAGCTCCGGCAAACTCCACAGGCCGCCCCACAGCCCGGTGGAAGGACGACGGTAAAGCAGGATCGCGCCCTCGGCATTCGCCAGCATCGGCATCAGCGTGCGCTTTTGCGGGATGGTCTTGCGCGGCTTGGGGATCGGATAGCGCGTCTCCAGGCCGAGCATGTGGGCTTCGCAATGTTTTTCCAGCGGGCACAGCAGGCAGCTGGGCTTGCTGCGGGTGCAGAGGGTGGCGCCCATGTCCATCATCGCCTGGGTGTAGGCGTTGACGCGGGTCTGGGGCGTGAAGCGCTCTGCGGTGGCCCACAGCTGCTTGGCCACCTTGGGTTCGCCGGGGTAGCCCTCCTGTGCGGTAAACCGCGCCAGCACACGCTTGACGTTGCCGTCGAGGATCGGCGCACGCAGGCCCATGCTCAGGCTGGCAATCGCGCCGGCGGTGGACAGGCCGATACCGGGCAGCTCGGTGAGCTTTTCGACATCCCTGGGAAACTCGCCACCGTACTCGGCCACGACAATCTTCGCGGTCTTTTGCAGGTTGCGCGCCCGGGTGTAGTAACCCAGGCCGGTCCACAGGTGCAGCACTTCATCTTCCGGCGCGGCGGCCAAGGCTTCGACCGTTGGCAATGACGCCATGAAGCGGTCGAAGTAATTGAGCACCGTGCTGACCTGGGTCTGCTGCAGCATGATCTCCGAGACCCACACCCGATAAGGCGTGATGCCCTGTTGCCAGGGCAGGTCATGGCGACCGTGGCGGTCGTACCAATTGAGCACGGCCTCTGAAAACTGCTCGTTTCTCATCGCTTGAACAGGCCCTTCAATGCATCTTTCAACTGCGGGTTCACCTTGTCGAGCTTCTCTTCCAGCTTGTCGCTGAGCTTGTTGCCGGCCGCCTTGATGGCGACCTGGGTCAAGCCGTCCTTGTCCAGGCGGCAGGCCTTGGCGCCCAGCTCCAGCGGGCCACGGCAGCGCAGCGGCACTTCGATGCCCTGGAAGTTGGAGCCGACCTGGCAGGCAGGGTCCGGCGTTTCGCGCTGGTCGCCCTCGACAATGATGCCGACGCGGTAGTCCATGCCCAGCACGCGCAAGTCCACATCACCGTTACCGTTGACGGTCAGGCCCGGGATGCGCACTTTCAGGTCAGGGTTGCTGGCCACACCGTTACGCAAGGTCAGGTTGCCTTTCAGCTCCTGGAACGGCGTGTCCTTGCCTGGCGGCGTGCTGCTCAGCGTCTTGCGGTTGAGCAGGGCAATGCCGGTGCACAGTTGTTGCTCAAGGTTGGCGTTGAGCAGCACGCCGTTGTTGATCACGAAACTGGCGGTGCCGTTGAGGCTGTCGATCAGGGCTTTCTGGCTGTTGCCGCGGCCTGTGAGGTTGCTGTCCAGGGTGATCTGGCCCTTCACCGGCGGGTTCTGCCCTTGGGCCTGCAGGATGCGCTCGACCGGCACCTGCTTGATCCGGCTTTGCAGCGCCAGCACCGGAATATCCTGACGCACATCGAGGCTGCCGTTGGCCTGGAAGGTGCCGTTGTAGAGACCGCCGCTCAAGGTGTCGAGCTTGAGTTGGCCGTCGAGGCCGGACGCTTTGAGCGCCGCATTCTGGATCGGCAATTTGCTCAGGGTCAGTTGACCGAAGGCGAGGTCGGCATCCACGTCCAGCGTGCGCAGGCGCGTCAATGGCAGCAGCTTGTCGGTGCTCCAGGCGCCCTTGGTCGGGGCGTCGGGCAATGGCGTGGTGCCGCCGGCGGCCATGGCACCGGCTTCGCTGTTCTGCACCTCGGCCTGGCGTGCGGCGCTTGCACCTTTGGCGGACTCGGACTTTGCCGGCAGGTAGTTGTCGGCGTTGAATGTATCGCCCTTGAGCTGCGCACGCAGGGACTGTTTGGCGAAATCGTCCACCGCCAGGCGACCGGTGAAGGTGCTGCCGTCGAGTTTCAGGTTCAGGTCTTCCAGCGCCAGGCTGGTCGGGGTGCCCTTGAGGCGGCTGACCAGTTCGACCTTGCTCAGGCTGCCCTCGGCCATCGGTGGCAGGGGGTGGCCGACGCTGTCGAGGAACTTGGCCAGGTCGAACTGGGCAATGGACAGGGCGCCGCTGAGCTGCGGGGTCTTGTCCAGGTCGTTGACCTTAAGCTCGCCCAAGGCGCGCAACTGGTTGGCCGAGAGCTTCAGGTTGGTCCATTCGGCGATATTGGCCGCCTGGTCCACCAGCAGTTGGCCCTGGGTGGAGAAGGTCACGGTCTTGCCTTGCAGCGGTTCGCCCGTGGCTTCGCCGGTGATCTTCATGTCTTCCAGCTGATAACGCTTGAGGGCGCGCTGGATGCGCAGGTTGCCGTTGAGTTCGGTCTTGACGCGCATCACCGGCTGGTTGGTGCCGAAGAAGGCAGTGAGCTTCACCGGAATACTGGCGCCTTCGTGCACGGCGCCGGCGCTCAGCTGGATGCTTTCGGCGCTGAACTGCTTGCCGGTCTGCTCGTCGTTGTATTCGATGCGGGCGTTGTTGATGGTCAGGCTGTCGATGTCCAGCCGGATAGGTTTCGAGGGTTTCTCCGGCTCGGGCTCGGCGGCCTGTTCCGCGGCAGCGGGTGCGCTGGCGCTCGGCTCATTGGCGCTCTTGCCGATGTCTTCCCAATCGCCATGGCCTTGTTTGTCGCGGTTCAGGCGCAGGTTGAGGCCTTCGACACGCACATCGCTCATCTGCACTTCACGACGCAGCAGCGGTAAAACCCGTACCGACAGGCCGAGCATCTGCAAGTCGGCGAACGGTTTGGTCGGGTTGGTCAGGGTCGCCACGCTGGCTTCGTGCAGTTCCAGCCCGAGCCAGGGGAACAGGCTCCAGCCGATATCGCCATTGAGCGTCAGCTCGATGTGGGCCTTGTCGCGGGCAATCTGGCGGATCTCATCTTTATAGTCGTTGGGATCGAAGAGGTGGGTCAGGGCGAAGCCCAGGGCCACAATGATCAGCAACAGCCCGAGAAGTACCAGACCCAGGATTTTGCCGAACGCTTTCATGGGCGAGTCCTTGTATGTCGATTTCAAAATTTAGCCGCAGAGTATAACGCCCGACGGCCTGCGTCAGTGCCCCGATCGTTACATTGTATCCAGGGGCCGGGAAACGGGTTTTTGACGTCAAACAAAGCAGATTTCCTGAAAAAGGTGATGGCAGTTTGGTTTTTCTGTCATCCACAGATGCTAATCTCTGCATGTTCGTCCGCCTTCTGCGACTTAACGTCGCGCCTAAAACGGAGCTTCACTCAACAAAACGGCCACGCTTTGCGTGCAAGGCCGAGGGAGAGAGCGCCTGACGGACACATACTAACAACTGGGGGAAACACCAATGAGCACTAGCACTGCGGCAGCTTCATCTGCCGCGCAGCCTGCGTTCCTGTCCAAGGAACGCATTATCGCCAAGCCCGGCTTCAACCGCTGGCTGGTTCCGCCGGCCGCCTTGGCCATCCACCTGTGCATCGGCATGGCCTATGGGTTCTCGGTGTTCTGGCTGCCACTGTCCAAAGCGCTGGGTATCACCAAACCGGTCGCCTGCGCGCCGGACATGAGCTTTATCGCTCAAGTCTTTTCGTCCCAATGCGACTGGCCCATCTCCATGCTGGGCTGGATCTACACGCTGTTCTTCATCTTCCTGGGCTGCTCGGCAGCGATCTGGGGCGGCTGGCTGGAACATGCCGGGCCACGCAAGGCGGGCGTTGTTTCGGCGCTGTGCTGGTGTGGCGGCCTGTTGATTTCGGCGTTGGGGATCTATACCCACCAGATCTGGCTGATGTGGATCGGCTCCGGGGTCATTGGCGGTATCGGCCTGGGCCTGGGCTATATCTCGCCCGTGTCGACCCTGATCAAGTGGTTCCCGGACAAGCGCGGGATGGCCACCGGCATGGCGATCATGGGCTTCGGCGGTGGCGCGATGGTGGGTGCCCCGTTGGCAGCGGCATTGATGGGTCACTTTGCTACGCCCACCAGCGTGGGCGTGTGGCAGAGCTTCCTGGTGATGGCCGCGATCTACTTCGTGTTCATGATCGGTGGCGCCTTGTCCTACCGCGTCCCTCCGACCGGCTGGAAGCCTGAAGGCTGGACCGCGCCGGCGAAAAAAGCCAGCAATGCAATGATCACCCACCGTCACGTACACGTGAACGTGGCGTGGAAAACCCCGCAATTCCGCCTGGTATGGCTGGTGCTGTGCCTGAACGTGTCCGCCGGTATCGGCATCCTCGGCATGGCTTCGCCCCTGCTGCAGGAAGTGTTCGGCGGCAAGTTGCTGGGTGTGGATGTGCCATTCGGCCAGCTGGACGCCGGTCAACTGGCCTCCATCGCCGCCATTGCGGCGGGCTTCACTGGCCTGTTGAGCCTGTTCAACATCGGTGGCCGGTTCTTCTGGGCGTCGTTCTCCGACTACCTGGGCCGTAAAAACACCTACTTCGTGTTCTTCGCCCTGGGCTTTGCCCTGTACGCGCTGATCCCGAACCTGGGGCACCTGGGCAACGTGGCGCTGTTCGTGGCGGCGTTCTGCATCATCCTGTCGATGTATGGCGGTGGTTTTGCGACCGTCCCGGCCTACCTGGCCGACCTGTTCGGTACGCAAATGGTCGGCGCGATCCACGGTCGCCTGTTGACCGCCTGGGCGGCGGCTGGCGTGTTGGGCCCGGTGTTGGTGAACTACCTGCGTGAGTATCAACTGAGCATCGGCGTTGAACGCGCTGCGGCCTATGACATCACCTTGTACATCCTCGCTGGCCTGCTGGTGCTGGGCTTCATCTGCAACCTGCTGGTCCGCCCGGTGGCGGACAAGTACTTCATGACCGACGCCGAACTGGCCGCCGAACAGGCGCTGGGCCATGACAAAGGCGCGGATGCCACCACTTCCCTGGAGTGGAAAGCAGCCCCGGGCACCGTGCCATTGGCGATCGCTGCCTGGCTGGTGGTGGGTATTCCGTTGGCGTGGGGTGTGTGGGTGACCCTGCAGAAGACCGCAGTCCTGTTCCACTAACACCGCAAAAATTTTGTGGGCGCGGTTCCTGTGGGAGCCGGGCTTGCCCGCGATGGCATCACCTCGGTGCAACTGAAACGCCGAGGTGCCTGCATCGCAGGCGAGCCAGCTCCACAAAAGCTGGTTCTCACATGTATGCACATGTCTATCCCCGACACTCCATCAGTCTTATCCCCTCCGATGTTTCTGTTTGGCGCCCGCGCCCCTATAATGGCTGCCTTTTTCGCCCAATGATTTTGCGGAGCTGGTGATGGCCGAACGTAAGGCGTCCGTCGAGCGCGACACTCTGGAAACCCAGATCAAAGCCTCGATCAACCTGGATGGCACCGGAAAGGCCCGATTTGATATCGGTGTACCTTTTCTTGAGCACATGCTGGACCAGATCGCCCGTCACGGGCTGATCGACCTGGATATCGTCAGCAAGGGCGACCTGCATATCGACGACCACCACACGGTGGAAGACGTCGGTATCACCCTCGGCCAGGCGTTTGCCAAGGCCATCGGCGACAAGAAAGGCATCCGTCGCTACGGCCATGCCTATGTCCCGCTGGACGAAGCGCTGTCGCGTGTGGTCATCGACTTCTCCGGCCGTCCAGGCCTGCAGATGCACGTGCCCTACACCCGCGCCACCGTGGGCGGCTTCGACGTCGACCTGTTCCAGGAGTTCTTCCAGGGGTTCGTCAACCACGCGCTTGTCAGCCTGCACATCGACAACCTGCGCGGCACCAACACCCACCACCAGATCGAAACCGTGTTCAAGGCTTTCGGCCGCGCCCTGCGCATGGCTGTGGAGCTGGATGAGCGCATGGCCGGGCAAATGCCATCGACCAAGGGCGTCCTGTAATGCAGACGGTCGCGGTTATCGATTACGGCATGGGTAACCTGCACTCGGTGGCCAAGGCCCTCGAGCACGTAGGGGCCGGCAAGGTACTGATCACCAGCGATGCCAACGTGATTCGCGAAGCCGATCGCGTGGTGTTTCCCGGCGTCGGCGCGATTCGCGATTGCATGGCCGAGATTCGCCGCCTGGGCTTTGACAGCCTGGTGCGCGAAGTCAGCCAGGACCGTCCCTTCCTCGGCATCTGCGTGGGCATGCAAGCCTTGCTCGACCGCAGTGAAGAGAATGAGGGCGTCGACTGCATCGGCCTGTTCCCTGGGCAAGTGAAGTTCTTCGGCAAAGACCTGCATGAAGACGGCGCTCACCTGAAAGTCCCGCACATGGGCTGGAACGAAGTCAGCCAGGCGGTGGATCACCCGCTGTGGCACGACATTCCGGACATGGCGCGCTTCTACTTCGTGCACAGCTACTACATTGCCGCCGGCAAGCCGGGCCAGGTGGTGGGTGGCGGGCACTACGGCGTCGACTTCGCCGCTGCGTTGGCCGAAGGCTCGCGGTTTGCCGTGCAGTTCCACCCGGAGAAGAGCCATACCCATGGCCTGCAATTGCTGCAGAACTTCGCCGCCTGGGACGGGCGCTGGTAATGGCCAGGAAGCCGAAGCAGCCGGTCTTGAACCTCACGCCTGAACAGGAGAGTGAGGCTACCCTCAAGATCAAGCGTTTCATGGAAGATCGCTTCGAGCTCAAGCTGGGGTCGTTCGAGGTCGCCGAGATCCTCGAACTGTTCACCACCGAAGTGGCTCCGCACTATTACAACAGGGCGATTTTCGACGCGCAGACGCTCCTTAAAGAAAGGTTCGAAAGCATCGAAAGCGACCTGTGGTCGCTTGAGAAACCCTGATTTCCCAAGCATTGCTGAATATCGAATAAGGTTTGCCAGATGCTGATTATCCCCGCTATCGATCTCAAGGACGGTGCCTGCGTACGTCTGCGCCAAGGCCGCATGGAAGACTCCACCGTGTTCTCCGATGACCCGGTGAGCATGGCCGCCAAATGGGTGGAAGGGGGCTGCCGTCGTCTGCATCTGGTGGACTTGAACGGCGCCTTCGAAGGCCAGCCGGTGAACGGTGAAGTGGTCACCGCCATTGCCAAGCGTTACCCGAACCTGCCGATCCAGATCGGTGGCGGTATCCGCTCCCTGGAAACCATCGAGCACTACGTCAAGGCCGGCGTGAGCTACGTGATCATCGGCACCAAGGCGGTGAAAGACCCAGCGTTCGTCGCCGAAGCCTGCCGCGCGTTCCCGGGCAAAGTGATCGTGGGCCTGGACGCCAAGGACGGTTTCGTCGCCACCGACGGCTGGGCTGAAATCAGCACGGTGCAGGTGATAGACCTGGCCAGGCAGTTCGAAGCCGACGGCGTCTCCGCCATCGTTTATACCGACATCGCCAAAGACGGCATGATGCAGGGCTGCAACGTGCCATTCACCGCTGCGCTGGCGGCCGCCACGAAGATCCCGGTAATCGCTTCCGGCGGCATCCACAACCTGGGCGACATCAAGTCGCTGCTGGACGCCAAGGCGCCCGGCATCATCGGCGCCATCACCGGCCGTGCGATCTACGAAGGGACCCTGGACGTCGCTGAAGCCCAGGCTTACTGCGATGCCTACAACGGCTGAGGACTGACCATGGCGCTGGCCAAACGCATCATCCCTTGCCTGGACGTCGACAACGGTCGCGTGGTCAAGGGCGTCAAGTTCGAGAACATCCGCGACGCCGGTGACCCGGTGGAAATTGCCCGTCGCTACGATGAGCAAGGTGCCGACGAGATTACCTTTCTCGACATCACCGCCAGTGTCGACGGCCGCGATACCACGTTGCATACCGTCGAGCGCATGGCCAGCCAGGTCTTCATCCCGCTGACCGTGGGCGGTGGCGTGCGCACTGTGCAAGACATCCGCAACCTGCTCAACGCCGGCGCGGACAAGGTCTCGATCAACACGGCGGCGGTGTTCAACCCGGAGTTCGTGGGCGAGGCCGCACAGCACTTCGGCTCGCAATGTATCGTGGTCGCCATCGACGCCAAGAAAGTCTCCGGCCCGGGCGAAACCCCGCGCTGGGAAATCTTCACCCACGGCGGTCGCAAGCCGACCGGTCTGGACGCGGTGGAGTGGGCGATGAAGATGGAAGGCCTGGGTGCCGGTGAAATCCTGCTGACCAGCATGGACCAGGACGGCATGAAAAACGGTTTCGACCTGGGCGTGACCCGGGCCATCAGCGATGCGTTGGGCATCCCGGTGATCGCTTCCGGCGGCGTCGGCAACCTGCAGCACCTGGCCGACGGCGTGATCGAAGGCCACGCCAGCGCGGTACTGGCGGCGAGTATTTTCCACTTTGGCGAATACACCGTTCCCGAGGCCAAGGCCTACATGGCGGCGCGCGGTATCGTCGTTCGCTAAACGCTGCTGGACACCATGGCAGGCCAGAGGCACTCTCTGCGCTTGCCATGGATTCCGGTAACTTTCATGTTCAAGCACCTGCTGCTCGCCCTTGCCAGTACGTCCCTCCTGTTGACCGTTCCGGCCAGCGCCGAGGAACCGTCCGACGCCTCCCTGGTGTTGCTGACGGAAAACTTCCCGCCCTACAACATGGCGAAAAACGGCAAGAACTTCGCCAAGGACGAGAACATCGAAGGCATCGCCGTGGACATCGTGCGCGAAACCTTCAAGCGTGCGGGCATTTCCTACAATCTCACCCTGCGTTTCCCCTGGGAGCGCATCTACAAGCTCGCCCTGGAAAAACCAGGCTACGGCGTGTTCGTGATGGCGCGCCTGCCGGACCGTGAGGCGCTGTTCAAATGGGTCGGCCCCATCGGTCCGGACGATTGGGTGCTGCTGGCCAAGGCCGACAGCAAGATCCAGCTGAACGACCTGGAGCACGCGCGCCGCTACAGGATCGGTGCCTACAAGGGCGATGCCATCGCCGAGACCCTGGAGAAGCAGGGACTCAACCCGGTCGTCGTGCTGCGCGACCAGGACAACGCGCAAAAGCTGCTGGATGGCCAGATCGACCTGTGGGCCACCGGCGACCCCGCCGGGCGTTATCTGGCGCGCCAGATCGGGGTCTCCGGGCTCAAGACAATCCTGCGTTTCAACAGCGCCGAACTGTACCTGGCGCTCAACAAGCAGGTGCCGGATGAAGTAGTGAGCAGGCTTCAAGCGGCGTTGGATCAGTTACGAGACGAGGGGGTCGTGGCTGACATCATGGGGCGTTACCTCTAGTGGCGGCTCCTTTGCGGGAACGGGCTGCGGGCGCTCGGCCTCTACGGAATCGGTGGTATTTGCCTCACTGAAATACACCTGCTCGGTATTGGTGTAGGTCACTGATGTTGCCAGGGGGCTGGCATCCCTGCGCAGCAATGTGTACTCGCTTTCGACCACATAGGCTGCCACGGTCTTGTGGGCCGGGACATATGCAGCGATGTCGGTGGTTTGCGGGGCGGTCCAGCCTTTGGACGAAACGCTCGAGTGAGTGAATGCACTGCCCAGCCTTACCGAGCTTTTCGGGTTGGTTCTGAGAGAATGGCCTGTCCATGCCTCGGTCATGTCGACACCCGTGGCCCACTTGAGGAAGTTGGCTGCGAAACCGGGCGAGCCTTTGGTAATCGTCCATTTGAAGGTCTGGCTGGTGGTCGTTGGGTTGCGCGCCACATCGACCAGTACGTACTTGTCGCGTCTTTGCAGCCTGTAGAAGGGGGACCGCAAGGGTTGCTCGTCGGCTGGCAGCTCCGGGTCGGAGACTAGAAACCAGGGGAGTTGGCAGACATGCAAGGACTCTTCGGCGTCCAGGGTTGAAGGTTGCCCGTCCGCAGACGGTGCGGGCGGGGCCGGGAGCTCGCGCCCTGCCACCTCGGTCAGGGGGATATGCAAGGCATGCGCTAACCCGGGCGCTTCCGGCTTTGCATAGCCCCGCACCCCGAAAAATGTCCCTGGTGCCAGGTAAGCCTCGCCCGGATGAGCGGTCGGCGGCATGACGTCCCAGGCACTGAAGTCGATTTGGCCGCGGCTGCCTTTGTCATTCCAGATCTGATCGGCAACGTAAGCCGGCACGGCCAGGTCAGCCCGCACACAGCGCACGGTGTGCAGCGAAGGCCGTTGATAGCCCACGCCGCATACGGTACCCAGGGCCACATAGCCATCAGGCGGGACCGGCTGCCAGATCGAAATATCAGCGTTGGCGCCTGTGCCGCGACTGTTCCAGACTTCTATGAAGTCTTTCGGTTGGCGAAGTGCGGTGCCGTTGGTTTTGTTGGCTTCGCTGACAACAACGACGGTCTTGCGATGATTCAAATTGTCATGGCTCGGGTGAGCGACGTCTCCCAATGAGGAGAACGAGATCAAGTGATCGGCACTGGTGCTCGGGCGCCAAAGGCTAGCCGACTTTTTGGCTCCCGAGCCTTGGTCGTTCCAGAGTGGGGTGAACTCCGAGGTGAAGTTGATCAGCAGGTCTTTGACTTGGATGGGTTCCATGGGGGTACTCCTTGTGGATGGAATGGTTCTGTCTCTCGATGTGGTCGAGCCGGACCGGTCAGCGGGGCTTGAGCAAGTCCACGCGCAGTGTTGAGGGTTGGTCAGCCTGGTCGTAGGCGTAGGTGCAGATCTTGTAGGGTTTGTCCCGAACGGTGATCAGCCGTGCGTACTGCTCTGTTCGCGTGCTGGGGGAGTCATTGAGCGTGGAAAATATCTCGATAGGTTCGTCCTCCTCCTCCTCCACGGGAGGGGGCGGAAAGGCCAGGTAATCGACTGGCCTGAGGCAGTCGGTCGTGGTGACCGGGCCGAACTTGTAGGAGTAGCGATGCATGAATGGCGGCGCGAGCTTCCAGATCACGGTGTAGGCCGCCAGCCCCTGTTTATCCAGGCTGATGCTCAAGTTCGGCGTGCGTGCCGGCCCGGGTTCGGCCAGTTCCACCGCCAAGGTCAGGGCATTTTTCATCATGCCGTTGGTCGCCTGTTGTTCCTCGGAATCCAAGCCGACGATACACAGCATGTGCATACCGGTTTCCGGTCCGATGGCGTCATTCACGTACGCGTCCTGCGCCTTGATCGGGGTGCTGTAAAGCTCCGGTTTTTCGCAATCAATGGCGCGCCGTGTGGTTTTGTAGCGATAGAGCGCAGTGTTGGTCGTGAAGGAAAGGTTCCAGCGCGGCACGATATCCTTGTGTGTGCCGTCGGGTCGCTTGACGAAGTATTGCTGGATGGGGTCCGGGTGCTGAAAGGAAATGGTGGTGGTCGGGAAGAGTTCGCAGTGTTCACTGTCGGCTTTCAGAACGCCTTCGACAAAGCACCGGTTGAGGAACGTCACCGGGCTGCCGTAGTTCGTTTCGGGGTGCCAGGTGGGCATACCGTTGTTGACCTCGCAGGGCGCGTCCCTTTGGCATTTGCGTTCTTCGGTCTGGCCTGAGGTGCTGGTGCTGAGAATGCCGAAGAGCGTATTAGTCGCCCGCTCCAGCAGTGGCCCGCCGAAGCCGCCGCGGCCGATACCCTGGCATTGGTTTTTCATGGTCACCCGCCACACGAACGGCTGTTCCACCAGTTCGCGCGAGGCTTGCTGCGCGCAGGCGGAGAGATGCAGGGTGTCCCATTCCGGTGCAGCCAGCGCGAGGATATCGACCCCGTCGGCGGGGACCGCTTCGGCCAGTTTCAAAGGGGCGATGCCTGCCTTCAGCAAATCGGCAAGCGAAGCTTTCAGCTCGACGATCGCCAGGTCCACTCCCTGGCTACTGCTCCATTTCAGGGTTTTCAACGGAAAGGTCTTGAGGCTCTCCAGCGTGTCGTCGAAGTAGTTGAAGCTGATGTTGCCTTTGATATCCAGGTCTTTTTGTACCCCGCCGTTATGGCGATGAAGGCAGTGGCTGCTGGTGAGCACATAGGCCGGGCCGGACTTGCCTGCGTCGTCGCGGGTGTCCAGTAGGGAGGCGGTGCAGAGGGCCTGGGCTTCATTGCGGATGCGACCGACGCCAGTCCAATGGGCGTGCTGATGCTGCGCATTGGCGAGCATTCTGCGCGGGCTGGCGTTGGCAAGGCCTTCACCATAGTCCCTTGGTGCCGCGATAAGCAGGTTGGAAAGGCTGCAGAGCAGCAGCCCCGAAATCAAGTGGTGGAGCGTGTTCATGGCATGTCCTGAAAGAGTGAGCGCAAGGCTCGACTATTCAGGAATGTCAGCTGGGCAGTACGGTAGCTATCTAGTACTTGCCATTCTTGCCATGGCCGGCCATTGCCTGGTTACTGCGCACGCTGATCATCAACTTGATATCGATCCACTCCACGCCCTGGGCCTTGAGCTTGGGCAGCTCGCGCTCCAGCACCGCCAGGGTCTGTGGATAAGGATGGCCGATCATCACCGCCGAACCCTGTTTGTGCGCCAGTTTGATTGCGGTCTGCAACTGTGTGGTGATTGCCGCTTCGGTGCGTTCGTCGTCCAGGAACACGTCCCGCGAGACGCTGGCCAGGCCGATCTTCTGCGCCTCGGCGGCGGCGACTGTCTTGGCGCTGGTGCGGCTGTCGACAAAGAATTTGTTGCGCCGTTGCAGCTCGCCCATCAACCAGGCCATGGCCTCGGGCTGCGCGGTCATGCGGCTGCCCATGTGGTTGTTGATGCCCGCGGTGTAGGGCACTGCCTTGAAGGCAGCGTCCAGGCGCCTGCCGAGTTCCTCGATGGGCAGCTCCGGGTGCCAGGCGAACGGGCCGGTGGCCGGGTCCATGGGCATGTGCAGGATCACGATCTTGCCGGCCTTGTGGGCTTCGCGGGCGAATTCGGCGGCGTGGGGCGTGTCGGGCATGATCGCCGTGGTCACCGGCCCGGGCAGGGCCAGCACGCGACGATCCCTGGGCAGATTTTGCCCGAGGTCGTCGATGATAAGGGTCAGGTAGGCTTTGTTGGGCTCGTTGGCCGGGGTCGCATGGGCGACTCCGGCCAGGCTGCACAGCACGGCGATGATCAGGGCAAAACGCATATCAACGGCTGCGCGTAATGCTCAAGCCCTTGAGCAGGCTCAGCGCCTGGGCCAGCTGGTAGTCATCGTCCTGTGGCATCGGCTTGGCTTTCTTGCCGCTGCCGGTGGGCTGGTCGGCGCCGCCGTTGCCATTGCCCAGGTGGCCTTGCAGGTCCGCTTCTTTGTAGTACTCGCTGTCGATCTCGTTGGTGATCTTGGCTTTGCGCACCTCGATGTCCGGCACGATGCCCTGGGCCTGGATCGAGCGACCATTTGGCGTGTAGTACAGCGCCGTGGTGATCTTCAGCGCACGTTCGTTGTTCAGCGGCAACACGGTTTGCACCGAGCCTTTGCCGAAACTGGTGGTACCCATCAGCACGCCGCGCTTCTGGTCTTGCAGGGCGCCGGCGACGATCTCCGACGCCGAGGCGCTGCCGCCGTTGATCAGCACGGCCAACGGGACGTTTTCGCTGAGGTCGTTGCCCGTTGCCGAGAAGCGCAGTTCGGAGTTGGCAATGCGGCCCTTGGTGTACACGATCAGGCCCTTGGTGATGAAGTGGTCGACCACTTCCACTGCCGACTGCAGCACGCCGCCCGGGTTGTTGCGCAGGTCGAGCACGATACCGCTGAGCTTCTTGCCGTTGTCCTTGCGCAGCTTGGCCAGGGCCTTGGCCACTTCGTCGCCGGTCTTGACCTGGAATTGGGTGATGCGGATGTAGCCGTAGCCCGACTCCAGCAGCTGGCTCTTCACGCTCTTGACCACAATGGTCGCCCGGGTCAGCGTCACGTCGAACGGGTTGCCGCCGTCGCGTACCAGGGTCAGGGTGATTTTCTGGCCGATCTTGCCGCGCATCTTGTCGACGGCTTCAGTCATGGTCTGGCCACGGGTCGGCTGGCCGTTGATCTTGACGATGAAGTCGCCGGCCTGGATGCCGGCCTTGGACGCCGGGGTGTCGTCGATCGGCGAGACCACCTTGATGTTGCCGTCTTCGGAGCCGACTTCGATGCCCAGGCCGCCGAATTCGCCGCTGGTGCTTTCCTGCAGCTCGGCAAAATCTTCCGGTCCCAGGTAGGCGGAGTGCGGGTCGAGGTTGCTGAGCATGCCCTTGATGGCATTTTCCAGCAGGGTCTTGTCGTCTACAGGTTCGACATAAGCGGCCTTGATCCGGTCCATGACCTCGGCAAAGGTGCGCAGCTCGTCCAGCGGCAGCGGCGCCTTGGTGGTCGCGGCCGTGCTGGCCGGGGCAGCCTGGTCGGCGAAAGCCAGGGGCGCGCCGATCACCAGGGCGATCGTCAGGGCCAGCGAAGTGAGGCGGGACAAATGCAGCATGTCGAACGAACTCCTAATGTAGATGCGCCCCTATCCTTGGGAGCGGCACCATTGTGCGGGATCGCTCGGGCGACCCTGCTGACGAATAGCGAAGTACAGCGCCGGAGTGTCCTGGCCACCACTGTTACCCACAGTGGAGATGGATTCACCGGCTTTTACAACATCACCTGCCGACTTGAGTAATGTCTGATTGTGGCCGTAAAGGCTCAAATAGCCATTGCCGTGGTCGAGAATCACCAGCAAACCGGCGCCCCGCAGCCAATCGGCAAACACCACACGCCCGCCATGAACGGCGTGGACCTGGCTGCCGGCGGAGGCGCTGATCATCACCCCATCCCACTTGGCGCGGGTGTCATCGCCACGGGTTTCCCCGAAGCGTGCCAGTAATCGACCATCAACTGGCCATGGAAGTTTGCCGCGGGCCGAAGCAAAAGGCCCACCGAACGACTCGCCGGCGCTGGAAACCAGCGGGCCAGGCGCTGAATGCGCCGGTTTACGCGGTGCCGGCGCATCCGTAGTGGCGGCCAGCTCGGCCTCACGCTGGCGCTTTTTTTCGGCTTCCTGCTGGGCGATCAGCGCTTTCTGCCGCGCTTCTTCGGCCTCGCGTGCCTGGCGTGCCAGGGTTTCCTCGATGGTTTTAAGCACTTTGGCCAAGTCGGCCTGGTCCTGCTCGCGGGCCTGGAGCTTGGCGTCGCGGGCCTTCACATCCTCATTGAGCTTGGCCAGGGCCAGTTGGCGCTCCTTGCGAACCTTGTCCAGCTCGTCGCGCTGGGCGTTGAGGGCGCTTTTCTGGTCTTCCAGCTGCGACTGCTGGTTGGCGATCTCCTGTTCGACGTTGACCAACTGGCGCAGGGTTTCGTTGAAGCTTTTAAGTTGCTCCAGCCGGGCCTTGCTCAGGTAGTCGTAGTAGGTGAGGGTGCGCGCGAATTTCTCGGGGTTCTGCTGGTTGAGCAGCAGCTTGAGGTATTCCTGGCGGCCGTTCTGGTAGGCGGCACGGGCCTGGATCGCGATCAGGCGTTGCTGTTCAACGCGTGCGCTCTGGAGTTTTTTTTTCTCAGCGTCGAGTCGCTCCAGTTCCGACTCGCTCTTCTTTAATTCTTTTTGTAGCTCCTGGACCTGCTTCTCCAGCTTGCCCATCTCGGTTTCCGTACCGCGCAGGTCTTTCTGCACTCCGGATTTCTCTTCCTGGAGCTTGCCGAGCAGTTTCTTCAGCTCGGTAATGTCCTGACGCGTAGCGTCCAACTGTTGTTGGGTTTGTGCGCGCTCGTCGGCAAACGCCGGTTGGAGCAGGCAGACAAGAGCAAAGGTAATCAAGGCGCGAAGCATAGAGGCGGGCGACACCAGGGAAATGGACGGCCTAGTATGCCCGCCAAGCGCGGCAAAAAAAACGCCCAATTCGGGCTGTAGCGCAAGATAGGTGCCGAGTGGCAGTGGTATGGCAAAAAGACATGTTCCAAACAGCGGAAAACAATGTGGAAGGGGGCAAGCCCCCTCCCACACTGTTGCGCGGTGTGGTTGAAATCAAATCAGAATCGAAGTCCCGGTCATCTCCACCGGCTTCTCCAGTCCCATCAGCATCAACATGGTCGGCGCCACATCCGCCAGCACGCCACCGCTACGCACCTTGAAATCACGCTTGCCGACGTAGATGAACGGCACCGGTTCGGTCGTGTGAGCAGTGTGGGCCTGGCCGGTGGATTCGTCGGACATCTGCTCGCAGTTGCCGTGATCGGCCGTGATCAGCGCTTCGCCGCCCACCTTTTCCAGGGCGTCGACGATACGGCCGACGCACAGGTCCAGGCATTCCACGGCCTTGGTCGCAGCTTCCAGGTTGCCGCTGTGGCCCACCATGTCGCCGTTGGCGTAGTTGACTACGATCACGTCGTAACGCTGGTGGTCAATGGCGTCGACGATCTTGTCGGTGACTTCCGGCGCGCTCATCTCCGGCTGCAGGTCGTAGGTGGCGACCTTTGGTGATGGGATCAGGATGCGCTCTTCACCCGGGAACGGCTCTTCGCGACCACCGGAGAAGAAGAAGGTTACGTGGGCGTATTTTTCGGTTTCGGCAATGCGTAGCTGGGTCTTGCCATTTTTTGCCAGGTAATCGCCCAGCACGTTGTCCAGGCTGCCCGGGGCAAAGGCGGCGGGGGCCGGGATGCTGGCGGCGTATTGGGTCAGGCCCACGTACTGCACTTTTGGCTGGCGGGCGCGCTCGAATTCCTTGAAGCCGTCTTCGACAAACACACGGCTGAGCTCACGGGCGCGGTCGGCGCGGAAGTTCATGAACACCACGGCGTCGCCGTCTTCGACCTTCACTGGCTCGCCGATGGTGGTGGCTTTGACGAACTCGTCGCTTTCGCCACGGGCGTAGGCGGCTTCCAGGCCTTCCTGGGCGGTGGCGGCGTTGAATTCGGCCTGGCCGTCGACGATCAGGTTGTAAGCCTGGGAGACGCGGTCCCAGCGGTTGTCACGGTCCATGGCGAAGTAACGGCCCACCAGGCTGGCGATGCGGCCCTTGCCGAGGGCGGCGAAGGTGGTGTCGAGCAGTTCGATGGACGATTGCGCGCTTTTCGGCGGGGTGTCGCGGCCGTCGAGGAAGGCATGCAGGTAGATCTTGTCGGCGCCGCGCTTGAAGGCCAGTTCGGCCATGGCGACCAGGTGGTCCTGGTGGCTGTGGACGCCGCCATCGGACAACAGGCCCATGAAGTGCACGGCCTTGCCGGCAGCCACTGCTTTATCTACCGCCGCGCAAATCGTCGGGTTCTCGAAAAACTCGCCATCGCGGATCGCTTTGGTCACGCGTGTGAAGTCTTGATACACCACTCGTCCGGCGCCGAGGTTCATGTGGCCGACTTCCGAGTTGCCCATCTGGCCGTCCGGCAGGCCCACGTCCATGCCCGAGCCGGAGATGAGGCCGTTGGGTACGGTGGCGGTCAGGCGGTCGAGGACAGGCTTGTTGGCCGCGTATACCGCGTTGTCGTGGTGGCTTTCACTGTGTCCGAAGCCATCGAGAATTATCAGGACCAAAGGTTTAGGCGTTGTAGTCATAGATCCTCTCGCGGCGGTAATAAAGGAAGACAATTGAAAAGGGAGTGGCAGTTTAAAGCGAAGTTCCGACCACGTCACCGCTTTACGGGGGTTGGCCCCCCCTGGCGGCTGTGTATACTTACCGCCATTTTAACGCCCTGGAACCTCCTTGATGGTTGATCACCTGATTGCATTTGCCACTGCCCACTACCTGCTCGTGGGTGCCTTCGTCATCCTGCTGGCGCTGCTGATCGCTCATGAATTGAGCCGCGGTGGCCGCAGCCTGAGCACGGCGGAGCTGACCGCGCTGGTCAACAAGGATGAGGCCGTTGTCGTGGACATTCGTCCGGCCAAGGATTTCGCCACCGGTCACATCGTCGGCGCCCTGAACATTCCTCAGGACAAGCTGATCGCGCGCCTGGCCGAGCTGGAAAAGCACAAGGCCAAGACCATCATCCTGGTCGACGCCCAAGGCCAGCACGCCGGCACCCACGCCCGCGAAATGCTCAAGACCGGTTTCACCGCCGCCAAATTGTCCGGTGGCATCAGCAGCTGGCGCGCCGATAACCTGCCGCTGGTGAAGTGATATGAGCCAGGTTGTCGTGTATTCCAGCGATTGGTGCCCTTACTGCATGCGGGCCAAGGCCCTGCTTGAGAAGAAGGGTGTTGCCTTCGAAGAAATCAAGGTCGACGGCAAACCGCAAGTGCGCGCCGAAATGGCCCAGAAGGCGGGGCGCACGTCCGTGCCGCAGATCTGGATCGGCGCCAGGCACATCGGTGGCTGCGACGACCTGTTCGCCCTGGAGCGCGCCGGTAAACTGGATGCGCTGCTGCTCGTCTGACTCCTAAACCCTAAAAGACCTCAAGATCACAAGGATCTGCGATGACTGACCAACAGAACACCGAAGCTGCAGAAGCCCAAGCGCCACAGTTCTCGCTGCAGCGCATCTACGTGCGTGACCTGTCGTTCGAAGCGCCGAAAAGCCCGGCCATCTTCCGTCAGGAATGGACCCCAAGCGTTGCGCTGGACCTGAACACCCGCCAGAAGGCACTGGAAGGCGACTTCCACGAAGTCGTGCTGACCCTGTCCGTGACCGTCAAGAATGGCGAAGAAGTGGCCTTCATCGCTGAAGTGCAACAGGCCGGTATCTTCCTGATCCAGGGCCTGGACGAAGCGTCCATGAGCCACACCCTGGGCGCGTTCTGCCCGAACATCCTGTTCCCGTATGCCCGTGAGACCCTGGACAGCCTGGTCACCCGTGGCTCGTTCCCTGCGCTGATGCTGGCTCCGGTGAACTTCGATGCCCTGTACGCGCAAGAGCTGCAGCGCATGCAACAGGAAGGTTCGTCGACGGTTCAGTAATCTCGAACCCGGTGCAGGACCCCATGTGGGAGGGGGCTTGCCCCGATAGCGGTGGATCAGTCACATAGATGTCGACTGACACTCCGTCATCGGGGGCAAGCCCCCTCCCACATTTGTTATGTGTGTTATTTGAAGCCGAGCTGGCGCCAGCCTTCGTAGACGGCGACGGCCACGGTGTTGGACAGGTTCAGGCTGCGGCAGCCCTCGCGCATCGGCAAACGCAGGCGATGGCCGTCGGGCAGGGCGTCGAGCACCTCGGCCGGCAGGCCCCGGCTTTCCGGGCCGAACAGGAACGCATCGCCCTCGGCAAAGCTGGCATCATGGAACGGCCGCGACCCCTTGGTGGTGAACGCGAACAGCCGTGGGTGGCCCAGGCTTTCCAGGCAACTGGCCAGGTCGGCGTGGCGTTTGAGCGTGGCGTACTCGTGGTAATCCAGCCCGGCACGGCGCAGGCGCTTGTCGTCCATGTCGAAGCCCAGCGGTTCGATCAAATGCAGGTGGCAGCCACTGTTGGCGCACAGCCTGATAACGTTGCCGGTATTCGGCGGAATTTCTGGTTGAAAAAGGATGACGTGAAACATGCACGGCTCCGAAGGCAAAGATGCGCTGCATTCTACCCTCGAAGAGGACCCGAGGCCGAAGCTTATGCCGAGGGTCATGGGCTCTTTGGCGATTGTCGGCATGATGGTCGGCCTGATGATCGGTCGCCTGACCACCCCGGAGCCGGTCGAACTGCAACAGGTCGAGACCGCGAGGGACGGCGTGGTGGTGTGGTTCAACGGCGAACCCAAGTTGCACGGCGAGCACGTCGACGGCACTGTGGCGCTGTTGTTCGACGCCCAGGGCAAGGCCGCGAGTGGACGGCTCAAGGTCAATGACAAGGACGTGAACTGGCGCGTACGCAAGACCGATGGCGGCCTGCTGCTGAACCTGGTGGCGGCGCGACCGTTGCGTGGGGAGTGGAAGGGCGAGAAGGCCGATGGCCGTTGGCGGCTGGAGATCCATCTCCAGGAGGAATAAAAGAGGGAGTTCCCGGCCTGCCTGTACCAGGGCTCCCAAAACGGGGTGAAGCTTGCAAAGCTTCGGTGTTAAAGAGGGAATCCCCGGCCTGCCTGTACCGAGGTTCCCCAAAGCGGTGTGGAGCGCGACGCGATTCGCATCAAGCACCCCGGGTGTAAAGAGGGGATTCTCGGCCTGCCTGTACCAAGGTCCCCGAAACTGGGTAGTAACAGGGTTTTTGCAGGGCGCGTGCCAAAATTCGCAATGTGGGCCAAAAAATTTCTCCAGAAAGCGCAAAGCCCCGGAATACGGGGCTTTGGTGTTTTCGGTTCGCGGGTTTTATTGAGTGAGGCTCTGGCTTTGGCTACCAGATCCATGCCCGATGCCGGTTCATGGTGCATTGAAGCGGTGCACGGTGCTGGACCCTTGTAGAGGTCCAAATGTGGGAGGGGGCAAGCCCTCTCCCACATTGGGTCTTGAGTGGATCCGAGATTCAGGCTTCATCCCCCTCGTCATCATCCCCCCCGTCGACCTTCATCCCCAGTTCCTTGATCTTGCGCGTCAGGGTATTGCGGCCCCAGCCCAGCAACACGGCGGCATCGCGACGGCGACCGGCGGTGTGTTTCAAGGCGGTCTCGATCATGATCCGCTCAAAGGCCGGCACGGCGCTGTCCAGCAGGCTCGACTGGCCGCGTGCCAGGGCCTGGTCGGCCCACTGGCGCAGCGCCTGTTCCCAGTTGGTTACTGGCGCAGAGTCTTGCGGCAGGCTCAGCAGCTCCGGTGGCAGGTCGCTGATATGCACTTCGCGCCCGGACGCCATCACGGTGATCCAGCGGCAGGTGTTCTCCAGCTGGCGCACGTTGCCCGGCCACGGCAGGTTCTTCAGGTACTCCTCGGTCTCGCTTTTCAGCAGCTTCGGCTCGACGGCCAGTTCCTGGGCGGCGCGGCTGAGGAAGTGACGGGCGAGGGTCGGGATGTCTTCGCGACGGTCCGACATACGTGGAATGTGGATACGGATCACGTTGAGGCGATGGAACAAGTCCTCACGGAATTTGCCGGCGTGTACCAGGGTTTCCAGGTTCTGGTGGGTTGCCGCAATGATGCGTACGTCGACCTTGACCGGCGTGTGCCCACCAACGCGATAGAACTCACCGTCAGCCAGTACCCGCAGCAGGCGGGTCTGGGTATCGGCCGGCATGTCGCCGATTTCATCGAGGAACAAGGTACCGCCGTCAGCCTGTTCAAAACGCCCGCGCCGCAGGTTGGCCGCGCCGGTGAACGCGCCTTTTTCATGGCCGAACAGCTCGGATTCCATCAAGTCCTTGGGAATCGCCGCCATGTTCAGCGCGATGAACGGCGAGGCGGCCCGTGGGCTGTGGCGGTGCAGTGCATGAGCGACAAGCTCTTTACCGGTGCCGGATTCGCCGTTGATCAGCACGGTGATGTTGGAGTGGCTCAAGCGCCCGATGGCGCGAAACACTTCCTGCATCGCCGGCGCTTCGCCGATGATTTCCGGAGTGCGGGTCAGGGCCGGTGGGGCTTCCTGGTTCTGCTGTTCCTGGGCGTGCTGGTTGGCGCGCTTGACCAGTGCCACCGCCTCGTCCACGTCGAACGGCTTGGGCAGGTACTCAAAGGCACCGCCCTGGTAGGACGCGACAGCGCTGTCCAGGTCCGAGTGCGCGGTCATGATGATCACTGGCAGGCGCGGGTGCTGCTCGCGAATCCGCGCCAGCAAGTCCAGGCCACTGGCGCCGGGCATGCGGATGTCGGAGATGATCACATCGGGCTGCTGGCGCGCCAGGCGGCTCATCACCCCGTCGGCGCTGTCGAAGCTCTGGGTGGTCATGCCTTCCTGTTGCAAGGCTTTCTCGAGGACCCAGCGGATAGAACGGTCGTCATCGACGATCCAGACAGTTTCACTACGGCTCATGTCGATGGGGCTCCTTGTTCCAGAGGCAGAAAGATCGAGAACGTGGTGTGGCCGGGATGGCTTTCACATTCGATCAGACCCTGGTGCTGGCTGATGATGTTCTGGGTGATGGCCAGGCCCAGCCCGGTACCGTCCGGGCGGCCGCTGACCATGGGAAAGAAAATGGTTTCCTGGAGTTCCGCAGGAATGCCCGGGCCGTTGTCGATGATTTCGACCTTGGTCACCAGGCGATGGCGCACGTGGCCGATGGTGAACTGGCGCAGGGCGCGGGTGCGCAGGCTGATGCGACCCAGGCGCAGCTCATTCTGGCTGCTGATGGCCTGCATGGCATTGCGCACGATGTTGAGTACTGCCTGGATCATCTGTTCGCGGTCGATCAGAACGTCAGGAATGCTCGGATCGTAGTCACGCACCAGGGTGATGCAGCCCTGGCTTTCGGCCTCGACCAGTTGGCAGACGCGCTCGAGCACTTCGTGCACATTGGTCATCGCCAGGGATGGCAACTTGTTGGAGCCGAGCATGCGGTCCACCAGGTTACGCAGGCGATCGGCCTCCTCGATGATGACGTTGGTGTAGTCCTTGAGGTGTTCCTCCGGCAGCTCACGGGCCAGCAACTGCGCCGCACCGCGAATGCCGCCCAGTGGGTTCTTGATCTCATGGGCCAGGCCGCGCACCAGCATCTTGCTGGTTTCCTGCTTGGACAGCTGCGCTTCCTCCTTGGTGATGCGCAGCAGGCGATCGCGCGGGTGTACTTCCAGCAGCAGCAACGTCGCGCCGTTGCTCAGAATGGGGGTCACGGCATAGTCGACGGTCAGCGTCTGGCCGGTGAGGGCGGTGAGCATCGCTTCACGTTTGGTGAACGGGTGTGCCTGCTCCACCGCCTGGCGCAACGAACTCAGGGCTTCGGCCGACTCGGTGAACAATTCGCTGATGAACTGCCCATGGCTGCGCTGGCCGCTGATGGCCAGGAGCATCTCCGCCGCCGGATTCATGTACTCAAGACGCAAGTCGTCATTGAGCAGGATGGTCGCGGTGGTCAGGTTGTCGAGTAGCAAACGGTGCAGTGCATCGCTGATGGTCATCAGGACCTCTTTTGGAGCAAGGCGCGGGCTTGAGGCACACGCTGATACATGGAAAATGCAAAAACCAAACCAAGGCTCCGAAAAGAAGCGTGAAAGCCCTGAAATGGGTGTTTCAGGCGCGAAACTGTGGCGTTCTGCCAGCTTGCACGGGAAGTTTCGAACCAAAATGGGCTGGGCAAGTGGGAAGGGTGCAGCCTATCGCACCAATATAGTGCGATTTGCTGGGGTGTGTTCAGAAAGGCAAAAATCAAGAGGCGGGGGTGATACACACCTCGGCGGTGGCGCGGATCATTGCCAGTTGACGCAACGGATCGTTCAGCGGCTCATGCACGGCCTCGGCCAACCACTGCGGACACTGCGGGTCAGTGCGCTGCGGGGTGAAGTCGGCAAGTTGCTGCAACAGACGCTTTTGCAACTCGTCCAACTGCGGGCGGATTTGCTTCACCAGGTCCGGACGCGGGTCGTCGGGTGCCTTGCCCTGGAACTGCCAGTCGGAGAGGTGGGTGTACTGCACCAGCTTGTTCGCCTCGATCTGCGCCGAAAAGAACTGCTCGGCGGCGGCCGGGGCCAGCTTGTAGCTTGGCGCCTGGGCGACGACGCTGGCGATCACCTCTTGTTCGCGCTTTTTATCTTCTACCGGCTTTTTGCTGTCCCATTTGCTCAGGGCGACCTGGTCGGCGATCTCCAGGCGTTCGGCGATGCTGTTGAGCAGCGGCTCCAGGGTGGGCGGCGCGGCACTGGCACTGGCACTTGCGAACAACAGGGCGAACACAAGTCTATGTTTCAATGAAGATCTCCTTGTGGGAGGGGCAAGCCCCTTCCCACCTTTTTGATTGGGTTTGCAGGTCTACAGCAGCGTCAGTCAGAGGCTACCTTATAGTTACGCGAGAATCCGCCGGCCAGCTAAACCCCAGGCAAAAAAAAGACCTCCCGAAGGAGGTCTTTTTCGTCACGCCACGTTAAGCAGCGCTACCGGATCAGCAGCTGTAGTACAGCTCGTATTCCAGTGGGTGTACGAAGGTGCGAACCTTGATTTCTTCTTCGCTTTTCAGCTCGATGTAGGCATCGATGAAGTCGTCGCTGAATACGCCACCTTTGGTCAGGAACGCACGGCCCTTGTCCAGCTCTTCCAGGGCTTCTTTCAGGCTGCCGCACACTTGTGGGATCTCTTTGGCCTCTTCAGGCGGCAGGTCGTACAAGTTTTTGTCGGCGGCGTCGCCAGGGTGGATCTTGTTCTGGATACCGTCCAGACCGGCCATGACCAGCGCCGCGAAGGCCAGGTATGGGTTGGCTGCCGGATCCGGGAAGCGCGCTTCGATACGGCGAGCACGTGGGCTGGACACGTAAGGAATACGGATCGAGGCGGAACGGTTGCGAGCGGAGTAGGCCAGCATTACCGGAGCTTCGAAACCTGGGACCAGACGCTTGTAGGAGTTGGTCGACGGGTTGGTGAAGCCGTTCAGGGCCTTACCGTGCTTGATGATACCGCCGATGAAGTACAGGGCAGTGTCGGACAGGCCGGCGTAACCTTCGCCAGCGAAGGTGTTCTTGCCTTCTTTGGCGATGGACAGGTGAACGTGCATACCCGAACCGTTATCGCCGTACAGTGGCTTAGGCATGAAGGTCGCGGTACGGCCGTAGGCATCAGCCACGTTGTGTACGCAGTACTTCAGGGTCTGTACTTCGTCAGCCTTGGCGACCAGGGTGTTGAACTTCACACCGATTTCGTTCTGGCCGGCAGTGGCCACTTCGTGGTGGTGCACTTCGATGACCAGGCCCATTTCTTCCATGGCGTTGCACATGGAGGTACGGATTTCGTGGTCGTGGTCGAATGGCGGAACCGGGAAGTAGCCTCCCTTGACGCCTGGACGGTGGCCTTTGTTGCCGCCTTCTACGTCCTGGTCGGACATCCAGGAGCCTTGTTCGGAGAAGATCTTGAACATGGAGCCGGAAATGTCGGACTTGAACTTGACCGAATCAAAGATGAAGAATTCTGGCTCCGGGCCTACGAATACGGTATCGCCGATACCGGTGGACTTCAGGTATTCCTCGGCACGCTTGGCGATCGCACGTGGGTCGCGGTCGTAGCCTTGCATGGTCGAAGGCTCGATCACGTCACAGACGATGATCAGGGTTGGGTCTTCGGTGAACGGGTCGAGAACGGCAGTGCTGTCGTCCGGCATCAGGATCATGTCGGAAGCTTCGATGCCTTTCCAGCCAGCGATGGAGGAACCGTCGAACATTTTGCCTTCTTCGAAGAAAGCATCATCCAGCGCGTCGCGAGCCGGCATGGTCACGTGGTGCTGAGTGCCTTTGGTGTCCGTGAAGCGCAGATCAATCCATTTAACGTCATGATCTTTGATGAGTTGAACCGACTTCGACATAGTGTCCTCCGGGTGGCTTCGGGCTGGGGTAGTGGAGTTAGCCCTTAGAATGTGGGTGATGCCGGCGCGGATACTCCGCCATGGCAACCTGCCTCACAAGAGAGCAAATTGCATGCCAGTGCGCCAACATGGGTTTTCTGTTCCAAAAACGCCCCTATAACGGTGCATTACGACAAAAGCCCGAAAATAGCGCACCTCAATGTAGCGCAAAGGCGCGCAAGCGCACCTATTTAGTGCGTTGCGCCTGCTGTGCATATTAACTGGTTAAACCTTGAGCGATTTCCGCTATAATCCGCGCCCCCCTTTTTCAGCAGGCCCGGCGCGCGCTGTTTCCATGAAATTAATCGTTAAAGTCTTCCCCGAGATCACCATCAAAAGCCGACCGGTACGGACGCGTTTCATCCGTCAGTTGGCCAAGAACATCCGTGCCGTGCTCCGCGATCTGGACCCGGCTGTGGTGGTGAACGGCGTGTGGGACAATCTCGAGCTGGAAACCCGTGTCACCGAGCCCAAAGCCTTGAAGGACATGACCGAGCGCCTGAGCTGCATGCCGGGCATCGCGCACTTCCTGCAGGTGGATGAGTACCCGCTGGGCGACTTCGACGACATCACCGAGAAGTGCAAACAGCACTACGGCGACTCGCTTACCGGCAAGATCTTTTCGGTGCGCTGCAAGCGTGCCGGCAAGCACAGCTTCAGCTCCATGGACGTCGAGAAATATGTCGGCAGCAAGCTGCGTCGCGAGTGCGGCGCTGCCGGAATTTCCCTGAAAGCACCGCAAATTGAAGTGCGCATGGAAATTCGCGACCAACGGTTGTTTGTGATCCACAGCCAGCACAACAGCATCGGCGGCTACCCGCTGGGCGCTCTGGAACAGACCCTGGTACTGATGTCCGGCGGTTTCGATTCCACGGTGGCGGCCTACCAGATCATGCGTCGCGGCCTCATGAGCCATTTCTGCTTCTTTAACTTGGGCGGGCGTGCACACGAATTGGGCGTGATGGAAGTTGCGCACTTTATCTGGAAGAAGTACGGCAGCTCCCAACGCGTGCTATTTGTGAGCGTACCGTTCGAGGAAGTGCTGGGCGAAATTCTCGGCAAAGTCGATAACAGTCATATGGGCGTGGTATTGAAGCGTATGATGTTGCGCGCGGCCTCGCGGATCGCCGACCAGTTGCAGATCGACGCGCTGGTCACCGGTGAAGCGATCTCCCAGGTATCGAGCCAGACGCTGCCGAACCTGTCGATCATCGATTGTGTTACCGAGAAGCTGGTACTGCGCCCACTGATCGCCAGCCACAAGCAGGACATCATCGACCTGGCAGAGCAGATCGGCACCGCCGATTTTGCCAAGCACATGCCCGAGTACTGCGGGGTCATCTCGGTGAACCCCAAGACCCACGCCAAGCGTCACCGCGTGGAGCATGAAGAGAAAGAATTCGACATGGCGATTCTGGAGCGTGCGCTCGAGAACGCCAAACTGGTCCCGATCGATCGTGTCATCGACGAGCTGGGCCAGGACATCAAGATCGAAGAAGTCAGCGAAGCCCTGGCCGGCCAGATCGTCATCGACATCCGTCACCCGGATGCCGCTGAGGATGAGCCGCTGGAAATCGCCGGCATCGACGTACAAACGCTGCCGTTCTATGCATTGAACGCGCGTTTCAAGGAACTGGATAACAGCCGTCAGTACCTGCTGTATTGCGACAAAGGCGTGATGAGTCGCCTGCATGCCCACCATTTGCTCAGTGAGGGGCATGCCAATGTGCGCGTTTATCGACCGAGCTAAGAGCCCGGGGCTGTTTGCCTGTGGCCTGCGTCACCGGCCCCCCGACTCTGCCGTCAAGCTGTAACGGCAAGGCCTGACTCTACTGTTAATCGCTGCCACGACCTGTCAGCACACCGAATCCTCTGATCGAGATACACAAGTGATCGAAAATCTACGTAACATCGCCATCATTGCTCACGTTGACCATGGTAAAACCACCCTGGTAGACAAACTCCTGCGTCAGTCCGGCACCCTGGAGCGCAACGAGCTCAACGACGAGCGCGTGATGGACTCCAACGACCAGGAAAAAGAGCGCGGTATTACCATCCTGGCGAAAAACACCGCCATCAACTGGAACGGCTACCACATCAACATCGTGGACACCCCGGGCCACGCCGACTTCGGCGGCGAAGTAGAACGCGTAATGTCGATGGTTGACTCCGTTCTGCTGCTGGTTGACGCTCAAGACGGCCCTATGCCGCAAACCCGTTTCGTGACCAAGAAGGC